>Ga0209733_1000039_pt1 | contig 14962 bp, 12 predicted proteins | sample BlaSpr_A8_OM2_M1_FD_187976 | JGI IMG/M metagenome (GOLD analysis project Ga0209733, IMG submission 187976) | Forest soil microbial communities from Thunder Bay, Ontario, Canada - Black Spruce, Ontario site 2_A8_OM2_M1 (SPAdes) (version 2) | ecosystem: Environmental > Terrestrial > Soil > Boreal...
AGTCGCTTGTGAACAACAGGAAGCCCATCGTTGCGGCAGTCGACGGCATCGCCATCGGTATCGGCACCACCATGGTGTTTCATTGCGACTTCGTCGTTGCGAGTACGACGGCAACGTTTCAATCGCCCTTTATTCAGTACGGCCTCGTCCCGGAGGGCGCTTCCAGCCTGCTGTTGCCACGAATGGTGGGTCATCAGCGCGCGTTCACCATGCTGGTGATGGGGCGATCCATGAACGCAGAAGACGCGCGCGAGGCTGGTTTTGTCAACACGGTCGTTCCACCGGGTCATGCCATCGTCGAGGCCCGAAAGGTGGCGCGCGAGATTTGCGCGCTGCCAGCGGACGCGGTTGCAGCTTCCAGGAAGCTGCTCAAGCTGCCGACGGAGGATATTGTCCGGCGAATCGATCAGGAGGATCATCTTTTTGGCGCCCGGATGCGTTCACCTGAAGCAATCGCCGCATTCCAGAATTTCTTTGCTCGCAAGAGGAAATAATGGCTGATCGGCGTCTTTACCGATCAATCGTTTTCCGAATTTGCCGGATCTTCTCGGTACCTGACCTAAAACGTCGCCAACGGACGCATTGCAGCAATCTGTACCAGGCATCCCGGCCGGCCGAGACCGGTCCGTCACCGGTGCAGCGGATCATCATTCACCTTTCATAAGCGGAAGTTCCAGCCTTCTCGCAACTGCGCAATATTTGCTGTCCGTAACTTCAGCAATTCGCTGCCCGTATGGGAGCAATAGTCAAATGTGTGGGCAAACCCGCTGTTTTCGCGGCTTTCGCTATTTTTACTATATGACATATCGTGAAATTAGCTCTTCGACTCGGGTAGGTTTTGGAGCCACGTAAGCTTCGTGTAAGTTCAATGCTGTATCGCAACATGACAAACCTAATCGAAGGATGAGGTGTTGTTAAAGACGAAGTCCATCGCCGGGAGTTGTCCAAGTGAACGTTTTCAAAAACCTGTCGAGACGTTCTCGGGCGGTTTTTCTTGTCTTGATTGCAATCGGCGGGGCAGCGTTGTGTTGGAACAGGGGTTTCATTGGCCTTGCCGATGGTCAATCGGAGCGGAAAGAGCGGATCGCTTCTACCACGGCGGATGAGCCCCGACCGGGCAATGCGGACGACACACCCACTGTCGATCTATCGGAGAAGCAGGCGGGCTCGCTCAAGATCGGTCCGATCGCATCGCGTGAATTTGCGATCTTGAAGACGGCCGTCGGCACCATCGACTTCAACGAGAACATGCTGGTCCAGGTTTTTTCCCAGTATCCGGGCAAAATCCTGAAGGCGTTCTACAACCTCGGCGATGAGGTCAAGCAGGGCGACATCCTGTTTACGATCGACAGCCCCGATCTGCTGCAGGCCGAGTCCAATCTTCTCGCCAGCGCCGGCGTCCTCGAACTGCAAAAGCGAACGCTGGCGCGCGTCACGATGCTGCTGAAGTCCGGAGGCAGCGCGCAGAAGGACGTCGACCAGTCGACATCAGATGAACAAACCGCGGAAGGCAACTTCAAGGCGGCTCAAAACGCCGTTCGTATCTTCGGCAAGACCGACGCGGAGGTCGACCAGATCCTGGCCGACCGCAAGGTCGATTCGACTTTGCTGGTCCCCAGTCCGATTTCCGGAAGGATCGTCTCGCGTAACGCGGCGCCGGGATTCCTGACCCAGCCCGGCAATCCGCCTGCGCCGTTCCAGGTCGCGGATTTGTCGACGATGTGGATGCTGGCGAATGTCATCGAGACCGATGCGCCGGCCTACAAACTCGGCCAGGAAGTCGAGGTCAGGGTGCCGGCATATCCCAATACGGTGTTCAAGGGTCACGTGACGTCACTCGGGTCGACGATCGACCCGAATTCCCATCGACAGCTCGTTCGTTCCGAAATCGACGATCCGCAACATCTGTTGCGATCCGGGATGTATGCAAGTTTTGTAATTCGGGTCGGCGACCCGATCAACTCGCTGGCGATACCGGCGCCAGGCGTGGTCAGGGAAGGCGACGGCACCATGACGGTGTGGATCACCACCGATAGCCGTCGTTTCCTGAAGCGAACCGTCAAGGTTGGTCTGCAGCAGGATGGCTGGACCCAGATCCTGGAAGGCCTTCGGCCCGGAGAAACCGTCGTCACCGACGGGGCGGTCTTCCTGAGCAACAAACTCTTGCTGGGCGATGCCGGCTGAGCGGCGCCGGGCTCGCTGAACCAAATCTGTACTGTGGGGTCACTTGATTAAAGCTCTACTTCAGTTCGGTCTGACGCGCAGCGCTATCATTGTGCTGGGTATCGCCGTGTTCTGCGCGGCCGGGCTGGTCGCGTTTTCGCGCCTGAATATCGAAGCCTATCCCAACCCGGCTCCTGTCATTCTGGAAATCACGGCGCAGGCGGCGGGGCTATCCGCCGAGGAGATGGAAAAATATTATACCATTCCGATGGAGGTCGGGCTCTACCCGACGCCCGGCGTCGTCAATGTCCGTTCGACATCGTTCTATGGCCTGTCGTTTGTCCGGGTGACGTTCGCTTATGGGGTGGATTTCTATTTCGCGCTCTCTCAGGCATCGATCAGCATTCAGCAAAACGTCAACCTGCCGGGCAATCAGATCGCCCAGATCCAGCAGTCAAGTCTGGTCGGAGAAATCTACCGCTATCAACTCGTCGGTCCTCCGCACTTCGGGCTGACCAATCTGCGCACGCTGCAGGACTACGTGGTCACGCGGCGTCTGCTGACGATTCCGGGCGTGGTGCAGATCAATTCATGGGGCGGGACCACCAAGCAGTTCCAGGTCAATGCGGACCTCGAAAAGCTGGAAGCCTACAACATCACCGTCCCTCAACTCATTACGGCGCTAGGCAACGCCAATATCAATGTCGGCGGCCGAGAGATCACGGTCGGACAGCAATCGGTCAATATTCGCGGGGTGGGGTTGGTCGACAGCGGCGGCGCGGACGACGTGACCAAGGGCTACAAGGTCCAGGACATCGAAAATGTCGTTCTGACGCAGTCGGGCGGGCTTCCGATCCAGGTCAAGAACGTTGCGACAGTCGAGGTCGGTTACGTCCCGCGGTTGGGCATTGGGGGCAGGGATCACGACGACGATATCGCGGCGGCGATCGTCGTGATGGGGCGGACCCAGCATACCAACGACATCATTCCGAAGGTGCAGGCTGCGGTCGAAAAGCTCAATACCGATGGCAGCCTGCCGCCCGGAGTCAAGATCGTTTCCTACTACGATCGCAGTTCGCTGGTCGGGGTGACCACGCATACGGTTCTGCACAACTTGATCTTCGGCTGCCTGCTGGTGTTCCTGATCCAGTGGGTCTTCCTCGGCGACCTGCGCAGCGCCATCATCGTCGGCGCCAACATTCCGTTCGCGCTGTTCTTCGCCATCATCATTCTCGTGCTGAGGGGCGAGGACGCCAACCTGCTCTCACTTGGCGCAGTGGATTTCGGTATCATCGTCGATTCCGCCGTGATCATGATGGAAAACATCTATCGAAACTTCCAGTCCACCCCCGCGCACCGGCAAGCCCTGCTTCAGCAACTTTCGGAAGGGTATTGGGGGTCCGATCCGACATCGGCGCATGGCCATACCCCTGCCAGCGGGCGGTGGACGGAGCGGCTGCGCATCATCTTCGCCAGCGCGCTGCAGGTCGACAAGGCGGTGTTCTTTACCGCAGCGATCACCGTGACCGCCTTCGTGCCGCTGTTCACGATGACGGGTGTAGAGGGGCAGATCTTTGGACCGATGGCGCGAACCTACGGCTACGCGCTGGCGGGAGCCTTGCTTTCGACCTTCACGATAACGCCGGTTCTGGCGTCGCTGCTGCTTCCCAAGCACATCGAGGAGGTTGAAACGGTGATCGTGCGCCGCTTGCGCTCGACTTATACCCCGGTGCTTCGCTGGGCACTCGGCAACCTGAAGATCGCCGTGATCATCGGGATCGTCTTCATGGGCTTGAGCGTGCTTGCGGCATCCAGGCTCGGCAGCGAATTTCTGCCGGCGCTGGAGGAGGGCAATTTGTGGATCAGGGCGGCGATGCCGCCAACCATCTCGCTGGATGCGGGTACCGACGCGACGCGCAGGATGCGCGAGATCCTGTTGCGGCATCCCGAGGTTCTCACGGTCGTTTCGCAACATGGACGGCCCGACAATGGCAGCGATGCCTCGCCATTCTCCAACGTCGAGTTGTTTGCCCCGCTCAAACCATTCGATGAATGGCCTGCCAACCTGACCAAGGAAGCGCTGACGGAAGAACTGCAGAAGGAGTTTAGCGAGGAGTTGCCTGGGATCGGGTTCAACTTCTCCCAATATATCCAGGACAATGTCGAGGAAGCCCTTTCGGGAGTCAAAGGCGCCAATTCGGTCAAGATCGTCGGGCCGAACCTGGAGATCCTGGAGGGGCTTTCCACCAAAGTGATGGCCGAGATGGCAAAGGTCCGGGGCGTCGCCGACCTCGGAATTTTTCACCTGCTGGGTCAACCCAATCTCAACGTCAAGGTCGATCGCGAGAAGGCCGCGCGCTATGGTCTCAACACCGGTGACGTCAACACCGTTGTTCAAGCCGCGCTCGGCGGCACCACGGCGACGACCATTCTTGAAGGCGACCGGCAGTTCAGTCTGGCGGTCAGGCTCGATCCCAAATATCGCGCCAGCATCGACGCTATCCGCACCCTAAAAGTCGCCTATCCGACACCTTCCGGGACCAATGCGTACGTCCCGCTCAGTGAAATCGCGGATATCACGCTCGACACCGGAGCCTCCTTCATCTATCGCGAACGCAGTCAGCGCTATATTCCGATCAAGTTCAGCGTGCGCGGCAGGGATCTTGGTGGTACCGTCGCCGAAGCCCAGGACCGGGTCAACAAGGCCATCACGCTTCCGAACGGCTATCAGATCCTGTGGGCCGGCGAGTTTGATGACCTCCAGGCCGCCAAGCAGCGGCTGATGATCGTTGTCCCGATCACCCTGCTTCTGATCCTTGTTCTGCTCTACGGCCTGTTCAACTCGTTGCGCGACAGTCTTTTGGCGGTCGCCGGCATTCCCTTTGCGATCGGCGGCGGACTGATCGCGCTCTATCTCGCCGATCTTGATTTCAGCGTCTCCGCGGCGATCGGCTTTATTTCGCTGTTTGGCGTCGCCGTGATGGATGGCATTCTCAACATCACTTATTTCCGCGAACTCAGGGCTCAGGGCATGGATATCGGCGAGGCGGTGTTTCACGGCGCCGAACAGCGGATGCGGCCGATGTTGATGACTGCGCTTTCGGCGGGCGTTGGGCTGTTGCCGGCGGCGATATCCCATGGAATCGGCAGTCAGGTGCAACGGCCTCTGGCAACCGTCGTCGTAGGCGGTATGTTTATCGGACCTTTGCTGTTGCTCGTTGTGGCTCCCGCGCTGCGGAAGATATTTCTCTCGAGAGACAGTACCGTTGGCGAGGACAGTGAGGTCGCAGGCGACGGTGGGGCCGTCGCGACCGCCGAGGGCGGTTCTGAGGGTTGACGAGAAAGCGTTGCACTGCGCGTTTTAAGGGACTAGGGCGTATGTCGTTGTTAGGGCGAATTGATCCTCGATCGCGGCTCGCCAAGCCGCGGCGCCGGGCCGTCGCTGCGGCAACGATTGCGGCTGTCCTGTCGGCGTCTATTTCCGGCTGCGCCGTGGGGCCGAATTTCAATCCGGCGGCCGCACCGGACGTCAACGGCTATGTTCCGGGAAAGCTCGCCTCGCCGGATCCCGGGCCCGGCGGACCGCGCGTTGCCAGTCAGCATTTCGTCAGCGGCGCCGACGTCTCGGCGCGCTGGTGGGCGGCGTTCAAATCCCCGCTGCTCAATGAACTGATCAAGCAGTCCGTCGATCATAATCCGAACTTGCAGGCGGCCGAGGCTGCGATCAAGATCGCGCATTATAACGCGCTCGCCCAGCGCGGCCTGTTCCTTCCGCAAGTCACCGGCAATTCGACCAACGCGCAATTCCTGATTGCCAATCCGGGCCAGGTGCCGTCGATTCCAACGGTGGGACCGCAAACCGAATTCTCGCTTGTAACCAATCAATTGACGGTGTCGTTCGTGCCGGACATCTGGGGCGGCAACATCCGCGCCGTCGAGGGTCTGGATGCGGTGACGGAGCAGCAACTGTTCCAGCTGGAGGCTGCCTATCTGGCACTGACCAGCAATGTCGTAACCGCCGCGATTCAGGAGGCCTCGCTGCGCGGCCAGATCGCGGCAACCCAGCGCATCATCGCAATCGAGCGTCACCTGCTCGACATCCTCAAGCGTCAGTACGCCCTCGGTCAGGCGGCGCGAGCCGACGTGCTGGCGCAGGAAGCAGCCTTGGCTGCGGCCGAACAATTGCTTCCGCCGCTCGAGAAGCAACTCGCCCTGCAACGCGACCTGCTGACGGCGCTAGCCGGGGAGTATGCGGCCAACGAAATTGCGCAAAAATTCGATCTCGCACATTTCAAATTGCCGGCCAACCTGCCGGTCAGCCTGCCCAGCAAGCTGGTCGATCAGCGGCCCGATGTCAGGGCAGCGGAAGCCGCCATGCACGCGGCCAGCGCGCAGATCGGCGTTTCGATCGCCGCGCGGCTGCCAAATCTCGTGCTCTCGGCCAACGGCGGATCGGCGTCCTACAACTGGGCATCGGCCTTTCAGCCCGGAACCGGATTTGCCACGCTCGCCGCGAGCGCGACCGCGCCGATCTTCGACGGCTTTACCCTCTATCACCGCCAGAAAGCGGCCGAAGCCGCGCTCGACCAGGCTGAAGCGCTGTATCGCTCAGCCGTCATTACCGCGTTCCAGAACGTCGCGGATGCCTTGCGTGCCCTGCAAGTGGATGCGCGCGCCATGAAAGCGGCGACCCACGCCGAGCAGACCGCGAAGGCAAGTCTTGACGTTGTTGAGAGCCAGTTAAGTGCCGGTCAGGTCAACCAACTCGCCGTCCTCAATGCGCAGCAGACCTACCTGGTTGCCGCAGTGGTGCGCGTGCAGACCGAAGCCAATCGTCTCGCCGATTCGGCTGCGCTATTTCTTGCACTCGGCGGTGGCTGGCCGGCTGCCTGCACGACACCGGTCTGGCGCGAATGCGCGATGGGAGAGGCGCCGCTTCCGCCCAACATCTGAGGCACGATCAGATCGAGGCCGGATCGCGATCGGAGAAATTCAGTCGAATGCTGGATTCACCAAACGACGAAGGCGCAAAGCACCGACAAGGGCAAGATCGCGACACCGAGGTAAAGCCAGGTCCGGTAGGCTTCGGCGTCCTTGGGCAAGATGAAAATGTTGACCACAAGCCACGCACAAACCGCCAGACCCAACCCCACGCGAATGAGATCACCCGGTGTTTCGTACAGTGAAGAGAGGCGTTCGATTTGAGGGCTGGCCACGCGCGCGGTCAACACGACCAGGATCATCAGAAACAGCGCGCGTACAACGAACCCTCCTATCCAGAGGCGAACCGGAATCTTGGAATGAGTTTTTGCCGCTGGCTCCACATGCAAATCCACGTCGGTGCTCATCGCACACTCCTGCATCAGCCTGCTCAAAAAGATATCTCTCATCGCGCCGCAACAGCAACAGTATATTTTATATTTACTTATCAAATCACAGAGTTACTTTTATTTTTATATTGAACGACAGTAATACTTACCCATTTTTTGCTGCGCCGCACCTCCGCCGGCACAGCCGCTTCCCATGCGTGCTGAAAATGCCGGATTTTCGAGGTTTACGGGCGCGGGATGTGCGATGCGTGGCACGGTGTTCGCAACGTCCTCGGGTCAAAAAGGCATCATCGATGAGGAGGCTCACGTGATCGGTGGAAAGAAGGCGATCGGTACTTTTGTCGTCGCCGCGATGGTCGTTGCATCCTTCACCTTGCCTGCGTACTCCCAGTCCACCCTTGCCAAAAGGCCCGGGGACGGCGGGTACGAGGGGCCTCCTCCCGAAAACAAGCCGAAGATCGATGAAAAGGCCTACAAGTCCGCGCTCGAGCGGATACCGGAGCCCGACAAGAAATACGATCCTTGGGGCATTGCCCGCCCGGCTGAGTCGGCGAAGCCAGGGAAAAAATCAAATTAGCGATGGCCCGCGACGGACGATAGGACACTGCTCGGGTTGGCTGTTGCGACTGTCCCGGCCGCACCGCGGCAGGACTCGCGCTTTGACTTTTGCAACCGGTTAACGCGAGATGCGGATATCTCGCGATCTCGCGATAGCGAAGACAGCCAACGGATCCGCAGCGTTTGCCAAATTTTTCACCGATCGACAGCAATGCTGATCTTTCCGGCATGTGCTGATTGATTCTTGCGGTTCGGCAAAAGCGAGATCATGTTCATCAACAGGGACAACAAGACGCCGAACAGAGTCGTCGATTGGGAAACGTCCAGGTCTGTTCCGTTTGGGTTGTCCCGAGCCAAATGGAGATTGCGATGTACAAAGCCATTATCGGAACGCTCGCGATCGTTGCCACAGCTGCGCTGGTTTCCAGCGGTGCCGAGGCCGGAGGATCAGCCAGCGCGGCTTCGAAATACGGCCACTCGAGCCAGACTGCGACCGTGCAGACCCAGCAGGCGGCACGCACATCCAATGTCGCGATTACGGAATACTCTTCTTCGTCTGCGAAACGGCACGGCGCCAAATACCGCTAATTTGCTCCGGTTCCGCGGCCAGCCGTCGTTGATCGAAGCAATGCAGCGTCGATCGCTTGCGCCTGATTTGTGCCGGACTGCTCACGCCCGTCCGCGTGGCGCGGCGATCTGGCGCTGGTGATCCATGCCCGGGCGGTCTGCAAAACGTCGGGCAGGAGTTCGTTGACTTCCTCTTTGGTCATGCCGGGGCGAACGCGCGGATCGTACAAAATGTTGAGCAGGTACTGATCGTAGACATCGAAGAAGCCCATCTGGACGTCGTCGTTGAACATCGTCCAGGGGACCGAGCGGTCGTCGTTGATGGCGCCGAGCGCCTGCAGCAGCTCTTCGTAAGCGCAGTCGTAGAAGGTGAATTCTCCGGCATCGACAGGCAGGATCACTTCGGCCCGGCGGATTCGATATTGTTTGTCCTTGCCGATACCCGACAGACATTCCGGGTGCAGCGATCGCTGAATTTGCCTGGCCCGTTCCTTGCCATAGAGCGAACGAATGGTTCGCTTCAGATCGCGCTCGGCGACGAGCCTGACGACGAAATTGGCCGACTGTCGGTCGGTCGTGACCGCTACGTCGAGATGGTTCACGCGAGCCCGGATGTCGGCAACGACCGTGGCGATCTCCGGCCGGCGATCGGGCAAGCTCCTGCTCTCGACGAATATCCGGACCGGCTCATCGAATTTGCGGACGCGGTCTGCCGGCGCGCCGATCTGCAATTCGGCGTTGAACGCGACCTTGAAGAATCCGTCCTTGATCTCGTCGTTGGTGAAATCCGTTCGTTCGGAAGCGCGCCGGCTGCTGATGTCAGCATTTTCTGCGTTCGCAGCGCCGATCCCGGCAAGCACAATCGCGATCGCTGCGGCCGGCAACGCGCCGGCTAATGGCCATCGGACCCACATGTTTGTCAGCTTATGAATCACCGGCTCTTTCCTCGGCTTGGACGGCTCAACCCCGCCGCGGCCTCAGGGCCGCTTTAGGGGTGTTTTCAGACGGAAGTTTTGCAAGATTCATACCGTCAGTGGTCTCGGGGCGTCCTCGGCTGGCGATAGTCAAGCTAGCCTCGACCGCATATCTTTTCGGGATGGGTGGGGGGTGATTGTTATAGATTTTCCATAGTCGGCGGCGGTCCGTTGTGGCGCGATTGACACTATCGATCCCGACGATACGGTGTATTCAACGTCGGGAAACAGCTTCCATCGCCGGGAAACTGTTTCCGTAAAACAACAAGAAGCAGGGCAGGGTGGAACGCGATGAAACGCGGCATCGAGTTTTGAGCGGGCCGGCGCGGCCTTCCGCGCTCGCACCCTTCCAGATCCGGAATTACCGGTTCCAGTGGCCTGCCGACCTGCTCACTTCGTGGGCGTTCGAGATGGAGACGCTGATTCTCGGCTGGTACGTGCTGGTCGAGACGCAGTCGGTCATGCTGCTGACCCTGTTTGCCTCGCTCACCTATATCGGCACGCTGATCGCCCCGATGCTCGGCGTGGCCGGCGACCGCATCGGCCACCGCGATTTGCTCTCCATGATGCGCGCGACCTACGCGTTGCTGGCGGCGACCCTGATGACCCTGGCGCTGATGGGTTACCTGACCCCGCTTTATGTCATGATCATCGTGGCGATCATGGGCCTGGTCCGGCCGTCCGATCTCGGCGTGCGCGGCGCGCTGGTCGCCACCATCATGCCGCACGAGCAGTTGATCGGCGCCATCAGCGTTTCCAGGACCACCACGGATACCGCGCGGATCGCCGGTGCGCTTTCCGGCGCCGGACTGTTCGCCGCCCTCGGAATGGGGCCGGCCTATGTGGCGATCGTCGGTCTTTACGTTGTCAGTACCGCGCTCACGCTCTGTGTGGTGGCGCCGTCGAAATCCCATCCTGTCGATACGATGGTCGAGCGCGCGCTGCGGCGCTCGCCGATGCGCGACCTGAAGGAGGGCATGGCCTATGTCTGGACCACACCGCGGATGCGGGCGGCGATCTGGATCGCGTTCCTGGCCAACCTGACGGCGTACCCATTGTCCAACGGACTGTTGCCCTATATCGCGCGCGATATTTACGGCACCGACCAGACCGGGCTTGGCTATCTGTCGGCCAGCTTTGCCATCGGTTCGCTGATCGGGTCGATCGCGCTCAGCCAGATCGGCGGGCTGAGGGTTGCCCGGCTGATGATCGCTTCGACCATCATGTGGTACGCCGCACTTCTGGTGTTCGCGCAAATGCAATCCGTATCCGCCGCGATCGCCTGCCTGTTGCTGGCGGGCTTCGCGCAAAGCCTGACCATGATCTCGATCGCGGTGATCCTGATGCGGACGGCGAGCGAGCATTTCCGCGGCCGGGTGATGGGCGTGCGCATGCTTGCGATCTACAGCCTGCCGCTGGGCCTCTTGTCGGCCGGCAGCCTGATCGACGGCATCGGCTTCGCCGCGACCGGAACCCTCTATGCGGCCACCGGTCTGGCGTTGATGCTCGCCATCGTGCTGCACTGGCGCGCTGATCTGTGGCATCTGCATGCGCCGGCGAACGCGAAGTGAGGCTTTGCCGATCTCACCACACGAGCGGCACAAGCTTCCAGGTTCGACCGCGGTAGGCTTGATAGGCTTCGCCGAACTGCTCGCTCATCAATTGGTCCTCGATTGCGACGCGGATCAGGAACGCGATGAAGATCGCGGCAACGCCGACATAGGCGGCGAACGTACCTTCCGTCACCGCCGTGCCGATCACCGCGAGCAGAAGGCCGGTGTAGATCGGATGGCGGACGACCGCGTAGGGCCCGGTTTGCACGAGTTCGTGGCCCTGTTTCATCGTCACGACTATTCCGGACCAGTTGCGTCCGAGCGCCAGGCGCGCCCAGACCGCGAGCGCGACGCCGGGCAAGTCGAGCATGACGCCGATGATTCCGAACAGCGTGGTGTTTGGCGTGACCGGCATGTCCAGAACTTGAAATCCCGGATTGAGCAGGAGAGTGAAACCGGCGATGAGCAGGAGCGTGGCCGGAATCTGCAAAGCGCGCCTCGGCACATTGGAAGTGTTCTTGCTCATGAAATAGCCCGGCAGCCAGACGAGCCCGAGTAGAAGCCACGACCAGTAGGCAAGGATAGTGTATTGCGATCTCATCATCTGGTAGTTTCCGCCTTCGGCGCGCCATCGTCAACTGCAAGCGCCGATGACGGGGGTGTGATGGCCGCAGCGGGTTTTCGGCAATGCAGTGCCCGCGCGCAGCATCGCCTGCGACAATCCCGGCACCGGACTTTACGTTCCGCACCGGGCCGAGATAGGTTCGATCCCGAAGAATTGGCGCGACAAGAAGGCGCTGGAGGAACGGCATGAAGACGGTGTCGAAGAGGTGACGATGCGGCTTCGCACACTGCTCGGCGATTATCCCGGCACGACCGCGCTGAAGAACGGGTCGATCAGGTCCGATCTCGTCAGCTTCGATTTCGCGGAGTATTCGCCGACCAACAAGGGCTTCAAGCCGATGGTGCGCGAGCAGGCGTTCGACGTCTCCGAGATGGCGATCGTCACCTATCTGATGGCGAAAAGTTTTGCCAAGCCGATGGTGCTGTTGCCCGACGTGGTGGTGGCGCGGTTCCAGCATGGCCACGCGCTTTACAATGCAGAGCTGGGGATGCTGAAGCCCGCCGATCTGAATGGCAAGCGCGTCGGCATCCGCTCCTTCACCACCACCACCGGTGCGTGGCTGCGCGGTATTCTCGCCAATGATTACGGCGTCGACCTCAATTCGATCCAATGGGTCACCTTCGAGGACGCCCATGTCGCCGAGTTCCAGGATACCACCGAGCGCGCTCCGAAAGGCAAGGAGATCATCCAGATGCTGCTGGATGGCGAACTCGATGCGGCCCTTGGCGAGAAGATCGATCGCGCCGGCCTGAGGCCGCTGTTCCCGGACGCCGCCGCCGAAGAGAGGTCGTGGTTTGCGAAACAAGGTGTGTTACCAATCAATCACATGGTCGTCGTCAGCGACAAGCTGTCCAACGAACATCCCGACGCGGTGCGCGAGGTTCACCGCATGCTGCGCGAGAGCGCGGCGCGGGCGCCTGGCGGCGCGCCGAAATTCAGCTCCGACGAAATCCGCCGCTCGCTGCAACTGATCGTTCGATATACCGCGCAGCAGGGCCTCATTCCCCGCGCGTTTGGGGTCGACGAATTGTACGACGATGTGACGCGGACGCTGTCGTCGTAGGGTGGGCAGAGGCGCGTTTGCGCCGTGCCCACCATATTGCCTGAAACTGGTGGGCACGCTGCGCTTTGCCCACCCTACGAGAGAGACTGTCATGCAACCCGAGCCGATCTTCGATCTAGCCCATCTCGGCCACGTGGAAATGCTGACCCCGAAGCCCAACGAGAGCCTGAAATTCTTCGTCGACGTGATGGGCATGACCGTCAGCGGCCGCAAGGGCGAGTCGGTTTATCTGCGCGGCTGGGACGATTACGAGCGCTATTCTCTGAAGCTGACGGCCTCGAAGACGTCCGGAATGGAGCACATGGCGTTGCGGGCGCGCAGCCCGCAGGCGCTGGAGCGCCGCGTCGCCGCGCTGAAGGGTTCCGGTTTCGAGATCGGCTGGGCTGACGGCGACATGGGGCAAGGGCCGGCGTTCCGCTGCCGCGATCCCGACGGCCATATCGTCGAGCTTTATTACGAGACCGAATGGTACCAGGCGCCGCCGGACCAAAAACCGGCGCTGAAAAACCAGGCGCAGCGCTTTCCGGCGCGCGGCGTCAACGTCCGCCGCCTCGATCATCTCAATTGCCTCGCGGTCGACATCAAGGCCAACCGCATCTTCTTCGAGAAATACCTGGGCTGCCGGCTGACCGAGCAGATCGTGCTCGACGACGGCACGGAAGCGGCGATGTGGATGACGATGTGCAACAAGAGCTATGATTTCGCCTACACGCGCGACCACTTCGGCAAGCCCGGCCGCTTCCACCACGTCACCTACGCGCTCGACAGCCGCGAGGAAATCCTGCGCGCCGCCGATATTTTTCTGGAGAACGGCGTCTTTATCGAGACCGGCCCGCACAAGCACGCGATCCAGCAAACCTTCTTCCTCTATGTCTACGAGCCCGGCGGCAACCGCGTCGAAGTCGCCAACGCCGGCGCCCGGCTCATTCTGGCGCCGGACTGGAAGCCGATCGTCTGGACCGAAGAGGAACGCAAGAAGGGCCAGGCGTGGGGGCTGAAGACGATCGAGTCCTTTCACACCCATGGCACACCGCCAGTCGTGTCCGGCTGAACCTTGCTGTGGCTTCCGCAGTCCTCCGTCGCCTGCTATTGTCGCGGGGTCAAAACCTGTGCGGGACTTAAACGGGCCTCGCATCAACAACAAACGTCAATTTGGGAGGATATCGTCATGAAACGCTGGTCGGCATTCGGCGCCGCATTGCTTCTGGTCGGCTTTGCCGCGTTCTCAACTTCGCATCCTTTGTCCGCCGATGACGGGTGGGTCACGCTGTTCGACGGCAAGAGCCTCGACAACTTCAACCAGATCGGCACCGCCAATTGGCGGATCGAGGATGGCGTCGCCGTCGCCGACAAGGGCAATGGCTTTCTCGTCACCAAGAACGCCTATACCGACTATCAGCTCCGGGCCGAATTCTGGGTCGATGCCGACGCCAACAGCGGCATTTTCATTCGCTGCACCGATCCGGAGAAGGTAACGGGCGCGACCTCGTACGAGGTGAACATCTGGGATGCGCGGCCCGACCCGACCTACGGCACCGGCGCCATCGTCAACGTCGCCAAGGTAGACCCGATGCCGAAGTCCGCCGGCAAATGGAACGTCTATGAAATCACTGCGAAGGGCTCGACCTTCGATGTGACGCTGAACGGACAAAAAACCGTCGTCGGCGCGCAGGATCCCAAGTTTGCCACCGGCCGGATCGCGCTGCAGCACGGCCTCGGGCTGAAGGACGCCAACGGCGTCGAGAACGACAAGGGCGTCGTCAAGTTCCGCAAGGTCGAGATCAAGCCGCTGTAGGGGCGCGCCACAAGAAGTCGTCATACCCCGTCACCGGGCGGCGCGTAGCGCCGACCCGGTGGCGGGCGATGACAAATGAGAGCATTGCGCGTTTGGATTCATCAGACGCAAATCCGCATTCCCGCGGCGCGATTTCGCCCGGGTTATGCCTGAACCATGCGCCTCGGGGTACGAGGGCGTACGGAACGCCGGGTGCCCGCCGCACCCGCAGCCTCGTGTGTGAAAAAAACACACGAGCAAATTCACCACAGGTCCGCCGGTTCATCCCGACGTTCCGCACGCAATGGTTTTGCGGCTTATTTCGTGCTCTCCCCGGGGATCGGCTATCGAATGC
>Ga0209733_1000041_pt1 | contig 14953 bp, 16 predicted proteins | sample BlaSpr_A8_OM2_M1_FD_187976 | JGI IMG/M metagenome (GOLD analysis project Ga0209733, IMG submission 187976) | Forest soil microbial communities from Thunder Bay, Ontario, Canada - Black Spruce, Ontario site 2_A8_OM2_M1 (SPAdes) (version 2) | ecosystem: Environmental > Terrestrial > Soil > Boreal...
TGAACAATTCCCCGGCGATCACGAGAAAGGCCAGAGTTGACGGAAGGTGCAGGTGTTCAGTGAATGCGCGCATGCTGCTGGCAAGACCGGGTCCGCCATACCATCCCAGCATTTTCTGAGCACCGTGGCCGAAGAATATGATTCCCAAAAGGATGCGAGCGATCCCCACAACCCAATCAGCGTGAGTACCGGTTAGACCCTCAATCATCAGTCATTCTCCTCAACAGGAAATTTGTTCCGCAGGGCTGCACCAATCTTTCTATTGCTATGTACGTCTCTTGCAATCATCTCGCCAGATCTTACGATTCGGGCTTGTGGCACTGGAACGGGGGTTGCTGGATCATCGACAGCATCAGGCAAAGCGGGAATGCATGGATAATCTAGCCACGGTATAAAGGCCCATAAAACTAGTAGCGATCAAGACCAACTGCATCCATACTGGCAACGTTCCATCCTTCACAAGAGAGAGCGCAACGAAGCAGAACAGCAGATGCGCACAGAACACTTCCAGCGATGCTTTGCCCAGCACGACCAGAGGCGAGATCGTCAGCCAGCGTGCCAGCCATGATCTGCTAACGACAAATAGAATCGCTAACGATGAAAAGTCCAGCAGCCGCAAAGCCCCCAGATGCCATTTGTCAATGAATCCCGCCCATGGCAAACCGTCGAGCTGTGTGTGCAAAATCGGGTGACGAACCAACAAAATTGAAGCTGCCACGAGTAGTGCGGCAATCACACTTATCTTGGAAGTCAGCACTTTGAATGAGCTACCCGCAGAGCCACTCCCAATCCACAGGCCAACCGCCCACAAGAACTGCCACGCGAGCAAGTCAAATGCCCCCATCTCGTTCAACGGTATTCGCACCCCTGCCAATTCGACCATTCGTGCGTAAATCGCTGTTCTTAGACCAAACTGTGCCAGGAGCCAGACTAAGCCGCTCGGAATAAGAGCTAGCTTCCAGTTCCAGCGTCCCAAGTAAAGCGCGATGGGCGTGGCCAACAGAAAAATGATGTACATCGGCAGAATGTCGAGCAGCGGCGGGCAGTAAACCAGCACGATCGAGCTCCATACCGCATGGAACGGATGCGCCAGGTAGAAATCGAGAAGACCTTCTAAGCCAGGGCGCTTGGTATGTATGGCGATTGTGGCGACCACTGTAAATGCTATGCCCAGAAGAAAAAGGTGATAACCGTAAAGTCTAAACGCACGCGTCCAAAGGCGCCTGAGAACCGTCGGAAAGCCAGATTCATTTGCCATACGTCCGAAAATACGACCGGTTAAAAATGCGGAAAGGAAGACAAACCCTTCGGCCTCCGAGACAAATCCGAGCTGCTGGTTTGTGATGACTTGAGCCTGCGTCGGCAGATGCGCCAACGTCATCAACGTCAACATGAGCCCCCGCAGCGCATCCAACTCTGGCAGGCGTTGCGAGCGTCGGACTTCCAACTTTGCCCTATTTGGCGGCGCGTCGCGGTCCTGCTCTGCCATCAAATCTACCAACGCTTGCGACATCTCGAACCTTCCATAACCTCACCGCATTCCAGTTCCCCACTGCTGCTCCAGAAAGAAACAACATCGACAGAATCGATGTTTCCTCTCCGTTTTATGCTCGCTTTTTGATCACCTCACACTTTGAGAGCAGTTCCCGCTGCAGCGACGGGGCCTTACCATGAACGCTTCTAGCTTCGGCTCAGCTATTACGGCTGGCCAGAACTCTTGGCTGACAGCGAATGTTTCTCCGCCGCCGATAATCTGCATCTCGGATTGTTGTCCCTGGACCCAAAGTTCTCGTTTGTCTTGGGCTTGCCATTCTGACTGGAACGCCGCACTCACAACCATACATATGCATCAGGAATGCCAAACATGGGCGGAGCAAAAGATCGCGGGCAACTGATTGAATGCCAAAACAATATTCAATGCAGGAAAGATAAAGATGGCTGTGATCCCAGGTAGGGTCTGCTGTGCTGCGTCCCTCTTTCGACACCCGTCAGCCCGTAGTCAGTCCAAGACCTGACCGATCATTGATGTGTCTTCTATGTTCGCCCTTTTGTTGCCATGGTTTTGAGCCTCTCGCGGTCAATACAGCTTTGGCAAATGGTTTGCTTTTCTTGACACCGAGGAGGAATACATGCGCTATTGGAAATTACTTGCCCTTCCTGCCCTGCTTGCCGCTTTGCTGAGCATTCCGAACTTTGTAGCGGCGCAGGTCTCCATCAATATCGGAACGGAGCCGGCGTGCCCGTATGGCTACTACGACTACGCCCCATACAATTGCGCCCCGTACGGGTACTATGGGCCCGAGTGGTTTACGGGCGGCGTGTTCATCGGAGCCGGCCCTTGGTTCCACGGTCCTCACGACTTCCACGGCAACGTTGATAACCGCTTTGATCCGCATCACGGCTACGTTGGTCCACATCCGGAACGCGGAGACAAGCCCTTCAATCATTTCCACGGAAACGAGATGCGGGATGGGCGCGGCCACGCCGGCGGAGGAGGTCATCGCTAGAAACGGCGTCAAACTCAAAGCAAATGGGTTTGGCCGGAAGGGGAGCCTCAGATGCTGCCGGGCCAACCGCAATGCGCCCTCACTTGCTGTGTGACCGCGGGCTGCGTTAACAACAACTCCTCAGCCGCGCGACTGAAGTTCAAATGATGCGCAACCGTTCGAAAGACTCGGATTCGGAAGTTTTCAAGCAAGAGTGGCTAGCCTCATTACAGGGAAACGAAACAGTCTATCGCAACCTTCATGAGGAGAAACCTGAAGCTATCAGACCTGTGGGTGCCCGCCATCGGCCTGGACTTCGCTCGTGGTGTCGGTTCCCTTCGCTTGATCGTCGAAGCGTCGTTCCTGCTGGAGCATTGTATATTTCGGCGCCTCAATCCAAACGCGGAAAGCGGGCCATCGCCACCAGACCAGAAGCAGGACGAACATAATAGTTGAAACTGCAATCACAATGAAGTTGATCATTGTCGTGAGTTCTCCTGCGGCGGGCCATATAGAGAACGCACGAACGCGACCAGCGCGCGCCGCTCATCTGCATTGAGTTGACTCCGCCAAGGCGGCATTGCCGTTCCTGGCACGCCATTTTCCAAAACATCCCACGCCCTTTCCTGCGTAGGCTTCTTAAGATGAAAGTTTGTTGGTGCTGGAGCGAGAGCGCCGGCTGCAGGTCCATTGCCCTCGCCTGCGTCGCCGTGACAGCTGGCGCAGTTCGCTGAAAAAAGGAATTTCCCGACGGTCAAACTCGCAGGTTCTTGTGTCGATGGCGCAGCGCTTGGAAGATGCAAGCTCTGGATATAGGCGACAAGAGCGAGCAAGTCTTCAGTGGGCAGCTGGCGCCACGGCGGCATGGCAGATCCAACCACTCCATTCCACAGCACGCTACTCAGTCGTTCGTCGGAGAAGCGGGCAGCAGTCAGGTTTGCCGGTTTCGGCAATAGACCTGCCGAAGCGTTGCCATCACCCCCGCCGGCGGGTCCATGACACGAAGCACAATTCGCGGCGAAAAGCGTTTCACCGCGGATCACTTCTTCCTGCAAGTCGTTCGGATCCGACGCAGGATGCAGTACGGGTGCGCTTACGCTGTATCCTCCCATCATGGCAATCGGAACGGCAGGAGGAGTGGCTCTGGCGGAAGGCTCGCTCGCCATCGACATGTCCGCTGCCTCGGGCACGATGCTTGACACCTGCGTCGGCCGGTCAAAACCGGAGAGTTGTCGAGCGCGGCCAAGCGATTGAATATAGGCCAGCAGATCTAATCCTTCCTCTGTGGGCTGGTTTGGAGCGCATCAAATAGCCACGGATACGGCGGCATGATGGAATCCCTCACCACAAGGCGAGGATTATAGAGATGAGTGAGTTGCCAGTCGCGCGGACGAAGATTGAATTCGCGTGACAAATCCGGCCCGATGCGTCGAGTGCCCCAAAGCTGCGGATAATCGTATTTCGTCTCCCACGGTTCGGTCGGAGCTCCGAAGCGGCGCACATCCTCGGCCAGAGATCGGACCTGCTGCGTATGACAGTAGGCGCAGCCTTCGTGTCCGAAGATGACTCGGCCTCTTTGTTCGGAGGCGGTGAGCTTTGCCATGGTAACTGGAGCCACCTGTTTGATCTCATCTTCCAGTTCTTTTCCGGGAATAATCGCAAGAACAAGAAACGACAGAGCGAAGAAACCTACACCGGCGCCGAAGGCGACCACATGTGCATAGCTAGGCCAACCGCCCAGGCTGAATTCATTCGAAGATGGCGAGTCCCCCTTGAATGCATCGATGTCTTCTGCAGCAACAACTCTCGTCGCGGATGCGATGGTCTCTGACTTTGCTCCCGTAACGAGAGCACGGACATTTCAGCCTTGGGAAGGCGGGGGCTCCTTGCCTACTCCGAAAGGTCGGCGCGCGGAACATTCCGATCCAGACTGCTGCCAATGGGAGGCCTCCGTCGAAGTTGTCGTAACTTTTCCAAACTTTACGCAATCGTTACGAGTCTTGACGTTCTCCTTGCTTCGACAAGCATCCATACAGATGGATCGGCACACAGAAACTCGGAATAGGAAACATAGAGCTCATTGTGCAGAAACGATTTCTTATCGGCGTCGTTCTGGTGACACTGCTTTCCGCGACGGCTTTTGTCCGGTGAATAGGGGTAAAGAAAGCAGATGAATAACGATGGCCTACGCAAGCCCATCCATGTCGGCAACGGGGCGCTTCGGAATACAGCGCTTCACGAGATACTCTCTCAAACCGAACATCGAGTTTCTCAAGGCCACTGAGGCGGGACGAGGTACGAATTTTGGAAGCCCCAATTGAGTTTTTGAGCGCGCTGTTCTTCGTGGCTCTGATTTTAGTGATCGCGTTCTGTATTGTTGGCTCTGTAGTCGCCGCATTATGCGCCATCGGCCAGGCGAACTGTCACGTCAACAGACGGCGGAGACCGTTAGCCAATCCTGCACTCCATCATCAACAGAGTGTTCCGAAAAAATTCGCTTGACGCGAGCTGCGACCCTGGAACTAGCGCAGTCTCATCAGCCTGTGCTACCGCGGCGTTTAATTTTCGAATTGATCGTCCACCGCCACCAAAATACGATCACTTGCCCTAAGTCGACTTGCACAAAGACTTGTCGTTCCTAATCCTTTCGATATACGCTTTGGTACTCGCCTGCGACTCGATCGGAGCGATTCGCCTGAGTGGCGCATGAAGGAAATGACCGCCAATGATGACTTCGAACGGTTCGGGACCGGGGCGGCGAAGTATGCCGCCTACCTCGAGACGCCCGAGGGCCGGCTGCGCCTCGATCTAGCCTTTGCCAGCTTGCAGGACCTTCTGCCGCAGGACCCACGGTCTTTGCACGCCCTGGATCTTGGGAGCGGTACCGGCGCCATCGCGGTGCGCTTGGCGCGACTCGGCCTTCATGTCACGTTGCTGGATCCGTCTCCACCGATGCTGGATTTTGCGAACCATGCCGCCCAGGAAGCAGGAGTTACCGAGAGAATCACACTGAAGGTCGGCGACGCCGCCCAATTGGCAACCTTGTTCGACACCGGAGCGTTCGATCTAGTTCTTTGCCACAACGTCCTGGAATTTGTGGATGACCCGCGGTCTGTGTTGCGCAGTGCGGCTCGCACCTTGCGAGATTCGTCCGGCATAATCTCAGCCTTGGTGCGCAACCAGCCGGGTGAGGTGTTGAAAGCCGCGCTACTAAACGGCGACTTGGCCGCAACAGAGCGTAGCCTCACAGCTGAGTGGGGAGATGAGTCACTGTATGGAGGTAAAGTGCGGCTATTTACGGCAGAGAGCCTAAAAGCCATGCTGGTAGGAGAGTCATTCGCGGTCATTGCCGAGCGTGGTGTACGGGTCCTGTCGGATTACTTGCCGCCAAGGATTTCCCGACAGGATGAGTATGAACGGATTTTCGAGCTAGAGCGCAAGCTGGGCAGGCGACCGGAGTTTGCCGCCATCGCCCGCTACACGCACCTCCTTGCACATTCCGCAGGTTCGAAAATGAAGGACGGCGCATGAACAACGTCATCGCCCAATCTTCGTCGTCTGGATCTCGCCTGACACCTGATGCCGGTATTGCGCTTGGGCTCGGCCTAACCAACGAGTGTAATCTCGCCTGCGCCTTCTGCTACCGCGATCCAACTCGCACGGATCGTCTTTCCCTGGATCAAGTGAAGGCAGTCATGGAACGCCTATCCGTGCGCTCGGTGAATCTCGGCACCGGTGAGAACGGCATGCATCCCGACTTCAAGGCAATACTGGCCTACCTGCAGACGAAACCGGTCAAGCTCACCATCACTTCCAATGGTCATAGTGTTGCTGTTCTGGAAGACAAGGAGCTGCGAGCCTTCCACGACATCGAGTTCTCTCTCGATTACGCCACGCAGACGGAACAGGATGCACAGCGCGGGCATGGCAATTGGGCACTCATCCACCAGCAGGCAGAACGGTGTCGGAAGCTGGATATTCCTGTAACCATCATCGCCGTCATGATGAAGTCGAACTACCTGCGTCTGGCGGATGTGGCGCGAGTAGCTAAACAGTTTGACGCTCCTTTGCGAGTGAATGTGTACCAAGCCGTGCGATCGGACGTTTATGCCCTCAGCTACGAAGAGTACTGGGAAGGGTTCCGGCGCCTCTTTGAGGAGACCGACGTAATTGCTATTGGGGAGCCGCTGGTTCGCGCGATGGCGGGACTCCCACCGCTCCGAGCCGGTTGTGGCGTGAGCACCGTACGAGTGACACCAAGAGCCACGACACAACCCTGTGTTTATTGGCCAGGATCGGGGGAGCCGCTTTCAGACCTGATCTCTGCAGGCGCCAACATTCTGAGCTCAACACCCTTCGAGCAGGCACGGACACTTCCTCAAGCCTGTAATGATTGCGAGTTCCGCGAGTCGTGTCACGGCGGATGTGCCGGACGGCGACGCTTGCAAGGCGCACTTCTACAGCCTGATTGTTATTGTCCGATCATTCGGGGCGAGCGCCCACGACTCGAACTCCGCATGGCCGCAAATCGCGATTTGCCCAAAATGAGAAGTTCCTGCACCACCGTCGTGGTTGCCAGGTAGCCTGATGCACACCCAACAACATCCACTGTTGAAATAAGCCCCCCCTTATTTCGCGTCCATCCACGTATCTGATCCCGTCAACTTGACTGCAACGCCAGAAAGGAAGATGTGCAAGGGCTTGCCGTCGGCGGTGCCGCGATGCTCGGTTGAGAACAGAATTGGACCGGCTTTTTTGTAGCCTGCCCACGTTGCGAAGACGCGACTCGGCGGCTTGGCTCCGCCGCGGTGGTAGTCAAAGTACACGACGCGGTTGTCTTTGCCGACGTAAAGATCCCAGGTGTCACCGGGTGTGTAACCCACATCCGCAGGATACTTCACCGGGATTAGCTCGGCCATGCCGGGGCCCACGGGCAGGTTAAACTTGCCCTGATCGATCGCGCTGGCGCTCTTGTCCCAGTAAGCATGGAAGGGGAACAGAGCCCAATAGTTGTCGTTGATGAAACTTGGGTCGATCTGAGTTTTCACCGCGTCGGATTGGCTGCTGAGGTCGGTGCGTACATACGAGACGTTGACCGGCTTACCGTCTTTATCCGTCCCTTCAAAAGTGACCTTGCCGGTCTTAGGCTCCCACTCCCACTTGTGAGCAGCTTTGAAGAGTCCGGTAATCTCTCCGTTCCAGGTGTAGCGGATGGCCTCAACTTTGTCCCACGAATCGACCCCGAAAGTCTTGGCGACTTGTTCGAGAATTGGCGAGCGCTCTTGCGCCCACGAGTTCGGACCAAGAACCAGCATTCCGCAAAGCAGAAAACCCATCACGGTGAAACGGCGGGCATTTCGCATAGACTTCGCTCCTCGGTGAATTGAACAGATGCTGCGTTGGATGAAACTCCCTGATTTCCGGATACAGAAATTGCGTGTTGGGCCACCAGGCGTGATTGAACTTGTCCGTTTGGTTATCGCGGTGACGCCGGGCGCAGGAGCCGGCGCAACGCAATTATGGCACTGGCTGCGGCCACGCATCCGTATTCCAGCATCATCACCCAAGCGGGAAGCGATCCCCACGGACGCCCAAGTGCGCGCCAGTGCCACATGACGTAAGTGGGGATAATGCTCACCGTCCAAATGATGATCAGCAGCGTCGAGGCCGACGTCAGAAATGGCAACAGCCAGAGAAGATACCACGGGAATACGACGGGTGCACACAAAAGAGATGCTGCCATGGGCCAAGCAAACATGGGCCAGGCAAATAGGTCCGGAGAAGTCTCAGGCGCCGCTCTTCTTAGCCAGGTTGCAGTCGCTAATCCGACGAGCACTGCCAGCCCAACCAGCAACTCCGGAGGCGCCACTCGATCGAGTGCCGCAAACACGGGACCATTAAAGCGGAAACTCTGCACATACGTACCAAGCGAGCCGATCGGAATGCGGCCGTGATTAAGAAATGGCACGTACAGGAGTCCGACTACGGCTGCCGCCAGCGCCGCGTCGCGAATGCGAACCCGCTTCCAGTAGAGCGGCAAGAGTACGACCGGCAGCAATTTCACTGCTATCGCTAGCCCGAGTGCGACGGCGGCTGTCGCCCGCCATCGGCGCACTAGCGCAGCGGCGGACACCAGCAACAATAGCGCGCCAACAATGTCGACGTGACCGCTTCCCGCCACCTCAATGGCCAACAATGGGTTCCAGGCGAATGCCAGAACCAGGTGCGCTCCCTGCTTACGACGCAGGAGATCGAGCAACACTAAAATAATCGCGAGCTCGCAAACTACGAATGCTACTTTCAGTGCAAATGTAGATTCGTGAATCGCGGTCACTCCGCGGAAAACAAGCTGCGCTCCTGCAGGATACGGGCTCGGCAGATCCGGGTTGTTCAAGTTCTGGGTTTCCGCGGTATGCAGCCCCTTCACGGCAGGATCGCTGGGAACGACAAGATAGGGGTTGTAGCCGAGACGCTGCAGGCGGCCATCCCAGACATATCGATGGATATCATCATCGGGGCCCGCGGGCTGCCGAAGAAATTCAATGTGCCACACAGCAGCCAGGACGAGCCCAATAACGACAACGCGCCGGGAAAATTCTGGTGTGGCGCGGGCGCCCCGCCCGCGAAAGAACTCACGGATCGCCAAGAGGTACGCGATTCCCGCAAGCGTCAAAGACGCCATGAAGTACGGCCCGCCCCTGTCGCTGAAGCTGCGCGAGCAGATCGTTAGCGCCACGCACAACGTGGCGCCGAATATGTACACTCTCCACTCGGGGGTGATCTTCAAAATTCTCCAGTTTCTATGTGGAGCGGGCACTCCTGCCCGCTAGCTCTTGTCGCCGCGAGCAGAGCGGGCAGGAGTGCCCGGTCCACATAATCTCTCCCAGTCTTTGAGCCAAGCAGCCGTGCGTGGCGCCCTCGCGGGAGCCAGCCGCAACTCCGCCGCCAATCGAGTCAGGTCGTCAGCCACATCAATATCGTAAAAAGGAGCTGCGAAACCTACGGATAGCTCAAGAGTTCGTGCGCGCGATAGGAGCCTCTCCAGCGCACTGTTGGTGCCCATTCCGTCGCCTGCGAAAAGCGTAGGATGCGAAGCCTTTGCCCCGACGAGATAGTAGCCTCCGTCGTGTGTTGGTCCCACGACCACGTCATGTGCGGCCAACGTTTCGAACGCTGCTTCGAGAACAGAACGCGGCAGGTGTGGGCTGTCGCTGTTGAAGGCAATCACGCGTCGTTGGCGACCCTCTGCGAAGTGCGCAAACACCGAAGTAAGGCCTGCGGCAAGGCCTTCTCCTTTCTGGGCAACTATGCTCGCGTCACTGCCTGCCAACTGCGCCAACTCGTTTACGTCGGTGTCCGGGCACATGATGGCAACTTCCATATCGCTCAATGACCGCACCAGCGCCAGCGTGTCGTCCAGAAGACAGCGATAGAAAGCAGTAACAGCTGCGGGAGAAAGGCTAGGCGCCAGGCGGGTCTTCACCGCGCCCGGCCTCGGTGCCTTCGCCATGATTACCAGCACACGGTCACTAGCTGACGAACGCACCACCGTCTCGCTCGAAGAATTCATAGATTGTTGGGGCAATAATATACGACGGGTGACGGGTGGCCCACTCAAGCCCGGTTTTGGCTTGAGTGGGGATGTTAGAAGTGATCCAAAACCAGAAATCGGCTGTGAGGGAGGGACGAGATTGAGTCGAAATGGACGACACGAAAACGCGAAAGAGCGGCGGAAGACTTCGTCCGGCTCTGAACTGCCCCACTCAAGCCAAAACCAGGCTTGAATGGACCACCTGTCGACTCCCGCTCACTGCTCCTAGATGATCGTCTGTTTCTGGACGACCTGCTCTTCCCATTCCGTTTGCTTGAGTGCGAGCGCATTGAACTTAGCTAGTGCCGCCCTCAGGCGATGATATGAGTCAAGCGACTCAGTAGCGACCTTCGCCGCTTTCTTTTTATCCAGCGAATAATAGGCACAAGCCTCAAGTGGAAGTAACAACGTGAACTTCTGATTTTCAGCTGTCATGGCAGCCAACCACATGTCAGCCGCAGGAAGGTTGTAGCTGCCAGCGCGCGTGAGACGAGACAGCCGGTCAATCAGTTTGTTCATCTCAACAGGCTCCTCTGCGAGGCCTGAAGAATCAAAGCGAGAGCATTCCTTAGTCGTGGCTGCTTTAAGTATCGCTTTGTTCGCACTCTCCCATGCTTCCCTGACCTCCAGCGACGCGCCAAGAATGTCACTTGCATCAACTGCTGGTACGCGCAAATTTTCGTCACCATCGCCGGGCATGGCGCGTTTTCTCTCCTGCCACGCCGTCTGTTCGTAAGCTAGGCGGTCGAACCTTTGCCTCGCATCGATGAACTTCAACAGCACAGGCTTGCTCGCGACGGCTACGTCGCGAGCGCCACTATTGATTCGTACTCCAACATTGCACTCTTGCAGCCCCATCTCCAGCTGATTGATAAGGTCACCAGCTATGAAATCGACGTGCCACATCTTAGACGCTGAAATGTCGGCAGGAACGACCGACCCACGATTCAAGAGGAACCGGGAAACGACCAGGTCCAAGTCGGATGCATCAAGCGACACGAGGCCCCAGTGACAATACTTTGACCCGTCTGCTGCAAATTTGTCGGCGGTTGACGCTGCCTTCTTCATGTCGAACACGATGTCCATCAAATCGTCAGTATTGAGTTTGGTGACTTGCGCATGGCACCGAGTGCTAAGCGCAAGTATGGTTGAGGTTAGGAGGAATACCACTGTGACGGTGGAGAAGCTCCTCGTGGAACGAAAAGCGGCGCAAGAATTCATTTTGGCGTCTCCCGAGCGTCTGTCGTAGGATTAGGATAACGGGATACAAAAGGAAGGGGAACGGCTTGATCTCTACTATTTGTACAGCCTGTGGAGGGGAGTTCAGAATTGAGTTCGAAATGAAGGGCGCAGGACAAACCTTCATGCTACCGGGAACTGTCCCACTGCGTGTACGCCATTGTGCAACCGGAAACTTCGTAGATGTTCCCGGCAAGCTCATCGCCTTCTACGAGATGGTCGATGGGCAACAGGTGAAAGCTGATCCGATAAGGAGTGACCCTCTTGAGAATTGAGGACAAGCCGGAGATTTTTCACTTATCAGCGAATAAGGTGATGCTACCTATGCTGAAGAGTGTTCTTAAACAGAGCGCCAACAGTTAATTTTGCGACCTGACGAATCGTCGGCAGCTTCTTATGGCTGTGGTTTGCAGTGTCCAAAGCTACGTTGGTCGCGCTGTCCTGGCTCTTCGCCGTCGAAAATAATAGCGCACGATCAAGCTGAGAATGAACCAAGCGGCGCCGACCGTGCCCTTCAGCGTACCGCTGATCTTGGATTTTCCGATACGCGGGTGGTAGCTCACCGGAACTTCAACCACGCGGAATCCAGCCAGGGCGCCTTTGAGGATCATCTCAACCGCCCAGCCATAGGTGGTCTCTTCGAGGGCGAGCGCGCGTAGTACATCTGCGCGGCCAGCGCGAAACGGACCGAGATCACTGATGTCTAATCCATACACAAGCCTGATCAGGCCGGCGGCGAGACGATTCCCAAACGCCTGATGCCAAGGCAACGCCCCAGCAGAACTGGGCCCCTGCAGGCGGGAACCGAGCGTGATGTCCGCACGCCCCTCCGCAGGTCCGTCAATGATTGGCGCTAAAAGAATCGGCAGTTCGGACGGCCGATCGCTGTAGTCGCCATCCAGGAACACAACCACGTCAGGGGAATTTGCCGCGGCCAGGCCCGTGAGGCACGCTCGCCCATAGCCGCGGCGCGGTTCCTGAACCACGCGGGCTCCCATTCTTGCGGCGATCTCTGGCGTCCCGTCGCTCGAGTTGCTGTCGACGACGATGACCTCCGTCGTGAGATCGGACGGGAGATCCGCTAAGACGCGCTCAATTGCCTCTGCTTCATTATGCGTGGGGATGACGACCGACACTCGCATGTGAACTTGTCCCAATCACCACCCCCCCCAATCACCACAAAAGAGAAGATGGCCACCGCTGCGCCAGCCACGCGTCAACGCCCCATCTCCGGCCGGCGCTTCCAATGGCGAGCCCAAGCGATGCGAGCACAGGCACCAGCAGTTCCCAGATCCACGAGGTGCCCCACTCCGAAATCCAAAGGCTGCCGAGATACAGAAAAGCCACAAATGCGGCCGGTCGCGTCAGCAGACCGATAATGAGCAGGATACCGAGAGAGATCTCGGTCATGGCCTGCAGGGGGGCAGCCATCGCGGCGTGGCTTGCCGCCAGGCCCATCACCGCCTTCCAGGCAGCCGGGGAGTGGCTCGCCTTGATGTAGTAATTGATCAGACCCGCGTAACCCGCTGGCGTGTAAAGGCCCTTCCCCAGATTCTCGAAAAAGACCCACACCAACATCGCGCCGATCGTCACTCGCACGATTGCCAGACCGTTGGCTGCTTGCGGTTGGTGGGCAACTGTGGTTGCGTCACTTCGCGGTGAGGTTGCGTTCGTTGTCATGGTGAACCTCGTCCAGAGGATGCTATACCAGATTGGAAATATTCGGCACGCGGAAATCTTGTCACCGCGAAGTTATGGGTACGAATTATCGCTAAACAGCCTTCTTCCCCAGCCGTGACACCTCGCCTTGGCTGCTGGTAAAATCTCGATCCATGTCTGGCTGATTAAGGAGCTTCCCGTGAAGAAGCGAGTTCTCTCGTCGTTGCTGCTGCTCTTTTTCCCGGCATGCCAGTTGGCCGCCCAAGCTACTTCGAATACCCAGAAATTCAGCCCGCCGACCCGCACGTTTCGCTTCACCTACAACTTCACCGTGAAAGATATCCCCTCCGGAGCGAAGCGAGTGCGCGTCTGGATCCCGGTGCCGCAGACGGACCAGCATCAGACGGTGCGCGTTCTGGCGGTCAAGGCTCCGGTTAAAACGCGGATAACGCAGGAGCCGCAGTATGGCAATCGGATGATGTATGCCGAGATCCCGAATTCTGCAGCGGGCAGAGCAGAGTTCACTCTCGAGTACAAGATCACGCGCCGCGAATACTCGCGGGGGGATTTCGCGCAGCTCAAGCGAACAGATCAGCAGCCTAGCGTGGTGTCCGCGTCGATGAGCCGTTTGATTGCGCCGGACAGTTTGATCCCTACGGACGGGAAGATCAAGGAATTGGCGGTCGAGGTAACCGGATCCCAGAGCGGCGCGGTCGCAAAAGCCAAGGCGGCCTATGATTACCTCTTCACGAATATGCGCTACGACAAGACGGGCTCAGGCTGGGGACGCGGGGACGCGGTGTGGGCCTGTGACGCCAAGCGAGGCAACTGCACAGACTTCCATTCTCCGTTCATCGGCATGCTGCGGGTTGACGGAATTCCGGCCCGCTTCGACATCGGTTTTCCTCTGCCCGAAAACAAGGACAAGGGAGATATCGCCGGTTATCACTGCTGGGCTGAGTTCTATGCGCGCAAAACCGGCTGGATCCCCGTTGACATCTCAGAGGCGTGGAAAGCGAAGCAGAAAGAAGATTATTTCTTCGGCAGCGTCGACGCCAATCGGGTGCAGTTCTCCACTGGCCGCGACGTCGCACTATCTCCTAAGCAGGATGGCCCACCGCTCAATTACTTCGTCTACCCGTATGTCGAGGTCGACGGTAAGCCGTACGAAAAACTCGACAAGCAGTTCAGCTTTGAGGAAGTAAAACCATCGGAGTGAAACCGCGAGTTCGAAACGCTTAGGGGTTCGTCTCGGCGAAAATAATCGGCACCACTGGGTTCACCAGCGGGGCGCCGGCGGTCGAGTTTGAAGTGGATCCCGGACGAGACTCCGGGAATCTGTGCCTTTTTGTGCTTATGCGTTTTCTGCTCTCCGGCCACAAGCTGTTGGTTCTAAATTGGCGTCCCCGACGGGATTTGAACCCGTGTTACCGCCGTGAAAGGGCACTGTCCTGACGGCGTTACAAGAACTTAGAGAGCGCAGGTGGTGCTGTACATGCCTCTAAGACACCCGTCGGAGCAGTAGGAACAGCTTATCGTTACATCATCGTTACATGAAGAATGAGAGTCGTTTGCCCACTCAAACGATAAGGATCTGGCGATCTTGGGAACGAAGCACAAAGACGATTTCGAGCCGTACTGGCAAGATGAGAAGGATTGGCTCTGCATCGTCGAATTCTTGCCTACCGATAATCCACAGGCTCGGCTTTTTGCCTCCGACATCATCGGGTACCTGATCGGCTATGCAAATCTCACGAACACACGTTCGCTGGCACTCCTCGGCGATCCTGACGCCAGCGCTTACGAGCTTCTATTTTCCTTTTCGTCTCCTGAGGAGAAAAACGAGTTCCTGAACTTGGTCCGTTCAAATGAGGACATGGGGAACGACTACATCACTGAGCTTACGCCGCCCACCACTGAAGAAATTAGGAATGCTCGTCCACTCGCAACGGTCCTACCCCATGATGCCCTCACCCAT
>Ga0209733_1000045_pt1 | contig 14770 bp, 14 predicted proteins | sample BlaSpr_A8_OM2_M1_FD_187976 | JGI IMG/M metagenome (GOLD analysis project Ga0209733, IMG submission 187976) | Forest soil microbial communities from Thunder Bay, Ontario, Canada - Black Spruce, Ontario site 2_A8_OM2_M1 (SPAdes) (version 2) | ecosystem: Environmental > Terrestrial > Soil > Boreal...
GCCTACTCGCGCACTTCGGAGCAAACATATCGCGACGTTGCGGGCGTCTTTCAGGATACATGGACCATTGGCAACAGCAAGGTCAACGAGTTTCGTTTTCAATATGCACGCCGCGGACTCTCCTACTTTTACAACACCAAGATTCCCGGAGGTTCCGATCCCGCGGTAAATATTCCCGGCTTTGCCTATTTCGGCCGCGAACCCTACTCCTACATCCAGCGCGTGGAGCAGCGTTACCAGTTCACCGACAATTTCTCCTGGACGATTGGCCGTCACAATACGAAGTTTGGCGTGGACGTGAATTATCTTCCGCTCACCGCAACTTTCACCGTCAACTACGGCGGCGTCTACGACTTTGGCAGCTTTAGTTCCGCGAACTTGGGCTTCGTGTCCCCGATTCCGGGCGCCCCTTTCCCCGACCTCTCGCCCGTGCAAGCTTACGGCGCCGGATTGCCCGGAGATTTCATCCAAGGCCTCGGCAGTCCCAGCGATTCTTTCAAGAACATTCCCATTGGCGCCTTTTGGCAGGACTCGTGGCGCGTCAGTCCTAACGTCACTCTGAACTATGGCATTCGCTACGACGTGGAAATCCCCCCGAAATTCAAAGCGCCCCAAGGACTTGCTCTTCCCGCCTACAACGTGCTGGGATTGCAGAAAGGAATTCAGACCGACTGGAATAACATCCAGCCGCGCATCGGCATGGCTTGGGATGCCACTGGAGACGGCAAGACGGTCGTGCGTGCGTCATACGGCATGTTTTACGACCATCCGCTGCTCGGCCTCTATTTTCTGGGCGATGCATCGGACGGTTCGTCCAGCGGTCAACTAGCCTTTGTGGGCACCGGACTCTGCTCGGTTCCCGGCAACCCCGGCAACCTGAATGCAATTCCGATCTTTCAGGGAATTTTGCCTTCAGCGAACGGTTCCACGTCTTCGCCGTGCTCACCAACGGCGAACCCCGCTGTCCTCGGGGCACTCAATTACCTTCCGAACCAACAGCAATTTCAGGCTCTCAACTTTCCTCAATCCATTTTTCTGAATCAGAACTACCTGAACCCGTCGACATTCTTGCCGCTCGGATTCCAACCGTTCGGCTATCCGCAGTCCAAGAACTTCGTCTACGCGTACTCGCAGCAGGCGAATGTCAGCGTCGAACGGGATCTCGGTGGTGGATTTGCTCTCAGCCTGGCATACAACTTCAACGGCGGACGCCACCTGAACCGCCCCATCAACGCCAACACGGTTCGTGGCGATCTGATGGTCGCTAACTTCAACGCGGCTCTTGCAGCGGGACAAACCCCGGCCAGCCCGTTTACGGTTGGCACCGGGGCTGTTCCGTGCGGGACCGGCGCGCTCGGACCGTGGGTTAGTTCTCCGCTAATGAATTTTTTCAGACCCGGCGGCTTGAATCCTTCAATCGCCGGAGCCCTCATCGCCGCGGGACCCGCAGCAATCCCTTGCGTACAACTCGCTGAATCCATCGAGAGCAAACTCGCCAGCCAAGGATTCAACGCGAGTTGTGCTCCTACCGTCACTGGTGGATTTACCGGCTGCGTCCCCTTCGGCGATATGGATGCTAATTATTCCAACGGCAGCTCGATCTACCACGGCTTCACCGCCAACCTGCGCAAGCGCTTCGACCAACACTACGAATTCCTCGCGTCCTACACCTGGTCGCACGCCATTGACGACTCTACCGATCTGCAAGCCACACTGACGCCGCAGGACAGCTATTATCCCGGCCTGGATCGCTCGACTTCGCTATTTGACCAGCGGCATCGCTTCGTGTTCAGCGGGGTCTATCAGACTGGGAAGGTTGGCAGCGGCTTCGTCCGAGCGGTCTTCAGCGACTGGACCTTCGCCCCGCTGCTCGATGTTGCTTCGGGCCGACCATTCAACATCATCACCGGCAACCAGGACAATTTCCAGATCTCGTCTCTGACTGCCCGTCCTAACACCACTGTCGATCCGGCCTGCGGTACGGTTTATAAGTCCAAGTACTCGCCTACAGGCGTGCTGCAGGAGCCGTGTATCAACGGCTTCGTCCGAACCCTGACCACGCCTACGCTTCTGCAACTGGACGGAAATCTCGGCCGCAACGCCGGCGTCACGCCTTGGACCGTCTTCAACGATATACGCGTTTCCAAGCGCATCTACTTCGGCGAGCGCATCAGCACGGACCTGATCGTCGACATGTTTAACATCGCCAACAGAATGAATGTGGCTGCAGTCAGCCCGCTGTTCACCAACGCCGGGCTGCCCACCGCCGCCTACGACCCGCGTCAGTTCCAGTTCGCAATGAAAATAAACTGGTGATGGTAGCGCCGCCGTCCCGGCGGCTGTCCGGCGGGCGTCCGCGCCCGCCGCGCCGAGGGCGAGGACGCCCTCGGGACAGCCGGCAAGATGCCGGCGCTACAAAAAGCGCCGGAGACGCGGAGCAACGTGTCCAAGGTCTGAGGTCCGAAGCCCGAGGTCCGCCCCCCGGTGTTACACTTTTCCTTCACCCATCCTTGGCGCTTGCCCGGAGTCCGTTCCCCAATGTCTGAATCGCAAATGCCCACCGCGCGCACCCGTGTGGTCCGAGAACCCGATCGTGCCGTTTATGATCGCGAGGCTGTGTGCCGCATCCTGGATGAGGGCTTTCTCTGCCACGTCGGATTCGTCGTCGACGGTCAGCCCTTCGTAATCCCGACCTCGTACGGCCGCCATGACGCCACCCTCTATATTCACGGCTCCGCCGCCAGCCGCATGCTGCGCCAAGTCACGAAAGACGGCGTGCCGGTCTGCATCACCGTGACCATGCTCGACGGACTCGTGCTGGCCCGCTCCGTTTTCAATCACTCCATGAACTATCGCTCGGTGGTGATCCTGGGCAAGGCAACTTTGGTGGACGATCCGCAAGAGAAACTGGCAGCCCTGCGAACTCTGTCGGAACACATCCTACCCGGCCGCTGGGAGGATGCCCGCCAGCCCAACGAACGCGAACTCAAAGCGACTTCGGTACTGCGCGTGCCCATCGAAGAATTCTCCGCCAAGGTCCGCGTCGGTCCGCCCATCGACGACGAGGAAGATTACTCGTTCCCCACATGGGCGGGAGTCGTGCCGCTGGAGATAAAAGTGGGAGCGCCGATTGACGATGCGAGATTGCTAGCAGGAAAACAAGTGCCAGGCTACGCGCGCAACTACACTCGCAAGCCCTGATTGCGAAAAACTGTAGTGTGTCGGCATATGTGGGGACAGCCGCCCTCGGCTGTCCCGCGGAGCGAAACACCGCAGGTTTTCGATTCCCTGCCAAGAGTGGTGAACTGGTGCGCTGGAAACGACTTCTCTCTGGCCGCAGGTCCCTGGCGGGGGAGAAAGCCGAGCTTCACTCGCCCTGACAGCCGAGGGCGGCTGTCCCACATAGCCCAAGACCTAACACCTACGACCACGCTACCTCACAGCATCAGCAGCAGCTTGCCTACGATCTTACGCGCTTCCATGTCGCGGTGGGCTTGCGGCGCTTCCGCCAGCGGGTAGGTCTTCGCGATCCGCAGTTTGAGTTTGCCTTCTGCGATCATTCCGAACAGCGCGCTGGTACGCGCCAGCAGCTCTTCGCGGGTTGCGGTGAAATGCGCCAGCGTCGTCCGCGCCATGTAGAGCGATCCTTTCTCCGACAACCTGGCTGGATCCACCGGAGGCACCGGGCCGCTCGACATGCCATAGAGCACGAGCATGCCGCGCAGCCGCATTACGTTCAGATTCTTTTCAAAGGTCGCTTTGCCCACACCGTCGTAAACCACATCGACGCCCACGCCGCCGGTCAGACGCTTGACCTCGGCTTCAAAATCCTGCTGCGTGAAGACGATGACCTCGTTCGCACCCGCTTCGCGCGCCAGCCTCGCCTTTTCCTCGCTCGAAGCCGTCCCAATCACCCGCGCCCCGATCGCCCGCGCCATTTGCACCAGCAGCAATCCCACGCCCCCCGCAGCCGCATGCACCAGCGCCGTCTCGCCCGCTTTCAGTTTGTGGGCGTCGTTGGCCAGATAATGCGCAGTCAGCCCATGCATCATCGCCGCGGCGGCTTGCCGATCGGTCACCGTCTCGGGCACAGGCACCAGACTATCCGCGCAGGCCGCCACATATTCGGCGTACGAACCCAACGTCCCGCTCCACGCCACCCGGTCGCCGACTTTCACCGATTTCGCCTGCTCCCCTACCGCGGTCACCACTCCCGCGCCTTCCTGCCCGGGAATAAAAGGTAACGGCGTCCGCAAACTTCCATCGCGGAAGTGGCCATCTATCGAGTTCACCCCGGCAACGGAAACCTTGACCACCGCCTCAGTCGGCTTCGGCTGCGGAAGGGAAACCTCCACCAGTTCCATAACTTCCGGCCCGCCGGTGTGCTGCACTCGAATAGCTTTCATGGTTTCAGGTGTTAGGTGTTGGGTGTTGGGTGTTGGGTCTCAAGTCTGAGGTTCGACGTCCAAAGTTCGAGCCTAAGACCCAACACCTAAGACCTAACACCGATCCTACGGAGTCAGCAGCAACTTCCCCGTCGTCTTTCGTCCTTCCAGGTCGCGATGTGCCTGCTGTACCTCAGCCAGCGGATAGGTGTGGGCGATCCGCAACTTCAGCTGGCCGGCCGCGATCATGCCAAACACCGCTCCCGATCGCGCCATCAATTCCTCTCGCGTGGCGATATAGGCCATCAGAGTGGGCCGCGTTATAAATAGCGAGCCCTTCTGCGCCAGAACCATCGGATCAAATGGAGGCACCGCCCCACTCGATCCACCGAACAACACCATCATCCCGCGCGGCCGCAGAACGTTCAGTCCCTTTTCGAAAGTCGTCTTGCCCACGGAATCGTAAACCACGTCGACGCCCTTGCCACCGGTCAACCGCTTCGTCTCCACTTCAAAATCGGATTGCGCGTAGAGAATGACTTCGTCCGCTCCAGCTTCACGCGCCAGCTTCGCCTTCTCGTCGGTCGAGACCGTACCGATCACACGCGCGCCAATGTGATGCGCCATCTGCACCAGCAAAAGTCCCACGCCGCCGGCAGCGGCGTGTACCAGCGCCGTCTCCCCGCGTTTCAGGGGATAGGTATCGTGCGAGAGATAGTGCGCCGTCATGCCTTGCAACATCGCCGCCGCAGCCTGCTGGTCGGTCACGCCGTCGGGAATCGGCACCAGCCGATCCGCGGGCACAGCCGCATATTCCGCGTACGATCCCATCACCCCGGTCCAAGCCACGCGATCGCCGTTCCGCACCGTCGTAACGTCGGAGCCCACGCCATTCACGACCCCGGTGCCCTCCTGTCCCAGCACGAACGGCGGAACAGCCTTATATCGTCCTTCGCGAAAGTACACGTCAATAAAGTTCACGCCCGAAGCGGACAGCTTCACCACCGCCTCATTCGCCTTGGGTTGCGGAACCGGCAAATCCACCAACTCCATCGCCTCCGGTCCGCCTGGTTGTTTAACTTGAATGGCTTTCATGATCTTAACCCTGTAATTGCGCCTGGATTATACAGCCCGACTCAGGGCGTTAGACGGATCTAGCACGTTGGAAGGGTATTAGTCGGCGCGTTAGGAGTGGCCCCGCACTTTTGGGGATGATTTGGGATCATCCGGGTCCAAACCCGCCGCCGCCATGATCGCTCTTCCCAACTCCTCGCCGGAGAACACGGGTGGCGGTTGCGTTTCAGAAGGTGGCCGGCCCTGGTCTGCCTCGATGCTGGTGACGCCGACGAAGCGATAGCCTCTGCCCACTACGGTCTGCAGAAATTGCGGCTGCGCCGAATCATCGTCGAGCGCCATGCGTATCTTGCGGATCGCCGTATTGATTCCCTGCTCGACGTCGACGAAAACATCCTTCCCCCACAACGCGTCGGCAATCTGCTCCCGCGTCACCAACTGGCGCTGGTTCTCGATCAGGAACATCAGCAACTGTAGAGGGAGGCCTTCCAACCGCACGGGCTGTCCGCTGCGAAAGAGTTGAAACCGGCCAAAGTCCAGTTCGAATTCCCCAAAACGGACTCTTTTCTCTGGCATGCCCACAGCCCCTTCAATATCCGCAATTCTTGTCCGCCCCTGCGGCCCTGTCAAGACATTCGTACTGATTCTTCAGATCAATTGATACCGCTTCAGACTGGCTCCATGGACGTTTTCGCGGCTTGGGTGCAGGATCGTAATCGCTTCCCCAATGGAGCAAAACAACTCAAGGAGGCAAATTTATGAAATACGCAAAGAGGATGCTCGCACTGACGCTGATCATGCTACCGGTCCTGGCCGCCGCTCAACTTAGCTCTTCTCAGAAGATCGTGGCTCAAGTGCCATTTGAGTTTATGGTCGCCAACAAACACGTCCCGGCTGGCGAATGCAGCGTGCAATTGGCCATCGCGGGCGGAAGGACGCTGATGATTCGCAACGTCGCCGCCAAGGTAGGCCTTTTTTCGATGGCCAATCCCGGTGAAACCAAGAAAGCCGCGAGCGCGTATGCCCTGGTCTTCCACAAATATGGAGATCAGTACTTCCTGACGGGAATTAAGCTGGCCGCCGAGCGAACGACCTATCGTCTGCCGGAGAGCAAAGCGGAAGCCGAAATCCGCGCTCAGAACGTGCCCGCTACCGAAGAGATCTTGGTGGCTTCTCTGAAGTAGTCCGGCAACGCAAGCGAGAAAAGGTGCGGGAATTGGGGATCCCGCACCTTTTCATTTTTGCCGGCTTCCCACTCGTTCGGCATTCGCAGAAACTCCTGCCACAAAGATCGCTTGGCGAGGAATCAAGGCCAAGAGTCTCAAAGATTTTCTCAGCGCTCTCCGCGCAATCTCGGCGTGCTCCGCGGTCAAAAGCTATTTCCACGATCCCTACACGTCACCCGCTTGCGGCCCTCTGCTACACTTGCACCTTCCTCAAGTAAGGAGGCCTTCATGGCCGAAACAAAGCCTCAGACGTTGGCGAATCACACGCGCTGGGATCCGCTCTTTCATTTCTTCGTAATCCCCATCTTCGTGCTGGCGCTGATCCTGAGCCTGGTCCATTTTTTCGCACATATCACGAGTAGCGATCTGCGTGAACAGGTCCACGCCGTCTTGCTGATTTTGCTGGCGACCGCCTTTCTAATCCTGGCGTTCAAAGTGCGCCTTTACGCACTCAAAGTGCAGGATCGCGTCATCCGTCTGGAAGAGCAGTTGCGGCTCATGCGCCTGCTGCCAGAGTCGCTCCGTTCCCGCATTCCCGAGTTGACCGAAGGCCAGCTCTGCGGATTGCGTTTCGCGTCCGACCCTGAGCTTGCGAAACTGGCCGAGCGCGCAATGAACGAAAAGCTGTCGCGCGCCGACATCAAGAAGTTGATCCAGACTTGGCGTCCGGATTATTGGCGGGTCTGAAAAGGCGGACCTCGGACAGCGGACCTCAGACGTCGGACCTCAACCTTTCGCAGTCCAGATCAGTGTGGAGGCTGACAACCGAGGCAAACCACCGATCACCAACACCGGAAGCCGGAAGTCCAAGGTCTGAGGTCTGGTCCCAGTAACCGTCAGGTCTGATGCCGAAAGTAACCGCGCCCTGCACCTTTTCGGCGTTGACCATGACGAGAGCTCCGAGTACGATTTGGTAGAATCAACCGGACCTTAGCCCCCGAGGAGAAGTACGTATCTCATAGAGAAATATGCGATTAGCGAAGCTCTATGTCCGGACCGTTTTTTTGGCCGCCTTGGCCTTGGTGGCTTGCGCCTGCCAAACCGCGCAGAAGCCGGCGTCGCTGCTTCCGCCTGGTAAGGCGCCCGCACTTCACGCCGCTGCGGCTCCGACGCAAGTTCCGGCAACCGCTTCAGCGACCCCAGCAAAAACAGCTCCGGCTCCGGCGGAAGAGGCTCAGCCTGAAAAAGCCGCCAGCGTGGAATCGGCCGCAGCACCTGACCCAGCTGCTGTCCCCTCTCTCGATCACGTTGCCGATCTCATTGCCCGGGCTGAAAAGGAATACCAGTTGGGATTGGCCAACCATAAGGCCGGCAAGATAGACGAGGCGCGACAAAATTTCGACGATGCGCTCGATGCCTTGCTGAGCAGCCATCTCGACATCCGCTCCGACGAGCGCCTGCAAGAGGAATTCGACCGTATCGTGCAGGGAGTCAACGAACTCTATCCCGTCGGCACGGGCCCCGAGACCGACGCGCAGCAACAGCAGAAGTCGGAACCCGCGCCCATCGATGAAACCAACGGCCTCACACCCGCACCCGATGCCGGAGTGAAAGCCAAAGCGCAGGCCGAAATCAAGAACATGCATTCCGACTTGCCGCTGATGATGACCGATCAGGTCGCCGGTTACATCACCTACTTCTCCACTCGCGGACGCGATACCTTTGAGCGCGCCTTTGCCCGCTCGGGTCGCTATCACGACATGATCATTTCAACCCTGAAGCAGGAGGGTGTTCCGCAGGATTTGATCTACCTCGCGCAAGCCGAGTCAGGATTCCATCCTCTGGCTGTGTCGCGCGTGGGCGCTCGCGGTATCTGGCAGTTTATGGGGAGCCGCGCCCGCGGATACGGCCTCTCGCACAGCATGTGGGTCGACGATCGCCAGGATCCCGAGAAGTCCACCCGCGCCGCCGCCTGCCACCTGAAAGATCTCTACAACCAGTTCGGCGACTGGTATCTCGCCATGGCCGCGTACAACTCCGGCCCGGGCAGGGTGCAGGCTGCGGTGAAGCGCACCGGCTACGCGGATTTCTGGGAACTTTACCGCCGCAACGTTCTTCCTAAAGAAACGCGCAACTACGTGCCCATCATTCTGGCCGTGACCATCATGACCAAGAATCCGTCGCAGTACGGGCTGGATGCCGTTGTGATGGAAAAGCCCGCGGATTACGACACCGTGACCATCAACTATCCGGTGGATCTGCGGCTGGTGGCCGAATGCGTCAATTCCGGCACCAGCGAACTGCAGGATTTGAATCCCAGCCTGTTGCGCCTGACCACGCCGCGCGCGGGCAAATTTGAACTGCACCTGCCGGCGGGAACGAAAGACGAGTATGAAACCGCGATCGCCTCGATTCCCTCCGACATGCGGCTGTGGTGGCGCTATCACACGGTTCATCCCGGCGACACGCTCGCTTCCCTGGCCCGGAATTATCACACGACGGCCAAGTCCATCGTGTCGGCCAACCATCTGGAAGGCACCGAACTGGATGCCGATGCCAAGCTCGTGATCCCGGTCGCGCCCGGAAAGCATCCGGTGAGTGACACAGCGACCTACGCCCGCCGCATCACGCGCTACAAAGTTCATTCCGGAGACACCGTGGAGAGCGTCGCGGACAATTTCGGTATCTCACCGCAGATGCTGCGCCGCTGGAATGGCATTCGCGGCGACAGTCTGCGCGGACGTAGAGTGCTCGCACTGCACCTGCCGATTTCGCCGAGCGCGCATGACGCCGAAGTAGCATCGTCACGTACGAAATCGAAACGCCCTAAGACCACAGAAACGGCCGCGACCAAGCCGCCCGCCACCAAGTCCGCGAAAATCGACCGCGAACCAACCGTCCAAGCCGCAGTGGTTCACCACAAAGTGAAGCACGGCGAGACCCTCTATTCGATTGCGAACGCCTACCGAACAACCGTCGCCGCCCTCAAGCGCGACAACCGCAACATTGCGGTAATCCGCCCCGGCATGATCCTGATCGTCCAAGCCTCCCGCTAGGTTTTAACAAGTAAACGGTAAGTTAAGTGAGGCAAGTAAGGGTGCCCCACCCTTGTCGCGTAGTGTGCGACAGGGTGGGGATTTTGACTTCGTTAATCGCTTCCCATTCCCGGAAAACCGAACCGACAACGTTCATAAATCACATATTTATTCTTGACTCCGAACTATGCTAACCGCATGCCGTGGGGACTCCAGCGCATTCAGCAAGCCAAGCGTCTCCACTTCATAACCTTCAGTTGTCATCATCGAGACCCGCTGCTGGCTGACCCGCACGCCTGTGACGTCTTCGAGCAAACCTTGGAACGTGTGCGCCAATGGTACGGATTCTTCGTTTGCGGCTACGTGATCATGCCCGAACACGTTCACTTACTCATCAGCGAACCGGAACGCAGCACCCTTGCGCGAGGTTCGGCGCACCAACTCCGTCCGCCCGAGGGCAGCCCGTTCTGGCTGCCTCGGTATTACGATTTCAACGTGTGGAGCGAGGACAAGCGAGTCGAGAAATTACGGTATATGCATCGCAACCCCGTGAAACGAGGCTTGGTCGAACGACCGGAAGGCTGGTTGTGGAGCAGTTTCCGCCACTATGCTTCGGGAGCGGAGGGCGCGATTCAAATCGAATCGCAGTGGACGGGAAGCGGGAACTCGCAGGGAGCCCGATCGCTCTCCAAAGTCAAATTCCCCACCCTGTCGCAAAAACCGCGACAAGGGTGGGGTACCCTCGCGATTAAATCCGCACCGGTCTCTGTGTCAGATTCGTCTTTTCTTTGCCTGCACCCTAAGCCTTGATGTCATTCTCAGCCCCGGCGCTTTGCAGGCAAAGCGAAGGATTTCGCGTGCCGTAAGTCGTCTTTATCCAGTTCCGCGCGAAATCCCTCCCGCGACTGAACTGCGACGGGCCTTCGCGATGACGATTCGAATTCTTCTTTATTTTGCGCGCGCTGTGTGATAACAGATAAAACGAACTTGCCGTGTCGGCAGTCCTTGCAGGCTACACGGAACGTCGTGCTATAATCGCGCGCCGTTCCAGCAGAAGTTTCCGGTGGTCTTTTAAATTCTTCGTGCCCGCAGCCGGGACCCTATCCGTACCCGGCCGCACTGAAATCAGGAGGAGCAATGACGTTCTACGATCCCACGCTCTACGGACGTGATGAAGAAGAAGAATTCGGCGACAGCGGCGCTTATAGCGAGTCGCTCGAAGAAGATTTCGAAGAAGAGGAGGAGGAAGAAGAATCCGGCACTCCGTCTCCGGAAATCGGTGAGCCGGAATCCATCGTCGTTCCACCACCTCCCCCGCCCAAGCCCAGGCCCGCCCCGTCCGCCCCGAGCGGAGGAGGAGGAGGTGCCAGGAAGCCTGCAGCGAAAAAGAAATCGGCCCGCAAACCGGCTCCGAAAAAAGCCGCGAAGAAGAAACCTGCCAAGAAGAAGGCCGCCAAGAAAACAGCGAAGAAAAAATCGGCAAAGCGTCCCGCGAAAAAAGCGGGCAAAAAAGGCAAGCGGCGCGGCTAAGTTGGAAGCTGGCCCCGAGCGCCTCCATTGAGCAAACGTTTCAGAACCGCGCCCCGTCAGGGACGCGGTTTTTTCTTTCCTCTCGATTTTATTTGTTATCCTGAGGTCCGCATAATTCGCGGGCCGAAGGTAGTGGAGGTAAATCGGACGGCCGCGACCGCGTGTATAATTCCCGCGCCCCCGGAAAGGCTGCCTATGACAACGAAACGCCTCCTGCCGGTTTCTCTCTCGGTTTGCTTATTTGTCCTGTCGGCACTCGCGCAGAATCCGTCGCTTCCCAAGCCTCCCAACACGCCCAAACACGCGGTCACTGACGAATACCAGGGCGGCGTTAAAGTCACCGACGACTACCGCTGGCTGGAGAACTGGGACGATGCTGCGGTCAAGCAGTGGAACGCCGCCGAGAACGCGCGTACCCGCGAATATCTCGATCATCTGCCCGCTCGCCCTGCCCTTCGCACCCGCATCGCACAACTGATCGCTGCCAGTTCGGCTAGCTACGACGACGTGCAATTTCGCGCCGGCTTGTTGTTCGCCATGAAACGCCAACCGCCCAAGCAGCAGCCTATGCTGTTTGTTCCGCGCTCCGCCGACGATCCCGCAAGCGCCAGGGTCGTTTTCGATCCCAATGCAGCCAGCGCGAAGGGATCCATTGCGATCGATTTCTACGTGCCTTCGTTCGGTGGCAAGTACGTGGCCACCGCGCTCTCAGAAAATGGCTCCGAAGACGCCTCGGCGCACGTCTTCGAAGTCGCCACGGGCAAAGAACTTTCCGACGTCGTCCCGCGCGTGAACTTCGCCACCGCGGGTGGCAGTATCGCATGGAAGGCCGACAGTTCCGGCTTCTACTACACGCACTACCCGCAGGGTAACGAGCGTCCGCCCGAGGATGCCAACTTCTACCAGCAGGTCTACTTTCACAAACTCGGCACTGACCCCAAGCAGGACAGCTACGTCATCGGCAAGGATTTCCCGCGCATCGCCGAAGTTCAACTCCACAGCAGCGACGACGGACGCTGGCTGCTCGCGGCCGTCGCAAACGGCGATGGTGGCCAGTTCGCCCATTACCTTATGGACTCTGACGGCAAGTGGACGCAAATTACCCGCTTCGACGACGCGGTCGTCTCCGTGAAGTTCGGCATGGACCAGGCACTCTACCTTCTGTCCCGCAAAGACGCGCCGCGCGGACAGATTCTTCGGCTACCGCTGGCCCAACTCGATCTTGCGCAAGCCAAGGTTGTTGTCCCGCAAAGCTCAGGGTCTAGCGCCGACGAAGGCGACCGCGCATCCATCGAAAACTTCATCCCCACTTTGGGACATCTCTATGTAATCGATATTGTCGGAGGCCCGTCGCGCGTGCGCGTGTTCGACAATCAGGGGAAAGCTCTGCCAGCCCCGCCTTTGCCGCCAGTTTCGGCGATCTACGACGGCGTTTCAATCGGAGGGGGCAACCTACTCGTATTTACATCGACCTATCTTGATCCGCCCGCCTGGTACCGCATTGACGCCGCCACTGGACAAGCGGTCCGCACCGCCCTGTTCGAAACTTCCCCGATAAAATTCGAGGACGCGGAAGTGGTCCGCGACTTTGCCACCTCAAAAGACGGGACGCGCGTTCCCGTGAATATCATCCGGCTCAAAGGAATCAAACTCGACGGCGCGCATCCCGCACTCCTCATTGGCTATGGAGGCTATGGCATCAGCACAAAACCGGGTTTTGGAGGATTGTTCGCGCGGCTTTGGCTCGACCAGGGCGGCATCCTGGTGGAAACCAACCTGCGCGGGGGCGGCGAATACGGCGAGGAGTGGCACAAGGCCGGCAACCTGACGCGCAAGCAGAACGTCTTCGACGATTTCATTGCCTGCGCTCAATACCTGATCGATCAGAAATACACATCGCCCGCGCATCTCGCGATTCTGGGCGGAAGCAATGGAGGCCTGCTGATGGGCGCCGCCTTCATGCAGCGTCCCGATTTGTTTCGAGCGGTGGTGTCGTTCGTAGGGATTTACGATATGCTGCGCGTCGAACTCGATCCCAACGGCGCCTTCAACGTCACGGAATTCGGCACGGTCAAGGATCCCGAGCAGTTCAAAGCGCTCTACGCCTATTCGCCTTATCATCACGTGAAAGACGGCACGGCCTATCCTGCGATTCTGATGCTCACCGGGGAAAACGATCACCGCGTCAATCCTATGGAATCGCGCAAGATGATCGCACGCCTGCAGGCGGCGGACAGTTCCGGCCATCCTATCTTGCTGCGTACCTCCGCGAGCGCCGGGCACGGCATCGGTACCGCTCTCGATGAGCGGATCGAGCAAGATGCCGACCTGTTCAGCTTTTTATTCGACCAGTTGGGGATTGAATACACGCCTGTGCTGGCGAAGTGACTCAAGACTCATGAACCGTGAGCGGACACGCTCTACAAAACGGGGCGAAGGCGTGCGTGCCTTATTTCTTTGCGCCCACTGCGCCCAAGCATTTTCCGTATAACTCGAGCAGGTGGGCGGCGTAGTCTTCTGGCTTCGCGGCCGACCCAGTGCCTTGAAACCCGACGCCCGATGAGGTGGTTCGCCCGTAGCCTGTCGTCATGGCGATAAATTTCATCAGATCGAGTGCGATGTCTTCATTGCGGCGCGCGGCGCCCGAACCGGTAGCGGGAGCTTCTTCCATGAATGCTTCTCCTCTTCCAGAAAGAATGGGTATTTCGTCGTCTTCAAAATCCTGCATGATGCGAAATCACTCCGCCAGCGATGATAGCAGGGTCAGCAATGGGATGTGGGCAGCGGCGGTTGTGGGTCTTGGGTGTTAGGTCTTCGGTTTAGGATCTCAGTGCGGCCGTTTTTAATTTGCTGCCGGTTTGTAGTTCATGCGGTCAATCGTGGATTAGTTTTTTCTAAGACCTAACACCCACGACCTACTCTGTCCCCGCGGTTTTCTGCAGACGCACCATCAGCCACACCGACCCGATCAAGAGAAGTGGTGAAGAATAAAATCCCGGCGCGGGACGGGGAAACGTCACCGATGCCACAGTGTGGCCCAGAATCGTTCCGAGGGTGTGTCCGATTGCGTTGGAAAAATGGATCACGGCGTAAACCCAGGCCAAAGGCCGCATCCACTGCGTGCCTCGTGCGGCGAAGGGAGTCAGCGCAAAACAAACCGTGACTCCCACCAGCAGGCCCACCAGCCACTCGCGGAATTGAAACGTCGGCATGGGAAACCATCCCCAGTGCTCGCGCATGGCGATTACCGTCGGATTGTAGACAGCCAGGAATCCGGTAGTCGCCTCGTCGAAAACGTGCAGCGCGAAGGCGACGGTCAGCGCAAACCATGGCCAGCCAAAACCAGCCGCGGCTCGGGGTCGTTCCATTTGCATGGCAGACCTTCGCGGCTAATAGTGAACCCACGACTGCGGATCGGCAATGAAAAACCATTGGGTCCGAAGTCTAAGGTCTGAGGTCCGAGGTCCGATTCCCTCTACTTCCGCACTTCGCTCATCAATCCCATTAAATTCCCTTCCGAGTCGCGGAAGAACACCATCCACAAATCGTGATCGGGCATTCTGGCGATCACGTGGGGCTC
>Ga0209733_1000046_pt1 | contig 14624 bp, 17 predicted proteins | sample BlaSpr_A8_OM2_M1_FD_187976 | JGI IMG/M metagenome (GOLD analysis project Ga0209733, IMG submission 187976) | Forest soil microbial communities from Thunder Bay, Ontario, Canada - Black Spruce, Ontario site 2_A8_OM2_M1 (SPAdes) (version 2) | ecosystem: Environmental > Terrestrial > Soil > Boreal...
ACTGCTGACTCTGGTACGTCACCGTTGGAAAATCTGGGCCAACCTTCCATTTCCCGTTCTTTGTGTTGTAGATCGCCGTGTGGCCGGGGAAGCCTAGACCGCAAGTGTTCGCACCGGTGGCAAAGACTGTCCCGTCCGGCCGCAAAACCATGGGCCCCACTTCCAGCGTGGCGTTTTTCAGCCCGCCACATTGGGCAGCTGAGTCGAACAGTTGCACGACCGTGCTTCCCGCAGTTTTCCACTTGCCTGTGTGCGGATTGTAGAGCTCGGAATTCGTTCCATTCGGGTCGTAGGTAAAACCAACTATCGGGACGTAGGCATCAACCGTCAGCACTCGACCGCTGGGCAGCAGCGTCCATCCCTCTTCGTCGTTGGGATCGAACTTGCCCGCGCCCGTCGGGGTCCAGGTTAAGTCTCTGGCATCCAATAACGCAGCTTGCATGGTGCAGCAATTCGCCTGCATATATGTGCCGTCGGCCAGAATAATGCTCTGCGCATCGCCAATCGTGGGTGCGGGAATTCCGCAGCAGCCGGTGAAAAAGCTGGGAGGCGCGACAGACGTCCACGTGTCGGCTACCGGATCGTAGATTGCGCCCAGAGTGGTCCAGACTGGATTAAAGAAGTTGTATTCTCCGCCTTCAATGATTAAGCGGCCGTCCGGCAGTACCGCCGACGAGTGATAGAGCGGGCTGTAATCGGCTGGCAGCGACGCTATTGGACTCAACGTCCCATTCACATAGCTGCCGCTATTATCGGGAGTTAACTTCAACCAATCCTGGCAACCGGCATCTTGAATCAGCACACTTCCATCGGTCAGCAAAATCGGATTCGCGGCCCCGTTGGGTCCCCCACAAATAAAGTTTGGTTGGTTCGTCAGCGGTTGCCACGGCGACACCGATGACGACGAGTCGGGGTGAAGCGCGGCAAAGTGCTTCGCGCCTCCGCGCGGAGGGATGGGTTTTAGTCGGGGCAACGATTGTGCGCTGACGAGGTTAGACCAAGCCAGCGAGACGACAAAAAGGATTCTCAGAATCCTTGAGTGACGGCGTTTCATGTTCGCTCCTTTGAAACCTGAGGCTGGAACGTCTCTTAGCGAGCGGGCCCTACGAGCGGAGAATGGCGGCCATCATATCTCTCATTTCTTGCTGGCGTCAATGGGCAACGATTTGCGGTAATGGGCGGTTTTGGTTTTGTGGCCCCAAAGGGTACAATTCCTGCCCGTGGAACCACACCTACACTTTATCTGGACGTGGACTGTCAGAATTTTCGTCACCCTCGGAGGTTTCGCGGGTATGACTAAAATTCTGGAATGGCTGGTTCAGCGGGCCCAAGATAGTCCCAGTGATGCGTATTCCTCTTTGCTTCTGGCGAGGAAACCCGCCGGATCTTTGTCGCTCATCATCACATCAAGGTAGCGCGCAAATGAAATAAGCGCTTGTTCATGTTCGCTCACAGATTCTGATGCTTGCGCCGGCATCGGCGCTGTTGCAGGTACGTCCAGACGCTGTGGCGTGTCGTCCCGTGGAGCGGAAACCAACCGATGGCTGACAATACCGCAGCGCTCCAGCTTATCAACCAAAAGATTACCGGTCTGCAGGTTGTGCAGCAAGCACTCACCAACTTGTACACGCAGGCCAAGCGGTGCGCAATATATGGCAACCCGACCGCAGGTTCCTTTGCCTGGCTGATTTAGGATTTGACTTCGGTCAAATGCATACGCTGCTGGGCGAAATCGCTGACCGGCAAAAGCTTAGCTAGAGCCACTGCGGACGCGGAACGGAGTAAACCAGACGGGCGCTGCACCAACATTAGCCGACTTTCTTTTCTCATGGCTTCAACCAGGACTGACATCCCGCAAGTAATGCCATTGAACCTTGCGTAGGACGTAGCAACTAGGAAAATGTCCTCGATCGACAATTAGACTGAGGGCCGTCATAACTTCTAGGGGGGACCGCGCATGATTTCTCAGGCAAACATCTCGCCGAACACTCCCATGGGGGCAAACCTGGTCAGCGGAGGCGGCGCTACGTTTCGCGCATGGGCGCCGCTTGCTAGTGCCGTCTATATCAATGGCACTTTTGCCGGCACGCCAGCAACCGGACAGACCGCTAACCTTCTGCTTGCGAAGGATGCGGATGGATACTGGACAGGATTTGTCGGCGCCGCCCAGGAAGGTGATCCTTATCGGTTCTGGGTTGTGGGGCCGGGAGGGAGCGGACCCAAGCGCGATCCTTATGCGCGAGAGCTGGCGCCAGCTTCGGCATTCCCCAACTGCAACAGCCTGATTCGTTCCGCCCCAGCATATCCCTGGCATGATTCGGCGTTCGTCACGCCCGACTTCAGCAACATGATCATCTACCAGCTGCACATTGGAACGTACAACCCCAGCACGCCCGGCGTCGCGTCAGCGTTCCTCGATGTGATCGGGAAGATTCCCTATTTTGTCGCGCTCGGGGTCAATGTCCTACAACCGCTGCCCGTCGATGAAATGGAGACTGATCCATCGATGGGCTACAACGGGGCCGATTTGTTTTCCCCCGACTTTCCTTATGTGGTCACCGACCCCACTGCCCTCAATGGGTACCTGGCCACCATCAATGGCTTGCTGACGGCCAAAGGCTTTTCGCCGCTTGGCCTCACGGATATTACTCCCGGCCCGGCTCAGTTGAAAGCGCTAGTCGATCTGTGCCACGTCTACGGCATTGCGGTCGCGTTCGACGTAGTCTACAACCACGCCGGCGGATTCACGGTGAGGGGAGCGCTAGACGATAACTGCATCTACTATTGGGACCGCGCCAGCAACGTTGGCAACAAAAACGATAGCCTGTATTTCACCGATCAGGACCGGGGAACCGGCGGGCTCTCTTTTGCTCTTTGGAAAAACGATGTCTGCCAATTCTTGATCAACAATGCTCTGTACTTCATTACCGAATTCCACGTCGATGGATTTCGTTATGACGAAATCAGCGACCTGATTTCGATGAATTGCGATTCGGGATGGACCTTTTGCCGCAACTTGACCAATACCCTTCGTTACTCGAAGCCGCGGCTGTTGCAAAACGCGGAGTTTTGGCCGGGCGAAGTCGGCAACTATCCAAAATCTTGGCCGTCGATCGTGGCCCCAACCACCAATGGAGGGGCCGGATTCGACGTGGTGCAGCACGATGGGTTGCGCAGCGCCGTTCGTAATGCGGTTCAGGCGGCCTCGTTTGGGCAGAGCGCCTCCATCAATTTCGGTGCGATCGCCGACAACCTCTATCCACAGGGATTTGCTCATGCTTGGCAGGCTGTACCTTGCGTTGAGAATCACGACCTCGTGAAAGTGGGCACGGACCAACGCATCCCCGCCCTTGCGGACGGCTCGAACCACGAGTCGTGGTACGCGCGAAGCCGGTCGCGGTTCGCAACCGGTTTATTGCTCACCGCTCCCGGAATTCCACAGCTTTTTATGGGCCAGGAGTTTCTGGAAGACAAGCAATGGAGCTGGGATCCCACCTCATCGAATCTGATCTGGTGGGTTGGATTGAATGCAGGAACCGATACCGCCAGGGCGAATCATCTGCGTTTTACGCAGGATTTGATCCGGCTGCGCTGGAATTACCCGGCGCTACGCGGGGATAACGTGAACGCGTTTCACGTTCACGACCAGAACCGCGTAATCGCATTTCACCGCTGGCTGGAGGGTAGCGGCCAAGACGTGATTGTCGTCGCGACGCTCGCCGAAGATACCTGGTGCAACTATGGCCTCGGATTTCCATTTGCCGGTTCGTGGCGGGAAGTATTCAACAGCGACGTCTATGACAATTGGGTGAACCCGATTGTGGCCGGTAACGGCGGAGGTATCAATGCATCCAGCCCGCCGCTGCATGGCTTCCCAGCCTCGGCAAACATCGTTATCCCCGCCAACGGCTTCGTCGTATTCGCACAAACTTAAATTGGGAGCCTGCGGATCTAGGAATCCGCCACGTTCGGCCTTCCTGGATTTACGGACGATAGATATTCTGTGTGCCTCCCGCGGCAACATACCTTCAGCACACTTCATTATGACCAGGAAGTTGAGTGCTTGCTCTTTCGGGAGGTGGTTAACTGATGGGCCGTCACCCGACGTTGCTGGGAACGTGTGGTTGTCTCCGAAATTCGGCACACTTTTGGCACACAATAGAGCAGCTAAAGGCAGACCTTGCAACCTAGCCGGCCCAGGAGTTTTAAAAGGTCTCTATTGCGAGCGTCGGAAATGAAGAGCGATACAGCCGATCGTCTAGGGTTAGAAGGCGGCAGCCATTCGCTGATGCATGAGCTCCTATAACGAAGTCCGCGAGAATGCGGCGCGCACCCGAATCGCGCTGCTTACGCCGGCGTTCTGCATAAGTTTGAAAGGCTCGTCCGGCCAATCGCCATATTTGCTCTGGCAGCTCCCAATCGACGCCAATTCCTGTCTCCTCAAAAAAGGCACCGACGAACGCTTCGCTACGACCGGGTGCCGCGATCAACTCTGCGAACACCGGAGCGGCAGCGACCAGAGTCCCTCGATTAAATGCGGTCTCCAGGGCGTTTTGTGCCGCTAAACTCAATGCTGAATCTTTGTCCCACAACGCGATCACCACATTCGTGTCGACAGCGGTTGTCATTGTCCCCTCATCCCGCGCATCCATTTCGCAATGCTTTTTCTACCGGACGGAATTTCGGAGTTACCAATGCCGCGATATTTTGAAAACGCGCTTTTGCTCCTAACCGGCCGGACGCGTATACCCTTGCCATCGCTTTCGAATAGCAGTTTGTCCCCGCTTCGAACCCCTAGCACCCGCCGAATTTCGCGAGGTACCGTAATCTGTCCCTTGCTAGTTATCGTCGCCTGTTTTTGCATACCCCCCACTCCATTTTCCTTACTTTATCACAATTACCTTACTAGCACCAGAGTGACGCGGAAGAAGCAGTTTCACTGCACGCCTGACTAGCCGTAAGTCGACTACCGGCGGTGCCGCGTTCCGAGGTCCATTCAGTTTTCGCACACTTCCGGCACACAAACGAAGACTTTCAGGAGTCACCACGCCTTTCGGATCGCCGCCAGTCCTTGAAGGTAATCCTCATCCTCGATCCTGCTCTGCACCCCGAACTCGGACAGGAGCGTCATCATCTGTCCGACCGGGACTCCCGCAAGCTCGGCAGCTCTACCAAGCGAAGCATCGCCTTTTTTATATTGTTCCATCGCGAATAAGACTCTGCCCCGGGTGACCATGTCCCGCACGGCCTTGGAAAGATCACTCCTTTGTTCTTTTGTGAGCTCGTTCAAGAATTCAAAATTCTCACGATCCATTCGGATGCTCATCGTCTTCGTCATGTCGCTGTCTCCAGTTGGCGCCTTGCGTCTTCAAGAATTGATTTCTTGTAACGCCCATGCCTTGCCAGCCCCTCAAGTTTCGCGAGAGCTTCACTCTTTGTGAGCAATCGCTTTTCGCACATTCGCACCAAGATGCCTACCGCCGTCGTAAACGCTACACCGAGCAGCTTGCACGCATTGATCCCATTCTTGTCATCGATGCCCAAGACCCGAGCCTTCGCCGCAAGGGCCAGCACGATAGCCTCCGCTTCACCCCTGCCAAGGCCAAAGTCTTCCTCCACTTTCGTAACGAGCTTCCTATCCTTAACTGCGATGACTCTGATTCTAGATTCATCTAATGCCTTGCGAATCATGAGGGCATCAAGCGATTTCTTAACGCTGCAGCACTCCTCCTCAACCTCAAGCGGAATCGCAACATCGAGCCCGACGTCACGCAGAAAGGGGTCGAGGATCTCCGTCTTGGCAATCAGAATTAGCGTTGAAGCATCGAAAATAAACATTTATTACAATATGTTACAGATGTAATTTTAATATAAATACGACATTTCTGCAAGCATCCTGTCAGAGCTAGGAATAGCAACTCCGTCCAGGGGGGCGACTGTCGCCGACTGATCGGCCGTCAGACACTTTCGCAGAGTGCGAGCCTACGCCACCACCGTAGAAGCTCGCTCGACTGGCTGTTTCGTCGGAGCCAGCGCAATCAGGGCTATGCCGATGACAACAAGCACAGCCGATCCGATCAGAAATCCTACTCGTTGACTCGGAATTTCGAGTCCTAATATCGACATCGCCCCGGCATGGGCGAAGCTTGACCATGCCGCGAAGGCGATCAGGCTGCGATGCTCAGATGGATTCCGCACCGCGACGAGCAAGAAGATTCCGAGTGCGACATAGAGGCTGAGCATCATAGTGTCGCCAGTGTCCGAATCGGCCGGATGCAGTAAAGAGCCGATCAGAGGATAAACGCCAGCCGTAAAGAGCAGCCCCACCAACACCAACACGATTTTCAGCGCCCGCTCTCGCCACATGTTGCCCTCCCGTGGACACGATTACCACATGGTAGCGCGAGCGGGCTATTCCACCTTCGCGTACTCCGCTTTGGCTCGTTTAAAGAGGGGATGTTGCGTTGCCTACGCAACGGCTGCCGATACCCGCTCGACTGACTGCTTTGCCGGAGCCAGCAAGATCAGGACTACACCGATGAGAATGAACACAAGCACGCCCACCAGTTCTCTGCGTGGGATCCAATTAAGAAATGCCTGCACAGCCATAAGTGCCGCGTGGGCAAAGCTCGACCATGCCGTGAAGGCGATAAGGCTGCGATGCTCAGATGGGTTACGGGCTGCCAGCAGCAGGAAAACGCCGAGCGTGGCATATAGGCTCATCATCATCGCCAACGCGGAGTCTTGCTTGACCATCATCATCAAGGGGTAAACGCTAGCCGAAAACAGCAATCCCACCACGACCAGCACAACCTTCAGCGCACGTTCTCGATTCATCGTGCCCTCCTGTATGTGGACACAACTACCACATGTTAGCGCGAAACGGCTGCTTACCGTCTATTGCGATCACTTGCGTGTCTCTTCGAGGTTTTGATCTGCTTCGACGATCTTCCAGCCGCTTTTGATCCGGACTTCGACGTTCGTGCACCCGGAATTTTGCCGATCCGAGGGTCTCCAGCCAGCACAAGCTCGCATGCCCGCAGCGCCGCTGATTCAAAGTCAGGCGCATCGACCGGTAAGACCTGCCAACCCGTTACCTGTTTGCCCAATACTTGAATCGATCGCATGTTCGGGAACTCGTGCCGCAAGCTCTGGTGGTGTTCTTGGGTAGTGGCGAGCCATACTCCGTTATCCGCAGTGTTCGTAGGCTTGTCCCGAAGGATCAACACGATTTTGTCTTTTACATAGATTGCAAGGCAGCCAAACATCGGACGCGTGTACGGCGATAGTGTGGAAATCGCATCAAGCACGAATGCATGTGGAATAAGCTTGCGCTGCTTGGGCAGCAAGCTCGCATCCAGAGCTTCTGGAGAGACGTGTTTTCTCTTAGTCATACCCGTGCACCTCCAGCCTCGCCCGCACAACTGGTGGAAGTTTACACCCAAGAACTCGACCCAAAACAGGAGGGCGCTATTGCAGCTTCGCGTACTCGGCTTTGGCTTGCGTCAGGATGGGAATGTCGGGATCGGCGTCTTTCCAAGAGCGTGAGGAAATCCATAGCGAGCGATTTAAGTTCGCCTCTTGTGGCGAGCTAGGGTGGGTCGATCCGAGAAGCGGACCTGCCGGAGAGTTAAGCCGCCTTGACGGTCGATTTAGCCACCGTCATCGGGTCGATGCGGAACTTCTTCACAGCAAAAGTTGTCAGGACAACAAAGAGCACCAACACGGCGAGTTGGGTAATCGCAAACGGTGGCTCTTCTTGCGTCGGGGCGATAGCTTTTAACGGCGGCACTTTCTCAAAGGACTGCACCACCAGAACGAAAACGTTGAAGTACAACGCCGAGCATGCCGTAATAACGAAGGTTTTCCGCCACGCAAGGCGCAGAGGGTAGCGCGTCACAATCGCAATCACCAACACCACCAGTGAGATGATTCCGAGCTTGATCGCTGGCGTGATCCCCGTAAACGGAAACAGAAAGCCCGTTAAGCTGGTCAACGCCGTCGTCGTCAAAAAAACTGCTGTCCACTCGTCGAGCCGTTTGTTGGTGACAAACCCATACATCACAACAAGCCCTGAAGCAATTCCAGCCAGACTGATCAACACGTGGATCAGAGTGAAGGTTTGTAAACTCATACCCAGAACCATTGGGAGTGTTCCTTTCGGCTCAGACAATTTCGCAGGATCATCCGATGCTACGCTTGTAAGACGCAAGTTGCCAATGTTCGTTTGCGTCCAATGCCCCTTCATACAGCGGTCGGCTAGAGCGCGTAGAATGAGACGGTACAATCCAAGTCTCCCATCTTCCTTGGTCAAAATTTAAACATCCGCTTTCGGAGGAACCGATGATCCGGCATAGTCTCGCCCTTGTAATTCTCGCCCTTGCGACGACTTTCAGTTACGCGCAATCCTCCCTGCCTTCCAGCTTTCAGGCGAAAACGGTTCACTGCCCCGAAGGCGCGGACATCTTTGTGCGCTGGGGAGGAACTGGGCCTGTGGTCGTCCTCATTCATGGCTATGCCGAAAACAGCGACTCGTGGGCACCGCTGGCTGCTGACCTGATGAAAGACCACACGGTCGTCGTGCCCGATCTGCGTGGAATCGGGAGATCGTCAAAGCCCACAGGTGGATACGACAAGAAGACGCAAGCAAAGGACATCCGGGCAGTAGTCACCGCGCTCGGATTCGACAGGACTTTCGTGGTCGCTCACGACATCGGCAACATGGTCGCTTACGCCTACGCCGCGATGTACCCGGACAAGGTTGAGCGTCTGGTTGTAATGGACGCGCCTATTCCCGGCATCGAGCCGTGGAATACGATTCTGCTGAATCCGGGCGTCTGGCATTTCAACTTCCACGGTCCTGATGCCGAGCGGCTTGTGGCGGGGCGGGAACGCATCTATTTCGACCGAATCTGGAACGATTTCACGGGTGATCCGTCGAAACCTGACGAAGCTACCAGAAATTTCTTCACAGCCACCTACGCACAACCCGGAGGCATGCGGGCTGGCTTTGCGCAGTTCGCGGCATTCTCAACCGATGCGGCAGACAACAAAGTTTTCGAGCAGGTGAAACTGACGATGCCCGTCTTGGCTGTTGGCGGTGAGAAGTCGTTCGGTACTTTGCAGGCAGTGATCATGCGCCACGTTGCGATTAACGTTCAAGAGGCGGTTGTCCCGCGCTCCGGTCACTGGCTGATGGAAGAGAGTCCGGTATACACAGTCAACCTAGTTCGACAGTTTCTCGATTCCCCGGCAGCAGCGATTCCAGTTCGCACCACGGCGGACAACGATGGAGGCGAAATACGGCTTGCACCGGGCGAGTTCAAATTTCCGCAGCAAGGCAATCCGGGCACAGGAAGTTCGGGCGTGAGTGGGATACAAACGGTAGTGCTCAAGGGTGACCCGAATGAAAGTGGCGTCTATACGATCATGCTGCGTGTCCCCGCGCATACACAGATTGCCGCGCATTCGCACCGCGATGATCGTGTAGCAACTGTCGTCTCAGGCACTTGGCACATCGGATACGGAGACAAGTTCGACGAGTCGAAACTCAAGGCTCTCCCTCCGAGGAGCTTTTACACCGAACCGCCCGGACAAAACCACTTTGCAGAAACGGGTGATGAACCTGTAGAAGTCCAGATCACCGGACTCGGTCCGTCCTCAACAGAATACGTTGACCCGACGCAAGACCCCCGTGCGAGAAAACCCCAGTAAGCTTTCATTCCTCTGTTGGGGGCTTCGGGTCTGCTGGTAGCCCAGAAGGGGTCTCCCACCCCCTATTAGTCTTTCGCGATCACTCGGCGGTCTCGATGCGGCTCGGTGCGCCGACTGTACGTCCGAATGTAAAAGGCGCTGTTCGTTGGCGGACGCACCTGGCAAGGCTCGGTTGGCATTCACGGGCACCACATGGCCGACGGTATCCGTATCCGCTACATTTCGACGGACGCCGAGCGGCAGACTATTCCCGTCGTGGAATACATCGACGATAAGGGCAAGACCACCGAATTCGTTTCGACCGATGCGAAGCCGAGCAAGGAACAACTGCATAAGGGCGATCACCGTGTGATGGATTGCGTGGATTGCCACAACCGCCCCACGCATACCTTCGATCTGCCGGAAAACGCAGTGGACAAGCAAATGTCGATCGGCCAAATTAGCACGGCTCTTCCCTACATCAAGAAGAAGGCGGTAGAAGTCCTCAAGGTGAATTACACCACTCGCGAAGTGGCCCGGCAGAGCATCACTGGTGAAATAACCAGGTTTTATCAAACTAATTACCCTGAAATCGATCGAGCGCGGCGCAGTGACGTTCAGCAAGCGGACCAGGAAGTGGCAACATCTACCTGCGCAACATCTTTCCCGACATGCGCGTGACCTGGGGCTCGCATCCCAACAATCTTGGGCACAACGACTCGCGCGGCTGATTCCGCTGCCATGATGGCAACCACACCAGCGCCGATGGCCAAACGATCACGAATGACTGCTCGGCGTGTCATCAGATACTGGCTTCGGGCGAAGAACATCCCAAGATCTTGACCGACTTGGGCTCGAAATAGGGGATCCGATGCGAACCGATACCAAATACGGTTCTCAAATGCCTCTTTCTGGAGTTTGTGGAGCATCTGCTCCAGTGTGAGGTCAGCTTTCTTTGGCCTTCTGCGCTAACTCGCGAAATTCCTTGGCCTGTTTGTGACTTGCCTTTATCTGCAACTGGGCGAGCTGTCGAGATTTCTCAGGTAGGAGCAGAGCCAGAGCCTCCAGTTCGGTTGCTATAGCGTGCGCATGGTCAGCCTCTTTCACCATCAGTTGTTCAAATTTCCGCGTTGACTCGTTGTGATCCATAAACCCTCTCCTCCGGAACATACAGGCGATTAGGAGGGCGAGACTGATCACTCTTGCTCAGAAGAACGACCATGCCGTTGATAAGCTCGAATTCCCTAGTCGGGCAAAGAACAAAAGAGGAGTTGAATATGGCGCCAAGATGCACGCTGCTGTTGTCGAGCAATTCGGTAAACGTTTATCACTGCAGCGTGGGACTGAGCATGACATCTCGGTCCTGACGCCCTTTCCCGCCGCGGATGTGGATCACCATCCGTCGGCTGTCGATATCGGAAATTTGCAAGCGAGCCAACTCGGCGCGCCGTACCCCCGTGCCATAGAGCGTCATCAATACCATGCGATGAAACCGAGGCTGGGACGAGTCGATGAGGTGGGCCACTTCTTCCGGGCTCAAGATGCTCGGTAAGGGTCGCGTCTTTTTCGGGTAAGATGTATCGGCTACGCTCCAGGCTTTCCTGATCGTCTGCGTGTAGAAGAACCGCAGGGCGGCCAACCGTTGTGTCACGGTGGACGCGGCTAGCTTTCTCTCGCGGAACAGATACGCTTGGTACTCGCGGATGTGGTCAGGAGTGAGCTGATCCGGAGGGCGCCGAAAGTAACGCGCAAAATCCTCGATCGTTTGGATGTAGCAGTCTATGGTAGTCTGAGCGTAATTACGACGCTCGAGTTCTTCGAGCATCACTTTGCGAAGGTGGGTCCTAGGTAAGCTCCTTATGACCCAACCTTATCCTCTCACCGCCACACTGCTGACACCGAGCACGCGAAAGCGTCTGCCGCAAAGGCTTCGTTCAAACGGGCTTGTGGGAAGTGATAACCGGGGTTTGGGTTCCTTCCGGAAACTCGGATTTAACCCGCTTCTCATCATTATTGACTCCTTGGTGTTGGGCCATGGCATCAGGCATCACAACTGTAGTCTCGGGATGGCCGCCTTCTGCTGTTCAGAACAACCTGTGTCGGCACAGCGGCATAGAGTCCCTCTGCCAACCGCCGGTTTTGAAGATCACCTAGTGTGTTCTGAATGGTTATGAAAATCTTCTACTCTACATGATTCTTCAACCGCTTACCAGGAGCGGGTTCTGATCCGTCCTGATCCGTTTTGACCCAATCTGAATATGGAGCTATCACGTTTTTATCACACCAATTAGCGAGCAATATTACCCGAAGAATTACACGCATTGACCAGTGCTGTCATCGTTCGGCGATTGGCTGGCGTCCTCGTTACAGGTGTGCTTTTCAACATCATCGAGTAGTTGACGCTCTTGTGCTTCGGACTGGCGGCGCAACTCTGGACTGGGCACGAAGACATGGCCGCAATTCTGCACCGCCCAATAAACCCCCATCCGTGCCGAATGATTTTGTCTCGCGGATGTTGGGATCCCCCACGCGGGTTAGCTCAAAAAGCGAAATAAGTTATCGAGGGTTGCGATGCCAAATGTCAGCGGAACAAAGGACTTGTGTGAGCTTCGCCAGCAGAGAATTACTTTTCGCATGAAATCACCGGGGCAGGAGGCCCCAACGTCCCGAGTATGTAGGGGCGGGCTTTAGCGCCAAAAAAGCGAGCCGTTTAGACGGCATTTTGGTGCACAAAAGCGACGAGTTAACGGGCTTTTCAGCTGAAAAATGTCGCTCGGAAGGATGCTGCGTTTACTCGGACGGCTTCCTTAGAACTGCCTCATCTTCAGGAGTTAGCGGTGGTAGTTGGGCAAGCGTTCTTTCCATTACTCGCTTTCCGTTCATCACGGCGGCCCAAACGGCGACGAAAATCATCACGACGACAAATAGACCGCTCATGTCTTCCGACAATACAAGATTGTTCGCGCAAGCACCAAACACCAATAGGACAGGTCCTAAAATGAGAAGTTCCTGTCCAAGCTTATTGGCCTGCAGGAATGCAAGCACGCATAGGTTTGAAGAAGCGTGAGGATCGCCATTTGGAGGCGGCCGGCACCCTTGACTCGTTACGGTAGGCCGTTTTCTTTTCTGCCTTCACCTTCGCCCATCTCGCTCGTTGTGCAGCCGCGATACTCTTGCGAGCAGCTGCGGAGAGCGTGCGATTCGCACGGATAGGAACAACCTTCGGCGTTTCCCGAACCTTTGCCCAACGCGCTTTCGGCAGCGATCGTCTCACGAGCTGACGCAGGCTACGACAACGCGGGATGGTCCCTTCTGATATGGGTGAAGGTTTATGAAAAGTGAACGTAGTGAACCTGCCGGAGCCTCTCCGTCCCTCAATTCTCCACATGCAAGAGCGGCGGCCGACACTGCCGGACGGCCTTCTGGACTCTATTTGTTTCCGCGCAAACAAGAGACCGAAGCGTGCCCCTAAGATTGTCACGCGTACATCGCAGGCGATCCGAACCTCAGTTTCACGAATCGGGAGTGAGCAGTTTGAATAGCCCAACTTCGCCAAGCGAAAAGATTGCATTGGTTCAGAGACTAGCGCTGTTCTCGGACGTCCCTCCGGCCACCTGCTTCAGCATTATTTCCGCCGCTTACGAAAGGCGGCTCTGGCGTCGCCAGACCATCTTCTCCGAGGGCGACCCCGCCCAGCAAGTGTTGATGTTGCTTTCTGGCTGCGTCAAGATCACCTTGCTAGGCCTGAGCGGCAGAGAAGTGATCCTCAGACTCATTGGGACTGGAGAGCTGGTCGGCGACATCCAGCTTTCCGCAAATTGCAAACATTTTTCGACAGCGAAGGCTGTTCAATCGTCTGTCGCTCTCGTGTGGGACGTTACCTGCTTCGCAAAGCTATTGGATCGTTTCCCGACATTCCGGCGCAATATGGTTCGTGGTCTTGAAGACCGCCTGCTTGAGACGGAGCAGCGTTTTCGCGAAGTGTCGACCGAAAATGTTGAGCCACGCGTGAGCAGTGAGCTGATCCGCCTATCAAACCGCTTCGGGTGCAGCGAAAATGGTCATAAAGAAATCCACCTAACCCGCGGGGAGCTGGCCCAATTGACTGGGACGACCCAGTCCACAATAAGCCGCTTGCTCAGCCGGTGGCAAAGGTTAGGAATCGTCAGTATCCACCGGGAGGCGGTCCGGGTTTGCAACTCTGCCGCACTTGCGCAGCTCACACTAAACGAATAATTCAGTGAATGTGTGAGTACAGTTCAAGGAAAGATCTTCGCTCAGATGTGACCGCCTTTAGTACCTGTACCGTTGAGACTTGCAGCCGGGTCTCGATGAACGATAGCTTCACACAAGTTGTTCCATTCTGGCCGACGTAGTCGATTCGTAGGGTCAAGTCCGGTTCGTGCCTCGTGGGGTTTCCACGCCGGGTATTTTGACAGCCTGAAGCACGCATCCTTTGTCCCCCTTCGGTTCGCATACGCAAAATGCGATTCCGAGATAAGGAGCTACTGTGGAAAGAATGCATATCCTTCCGCCCTAGCTGTAATCCCAGTTCTGAGGCTTGCTCGCCACAACCATAACTAGAAACACGCGCTATCTCCGGTGCCATTCGGCGCTCCTGGATATTGGTGCGCTTATTTCCCCTCGGGATAACTTTAAGGAGTGAAGATCAATGAAGAAAATCCTGTTTGCAACCATGTTGTTCGTCTTGACGTTCTCAATGTCACTGGCGGCGCAGCTACCCAATTACACGCTGGCCCAGGTGGCAACCCACAACAAGGCCACGGACTGTTGGATCATTCTGAACAAAACGGAAGTGTATAACGTGACCGCGTTTCTTTCGATACATCCAGCTGGCGCCGGGCCAATTACTCCCTATTGCGGGGCCGACGCGACAACCGCCTTCAACAATGTCAATCATTCTGCTGGAG
>Ga0209733_1000047_pt1 | contig 14613 bp, 10 predicted proteins | sample BlaSpr_A8_OM2_M1_FD_187976 | JGI IMG/M metagenome (GOLD analysis project Ga0209733, IMG submission 187976) | Forest soil microbial communities from Thunder Bay, Ontario, Canada - Black Spruce, Ontario site 2_A8_OM2_M1 (SPAdes) (version 2) | ecosystem: Environmental > Terrestrial > Soil > Boreal...
GATTCTATTCCTCAGGACACGAAAGATCGCATTCTTGCCGCCGTCCGCAAATATAAATACCGTCCAAACTTTTTTGCCCGCTCCTTGCGCGCCCAGCGCAGTTTCACCATCGGCGTCATCGTTCCCGAAGTCAGCGATGGCTATTCGGCCTCGGTTATGAGCGGCGTGGAAGACCATCTTCTGCAAGAGGGATACTTTTATTTTGTCGCCAGCCACCGCCACCGTGCTGACCTGATCGATGAATATCCCAGACTGTTTCTGGAGCGCTCCGTCGATGGCCTCATCGCAGTCGACACTCCCTGGACCGTTTCCCTCTCAGTGCCCGTGGTCACGGTGTCGGGGCACAACCAGGTGAAAGGTGTGACCAATATTGTTCTGGACCACGTGCGCGCCGCGGAGATTGCCCTCAAACATCTTTTTCAACTCGGCCATCGCGAAGTCGCTTTCATCAAGGGACAGGAATTTAGCTCCGACACGGAAGTTCGCTGGTCAAACATCGAGAAGGCTGCCCGCCAGCTCGGCCTCGCCATTTCTACCCGCCTGATCTCTCAACTCCAAGGAGACTCTCCTTCTCCCGAGCTAGGATACGAAGCCACCCGCAAGCTGTTGGCTTCGCGCCAACGATTCACCGCGCTATTTGCCTTTAACGACATTTCCGCGATGGGTGCCATCCGCGCCCTTCGCGAAGCCAAGTTGCGGGTTCCTGACGACGTTTCCGTGGTGGGCTTCGACGACATTCAGAGTGCCGCCTACCAGAATCCGGCGCTGACCACGGTGCGTCAGCCGCTGCGCGAAATGGGAAGAATCGCCGCCGAGACTCTGCTCCGCCGCATCCGGCGTTCCGGACATGATTCGCGGGGCGGCGAGACCATGGTCGAACCGAAACTGATTATCCGCGAGACCACAGGTCGCGCTCCCAACCGCGTCCGTTCCAGATAGCCTCAGACCGCCGCTCCGCGAAGTTTTCCCCCATAACATTCCCGAAACTCATTCGGTTTTGCTTCATTCCCAGGCGCTCTGGTCACCTTCACAAAATCGTTAAGGTGGTCGCCCGCAAAAATATATTTTCGCGGCCACGCAAAACTGCATCCATAGTCCGTCAACACAATCCGCTTGACTGTCGAAAATTACCTATGCTATACAAGCCGCTGATTTCTACTAAAACGCTTTTCTAGCGTTTTAGGAAACGTTGTTCCGCCGAATTGAGTTTCTCAGTAAGCCTCGGAGGCCGCAATGAGCCGTGCCACTTCTTCTGCACTCCGCACCGTTTCGATGTTTGCCTGCATCCTCCTTTCCGCCGCCATGGCACACGCGCAATATCGCGCTTCCATTCAAGGAACGGTGACCGATCCTCAGGGTGCAGTGGTTTCTGGCGCGACCGTGACGCTGGCGAACCAGGAGACCAATCAGGCTCGCACGACTGCGACGAATGATGCCGGTATCTATAACTTCAACTCTCTCGCCCCCAGCCACTACACCTTGTCGGTGGAGAAAAGCGGCTTCAAGCAGAAGGTTCTGACAGATCTGAGCGTGATCGCCGAGCAAGGCAATGCGGTCAATGTTGCGCTTGAGGTGGGCCAGTCCAACGAAACGGTTACGGTTACGGACGCCACACCGCCGATCGATACTGAAACTGGCAACGTCAGTGGCACCGTCACTGCGCAACAGATTCAAACCATGCCCTCTATCGGTCGGGACGTCTTCCAGTTGCTGCAGCTCGCGCCGGGTGCGTTTGGCGATGGCGCGCAGTCCGCCGGAGGAGGAACTTCCAGTCTGCCTGGGTCGTCGATGGCTGGCAGTGGTAAAACGGACGGCATTTTCAAGATTGAGAACGGTGGCCAGATCACGGCCAACGGCGCTCGAGCGGGCGACAATAATTACCAGATTGACGGCGTCGGAACCACCAGTGTCACGTGGGGTGGTTCTTCTGTCATCACACCAAACGAGGAATCCGTCAAGGAAGTCAAGGTTGTGTCCGACAGCTACGACGCTGAAAATGGACGATATCGCGGAGCCCAGGTCCAGATCATCTCGCAAAACGGAACCAACCATTTCCATGGCAGCGCCTTCTTCAAAGCTCACCGCCCCGGGCTGGACGCCTACACAAAGTACAACGGGTACAACAGCGATAGTCCAGGTTGCGACTCCAGAGCTGCCAGCCATTGCGGGAACGTCCGAGACGACAGCCGCTTCAACGACTGGGGCGGGTCGCTCGGTGGCCCCATCTGGCGCGATAAGATCTTCGCCTTCTTCTCCTATGAAACACTGAGCAACAACGCTCAGCAAACGACTGGCGGAAACTGGTACGAGACGCCACAGTTCCGTGCCTTGGCGGCTTCCGGAACCAACGCGGGGGCATTTCTTAACTTTCCAGGAGTCGCCCCCAACGGCGGCACTCTTGTGGACCACACTTGCGCCAACGTCGGCCTGATCGAAGGCGTGAACTGTCACGCCATCCCCGGCCAGGGATTGAACCTGGGCACTCCATTGACCATTGGGCTCGGTAAGCGCGATCCCGGCTATGTAAGCAACACCAGCCCAGGTACCGGCGGCAACGGCTCAGGCGGCGCTAACAACTTAGGGAACACTCCCGACATTGCCTTCTACCAGGGCACGCTCGAGCCCGATACCAGCAGCCACAAGCAGTACAACGGCCGTCTGGATTTCAATGTGACCCACAAGGATCTGGTTGCCTTCAGCATTTACTACGTTCCAAATTCCAGCACCGCCCTCAATGGCAATGGCGACCGCAAGATGAACCTGTTCAATACCACCTACATCAACCGCGCGGAAACCTTGCTCTGGGACCACACCTTTAGTTCCAGCTTGATCAACGAGGCGCGCGCGAATGCCGCCGGTTGGCAAGAAAAGGATCTCGCCCAGAACCCCAAGGCCCCGTGGGGACTTCCGCAAATCAGTCTCAATGGCATCGGCAGCATTAACCCCACCAATGGCGCGCCTGGTACAGCCTTCGCCGGTTGGGGAATTGGCTCCTTTAACGGCTTCGACCAGTGGACCTACGCTGGCAAGGACGTGCTTACCAAAGTGCACGGTGCCCATACCATGAAGATGGGAGGCGAATTTACCCGTCTCCTCTCTGTGGATGCTCCTTTCTGGTCCGATCGTCCCAGCTACACATTTAATAGCATTTGGGACTTCCTCAACGACGCTCCAGTGGGGGAAAGTGCGCAGTTCGATCCCCAGACCGGTATTCCTTCCGCTCTTCGCAAGGATCTTCGCTCCGCCGTTACCGGTCTTTTCTTCCAGGACAATTGGAAGGTGAAGTCGAACCTGACTTTGAATGCAGGACTGCGCTGGGAGTACTTTGGCCCGGTTTCAGAGAAGCACGGCAAACTGGCTACTGTGGTTCTTGGCAGTGGAGCCGGACTCTTCACCAATATGAGAGTTCGCACCGGCGGCAACTTGTTCAACGCACAGAAAGGGAACTTCGGCCCGCAACTCGGTTTTGCGTGGAGTCCACACGGAGTCTTCGGTCACGATTTCGCCAGCCGCCTCGTACTCCGCGGCGGCTTCGGAATTGCCTACAACGGCATCGCCCAGTCCAATTCACTGGACGGCCGCTTCAACCCGCCGTTTGTGAGCAACGGCCAGACTTTCTCGGGAAGTCAGATCCTTTACAGCGGCACGTTCCCCTCGGACGTCCATAACCCGAATGGTTATGCGTCGAATCCGAACGCCATTCAAACGTTTGGCAGCAACAATCTGCCGACCAAATGTTGTACGGATCTTACCGCCTTTCCCGCCAACTGGCCGAGCACGTACGACTACCATTACACTTTCATGGCCGAATACGACTTGGGTCACCAGTGGGTGGCTTCGGCGGGATATCAAGGCAGCCAGACGCGCCACCTGACCGACCACTACAACCTCTACAATCCCGCATCCGCGAATGGCATCCCGTTCAATCCAGTGGTCCACGGCGTGACGATTTATGCGGATGATGGCTCGGCTCACTTCAACGCTCTGCTACTGGAGGCGAAGCATTCTTTCAGCCGCTCCTTCATGTTCGATACGCAGTATCGCTTCAGTCACAGCCTGGACGTTGGGTCCAATGCCTATGCGGGTCCTGACTATCAGTGGAACTTGGCGACGGCTTTTGGCACTTCCGACTACGACGCTCGCCATGCATTCAAGGTCTATGGCGTCTGGTCTCCGACGATCTTCCACGGTAACCGCTCGTGGATGGAAAGAGTCGTCGGCGGCTGGAGCCTTTCCGGAATTTTGAACGCCCACAGCGGCTTCCCCTTTACGCCCGTGTACAACAACGGCGAGATTACCGGCGGATTTGATCCGGTTTTCAACTTCGGCAATTGCAACTGCGGCTCCTCGGGCGATGCTGGATCGGGCAACATGATGCCGGCAGCCTACAAAGGCGGCTTCAAACCGCCCTTACGCAGCAGGACCACGCTCGACGCAACCGCGTTCTTCACGCCTCCCACCGTCGTTCCGGGCACGCTTTTCGATTGTCTGTTCCCCAACCCCGACCCTGTGAAGTGTCCACTGGGTCAGCAGGGATTTGGTCCTCTGCCCACCGCCCCGGGAATTGCCCGTAACTCGTTCCGGGGAGCCAGCTACTTCGACGTAGACGCAACTCTAAGCAAATCATTTGGTCTGCCGCCGATGAAGGTTTTGGGAGAAGGCGCGCGACTGGAGTTCCGTGCCAACTTCTACAACCTGTTCAACAAGCTGAACCTCACGAATCCTCAAACGGATATCATGAACTCCCACTTCGGGGAGGCCCAAGGCGTTCTGGGAGCCCGCGTGATCGAGATGCAGGCAAGGTTTAGCTTCTAACCTTCAGCGGAGGCGCAGCCACCGGCACGCCTCCGCTTTATCCAACTAAGCTGTCAACGAGCTCTCGCGAACTCTGTGAAGCTGACTCGTTGGCAGCTTTGCATTTAGACTAATCGAGTGCTCCCGTTCTCTTCTTACTTGCCACGCGGGCCGAAGCTCTCTCGTCCTCCGGGCTCTGCCAGACTCCCAGGTCTTCTGATCCTGCATTTGGCTGCATTCCTCTACTTTTTTCTTTGCAGCGCCCAGCCCCAAACGAAGCCCTCTTCCACGAACTTTGCGGCCCTTTCCAAGCGGGCGGATGAAGCGCGCGACGCCAATCGCCTCCCAGACGCTGCCGCTCTCTACACTCGGGCTCTCGCCCTGCGCCCGAATTGGGCTGAGGGTTGGTGGTCTCTGGCCACTCTGGAATACGACCAGGACCATTACGCGAAGGCGGCGATGGATTTTGAGAAGTTGCTCGCCCTCAAACCGCAAAACGGCACGGCGTACGCCATGCTCGGCCTCTGCGACTTCGAACTCGGCCGCGACCAGCAAGCCCTCGAGCACATTCAAAAGGGCAAGAGCATAGGCCTCACCAAGGAGGGCGGACTCTGGAACGTCGTCCTCTACCACGAGGGAATTCTTCTGCAACGGAAAGGTCGCTTCGAGGCTGCGCAAGAAACGCTCGAAGAACTGTGCCTGCGAGGCAGTCAAACCGACGAGGTGGCAAACATACTGGGCATGACATTGTTGCGCCTGACCAGCAAAAATCCTCCCCCGCCAGGGTCAGCAGACGCCAACATCGTGGTGCGCGTTGGCCGCGCCGAGTGTCTGGCCGGTCAAAAAAAGTACGACGAAGCCCGCTTGGCCTTCGAACAGGCGGTGAAGGAAAATCCCGACTATCCCAACATCCACTATGCCTACGGCCTCTCTCTCCTCGAACTTCGGGATGTGGCCGCCAGCGTGGAACAATTCAAACAAGAGATTAAGAACCATCCAAATCATGTGCTCGCGCGATTGCGCATCGCCGCGGTCCTTTATAAAGAGGATTCTGCGGCCGGGATTCCCTATGCAGAGGAGGCCATCAAGCTCGATCCCCAACTGGGGTTCGCTCATTATCTTCTTGGCTTGTTGCTGCTCGATACCGGCAATTACGATGGCGCTCTTCCCGAGTTGGAGATTGCGCAGAAGTCTTTCCCCCGTGAAGCAAGGCTCTACTTCGCCTTGGGCGCCGCCTATTCACATGCTGGCCGCAAGCAAGACGCGGCTCGCGCTCGCTCCACGTTTGACCGTTTGACCAAAGAGGGCACGAGTTCGACCGTTGCTAGTGATCAGTTAGGATTTCGCGGCGGCGAGAAAATGGGCGGAGAAGAGAGCACCCGGCCGCCTCAGTAAGCGCTACTTTCGCGGCTCCTCCACGGTCATCACTCGATCAACGGCGACGTCCCGCAGAACCTGCTTGATTCCGCTGGGCCACCGGATCTCCATTTCCTTGATGCGCTGATTGCTTCCTAAACCGAAGTGCACGCGGCTGTCGCTGGAAGAGGCGTACCCCACCGCAGTCGTAACTTCGTTCCATTGCGAGCGACCATCTTCGGTCGTGATGTGTATCTGTGCCCCGATCCCCATTCGATTGCTCTTGGTCCCCACCAACTTCAGAAGGATCCAGTGATTGCCCGTCTCGGTAATATTGTGAAAAAGTTTTACCTGGCCGCCTAACACCGAGACGACCGCATCCACGCGGCCGTCGTTGTCGAAGTCGCCGAAAGCCACCCCTCGGTGCGTACCTTCCAATTTGAAATCCGGTCCCGCTGTTCCACTGACTTCTTCAAACTTACCGTCTCCGAGGTTTCGGAATAAGGAGTTCGGTTCAGGGAAGCGCCGCGTCGGAATCAGTTCGTTAATGTTGTCGACGACGTTGGACCGCGCCACGAACAGGTCCTTCCAGCCATCGTTATCGAAGTCAAACATCCCATTCCCCCAGCCCGACATCTCCGAAGTTGCTTGCAGCCCGCTGGCCACGGTCCGGTCATCAAAATCGCCGCCTTTGCTGTTGATCAAAAGAGGGAAACGCTGATGTTCGACGGCCGTGTACCAGATGTCCGGCAGTCCGTCATTATTTACATCGCGGAAGTCCGAGCCCATGCCCGATAGCGTCGTGCCATCAGGCGCGTAGGCGACTCCCGCCTGCACTCCGACCTCTTCGAATCGCTTTCCGCCAAGGTTATGGAAAAGAAACGCTGGCGTCGTATCGTTGGCCACGAAGAGGTCCAGGAATCCGTCACCGTCATAATCCGCGAAGGAAACGCTCATGCCTTTGCCCATGTGCGCCGCGATCCCCGTTTCTTTGGAAACGTCAGTAAACGTTCCGTTGCCATTATTGCGGTATAGCGTGTTGTGAAGCGAGGCGTAAAGTTTGGGATGACAGTAGGCGCGTACCCCGCTCTTCAGCGGGCAATAAGGATCCTTGTTGACGTCCCACACGCAGTAATTGACCACGAAAAGATCGAGCAATCCGTCATTGTTATAGTCGAACCATCCCGCGCTCACCGACCACATTTTCTTCCCGTTCATCTGCGCGCCGGCCAGTCCCGCCTTGGCGGTCACATCGGTAAATGTCCCGTCCCCATTGTTATGGAAAAGCTGATTGCCGGTGACATTGGCGAGGAACAGGTCGGGCCTGCCATCATTGTCGTAATCACCCACCGCAACGCCCATCCCGTATCCCGCTCCCGCCAGTCCCGCGCGCTCGGTGACGTCGGTAAACGTGCCGTCATGATTGTTGTGGAAGAGCCGGTTCCAGTAGTCGGGAGATTCCTTCTGAAGCGACGGTATCGCTGCCCCATTCACCAAATAGATATCCAGATATCCATCGCCGTCATAGTCCAGCAATGCGACTCCGGCGACCATGGTTTCGATCTGATTCTTGTTCGGGGTAGGCGAGTTCCGGGTGATAAAGTTCACCCCGGCTTTGGCGGCGATATCCTCGAACCGGATTGGTGTGGGAACGGGGGCCTTCGAGTCGCCTGGGAAGAGAGATGTTAAAGCTAAAATCAGAATTAAATTACGCATGTTGGGTGTTACTAGTGCCAGGGAACCTTTTGATGAATGATATACACGAAAGTACTGTGCCGAGAAATTTTCCGCTCCACGCAACACCACGTACAATAGCTTTTTGTCCCTGAAAGCATGGTCCGGAAAAGAGGCCCGAATGACGACCACTCACCATCCTCGCCCCCCAGTCGCCGGGGAAATCCCTGCCGTCCCGCTTACCACCGAAGGTTACAGCGTTCTGCATCAGATGATGCGCGTCCGCTGGTCCGCCTGGCGAGCCCTGCCTGCCGCCGAGAAATCCGCCACCGCCAAGGAAGCCTCCGACGCGCTCTCCGCCATGGAGAAAAACTCCGGCGGGCAGTCAGCCCTCTTCTCGCTCATCGGCCACAAGGGCGACCTCATGCTGATCCACTTCCGCGAATCGTTCTCCGAGCTCAACCAGGCCGAACTCCAACTCGCCAATCTGCGCCTCAGCGATTACCTCGAGCCCACTTCCTCCTATCTTTCCATCATCGAGCTCGGCCTCTACGATTCCACGTTAAAGATGTACAAAGAACTCACCGACCAGGGCATCGAGCCGCATTCCGAGCAGTGGAACGCTGAGATCGCCAGCAGACTCGAACGCCACAAAGAAGCCATGCGTCCGCGTCTTTACCCCGAGATTCCGCCGCAACGTTACGCCTGTTTCTATCCCATGGACCGCCGCCGCGGCGAAGACAAGAATTGGTACAAGCTCCCCATTGAAGAGCGTGCCCGCCAGATGAACGATCACGGCCTGATCGGCCGCCGCTACGCTGGAGAAGTCAAACAGATCATCAGCGGCTCCATCGGTTTCGACGACTGGGAATGGGGTGTCGACCTCTTCGCCGACGATCCGCTGGTCTTCAAAAAGCTGATCTATGAAATGCGCTTCGACGAAGTCAGCGCCGTCTACGCCCTGTTCGGCCACTTCTACGTAGGCGTCCGAGTGCCGGCAGCAAACTTAGGCAACCTATTGAGTGGAGAACTCCCCAGCAAACCGTAGAGATTTTCGTTTTTCTCTGCGTTCTCAGCGCCTTTCTCAGCGCGCTCTGCGATAAGCTTTTGATTTGATCCCATCATGATCTGGAGCCAAAATGTCTACCCTAGGCTTGATCGAGTATAAAGACGCCAGCCCCGAGGTCCGCGCCATCTACGACGACATCATGACCACTCGCAAAACCGATTGGATCAATAATTTCTGGAAAGCCATCGCCCACGATCCTGCCACGCTCAAGCGCACATGGGAAGACATTAAGCAGATCATGGCCCCCGGCGCGCTCGACCCCCTGACCAAAGAAATGATCTACGTCGCGGTCAGCGTCACCAACCAATGCCACTACTGCATCGCCTCCCACACCGCTTCCGCCCAAAAGAAAGGCATGACCGATGCCATGTTCAAAGAATTAATGTCGGTCGTCGGCATGGCTAACGAGACCAATAAAATGGTCACGGGATATCAGGTGGAGGTCGACGACCAGTTCAAGAAATAATCACGTAGCGACCGCCGCCTCGGCTGTCTGCGGAAGAAGTTGTCAAGCAAGTTGCATGAAAATATTCCGATCCAGCCGCGAAAGTCTGTTCTTCCCGATGAGGCTCCCGATGATGTCCTGAATTGATTCAGGCCGCTGGAGTTTCCGTCACTTTCCTGTACCTCTCGATTTGTTCGTCCCTCCAAACTTCCACTCACACACCTTCATATCCACTCTCCGCCCGCGAAACCGCACGCCCTCAGACTCCAGTCGCAGCCGCTGTTCAACGGCCGAATCCCCCTGCAACTTAATCGCGCCACCCGAACCCAGCACCCGTTGCCACGGCAATCCAAACCCGCGCCGCAAAACCGCCGCCACCTGCCGTGCTGCTCCCGGAAACCCGGCCGCGCGCGCGACCCCGCCATAGGTCGACACCTTTCCCCGCGGAATCGCACGAATCGCGCGCTCGATCCGCAAACGCATCTCGCCTGTTTTGATCGAGCTGGTTTTCTTAGCGTGAGAAGCACGCCTTGTTGGCCTCAAATCCATCTCTCCGCGATGAACCGGGGACCCCGTCTTTGCCGTGTTCTTTGCGGCCAAGACGGGGATTTTGACGCTTCTCGAAACTCATCCAGAAGGTTGCGAAAGTCTTACGCCGCCGCGCGGAAAGATTCCAGCGCCTCATACTCCGAGTTGTACACCTCAAACACCGTCAACAGCTTGGTGACCTGCAACAAGTCTCCCACTCGCTTAGTCAGGTTCGCCAGCTTGATCGTGCCTCCGGCTTTGTGCGCCGTAGTGTGCAATCCGACCAGCGTGCCCAGCCCTCCCGAATCGATATAGTTCACTTCGCCCAGGTTGAGCACAATACGCTTGTTGCCATCCGCAATGGCCTTCTTCACCTCGTCCCGCAACAGGGAAGATTCTTCGCCAAACACAATGCGCCCATTGCATTCAAAAGCCAAAATCCCGTCGACCGTTCGCTTTGCCAGTTTCAATTGCATAAAGCACTCCTTCGAGGCTGGCTGTCGACTCAGCACCGCCGCAGCCGTATCCCCCCACAATCTTGAGGCACCAGCCTACCGCTCGGGACGCCCGTTCGCAAGCCCATACCGGCCTTTGGCAATCTGAGTGCAGTTTTGTTCATCTTGCCTCAAAGACTTGAACTCGCCTTTCTCCGCGTTCTCCGCGGATTTACTCAGCGATCTCTGCGGTTCAAGCCTTTACTCCATCCCAGGCAACCAGCACCGCAGATCACGTATAATCGACTCTTCCGCCCATGAGTTACACCGTCCTGGCCCGCAAATACCGTCCGCAGAAATTCTCCGAGGTCATCGGACAAGAACACGTCACCCGCACCCTGCAAAACGCCATCGAGCAGGGACGCAGTGCCCACGGCTACATCTTCAGCGGACATCGGGGCATCGGCAAAACGACGGTCGCCCGCATCCTGGCCATGGCCCTGAACTGCCGCTCCAAAGACAGGCCCGTTCCCGAGCCCTGCGGCGTCTGCGAATCTTGCACCGAAATTCGCGCCGGCAACGCCGTGGATGTTATCGAAATCGACGCCGCCACCAACCGCGGCATCGATGAAATTCGCGAACTTCGCGAGGCCGCCCGTTATCGCCCCGCCCGTGACCGCTTCAAAATTTACATTCTCGACGAAGCCCACCAGATCACCGACGCCGCTTTTAACGCTCTCCTAAAAACTCTGGAAGAACCGCCCGACCACATCGTCTTCATGCTCGCCACCACGCAGCCCGAGGACATTCCACAAACCATCCGCTCGCGCTGCCAGCATTTCAGCTTCCGCGCCGTCAAATTCGATGCCATCGTGGCCCAGTTGCGCGATTTGGTCACGCGCGAAAAAATCGAAGCCGATGACGATGCCCTCGCCCTGCTCGCCGAAGCCGGCGACGGCTCCATGCGCGACGCCCTCTCAATCCTCGATCAGGCCATCGCGTCATCAAGCGGAAAGATCACGGCGGATTCTGTCCGCAATCTGGTCGGCGCCGCGCCCGCGCACATCCTCGAACAGGTGATGCAGGCCGTCTCCGAAGGCAGGAGTGAAGAGATTCTCCGCCAGGTCGATCATCTGATCAGCGAAGGCCACAGCCCTACCCACTTTGCCCGCCAGATGGTCCGTTTTCTGCGCAACGCCACAGTCGCAAAAATTGCAGGGAAAGATTCTTCTTTGCTGCAGGTTTCCAGCGAAGAACGCGAGCGCGTGGCCCGCGTCGCCGAATGGTTTGGCGAAGAAGATCTCACTCGCCACTTGCAGATCATGCTCCGCACCCACGGCGAGCTCGGATACAAACAGGAACAACGCTTTCACCTCGAACTCGGCCTGCTCAAAATGGCTCACGCGCAAAAGCTTCTTCCGATCGAGCAGTTGCTGAGCGATGTCGCCGCCGCACCGGCAGTCGGTACGCAGAGGCCTCCAGCCAGACCGGCAATCGTGGGAAGCGGACCGAACTCTGAAGCACGCCGCCCAGAGCCTGCTTCCGCCGCGCGTCCCAACTTCGTTTCCCCATTCGCCGCCGACTCCGCCCGCAAAGGCACGCCCAGGCAGGAAGCTTCATCCGATCCCGTATCACAAACCGGTCCACGCATCGTAGCCACAGCCAGCGTTCCAGAGCCGGTAATCATGGGCTCCGCCGCCCCCGCTCCCATGCGAGATCCGTCTGAGGACGCAAACTCCGACCCGAGAGACGTAGCTGGCTACGTCTCAGCCGGAGCCGCGAAACCGTCAGTTCCCGAACCGCAGCTCGCCTCACAAGCTCAGCAGCCCCAGGCTGCCACGGCCGTAGCGCAAGCGCCCATGGAACATTTGCAGAACGCGGTCCTGCAAGCCCTCACCGACGGCAACCAGCGGGTGTTAGTCTCGATGCTTTCCGAAGGCGAATGGAGCGTCCAAGGCAATGAACTGGTCATCAAGATCGCCGAGTCGCAAACCGTAGTTGACATGTCGCTCAGTTCCGAGGCGAAGCGTCTGGCCATCGCCTCCGCCAGCGGAGTCCTCGGCCGTGCCGTCAAATTGAAAGTCGTTCCCGGCGCTACCGTGACCGAAAATAAACGCAACGGCGCCACACGTCCTGCAGGGGGACCAGGAGGCCGAGGCCGCGCCGAGCAAGATCCCGTAGTTCGTCGCATGCAAGAAAGATTCGGCGCCCAAGTCCGCACCGTGATCGACTACAAAGAAAAACGGTGATAGGTATCAGGTCTCAGGTGTTAGGAACCGCCGAATACCCAGGACCCAACACCTAAGGCCCGATCAATGAAAGGCAGCAGTCCATGGGTGGATTCAACCTGCAAGACCTGATGTCCAAAGCCAAGTCGCAGTACGAAGCCCTGCAAAAGAAAATGCAGGAGACCGTCGTCGAAGCCACATCCGGAGGCGGGACTGTTACCGCAAGGATGGACGGTCGCAAGCAATTGCTCAGCCTGCGCATCGATCCCGAGGCCGTGAAATCTGGCGATGTCGAAATGCTACAGGATATGGTCCTCGCCGCCATCAACGAAGCGGCCCGCAAAGTCGATGCGCAAATGCAGTCCACGGTCGGCGGCATGCTCGGTGGCCTCGGCATCCCCGGAATGTAGCACTTTCTATATCATTGGCTTAACTCTCTTGTCATCCTGAGCGAAGCGAAGGACGTATGCAATTCTTCTCTTGCGTCAACTTGCACAGGTTCTTCGCTTAGCTCAGAATGACAAGCCGACTGAATGAAAAGCCCGACCGAGTGAATTGAGAATGTCCAAATTTGCCGAACCCATGTCCCGCCTGATCGACGAACTGAAAAAGCTACCCGGCGTCGGCGCGAAAAGCGCCCAGCGGCTGGCGTTTTACATCCTGCGCGCCAGCGACGAAGACGCCGAGGCCCTCGCCACAGCTGTGCGCGACGTGAAGGCCAACCTCCGCCTCTGCTCGGTGTGCAACAACATCACCGACGTCGATCCCTGCGTGTACTGCACCAGCGCCACGCGCAACCAACGCCTCGTCTGCGTGGTCGAAGAACCGACCAACATCGCCGCCATCGAAAAAACCAAGCACTTCAATGGCGTCTTCCACGTTCTGCACGGAGCCATTTCACCGTTGCACGGCATCGGCCCCGAGCAGTTGCGCATCTCGAATCTCATCACCCGCGTCGATGCTGGCAACATAGACGAAGTCATCGTCGCAACCAATCCCACGGTGGAAGGCGAAGCCACGGCTACTTACCTCTCCCAGCAGTTGAAGCGATCCGGCGTGAAAGTCACCCGCATCGCCATGGGCATTCCCGTCGGCAGCGACATCGAATACACCGACGAAATTACTATGCTCAAAGCGATGGAAGGCCGCAGAGATATGTAGGAAGAAGGCGGTTACGAACAGCCTGGCATTTCCGGCTCAAGGAACACGTTCAACTCTTTTTCAGCCGCAGTCAAGCCTTCCGGCAGCGTGCCGCGATTGTATTCGGCCATGCGGTTCTTCCACTTCAGGAAGTCCGTGATGCTTTGCGGTTCGATGCGCACTTCCACTCGCCGCAGGCTGGCAAGCAAGAGGTTCATCTCGTAGCGCAATCCCGCAGCGGTGCGCAGATTCTTCGCCGATGCCTGCACGACTTCGACTCTTCCGCGGCGAAATTCCAGCAGTCCCCAACCTGCAGGCAATTCTTCAGGCTTCACTAAGGCGGGAGGCGTTAGATAAAAGCGTTCGCAGCCAACTCCTTGCTCTGGTTTTTGCCGGAAAGGCTTGCCGCGATCTGCTAGAAAATTCGCGCGCGTGATCTTGCATTCCACCAGCACGGAGTGATTGGCCCGTTTCCATCCAATCGCGTCCGGCATCTCGCCGCTGGCGCAGGCTTGTTCCGACAGCACTACTCCACAGCGATACGACCTAAGCCATCGCACCGCTCGTTCCACTAATTGTCCATGAGTCATAACTTCGGCTTCCCGCGTTCGGCTCTCGCCTGCCGGCAGAGCGGGAACAAGCACATTTGTATCCGGAGAATTGAGAGCGCGGAAGTGACTGGGTCGTTTCCCCACTCCGCATTGCGCCGCTACCGAAGTAGAGCACACCTCGTGAGTCAAGATGCGATTCTTCTGGGCTCAACGGCCAGTCGACGCTGTGCTGAACTCTTGGTTGCTTTTATGACGACGGGACGGCGTAGCACCGTTTCGAGCAAATATCTTTCGGCAGCCACGGCCTGCGCGGTAGAACTGTCAGGGACGAATCCTTCAGCGCTGATAATCAGCGCTTCGTTTGGCGCCAGCTTCGCGGGTTTGCGCAGGAACC
>Ga0209733_1000049_pt1 | contig 14578 bp, 14 predicted proteins | sample BlaSpr_A8_OM2_M1_FD_187976 | JGI IMG/M metagenome (GOLD analysis project Ga0209733, IMG submission 187976) | Forest soil microbial communities from Thunder Bay, Ontario, Canada - Black Spruce, Ontario site 2_A8_OM2_M1 (SPAdes) (version 2) | ecosystem: Environmental > Terrestrial > Soil > Boreal...
CGGGATGCTGGCGCGCGAGGCGAGACAGAAGGACGGCTCCAGCGCTTTGACGGCAAATATCGCTGGTTTCTATTCCGCGTCGAGCCACTGCGCGATGAGGCAGGCAATATCGTCAACTGGTACGGGTCAGCGACCGACATCGAGGACCGCAGGCAGACAGAAAATGCGCTCCGACAGAGCGAAGCGTATTTGGCCCAGGCACAGCGATTGAGCCTCAGCGGCACCTTCGGCTGGCGTGTCGTCACTGGCGAGAATACCTGGTCAAAGGAAACCTACAGGATTTTTGGATACGATGAGGGGTCTCCGGTCAACGTCGATATGGTTCTTGCGCGCGCGCATCCGGAAGATCGGGCTGCCGTGCAAAAGGCCATTGACCGTGCCTCCATCGAGGGAAATGACTATGATCAAGAGTATCGATTGCTGATGCCGGATGGCTCAGTGAAATATGTCCATGGCGTCGCTCGGGCTCAAAGAGATGGGTCGGGCAACCTCGAATACATCGGGGCGGTGACCGATGTGACGGTTGCAAGGGAGACCGAACGGAAACTGCGGCGCAGCGAGGCCTATTTGGCCGAAGCCCAGCGCTTGAGTCGCACGAGTAGCTGGGCCTGGGATGCGCGGCGGCGCGAGTTCGTGTATCGGTCTCCCGAAGCGTATCAATTGTTGGGGCTAGATCCGGAAAAGGACGCTGTATCACAGCAACCCTTATGGGATCGTGTTCACCACGAGGACAGGGACCGGATTATCGAAACGGTGCGGCAGGCTGTCCGAGTGAAAACGGACTTCGAAGGCGACTACCGCATCGTTCTTCCGGACGGTTCGATCAGATATGTGCATTCCGTCGGGCATCCGGTCGTCGGTAACGACGGTGAAGTGATCGAATTGGTTGGAACGCATATCGATGTCACCGAGCAGCACCTTGCAAAGGAGGCGCTGCAAAAGGCGTTTGACGAAATCAAGAAGTCCGAGGATCGGCTTCGACTGGTCATCGACACGATCCCGACGCTGGTCTGGCGCGCCGGACCAGACGGGGTGCCCGATTTCCTCAATCAACCGGCGCTCGACTACACCGGCCTCACACCGGATCAAACCGAAACCGGCTGGCCTCGCGCTTTTCATCCCGACGACAAGAAGGGCATGTTGGTGAAGTGGAGCGCAATACGGGCGTCCGGAATGCCAGGCGAGCTTGAAGCCCGGCTCCGGCGTTTCGATGGTGAATACCGCTGGTTCCTGTTCCGCGCCGAGCCGCTACGCGATGAGTCGGGCAACATTGTCAAATGGTATGGGTCGTCTACCGATATCGAGGACCGCAAGCGGGCCGAGGAGGCGCTTCGCGAGAGCGAGCAGCGCTTTCGTGATTATGCCGAAACGGCTTCCGATTGGTTCTGGGAGGCCGGACCGGACCACGCGGTCACCCGCGTATCGGAACACGTCGGCGAAATCGGCCTCGTGCCGTCAGGCCTGGCCGGCCTGTTTCGCTGGGATATTGCAACCGACACCGAATCGGAACCCGAAAAATGGCGAATGCATCGGGCGACGCTCGACGCCCGTCAGCCATTTCGCGATTTCGTATACACCGTAAATGGGAGTGGATCCACGGTATACGTCCGAACGAGCGGCAAGCCGATTTACGACGCGAATGGCAATTTTCTCGGCTATCGGGGCACCGGTACCAATATTACGGCGACGATCCGCGCCGATCAGGCCGAACTGGCGCTGCGGGAAGCGCAGGCGGAACTTGCGCATGTTACACGCGTGACCACGCTCGGCGAACTCACGGCATCCATCGCGCACGAAATAAGCCAGCCGATCGCCGCTGCCACTGCCAACGCCGAGGCCTGTCTGCGCTGGCTCGACCGCAACCCGCCTGACCTCGCCGCTGCGCGCCGCTCGGTCGAATGGGTCGTCAACGACAGCGGCCGGGCGAGCGAGGTGATCCGCCGTGTCCGGGCGCTAGCGAAAAAATCCGACATGGAGAAGGTGCCGCTCGACATCAATGAAGTGATCAGGGAGGCTATCGTGTTGGTACAGCGCGAATTGAGCGGCCACCTTGTATCCTTGCGAACCGAGTTGGCGCCGGCTCTCCCCACGATCCCTGGTGATCGGGTTCAGCTGCAACAGGTGATCATCAACCTGGTCATGAACGGCATCGAAGCCATGCTGCCGATCATGGATCGGCCGCGCGAACTGGTGATTCGATCAGGCCAGGACGAGGCACACCGCGTGTTCGTGAGTGTGACGGATTCGGGCGTCGGAATCTCTGCCGAGAACGCCGACCGGCTGTTCAACGCCTTCTTCACCACCAAGTCCAGCGGCATGGGCATGGGACTCTCGATCTGCCGTTCGATCGTCGAAGCCCATGGAGGGCGGATAACGGCTTCGCCCAATGAGGGGCCGGGTGCGATGTTTCAATTCGTGCTGCCCCCGCTACAGGAGGAGGCGTCGTGACCGAGCGCTCCAAACCATCGGGTCAGCCTGCCAGCGCCAGGGAACCGATCATCTTCATTGTCGAAGACGACGAATTGGTGCGACGAGCGCTGGGCAATCTCTTTCAATCGGTGGGATTGGAGGTCGAGATGTTCGGGTCGGCCTCCGAGATGCTGCAAAGCAAGCTTCCCGACGTCGCCAGCTGCCTGGTCCTTGATGTCAGGCTGCCCGGATTAAGCGGTCTGGACTTCCAGGCTGAACTGGCCAAGGCGAACATCCATATTCCCATCATCTTCATGACCGGCCATGGCGACATTCCGATGACCGTCAGGGCCATGAAGGGCGGGGCAGTCGATTTCCTGACCAAGCCGTTTCGCGATCAGGACATGCTGGACGCCGTGACGTTGGCGATTGAACGGGATCGCAAGCGGCGCGAGGCTGAGCGGATCGTCGCCAAGTTGCAGACCTTGTTTGAGACCCTGACCGGCCGCGAGCGAGACGTCATGGCTTTGGTCGCTTCCGGTCTCATGAACAAGCAGGTAGCCGGCGAGCTTGGCCTTGCCGAGATTACCGTGAAGATCTATCGGGGGCACATCATGAAGAAGATGGGCGCAAGGTCGCTGGCCGATTTGGTCAGAATGGCCGAGACGCTCGGAATTCGTCGCGCCAAACCCTAGCGGTTACCTTGTGTTTCGGCAGCGAACTCCCCCGCGACTACACCAAGGTTTAGTCGGCGCAAACCAATGCGGCACACGGATCAACCATCGTAGGATCGGGGCCGCTGATCCCTCTCGGCTAAGCTGGCAACAAAATTGCACGACCGGTCTCTGGTCAATGCGACATATGCGGCGGAGGTTCAGATGGCGAAGAATGGTTCCTTTGATCGCATGATGACGCGGCGAAAGCTCATTGCCGCGGCAGGGGCCGCAGGCGTGGCCCTCTCGAGGCCGGCGTGGGCGCAAAAAATGGTGGATCTTCCGCTGCCCGGCGGTCCCGACGCGCGACAGATCACAACCAGCTTTCCGCAGAAAGGGCCGATGATCCTGCAGCGGACCCGGCCGCCGCTCCTGGAAACCCCGTTTGAGGTTTTCGACAAAGGTGTCTTCACCCCCAATGACCAGTTTTATGTCCGCTGGCACTGGGCGCTCATCCCAACCGATATCGACGTCGCCAAGTTCAGCCTGACCGTGCGCGGCCATGTCAATCAAACATTGTCGCTGTCGCTGCATGATATCGTTCACGAGTTGCCGAGCGTTCAACTGGCCGCGCTGAATCAATGCTCCGGAAATTCGCGCGGGTTCTTCCAGCCGCGCGTCAGCGGCGGGCAATGGGCGAACGGCGCCATGGGCAATGCGCTCTGGACCGGGGTCCGCCTCAAGGACGTGCTGGACAAGGCTGGCGTGAAACCGGGCGCCGTGCAGGTTCGGTTCAAGGGGCTGGAAGAACCCGTCGTGGCGGATGCGCCGCACTTCATGAAGTCATTGGACATCGACCACGCGCGGGACGGGGAGGTGATGATCGCCTATGCCATGAATGGCGAGCAGCTGCCCCTGGTGAACGGATTTCCCCTGCGGCTGGTCGTGCCCGGCTGGTACGCGACCTATTGGGTCAAGATGCTGAATGATATTGAAGTGCTGGACCAGCCCGACACCAATTACTGGACCAAGGTTGCCTACACCATTCCCGACACGCCACACGCCAACATCAAGCCCGGCGAAACAGACGTGAAGATGATTCCGATCAGCCGGATGGTCCCCAGATCCTTTGTCACAAATGTTGCGTCAGGCACCAAGCTGAAAGCCGCTGCACCGACGACGTTGCGCGGCATTGCATTCGGCGGCGACTGTGGCGTGGCGAGCGTCGACTTCTCGATCGACCGCGGCCAGAGCTGGCATCAGACGCAACTGGGAAAGGATGAGGGCAAATACGGATTTCGGCAGTGGCAGACGCAACTCACGCTGCCCGCCGCCGGTGAGTACAGCGTGTTGACCCGCTGCACGAATAGCAACGGGGTTGCGCAACCCGACGCGCCGAATTGGAACCCGGCCGGCTTCATGCGCAACGTCCTGGAATCGGCCGATGTCACCGCGGTTTGACGGAGTGTTCACGATGTTTCGCAACCTGCTGCCGGCTGTCGCTCTGCTCGGACTGGTGTCGATACCTGTCGCCGCGCGCGCCGCTCCGCCACTCGAGCTGAAGTCGGTGAAGCTCGACCTCCCGGACAGCGACCGAATGTTCCCTGACGGTCCCGGGTCGGATGCGATCAACAATAACTGCCTGGCCTGTCACTCCGCCGACATGGTGCTCAATCAACCATCATTTTCGAAGCAAGGCTGGACGGCGGAGGTCAACAAGATGATCAACAACTACAAAGCCCCTGTAGCCCCGGAGGATGTTGGTCCGATTGTCGACTATCTGGCCGCACTCAAGGGCGCGAAATAAACGGCAGCTTTCGCATCGCAAAAAAACCGGCCGAAAATTCCGTTATCCACAAGGTTCTCTTACGAACAAACCTATGTATGATTTCACAATCCTGATTCATTGCTCACTTTTTGGCTGGGGCAGTTTCAAGGCAAGCGCCTCGCTCCCAACTCTGGAAGGTCGTCTCGTCTATGCTTTCGGTAATTTCGGTTGTTGACGACGATGCTTCCGTTCGGGCCGCGACCGACAATCTTCTCAGTTCGCTTGGCTACCCGGTCCAGACATTTGCGTCGGCCGAGGAGTTCCTGCGATCGACCCACTTGCACTCGTCGTCGTGCGTCATTGCGGATGTGCAGATGCCGGGCATGAGCGGGTTGGACCTGCTGACCCATGTGCGTGCCCGGGGCCACAACGCGCCGTTTATCTTTATCACCGCATTTCCCGAAGACAGCGTCCGCGCCCGCGCGCTGAGGGCCGGAGCCATTGGTTTCCTGGCCAAGCCATATGCCGCGCCGGCGTTGATCAACTGCGTCGAGACAGCCCTCCGTCAGGGCGACCTTGGCAGCTGAGACAGCCAAAGCCGGGTGAACGATTTCATGCCCCCTGCGGCGGCATTGGGCCGGGATCGACGTCTCCGAAGCGAATTCTCCGGCGCTAAACCAAGGTATGGGCGGCCCAAACCAACACGGCATTCGAACCAACCTCCGTAGGATCGAACCGTTCGCGTTGACCAGGCTAGATTAACGCTTGGAATTGGACCCGGCGATGCGCCGGGCAGGTGCGAGCCGGACGAGTGAAACACGCAAAGGGTTGAACTCATGTCGACGAAGTCATGCCTGCTTCGTTCCAAGCTCATCAACTTGTCGCCAAGACCAGCAGAAGCGCGCGACGTTTTCCAATTGCCTGAGTTCACGCGGTCGACCACGCTGCGTTGGACCGCGCTGGTGGCGGTAATATTTGCAGCCTTCACCGCCGCATTGCTCGGGTTCGTCTACTTGAAAACGAAGCATGACCTGACGATGCGATTCGACCGTGTGATCTCCTTGCAGATGGACATCCTTGCAACCTTGCCGCCCGGGCAGATACTCGACGCAATCAACAAGGGTCTAAGGCAGGATACGGCTCGCGTTCGGCTTGTAGGATTATTTGGCGCAGATGGAGAAAGGATCGCCGGCAATGTGGAACGGCAACCACCTGATCTCAAGGCAGACAGGACGGTTCAAAGCGCCGTGGTAGACCGAATCGACGGAGGCGTGCGGGAGAAACAAGCGGTGCGCCTGATCGCGCAGAGTTTGCCTGATGGCAATCTGCTTGTGATCGGACGAAATGCCGATGAAATCGAAGAAATTGCCCGCGTCGTTGGCCGGGCACTCGTGCTCGGCCTGATTCCCGCGGTGCTCCTTTGTATTGCGGTTGGGGTGGCGCTGAACGCGCGTGCCCAAAGGCGCATCATGGAGGTCAATGAGCGGGCACAGCGCATTGTCGCCGGCAACCTGCGTGAAAGACTTCCGCATGGCGACCCTGATGAGCCGTTCTCAAAGCTTGCGATGATCGTCAACGGCATGCTCGACGAGATGGAAACCCTCATCCACTCCCTTGCCGGTGTCGGTCACGATATCGCGCATGACCTGCGCACACCCCTTACCCGAGCCAGGCTGATGCTTGAGCGCGGTCGCACCAACGCCGGAACGCTGGAGCAGCTGCAGGCAGTTGCTGACAAAACGTTGGAGGCGCTCGATCAGTCACTTTCGATTATCACCGCGATCTTGCGGCTTGCGGAGATCGAAAAGAATCAGCGATCGGCCGGCTTCGGCAAAGTCTCGCTTGCGGACCTCGTACGCGAGGTGGGCGACATGTACGAGCCGATCGCCGAAGATAAAGGTGTTAGCCTTGCAGTCCTATCACCCCGCGAATTGAATGTTTATGGTGACCGGGATCTCCTGGTCGAGGCGGTCGCTAACCTTGTCGACAACGCCGTCAAGTATACGCCGGCCGGCGGGCAGGTGGAAATCGGACTGGTTCGCGACAATGGTGAGACCATAGTGCGCATCAAGGACACTGGTTCAGGCATAAGCGAACACGAAAGCGACGCCGTCCTGAGGCGATTCTACCGGTCGGACAAGACGAGGCACACATCCGGTCTGGGTCTTGGCCTGAACCTGGTAGCGGCCATCGTAAAGTTGCACGGCTTCCGATTCACCATTCGCCCGGGAGCTGGATGCGTCGTCGAGATTGCCTGCCCATATGCGCCGACGCCAGTGTTGACGATCGGAGACGAGCCGAGGGGCACGGTGCAGCGTCACTCAACGGTCGTCTGCTCGTAGGCGTCCAGCACGCGGGTGGAATAGACGAGGGCGGCACCGGCATTGACGGCTGTCGCGACGCCGAGCGCTTCAACGATCTCTTCCCGAGAGGCGCCGTGACGCGCCGCCGCTTCGGCGTGCACGGCGATACAGCCGTCGCAGCGCACGGTGACGGCGACCGCAAGCGAAATCAGCTCGCGGGTCTTCGGCCCGAGCAGGTTGGTCTTTTGGCCCGCGGCACTCAGCGCTTGATAGCCCCTGATCGTGTCGGGGCTGAGTTTGGCAATTTCGCCGATCCGGACGGTCAGCTGCTGGCGATAGGTGTTCCATTCGAGCATGGCCATTTGACTTCTCCATATTTCGGCCTAACTGGCCCTTCCGAGAGCGCGGGCGTACCGTGCGCCGGTTTTTTCGACCTCACCCCGGTCTGACGTCGACGTTGAATGCATTGCCGTTGACCGTGCGTAGCTCGAGCGTCGCGGCACCATGGACCCCACCAATTCCCGCAGCGCTCGTCGCGGGCAGTGTGATCGTCGCCGTCGCGCCCATCTGCGCCCGCAAGCCGAACGGGCCCGGTGCAAATCGATTATAGGCGAACTCGTTGGCGATGGCGGAAGCCGGCAGATGGCTGAGCGCAGTCCCGTCCCATTGCTCGAGCACGGTGCCGTCATGCGATTTCAGCGCTGCGGTCATCACATTTGAAGGCGCCGCCGGCGTTCCGCCATCGAGGTAGGCATGGAAGCGCACGGCGCCGCTCGGCAGCACAACGCCGTCGGTTAGACTGAGGTGATGCTTGCCGGGGCTGACCGGACCGCCGTGAAACGGCGTGACTACCGAGCCGCGGTAATAATTGTAGGTGGCGACATTGAAGACGACGGTTGCCGCAAATACCGCGAGAGCAAATTTCCTGAACGTCCCGGTTCGAATCGGAAGCGGCAAGGCGCCCGACATCCAGCGGAACCAGCGGCGTCGGGCGAGTTCAGGGTTGCGCGCCAGCAGCGCGTTGTCCAGCGAGAATGCGCTGCTGCCGGCAAGCATCAGGGTGGCGCCGATCGCCAGATTGCAGGCTGCCATGGTCCATTCATCGATGCAGGTCGCGCCCTGCCAGCCGAACATCAGCATCAGCACGACTGAAAGGCCGATCGAGGTCAGCGCAGCGAGGCGAGTGAGCAAGCCGGTCATCAAGCACAGCCCCGTGATCAGCTCGGCGGCGCTGAACAGGATCAGGGAGGCATAGAGCAGATAGAAATGCTGCAGTAGAAAAGCGATGATATGGCCGGTTCCGAGCAACGCGCCCGGCATCGCCGACTGGAATTTGTTGGCCATCCAGCTTGCCGCGTTGGGATCAAGCTTGGCGGGCGCATAGATGAAGCGGCGCGAACCGCCGCCCCAATAGACGAACCCTTGAATGAAGCGAATGGAAAGCAGAGCGACGGCGGCGACGTGCAGCGTGTCTGCCTTGCTGCGCCGGACCGCCGGGTTGGCGGCGGCCGCCGCGCCGCCAAGGGTGAGGGTGGACATAAGAGCCTTCCTTGTTGGGGCGACGGACCTCAGTGTTACGTTGCGTAGTGAAAGCCGACCTGCTGCAATTCAGGCAGCGTGCCAGTGGCGCCGGGAATCAGAACCGCGCCATCCACCAGATGGTTGGTCAATTCAGCCGCGAGCGCGGCATGCGAGAGCCTGTCCGGATTGATGTCGAGCTTGATGAGGGCTGCTGCGTGTTCCCAGATCGCGTTATGGCAGGACATGAAGACCACGCCGCGCCGCATCAATGCCGGTATCGAATTATCGTCGCCGGAGAAAGGGCCCGCCGGATCCTCGAAATTCGCGGGATCGGCGGCCGCCGCCTTGCGGTCGACCATCAGCGTATTCGTCTCGAAATCCTCGCCGGCCAGTTTCGTGAGCTGATACTTGTCCCACATGGCCTGGTCAAACAGCGCGAGCTGCGCCGTCCCGTGGGTCACCGAAACCGCGAGGAAATCCGGGTGGTCGAACGACCAGATCTGCGAATTGAGCGCGTTGCGCATCAAGTCAAGCCAGGGGCCTCCGATCTTGGTGTTGTCCCAGGCCTGCTTTCGCACAGCCCCGTAGGTGAAAACCTCGGTCAATGCTTCGTGATCCCATTGCTCTGGATGGTTCAGGATCATTGGCACGGTCTTGAAATCGCGGCGACGGGGCGCCTGCGCCAGACGCTTCTTCAATTCCTCCAGATATCTGGCACCGGGAGGCGTCAAATCAGGCCGGACGACGGCTGTCGCGGGCCCGGCCGCGGCCGAGGCAACACCGATCGCGGCGCTCGCCATGGTCAAAGCGAATGTTCGCAATACGCCCCGTCTACCGGTGATGAGCTTCATTGCCGCCAATCCTGTCGTGCCTTTTAGGCAAATAGGCAGCAGGCTCTATCGAGACGAGTAAATCATTTTTTACGCCTGCCGCTGTTGACGCCATGCACTGGACCGTCCGCAACGACGCGGCTTCTAAAGCAGAATTTAATAGCGTCAGTGAATTGCAAGCCCATATCAGCATCAACGCTAACGGTGTTTTCCATTCCGCAATGCACCGGGTAATCGGTAATCACACAAGGAACAGAACCATGATGAAAAATTTTGCCTTGGCGGCATCGGTATTGATGCTGGCCACGATCTCGGGGCAGGTATTCGCGAAGTCGGCTGCGCCCTCGGATCGGCAAGCCTTCTACGCCGCCAATGCCTCCGATGGGGCCGTTGCGACCGAGACGGACGCGACCACTGCGTACCGCTATCATGGCGGACCGAAATCGGACGATTGATGTTCGTGCGCGGTTGCACGCCGCGAGGTTTTACGCGGCGTGCCGCGCCGCCAGGCTCTAAATGGGGTCAATATGTTGACGCTCACCAAACAGGACTCGATCGTAATTGCAATTACGCTCGGCCTTGCGCTCGGTGTAGCTTTCGCGATTCCGGCGTTTTACACGACTTCGAATATAACAATCGAGGATCGGGAGGCGCCTGCGTTATCGAATCGCAATCCGGTGGAGCACCTTGCCAAACGGAAAGTTCCCGGGGTCCATGATATGGACTTCGCATGGCAGGGATCCGGAGCGGATGATGGCATGGACGAGGGAATGCCCACGGACCGCTCGCCAATGACCCGCCGGTAGATTCTTCAGAAGCGGAAGCGCAGCCCAGCCGTGGGGGCGATCGAATTGCGATTGAGGTAGCCGCTCGCCAGGCCGCCATTGACCTGCGAGAACATGAGTCCGGCGTAGGCATCAAATTTCTTCGCGAACTGCCAATCGACGACAAAGGAAACAGCGTCGAACGTCCCGTGGCACGTCGCCGGCGGCGCGCCGCTGGCAGGAGCGCAGTTGACGGGCAGGCCGAACGCGGGCTGGTCGTAATGATAATACGCGCCGATCACATCCAGATTGTCAGTGACGTCGTATTTCACTCCGGTCCAGAATACGTGGAATAACTTGTCGCCGGCGTCGTAAGTCGTGTTGCTGATGTTCGTGCCGTTGATCCCAATGCAGGCGGCGCAGACGAAGTCTCCCGCGATATCACTAAAACCAGTACCGGGGGCAAACCGATTGCTGGGCGGCGCATATTGGATGAATTCGTACCCAGCAAACAGCTTGACCGGCCCGTTGCTGTATTTGCCAACCAGCATCACGCTCGAATTGTCGGAGAGCGTCGCGGTGAGAAACTGCGGCAGCACCGCCGGCAGCGTGTTGCCGCCAAGCGTTATCGACACAGCGTTCTGGACGTGGCTGCCGATCGCGTCGAACGAAAGCGTGCCGCCGGCCAAATTGGTAATGTCCCCGCCGAGTTGGAGCTGGTAGGAACCAGTCGCGGCGTTGTTCAGCTCGTAGCCGCCGAATTGCCAGAGCGCCGCGACCCTGAACTGGCCAATGTCGACATGATACTTCACCGACGTGCTAAACCGGCAGTCTTGGGTGTCGCCCACGCCGCAGGTGATTCCCTGCCAGCCGATCGGCGAGAAGGCGTACGAAGCGCTCATCGGATCGTAGGCAAAAACGGCGTCCAAAGTCAGCGTATTTTGCCGGAAAACGGTCAAGGTGCCATAGGGTGTACTGACGCCCAAATAGCCCACGGAATTGTAAAATTGCCCGGCCCGGCTGGAGTCGGCGAACGAGTCCTGGCTGGTGAGCGGCACGCCGATGTTCTGAAAATCAGAATGCGGTCCGTTGGCGAGGTGCAGGGAATAAGGATCGAAGCCGGCCTGCAGATCGAAAATAAAAGCCCACCCTGGGGCGATCGGCTCGTTCCCCTTGATCCCGATGTTTGACTGGGTCAAACCGTTCGGGCCGAGGTCCCAACGCGGGTGATTGCTGTACTTCTGGATGAGATAATCTACCCCGACGGCGGATGTGCCATTGAAGGGCGCGCCGTGGCTGCGCCAGCTCACACCCGCGTCGATCGTGCCGTAGACCGTGATTCCATTCCAGGTCAGCGGGCATTTCGTGAGGACAAAGTCCTCAAGGCTGCCACAGGTCGCCGGCTGGGAAGGAACCTTCGCGCTCGCAGCGGGGGCAGCTTTCGTCACGACGGTGTCGTCGGCCGACGCAGCCGTCGCGTAAGCGGCAAACAGGAGCAGACCTGATATTGCCGTGCGCCAAGCCATGCGAGCCATCGTGCCCTCCGACGTTCTCCCGCACCATCCCCAAATCGGTACGGCCGCATTTTCGTCTCAACAGCCTCCGTGATCAAGCTCGATCTGACGCCCCGGAAGGGTTCCATCGGATGGGATGTCCTTGTCGGCAAGGCGACTCTTGCCGCGAGACGGGCCCGATCGCTCAGTCTCTCGATCCGGCCTGGGCGAGGTAGGTCGCCGTCGCATGATTTTCGAGAGCCCGGACGGCGCCCTCGCAGTGATCGGCGTAGCAATCGGTATCGCAATAGGAGAGCCGCGTCGCGATCTCTCGCAGATAGCTCGCGCCGATCGGCTTGCAGCACAGCGCGCAGGCAGATTGCCGGCACGGCGTCCTGCCATTCACCAGGATAAATCTCATGTGCTGCCTCCTAAATGCGGCCTGCGTTGTGCGCGTCGCCAATAGGCGACAAGAATGCTCCCCAGCAGGAGCTTGCATAAAAGGTTCATTGCGCAGTCTCCTTGCCTTGAAATCCCGTGATTGCGACCGCGACGGTTTGTTGGGCGGTGTAAAGGCGCAGTAACCACCTGCGGTCGCTCTCCTCGCGGGACTTGAAGCGATCGACGCACTGCCTCGAACAGAGGGCAGTTCGCCAGGAATAATGCCGGATGAGTCCAAACTTTCCGTTGCAGATAACGCAGCGCGTCACCGCGTCCTTCCGACGATATTGAAGGTGGTTGCGCATTTTTACCTCCTGCGATCTTCGCGAGATGAATCCTGCCGACGTCGATATTCGATCGGCGTAAGTCCCGTGAATCTGCGAAACGCCCTTGTAAACGAACTCGCTTCGCGAAATCCGATCTGGATGCCGATTTGCGTCACCGAGGGCACCGGCTTATGCAACAGGCCCTTGGCACGTTCCATCCGGCGGGCCATGTGGTAGCGATGCGGGGGCACGCCGAACGATTGTGCGAAGACACGCGCAAAATGATAGAGGCTCAGGTCGACGAGCTCCGCGAGAGAAGCCAGCGAAATCTCCTCCGCGAGATGCTCCTCGATGAATTCGATCAAGCGCCTCCGTTGCCAAGCCGGCAGGCCGCCGCGAAGCGGCATCGTTGCGGCGGATGCCGTTCGCTCCAATCGGACGAGTTCGTGCATGAGAACAAGGCTCAAGGCCTCGGCATAATGCCGGCTGCCCGGGTCGGAATTTCCGACCTCGGCCTTGAGTTTGAGCGCGGTGTCCCAAATGGCTTGATCGAAGAAGAACAGGCGGGGGCTGATGGTCGGGCAGGCAAAGCCGAATTCCAGATCGAGCGCCCGATCCGGCAGGTCAATATAGAAATAGGTGACGCGCGTCAGCACCCGGGGTTTCTGCCATCCATAGAACCGATGTCCGGCAGGTACGAAGCTCAGCTTGCAACTGAACTCGCGTAGGGTCGATTTCGGAAGCCCCTCGATAATCGTCTCGCCATCATCCCGTTCCGCGCGCTCGTAGACGACCAGCAAATGACGCCGGGCCTGAAAGCCGTACTCGAAAGTCTCGCGCCGGGTAACGTTTACAGCGTCTGCCTGTATCGCGCCCCAATTCGCCTGTCGACGGCGTGCGATATCGGGCGGCGAAATGTCGACGATCGATGGAGCAGGCGAGGGAACTCCTACAGAGCCGATGCCGATGTCGCTCATTCTCGTTCTCCTGACACGCGCACCGGTTCTCGTTCCCGGACGGACTGTTTTCCGTCGAGTGATGGAGCTGATGGTGGGTTTGCGCCGCCTCCGTGAGGACTAACCGCCTCTCTGAGGTCTAGAATTGATAGTAAGCTGACCGATTTTCGGCACCATTAAATTGCTGTTCAGATTGCTAAATTGCATTTTATTCATCGGGAGCGCGCACGGATATCGACAGTGCCCGTGCCGGGCACGCGCCAAGTCCGCCTGGAAGGTCTTCGAGGAAGTCCGCGCAAGAAAACTCAACCTCGCGGCAAGGCGAGACAAGCGCGAGCTGCGCCAGTCACCAGATAGCAGGATGTGTCCGTCGCAGGATGCGCATCAGGAGGTGCGATTGCGCTCGGCCAGGAGCCGCCATGTTCAAACATCGAGCCCGCCCACCACATGCCGATGGTCCGCCTCCCGGGCGCCCCGGCGGCTCCGGACTCGCGGATCACCCGCCGGTGGTGGGTGAAATCGGCTTTATTGGCCTTGGCAATATGGGAACCGCGATGGCTGCAAATCTCGCGGCCGCCGGGCGACGCGTGATCGCCTATGTCAGGCGCTCCAATCAGTTCGGCAGGCTCCAGGCACTTGGTCTCAGGCCGACCACCGACATCGGCGATCTTCTCGACTGCGAACTCGTAATCAGCATGTTACCGGACGACGACGCCGTGCGGGAAGTCGTGTTTGGTCGCTGCGATGATGATCTCGACGGTCTGGCCGCGGGGCTGATGCCAGGTGCAGTCCACCTGTCAATGAGCACAATTAGCACGGCGGCAGCTTTGCTGTCGGCAAGCGAGCACGCGCGACACGGACAAGGCTACGTCGCGGCACCTGTGTTCGGCAATCCGGATGCAGCCAGAGCACGCCAGTTGTTCATCGTCGCCGCTGGTGCCCCGGTCGATGTCGAGCGCTGCCGGCCGATCCTCGACATTCTCGGACAACGAACCTTTGTGATCGGGGCCGACCCGCAGGAAGCAAACCTCGTCAAATTGCTCGGCAATATGATGAGCGCGACTGCGCTCGAGATGCTTGGAGAAGTCGCTGCCGTGGTCCGGAAGCGCGGGCTCGATCCGCAGCCGTTCATCGACCTTATGACGAGCACGATGTTCGGCGGACGCGTGCATAA
>Ga0209733_1000050_pt1 | contig 14361 bp, 12 predicted proteins | sample BlaSpr_A8_OM2_M1_FD_187976 | JGI IMG/M metagenome (GOLD analysis project Ga0209733, IMG submission 187976) | Forest soil microbial communities from Thunder Bay, Ontario, Canada - Black Spruce, Ontario site 2_A8_OM2_M1 (SPAdes) (version 2) | ecosystem: Environmental > Terrestrial > Soil > Boreal...
CCCCAGCAACTTCCTCGGCTTCGTGCAGCTCGCGGCTATCTGCATCCTGCTAAAGCGATTTTGAGATAGGTTCTAGTAATTAGGCGACTAATTGTCGCATTTGAATGCCCCAATTTTGTCATATAACACTTCTAATCCTACCTTGCGCCATCCTCAGGTTAGCGCTCTGCGTCACAGTGCCCCGAAAGCGGACGGTCCTCAGCGGCAACTCAGGGTCAGGAGCCGTCGTACGCCGAGAATCCGGACCATCGGGCACCGACAGGCGAGTGCCAGCCAATTCCTGCCATGCGCTGGCCAACGAGCGAAAGACTGCTTTCCGCACCGTAGGCCGAGCCTATAGATGGGCTATAGATGAATGATGGACGTGCTCGGCCCAGTACTTGTTCGACTGTCTTGCGCGATGTGCGCGCTTTCGTCGGCAGCCGCGACATTAATCACAACGATGCCAACCTTTTGCCCTGTCTCAACATAACAATAAGCGTCGGCGATCGCATCGAGAGGATATCTTCGATCGATGACCGCGCGAAACTGACCCGCCTCCATGCGGGCTTTCAGGAACTCGACAAATGCGTGACCGCTGCCTCGGGGCGGCAGGGGGACGAGGACCCTGTTGTTTTTTGCGATCAACGACCAGATCATCAGCGGCAGGTACTACCCCCAGGGTCCGACGTCCGTCGCCATAAACGTCCCCTTGGGTTTCAGCACTCTGCGGCATCTAAAGAAGCTGGCTTTCCCCACCGCCTCGAAGAGGAAATCGAAGCTCTCGCCGATGCGGGTGAAATCCTCTGCGGTATAGTCGATGGCGCGGTCCGCGCCGAGCGATTTGACCAGCTCCAGATGCTGCGTGCCGACGACCGCGGTCACCTCGGCGCCATAGGCTTTCGCAAGCTGCACCGCCGCCGAGCCGATGGCGCCGGAGGCCCCGTAGATCAGGATTTTGTGGCCAAGCCCTACGTGGAATTTTCTCAGCCCCGAGTTGGCATAGAAAGCGCCCTCGCAGACCACCGCTTCTTCAAAGCGCGTGTTTGCCGGCATGATGGCAATTGGCCCGCTTTCGGGGATGCAGACATACTCCGCCTGAGCGCCATTGCTCCGCGATGGGCACATGCCGAAGACGCGATCGCCCGGCTTGAACGACATGACTTCGGCCCCCACGGCTTCAACCACGCCGGCGAAATCCATCCCGAAAATTGTGCGCCTCGGCCGGCGCAGCCCGAAGAAGAGCCGCCCGATGATGCGGGGTCGGAGCTCACCGCAATCCGTCCGGTTGACCGTCGTTGCATGGACCCGGATCAAGACCTCGCCCGCTCCGGGCGTCGGTTTCGGCGCATCGAGTATCTTTATAACGTCCGGTGATCCGTAACGTGTGATAACAGCCGCTTTCATAATTTGGAGACGATAGACCCAAGAATAATGCCTGAGAAGCCCAACAACGCTCCGTGGTAGATCTATTTCGCGTCCCCGGATGAAGCATCGTTACCGTCGTCATCGGACATAGGTACGCACTGAGAGCGGCCATGCAGCGGTAGAGCCCGAACAGCTATTAAGGGTCAACACCGGCCCAATGCGTGAATGACGCTGAGAGCGGGCGATCACGGTGCCGGCTCATGCGCGCCCAACCGATACCAAGCGGGCCCATCGCAGCGCGCGATTGGGATGGGTAACTTTCTGGGTAACTCAAAAAGTCCCACCATGCTAAGACTTTGAATAGGGAGAGATTTACGGCTGAAGTTCGAGTTCTTCCGGGCACCAACAATTTTTCTTCTTTGTAATCAATCATTTACATCTCTTTGAATCCCATTTTTTGGGAATCGTAATTCCCCTTTGAACTATAGAGGATTCGCAGGCAGCGCACGCAAGCTCTTGCGACTACAGGGAAGCCGTCGCAGGCACTCCAACTCCCTCATCGCCGCAGTCCGCACATTTTGCGGGTAACTTGCTTGATGCCACCCCACTCATAACTCGGTGCCCTAACGACGTGCGCCGCACGCTCGTCACATCGCGCGCGTACGATGGACGAACACGCGATGTTCGTCGAGTTCTACGCGATGCCTCTCACGACGGCCAGCGTTCGCACGGCGTTACCTCGGACGAGGCTGTACAGGCTGAGTGATCGCTCGGGATTGCTTCTGGAAGTTCCGCCGGCGGGATCCAAACGATGGCGATTTCGCTATCGCTTCAATCGCGCTGAGAAGTTGATATCTCTCGGGCTGTATCCCACGGTGAGCTTACGGGCGGCCCGCCTGCAGCGCGACGACGCCCGGGGTCTCCTCGCCAGAGGGATCGACCCGAGCGTGGATCGGCAGCTCAAACGCGCTGCCAGACTGCGCACCTTCGAGTTGGTCGCACGCGACCGCCTGAAGTCCCTTGGGCGGATCGTAGAGCAGCGAAGACTGTCGGAAGGCACACTCAGGCGCGCAACCTGGATCCTTGAAAGCCACCTCTTCCCCCGACTGGGACATCGCCCTATTGATGAGATCACCGCGGCGGAGGTGCTGACGGTGCTCAAGGACATTGAGCTTCGCGGCTTGCGCGATACCGCGCGACGTGCAAGGCAGAGCTGTAGTCGCGTGTTCCGGCACGCCATGGGCTTAGGCTACATCTCACGCGACCTCACTATCGAATCGCGTGAGTTACTCGAGCCGCCCATTACCCAGCATCATCCTGGGATCAGTGATCCGATGCGCCTTGGGGAGCTGTTGCGGTCGATCGACGGTTACACCGGGCGCGAAGTGGTCGCCATTGCGTTTCAGCTCGCGCCCCTTTTCTTTGTAAGACCCGGGGAACTGCGACAAGCGCGCTGGCGGCAAGTCGATGTGCCCGACGCGCTATGGCACATCCCCGCCGAATGCACGAAGAAAAGAGTCCCGCACGTGGTGCCGCTATCTCGCCAGGCTCTGCAACTGTTGAAGCGCCTGCGCGAAGTGTCCGGGACTAGCGAATACCTCTTCCCCGCGCAGAGGAATCCGGCGCAACCCATCGCAGGCAATGCCCTCAATATCGCCCTGAGGCGCATGGGATTCAGCAGCCGTGAAATCACACCGCATGGATTTCGGGCTACCGCATCTACCCTGCTGAGTGAACTCGGGTGGCGGTCAGAAGTCATCGAACGTCAGCTCGCGCACGCCGATGCGGATCGCATGCGCCGGATCTACAACCATGCACAGTACCTGACAGAGCGCCGCGCGATGATGCAGACGTGGGCGGACTACCTACGATGGGCTTCGGAAAGCGCCGAGTTATTGCGCCGACGAGTCCCCGCAGCAGTGCTTAAACCTCTTGCCGCTGCCGCACGGACACGGATCAATCCGACCGACTTTAGGTGCTGTTCGTCGGTAAATGCGTTCCTGGCTGGCCGCTTGAGCGGATGCGCGCTGGCGCGCGGCAAAGTGCCGTTGGGCGCGTGCCAATCCGGCTGCCATCCAGAGCACGACTTCCACGCGGTTCTCCTCGATGAGCGGTTCGAGCGGCCAGCTCGAATCCATGGGTGCCTTTCAGCGGCCACAACCTAAGCGAAATCGCATGCGCGCGTCCCTCGGTCGCGTCGAATTGGCGCCGAAGGTGGTCTCAAAGTAGACTATACAAAAGGAGCTGGTTTGGGACCCATTTTCCGATAGTGATTTCCCGATCCTTGATTGTCCGCCCTTCCGCTGACGACCCAACCGAACCGTTAATGCACGCTGCGAAGCACACGCTGGCCAAACAGCCTCCCGCAACGGCCGTTCAACTGATACGGAACGTTCGGTCGGCCGTTCGGGCGCCCCGCGCCGTCGTGCCATCGCTCGACGGAGGTGGGCCGATCTGGCAACAGATTCGTCGGGCGCTGGTGGGGCCAATTCTGGACGGTGAGTGGCCACCGGGGACTCGAATTCCATCGGAAATGGAATTGGCCCAGCGCTTCGGTGCCTCGCGCATGACCGTCTGCAAGGCCATACAGAGCCTGGCCACCGACGGCCTGGTTCAGCGACGGCGCAAGTCGGGCACGGTTGTAGCCGACCGGGCGTTGGAACGGCCGGTTTTCGAGATCTGGGACATCGCTGATCTCATCACACGCTCTGGCGGCACCTATGCATTTCGGCTGCTGGAGTGCTGCAAGCTGGCGCAGGATCCCGAACGGCGGGAACTGCTCGGTGTCTCCTCGCGCACTCCGACGCTGTGGTTACGGTGCTTGCATCTGTCCGATGACAAACCATTCCAGCTCGAAGAACGTCTGGTCAACGTCGACGCGGCGCCTGGAATCACCTGCCATCCGCTCGAGACCGAGAGCCCGGGTCGTTGGCTGCTCGCGCGCGTACCGTGGACCGACGCCGAACATAAGATCCTGGCCCGCGAGGCACCGCCCGAAGTCGCTTCGGAACTGCAGATCCGGCCCCGTACGGCGTGTCTCGTGGTCGAGCGACGCACCTGGAACAGCAGCATGCCGGTGACTTACGCCCGTCTGTGGAACCCCGGCGTGACCCACAGCTTAATCGGCCATTTTCAACCAGCGCGTTGATAGCCCGCCGGCGCGAATGCCTTGCGCGCGTGACTCAGCTCGCCTGCGGGAAGCCGTACTGAATCGACAGATACTCGCGGACACTGCGCTCATTTCCAAAGAACCATCGACCCTTGGCCGTCTCGGGTTTTGGGGCTCCGGATTTAAGTTTGCGACCCGGCGCGAGTATCAGAACCGGTAACGACTGATGTTCGGGCCCGAGCGTCTCGACCAGCGGCAAACGCGGCCGAGCAAACTCCACGTACTGAACGTCGAGCAGCTCGCGCAGCGGCGGAAAGAAACTCAGCATGCCTTCCACCGGCGCGGAGTCATTGCAATACAGCGGCCCGAGGCTTGCGTTCATGAACCCGGGTCGCAGCAGGTAGAGCTGATCTTTCATTGAGCTGTCTCCAGTGTCGATGTCAGTGCGCCAGCTCATGGCGCAGACGCCGAACCGCAAGCACGATCCCCGTCACGCCGAATGCAAGCCCGCCGGCAAGGAGCAGCAATTCAACGGACGTTCGCGCGAACGGCCGAGAAATCAGACCGGGAAAATTCAGAGTGTGAAGGGCGTAGTAAATCCAGGCGTAAGTGCGTCGCCCCGGATCCATCACGGTCAGGATCTCGCCTGAGAGCGGATCGAGGTAGATTCTCGTGGATCTATCCTCCGGCGCGAGAAATGCCCGCGCGCTCGGGGGTAGCGACTCGGCGAGGCGGTACATGTCGTCAGAACCCCCGGCAGACTCGGCAGGCGTTGCACTGGCCCATGCTGCGCGCACGGCAACCAAGAGCAACTGATCGGGCAGCGAATTGGTCGGTGCATCGCCGCTGCCGAGCCAGATGACGTGCGAGGCGGAAGGGGCAGCGCCCCGGACGGCAAGGAATGGACGACCGGCTAGGGCGTGGACGCTGATCTCCTTTGCGGGCCCGGCATCCAGCAGGGATTGAAGCGATGCGGCCGCCGCCGCTCCTGACAGCGGCAGACCGCGCACTCGCGCCGCCTGCTCCTGCGTGGGCTGGCCTCTGGAAAACAGCCGCCCGTGATCCATCGACAGCCAACCGCTAAAGATCCAGCAGAAGACGATGACGCTGGCAAAGAGCCCGATAACATGATGCCAGCGCATCCAGCCACGAAACGGTGACAGCCCCGGCCGGCCCGCCATGCGGTTCGAGATCAGGCGCACTACGCCAAGGAAGATTCCCGCTGAGCTGCTCAACACTGTGAGGAGCGACACCCACCAGACGGTCTGATTCCACGCTGACCAGCTCTTGCGCAGCGGTGTGAAATAAATCCAGTGCAGCACGGCCCCGGGCCAGTTCCAGACGCGCTCTGTGAACCTCGTACGCTGCACCACCTCGCCGGTGGCGGCGGAGACATAGAGATCAGTCCGGTCTGCATCACTCATGCGGACGCGGAACAGGGGTCGATACCGATCGAAGCGCTGGTGCACGATCCACTGGTCATAGGCGAGCGGACCCGCCACGCGGGCCGCCTTAGTGCCCGCGAAGCGCTCCGCGACCGCCTGTGCCGTCGCCGCCGACCAGGGCGCCAAGACCTCTCCCGTGTCGGCGCCTACGCATACCGAGGTATCCAACGGGGTCCGACCGACATAGGTCGGGCGCCCCGCGACGCTCACCAGACGCAGATCGCTCACGTCGAGCATACGTGCAAGGGCGGCACCCGGCGCGATACGGACGCGGGTTAGCTCGATCGTCTCGCTATGCGCGAGGTGCTCGCCACGCGCCAGCGCCGGATAGGGAACGAAGTGCAGGATCGCGCCGCTCACAAACCAGGCCGCAACCAGCAGGCACAGCACCACCCCGGCCCAGCGATGAAACCATACCAGCCATCGATTCACGCTGGGCCAGAGCGAGCTCATAGAGTCAGAGCTTCACGTACACACCCAACTCGTAGTAGCGGGGCTGACCGAGCATCACCTCCGTGGGATAGAAGATGTCCGCCCATTGCGCATAGGTCTTGTCGAAGAGATTGTTCACCCGGCCCGAAACGACCATTCCGGGCCTGACCTCGTACGAAACATACAGATTGGACAGGTAATAGTCGTTCAGCTGCAGGGTATTCGCGGTATTGCCAGGACGATTGCCGATGTAGCGCACGCCGCCGCCGATCTCGAGGGGCAGGCTCGCGATATTGCGCACGCTGGTCCACACATTCGCCGTCCAGCGAGGGATATTTGCGGGCTGCACGTTGTTAAAAGTGCTGCCACTCGAGGGATCTGTGAACGTGGTGTAGACCGAGTCGCTATAGGCGCCATTGGCGCTCACCGTCCAATGCGGCGTCAGCTTGAAATCTGTCGACAGTTCAACTCCCTTGGAGGTCTGATCAGCCGTGGCCTGCTGCTGCTGGCTGACCTGCACGAGCAGATTCTTCTTCTTGATGTCATAGACCGACAGCGTGAGGTCCGCCCTGCCATCAGGGGTCCTCGCCTTCACGCCTGCCTCGATCTCCTGAGAGTCGCTGAGGGCAAACTTACCTTCGGGTGCGTTCACCAGAAAGATGTTATTGCTGCCGGGAGGATCTCTTCCCGTAGTCCATGCCACGTAGGGGGTCAGGTAATCAGTGAGGTTGTAGATCAGCCCGACGCGCCAGTTCACCGAGGTATAAGTCTGTTCGAACCCATTCGCCAGTTCCACTCCATGGGTATTGAAATTCTGCCGTGTGAGTTGCAGGCGATCATAGCGCGCGCCCGTCACCAACTTTAGCGCCCCGCCCACGCTCAGTACGTCCTCGGCGAACACCGCGTAGTCATTCCAGTATGTGGGACTCTTGCGCGAGACCAGGTCACCGGGTTCCAGCAGCGGGCCGAACAGGCCCGGCGAGGGATTGAAGGGATCGACCAGGTCATTCGCCGGGAAGCCACGGGTCCGCAGGAAGTTCAGGTGGCTGTAGTCAAAGCCGCCGACCACCGTATTGGGCAAGCCGAACAACGTTCCCTTGTACGTCGCGCTGCCTTCGTCGCCGGTCAGGTTCTGCTGGTGAAACACGTAGAAGCGGTCACGATTGATTTGCGGACTGGGAAGCGGGTTGCCATTCAGATCAACGGTCGTGAATGTGTAGGTCTCAGCGTCCATCCAGGTCCGGTGAGCATGAAAGTAATACACGAAATTCTCGAGTGTGAGACTGTCGTTCGGCTTCCACTTCACCAGCAGCTGCGGCCAGATTTGCCAGGAGTGAATGCCCGAATCCGCGACGTTGTAGTTCACGAACTGCATGCGTCTGTCGAGCGCCAGGCCGGCCGATCCGCTGACAACCCCGCTGAGCGGTTCGGTGGCGAATGCGGCCGGCACTAACGGCGTGCCGAAGTAGGTCGAGGGATTGTCCTCCAGGTAATCCACCGTCAGCTGCACGTCCAGGGTGGGGGTGACCTTCCACAGTCCCGTGACGGTCGCCTCCGTGGTATTGGACGGATCGTGCTGGATATAACCTTGAGTTGCCGTGCGGCTGAAGTCAGCACGTATCGCGAACACGTCGCCCGCGTGCGTGGTCCCGCCGATGCCGACGTTGGTCGAGCCGAAGCTGCCGCTTGAGGCGAGGCCTTCGAGCTGCGTGGTGGTGAAACTCGGCGCCTTGTCGACGACATTGACCACGCCGGCGATAGCGCCCTGTCCGTAGAGGACCGAGGCCGGTCCTTTGAGGATCTCCACACTGGCGACGTTGAAGGCGTTCTGGTCCCGCGTGGTCATGTTCGAGGGACCGATATAGAGCCCGTTACGCAGCACCGTGATCTGGTTGCCCGTAAAGCCACGCATCGAAAACTGCGACTGATCACCTGGCGAGCCTCCGGATATCACCCCCGCCTGGCTGTCGGCCGCCTGCTGGACGTTGTTGAACCCCCGGCCCAACATCTCGTCGTTGTCGATGATATCGAGGGTCGCCGGCAGCTCCTGTGCATTCAGGCCCAGACGGCTGCCGGTCGGCGTGAACTGCTCCAGCGACCGGATCTTGGCTGCCGTGACCGTCACGGTCTGCAGTTCCGTCTCCTGACTGGTGCTCGTAGTGGTATCGGCCGCGTGCGCGCCACGGGCCGCAACGGACATCACCGCCAGCGCTGCGAGCAGCGTACCGCCCACGACTCCCCGGGACCCGGTTTCGTTGCGCATGTGCTTCACCCCTGACTAGGTCGACTGGTTAACGGATAGTCGCCTTCGATGTTGTCTATACATAAAGACTCACGCCTCGCGGAGCTTATGTCAAGCCGCCCGCCCACCGGTCGGCCCTATGAGAGGCTGGAATGCCGCGGACTGTCCTCGGCTGCGCTGCACCGAAAAGGCGCAAATCTCCCGCCGTCACTGCTCTGTATGTCTATACATATATAGGCTGAGGCAAAGAGTACGGCAACCCTATCGAGGCGATGCCCGCCCGCGGACGCGCATGCGGAGGCAATCGCGGGCCAATTTAGGTACTATACCTCTGTATAGTACCTAAGGAGGAGGGCTGGCGGCGTGAGTCACACGATCCGAAACAAAACAGACCTGCTCGCGCGGGTGCGGCGTATTCGTGGCCAGGTCGAGGCGCTCGAGCGCGCGCTCGAGGCGGAGAAAGGCTGCGCGGAGATCATGCAGCAGATCGCGGCTTTCCGCGGTGCCGCGAGCGGACTCATGACAGAGGTGATCGAGGAGCACGTGCGCACGCACGTCGCGAGTCCGTCCATCACGAGTAACGCCAGTCGCACAAGGGGCGCCGACGAACTGATCGAGATCGTGCGCACCTATTTAAAGTAATTCCCCGATCGGCCTGAGCGCTGGGGCGTGCCGATGAGCACGCAAGGAGATCACGTGTCACTGCCTGAATTGACGGAGCGAGTCCGCGGCGCGAGCAGTCCGGATCCGCATGAGCCGGATCGGAAAGCCGCTGTCCAGGGTCATGGCGATGGTCATGGCCATGAAGCGCACGACCATGAGGCTCACGACGACGAAGGTCACGACCACACGCTCGAATGGCCGGAGATGCTGCGAATAGGCTTCGTCGCCGTGGCGGCGGCCGCGGTCTGGTGGCGCGTGTGGGAGCCATTCCAAGCCATCAGCCTCATCGGGTTGGTGGGCCTGGCCGTAGGCGGCTGGCCCATCTTCAAGGAGGCGCTCGAGAACCTCCTCGCGAAGCGCATGACCATGGAACTGTCCATGTCGATTGCGATCATCGCGGCGGCAGCCATTTCGGAATTCTTCACTGCACTCGTGATCACTCTGTTCGTGCTGATCGCAGAGGTGCTCGAGGGAATGACCGTGTCTCGCGGGCGGCGGGCGATCCGTGATCTGCTGGACTTCTTGCCCCGCGCCGTCTCTGTCCGCCGCGGCGGGGCCGTCTCCGAGGTGGAGACCGACGCACTGGCGGTCGGCGATGCGGTACTGGTAAACCCCGGTGGCCGAATCCCGGTGGATGGCACGGTGATCGCCGGCCACTCCTTCGTCGACCAGGCCCGCATCACCGGTGAATCGATGCCGATCGAGAAAACCGCCGGTTCGCCGGTATTCGCCGGGTCAATCAATCAGTCCGGAGCGCTGGAGATCCGTGCCGAGCGAATTGGCCGGGACACCAGTTACGGCAAGATCATCGAGGCGGTGGAGCAGGCCGAGCGCTCGCGCGCTCCGGTACAGCGCCTCGCGGACCGCCTGGCGGGGTACCTCGTGTACTTCGCGCTGGGCGCTGCGGCATTGACCTATCTGCTGACCCGCGACATCCGCTCGACGATTTCGGTGGTCATCGTGGCGGGTGCCTGCGGTATCGCCGCCGGCACGCCACTCGCCATTCTCGGCGCCATCGGCCGTGCGGCGCGTGCCGGCGCGATCATCAAAGGCGGGTTGTATCTGGAGCAGCTCGGCCAAGTGAACACGGTCGTGCTGGACAAGACCGGCACCCTGACCTACGGCAAGCCCGAGGTCCGCATGCTGGTCCCCGCAGAGGGCGCAGGCGTCACCCAGCTGCTGGATACCGCGGCATCGGCGGAGCTTCGCTCAGAGCATCCCCTGGGGAAGACCATCGTCGCGCATGCCCGAGCGCTCGGACGCACGCTCCACGAGCCGGAGCGATTCGGCTACACCCCGGGGCGTGGCATCGATGCCGTGCTCGGCGGTGAGCTCGTTCTGATCGGTAACAAAGCCCTTATGCGTGAGCACGGCATCGCTGTGCCCGCTGATGTACGCGACCGTCATCCGGAGGCCTCGGAAGTCTTCGTGGCACGGGGCGGTAGGTTGCTGGGCGCGATCGTCATCGCCGACACCGTTCGCCCGGAGGCGGCTTCCGCGATCGCAGCGATCCACTCGATGGGGATCAAGACGGTTCTCTTGACCGGCGATGCGAAAGCCGTGGCCGAGGTCATTGCCCGAGACCTCGGAATCTCCGAGGTCGCCGCCGATCTGCTGCCCGAAGACAAGCGCATGCGCGTCAAGAGCTTGGTCGCTGCAGGACGCACCGTGGCGATGGTCGGGGATGGCATCAATGACGCGCCCGCGTTGATCGAAGCCCAGGTGGGAGTCGCGATGGGCTCGGGTACCGATGTCGCGCGCGAGAGCGCAGACGTGGTGTTGCTCGGGAACGATTTGCTGAAATTTGTCGAGACACTGGGCATCGCGCGCCGCACGCGCGGCATCATCTGGGCCAACTTTGTGGGCACGATCGGAGTCGACGCGCTCGGCATCGGGCTTGCGGCGTTCGGCTTCCTCAACCCCTTGTTCGCGGCATTCATTCACGTGGCCTCAGAGCTCACGTTCATTCTGAATTCCGCGCGACTGCTTCCCCCTCGGTCCGGCGCGCAACCGCCAACCCAGCTCCAGTCCGCGGCAGACTCGATCGTGGCACAGGCGCGATCCTAGAAGCCGTTGCGATCGCGAGCGGGACGTCGCTCGCGTAAGGGGCGACTCATCGAAGGGAAATGAATTCAAGGAATTCTCCATGGCAAAGACGAGTTGCCGGACTGCCCACTGTCGTAGCGAGATCGCCCGCCGCGGGGGTCAAACAGGGGCATTCCGTTGCCGTCGTGACGCTTCTAAAGGGGACGCAATTCAAGTCCTTGTCAGAACCGCTGGAGTAGTTCAAACCGATCGCAGGACGCGAAGATCGGGCTGGCGGCGTGGTCTGGCGCTGGAAAAACGGCGACAACTACTACATCGCACGCGCCAACGCGCTCGAAGGCAATGTATCGCTCTATCACACGGAAGGCGGACGCCGGATTACCATCAAATATGTGGGTGCCCCCGTCGCGGCGAATGTGTGGCATATCCTGCGAGTGGAATTCGCTGGCAAGCACATCAAGGTCATCTTCGACGGCAAACCCACGATCGAACTCGATGACGGCCATATCACGGGCGCGGGCGCAGCGGGCGTGTGGACGAAAGCCGACAGCGTCACCGCGTTTGATGACTTTGCATTGGGGGGCCAGTGAACGGCACGGGCCCTGATGGAGTGAGGTGAAGGATGGGCGAGTATCGATTTAAAAGGCCTGGGTTCGTCGGCCGGCCCTTGGCCAACAGAGGTCGTGTCGCGGCTTGCGCAAGGGCGCGACACTTTGCCGTTGCCCTGCTGCTCGCCTTCTCGAGCCTCAACTGCGCGCGAGCCGCGGTCTCTGCTGCACTAGAACTCGAAATGAAGATACCCTTGGGCGATGTCCGCGGCAGAATCGATCACCTCGCGGTGGATGTCGCTCGACAACGGCTGTATGTCGCGGAATTGGGCAATGACAGCGTTGGCGTCGTGGACCTCAAAGAACGCAAGTTGCTGCGGACCCTGCAAGGGTTTCGCGAGCCTCAAGGCATCGCTTACGATCCATCAACCGACACCGTTTATGTGGCGAACGCGGCCGATGGCTCAGTGCACCTGTTGCACGGGGAAGACTTGACGCCCGCGGGAGCCATCGCGCTTGGGAAGGACGCCGACAATATTCGGATCGACGTGTCCTCGCATCGTGTCCTCGTCGGCTATGGAAGCGGGGCCATTGCGATTATTGACCCCGTGCACCACCAGAAGATCTCCGACATTCGCTTGAAAGCTCATCCTGAGAGCTTCCAGGTGGAGCCGCAGGGAGGTCGGATCTTCGTAAACGTTCCCGATGCCAACGAGATTGCGGCAGTCGATCTCGCCACCGCCAAGCAGACGAGTACCTGGGCGACGAAGAGCCTACGTGCCAACTTCCCACTCGCGATCGATACCGAACGTCATCAGATCCTCGCCATGTTTCGGCATCCGGCGAAGCTTGCCGCCTTCAACCTTCGGGACGGGGCAATGACGCAGGCCGTTGCGGCTTGCGGTGACTCCGACGACCTGTTTGTGGACACAAAGCGCGGCCAGATATACATCAGTTGCGGCGAGGGGTTTGTGGATGTATTCGCCGCGCGAGCGGATGGCTTCGTCAGAGTGACGCACCTTGCAACGGCGGCAGGTGCCAGAACATCACTTTGGGTGCCGCAATTCGATCGGCTTTTTTTGGCCGTTCGGGCTGCGAAGGATCCGGCGGCCATCTGGATACTCCGACCGGCAAATTAATTCTCGGCAAGCCTACGCCTGACGATGCCGATATGAGTGAGACACGCAATAGAACGTACTTCGGATTGTCCGCAGGACTCGCGGCTGCTTTGTTGTCGGCGTTGTTGTTCGGCGCAACGACGCCCCTCGCAAAGCAGCTACTGAATGGCGCAAGTCCACTGCTCGTCGCCGGGCTTCTTTACCTGGGAAGCGGCATCGGGCTCACGCTCCTTCGCCTCGTGCAGGATCGCGGCCTCTCCCCCACCAGTCTAAAACGCTCGGACTGGCCCTGGTTGGCTGCGGCCACGGCGAGCGGGGGCGTTCTCGCGCCGGCGTTGCTTTTGGTGGGTTTGACGCACTCGGATGCGGCAACGGCATCGCTCCTTCTGAACCTTGAAGTGGTGTTCACAGCCGTCTTGGCGTGGGTGGTTTTTCATGAAGCGACCAGCCGGCGGGTCGTATTGGGGTTCGCGGCGATCTTCGCGGGAGGCCTTGCTCTCGCATGGCCTGCCCAGCTCACTGTGCCGGGCCGCTCGCTGGGTTTGGTTTCGATCGCGGCGGCATGTCTGTGCTGGGGCCTGGACAACAATTTCACGCGCAAGATCTCCGCAGCCGACTCACGCGTGATTGCAGCTTTTAAGGGTCTGGTCGCCGGGACAACGAACACCGTTCTAGCCTTAGCGCTCGGTGCGAGATTGCCGACCCTGCCGTACTTGTCTGGGACGCTTGTACTTGGTTTTCTCGGCTACGGGGTAAGTCTGGTGCTCTTCATCGTAGCGTTGCGGCACCTTGGCACCGCGCGAACTGGCGCTTACTTCGCGACTGCCCCCTTCATCGGCACGGCGCTCGCGATCTTTCTTTACGGACAGCCGGTGAGCGGATTGTTCTGGATCGCCGCTTTATTGATGGTAGTCGGCGTGTACCTGCACGTTACGGAGCAGCACGTGCACATGCACACTCATGAGCCGCTTCGGCATACCCACGCTCACGTGCACGATGCGCATCATCAGCACGAGCACCCGCAGGGATGGGACGGCTTTGAGCCGCATACCCACGAGCATCAGCACGAACCGCTGCGCCACAGCCACGGACATTTCCCGGACATTCATCACCAGCACCGCCACGGCTAACACAAGCGGGTCAAGAGGTTTTTTCGAGTTGACCGCGCAGCGCAGAAGTATCGTGAGCGATTTGGGGTCGATTCGCCCGAGGGTTTCCGGCGCATCCGCGTGCACGATCTGCATCACACATTCGGACGGCGCTTACGGGCTGCAGGAGTGAGCCTGGAAGATCGCCAAGACCTTCTCGGCCACAAGCGTCAAGAGATCACAACTCACTACAGCGCCGCCGAGGTGGGGCATTTGATCCAAGCGGCCAATCGCGTCCTGATCCAGAGCACGGCTTCCTCCAC
>Ga0209733_1000053_pt1 | contig 14012 bp, 13 predicted proteins | sample BlaSpr_A8_OM2_M1_FD_187976 | JGI IMG/M metagenome (GOLD analysis project Ga0209733, IMG submission 187976) | Forest soil microbial communities from Thunder Bay, Ontario, Canada - Black Spruce, Ontario site 2_A8_OM2_M1 (SPAdes) (version 2) | ecosystem: Environmental > Terrestrial > Soil > Boreal...
GCCCGCGTTTTCTTCTCTTCCATCGCCCGATCGAATCCAGCCCGATCAAATGCGATTCCCTGATCCCGAGCCGCGTCCTGCATGAAATCAAGAGGCATGCCAAACGTGTCGTAGAGCTTGAAAGCATCTTCTCCCGCAAGTTCTCCTACCGAACCTTTCAGCAGAGTCTCGAGTTTCTCCAGCCCCACATCCATCGTGTGAGCAAAACGTGTCTCCTCCACTAGCACTGCCTTCGAAACTCGATCCGCCGTCTCGTTCAATTCCGGGTATGCATCCTGCATCAGGTCGCGCACTGCAAAGACCATCTGGTGCAGGAAGGGCTTCGTCTGTCCCAGCAACCGTCCATGCGTAATCGCCCGCCGGATGATTTTGCGCAGCACATAGCCGCGGCCCTCGTTTGCAGGAAGCACACCATCGGAAATCAGAAACGTCGCAGCCCGCGAATGATCCGCAATCACTCGCAGCGAGGCCGCGGATTTATGCCCGGAGTCACCAATGCTCATGTGGGGACGGACGCGTTCGTCCGTCCCGCGGCGCGAAGCGCCGCTTTCTGCGATTCCAGTCAACTCCGCCGCCCGCTTAATCAGCGGCGTAAACAAATCCGTCTCATAGTTCGAAATCACGCCCTGCAGCACCGCCGTCACCCGCTCCAGCCCCATTCCAGTATCAATCGAGGGCTTGGGCAACGGCGTCAGCTTTCCGCTGGCATCGCGGTCAAACTGCATGAACACCAGATTCCAAATCTCCACATACCGCCCGCACTCGCATCCAAACTTGCAGTCGGTGTGTCCCTGATCCGACGCCGCAGGACCCATGTCGTAGTGAATCTCGCTGCACGGCCCGCAGGGCCCGGTATCGCCCATCTGCCAGAAATTTTCTTTCAGCCCCATCTCAAAGATGCGGTCTTTCGGCACGCCCTGCGCTACCCACAAGTCATACGCCTCAGCATCGCGCGCGACCCCTGCTTCGCCCTTGAATATCGTTACGTACAGCTTGTCCTTCGTAATCCCAAACCACTCCGGCGAGGTGATCAGCTCCCACGCATAGGCGATCGCATCCTTCTTGAAGTAGTCGCCAAACGAAAAATTCCCCAGCATCTCAAAAAACGTGTGATGCCGGTTGGTAAATCCCACGTTTTCCAGATCGTTATGCTTTCCCCCGGCCCGCACGCACTTCTGCGAGGTCGTTGCCCGCGAGTAATCGCGCTTCTCTAGCCCCAGAAACACGTCCTTGAACTGGTTCATCCCGGCATTGGTAAACAGCAGCGTAGGATCGTTCGCCGGGACGAGCGACGACGAATGCACCTCTCGGTGCCCCTTCTGCACAAAGAAGTCCAGAAACTTGCGGCGGATTGCAGAGCCGGTCAGCATGAAAGATTAAAAACTAATTCTAAATGAACCAGGCAGAAAGACGCGGCAGGATGCGGAGGAAACACGGCCTGAACCAGAGGGCACAAGGGAGCACAAACGAGAGATTCGAATTCCCCTGTGCGCCTCTGTGCCCTCTGTGGTTGATTGACGGCCTGACTACTTGACTGCGTCGACGGTTTTCTCGGTGCCCTTCTTAACCCCGTGTCCTACGCCCTTGACACCCTTTTTGGTGCCCTTCGCCGTGTCCTTGGCTGCGACTTTGGTGGCGTGGCCGGTTTTGTCGACACCTTTTTCCGTACCCTTCGCGGTGTCCTTGGCCGCGACCTTGGTGGCATGACCCGTTTTGTCGGCTGCCTTTTCGGTACCTTTCGCGGTGTCCTTCGCCGCAACCTTCGTCGCGTGACCGGTCTTGTCGGCAGCCTTTTCCGTGCCCGAAGCCGTGTCCTTCGCCGCCACTTTCGTGGCGTGGCCAGTCGACTTCGCGGCTTTATCGGTCGCTTTGCCGGTATCTTTTGCGCCCTTGCTTACGTCCGACGCAGCATCTTGCGCCAGAGCGAGCGGCAGCACACTGAGTAACATCGCGGCCAGAATGGCCTTCAGCATTGACTTCATAAACGCCCCTCCTTGATTTGTGAACTGGGATGCCCTGCGAGTATGCAGCATCGTAAGTCACAACGCAAGAAGATGAGTTACGGGCAATGGGTGTGAACAAACTACGCAAGCAGGTGTGCAGTTACCGATTCCTCACGTCGCACTCATGGAATCTCGCTCTCCAGAGCGGTCAGCGTGTCCTCATCCACATCCCACTTCTTTAGAATCGTGAAAATGGTTTTCATTCCGAACCCGGCTCGCGCCAGTTGCCGAAAAATGCGCGCCGTCTGCTTCTGATCTTTCGGTTTTTCCAGACGCTTCTTGCGAAGGAATTCGCGCGCCTGCTTCTCGTCGCTCACGCCCTCATACGCGGCTTCCACCGCCTTCTCGATGACCGATCCGTGCACGCCCCGGGTCTTCAACTCGGTAATCACGCGCATCCGCCCCAGCTTTTGATTGTCACGCCGCAGGGACGAGTATGACGCAGCGTATTGCGAGTCGTTCAAATATCCCTGATCCTTCAGTCGCCGGATGACCAACTCGACCAAAGTCTGCCCATATTCCGATTCGGCTTCTTCGATGCGCGCCCGCATCAACCGTTTCAGTTCGGCGACGGTCCGCATTCGCCGTGCCAGCGCCCCCACAGCGTACTCATACAATTCATCCTCCGAGTAGGTTCTTCGCTTGGGACGCGGAAACGCCATACCGGATAACGATAGCGCAAATCCGTTCGCAAGACTGGATAAAGAAAAAAGGCGCGCTTGCGCGCGCCCATTCAAGGAGGCAACTCAATGAAAAAAGCAAAACCTAAAACCTAAAACCCAAGACCCGCCGCCTTACCGCCCGCCAAAGCCCGCCGACTGCATCGACTGCCGCGAAATATCTGCCGTCGACGCAATCCCCTGCATGCGCAGCTTGAAGTCATCGGCGTTGGAAGCATTCTCCAGCGCAGTTTCGTAGTTCACCAGCCCCGCCTGGAACAAATCCCAGAGCGACTGGTCAAATGTCTGCATGCCATACTGCGACGTGCCCGCCGCGATCGCGTCGCGAATGGACCGTGTCTTTTCCGGCACCAGCACGCACTCCCGGATATAGGCGGTATTGATCATCACTTCGACCGCGGGCACCCGGCCCTCAGAGTCGCAGCGCCGTACTAGTCGCTGGCTCACAATAGCGCGCAGCACCGCCGCGAGCTGCATTCGAATCTGCTTCTGCTCCGGCGGAGGAAAGATGGAAATCACGCGGTTAATGGTTTCGACTGCGTCCAGCGTGTGCAGCGTCGAGAACACCATGTGCCCGGTTTCGGCCGCGTGCAGTGCGGTCGAAATCGTCTCCAGGTCACGCATTTCGCCCACCAGAATCACGTCCGGATCCTGACGCAGAGAAGCGCGCAACGCCGCCCCGAACCCCGGCGTGTCCACTCCAATCTCACGCTGATTGACGTATCCCTTCTTGTCGCGGTGCAGAAATTCGATTGGGTCCTCAATGGTAATGATGTGTTCCGCGCGCGACGAGTTCACGCGATCGACCATCGCCGCCAGCGTCGTCGACTTACCGGAACCGGTAACGCCCGTCACCAGCACCAACCCGCGCGGCATGTCGCAGATCTGCTCCACCACTTTCGGCAGAAACAGTTCGTCAAGGGCGCGAATCTTGGTTGGAATGACGCGCAGCACCAGTCCCACGTTGCCGCGCTGCTGAAAAATGTTCACACGGAAGCGGCCCAGGCCGGCCACGCCGTACGCCATATCGATTTCCGTGGTCTCTTTGAACTTTTGCTTCTGGCGCGCCGACATCATGCTGAACGCCATGTTCAGCATGTCCTCTGCGCTGATCCGCGGTTGATCTGTCAATGGCACCAGTTCGCCGTCAACGCGCAGGTGTGGATAGTTCCCCACCTTCAAGTGCAAGTCGCTGGCTCGCCGTTCCGTCGCAATTCGAAGCAGATCATCAATGTTCATGCGGACTTTTCCCCTGGGAACTTCTTGCCTTACCCTCTCTAGCATGATCGCTCGAATCGTCACCTTCCCCAAGATGACCTAGGTAACGACCGCAAACCCGCGAGGGGACAGCGCCTAAAGTTTGTCGGCTGCAAGTCGCGAACATCGTCGCGCCGGCCAGGGCGTGAAATAGACTTTCTTGGCTTCAACATGGAAAGTCACGAGCCGATTGCGCATGCTCAGCATTTACACTCTCACCAGTTCCACGGGAGCTTGAGACTGGAGCCAACTCAGACAATCATGCCCACGACTGCCCTGATCTTCGATATGGATGGAGTTCTCATCGACTCCGAGCCCGCGCACAAGCTCGCCAAGGAGCGCGCCTTTGCGCGTTTCGGCGTCACTCTACCCGAATCCGTTTACGAGCAATACAAGGGAAGACCTGACGCGACCTTTATGAATGAAGTTGTTCCTTCCATCGCTCAGTTGACCGTCGATGCCGAGGAATTACTTCGCCTGAAGCATCAGGAATTTGAGGCAGTGGAGCATTTGGCAGCGCCGATCAATGGCGCCCCAGAGTTCGTGAATTGGGCCAAGACGAAGTTTCGAATTGCGCTGGCCACATCCGCCACCCGTCGAAATCGGGAAGCGGCTCTCCGTCTGCTTGGCCTTACCGACGCTTTCGATTTCATTGTGGATGCGTCCGGCTTCTCGCGCCCCAAGCCAGACCCGGAAGTTTTTCAGATTGCCCTGCGCGGCCTCCAGTCCGATCCGCACGACTGCGTCATCATCGAAGATTCTCTCGCCGGAGTCCTCGCCGGGAAGGCCGCAGGATGCCGCGTCGTCGCTATCACCACTTCCTTTCCCGAGGACCTTCTTCGCAGCAAAGGTGCGGACCAGGTCGTCCACAATTTTCAAGAGCTCCGACGATTGCTGGAATAACCAACAGCGGGAAGCGCTATGCAGAAAAAGGTTCACGAGCAAACCATGAGATATAGGTTCCTTCGTGAACCTTTGTGTCCTTAGTGGTTAAAGATTTTCAACACTCGCTACTCGCTCCGCAACGCCGCCATCGGATCGATCATCGCCGCCCGCCGCGCCGGCAAGTACGAAGCAAACAACGCCGTGATAAACAGAATCACGCCCACGGAGACAATCACAGAGAAATCCATAGCACCGACCCCGTACAGAGTCGTACGCATAGTCCGCCCCACCAGCGCCGATCCCGCTAGCCCAATCGCAAGTCCGACAGCGGCCAGCAGCGACGCCTCTTTCAAGATGAGCCACACTACATGCGACCGGCTTGCACCCAGCGCCAGCCGCAACCCGATCTCATTGGTTCGCTGCGATACCGCAAACGCCATAAGTCCATAAATGCCAACTGCCGCCAGTAACAATGCGACCACCCCAAAGCTGGCAAACAACACCATTGTGTATCTGTCCTCGCCCAACGATTCATCCTTCACCTGATCGAGGGTTTGAAGTCGCGCCAGAGCAATCTGCGGATCGACGGAATGCACGGCCGCGGCAACGGTCTTGGTCATCGCTGCCGGATCCTGCGCAGTGCGCACTCCAATGTGAACATCCGGAGATAACGACTGCGCGAACGGAACATCTATCTCCGGAAAGGGATCGCGAAAATCGCCATACCTGACATTGTGAAAGATTCCGACGATCTGCCACTCCACTGGGGGGCCCAGCTTTGGCAACCCAGGAATGATCTCTTCGATCGACAAGCGCTGCTGCAGAGGGTCCATGCCCTTGAGGTAACGCCGGGCAAACTCCTCGTTCACCATAGCGACTCGCACACTCGAACTCGTGTCTTGATCCGTAATTGAGCGCCCCTTGACTACCTGTATGCCGAAAGTCTTAAAGTAATCTGCCGAAACCGATTGGAATCCCGTGCCCGGCCGCTGCGACGGATCGGCAAACGTCGGCCCGCCCACCAGGGTGAACGGCATCCCGTCGCTCGGTCCGCGGAGTGGCATACCGGTCACGGTGGCGACATCCGAAACTCCCGGCACCGAACGCAGCACGCTCAACATCTGCTGGTTGTACGCGTTCATCTCTTCGGGAGTTTTGAAGCGCCCCTGCGGCTGATCGAGCCCGAAGACAAGGATATGATCGGTGCGCACCCCCAGATCGACGCGCGTGAGATTCCAAAAACTGTGAATGGCAAGACCCGCCCCAGCTAATAAAGACAGAGCCAGCGCGAACTCACCGGTGATCAGCCCTCGCCGCAGTTTGTGACTCCCCGTAGCCGTCCCCGTGCGTCCGCCCTCTTTCAGCGATTCTCCCGGATCAACCCGCGAGGCGTACCAGGCCGGCGCGCAGCCAAACAGCAGTCCTGCGAATGTCGTCGCCGCCAGCGCCACTACAAGAACATGAAGGTCCAGCTGGAAATTCGCTTCCGAAGGCAAGATTCCCTCAGGTACGATGCTCAGAACTGCGCGCAGCAATCCGACCCCGAGAGCGATTCCAAATCCCCCGCCTATCAAGGCAAGCACTACGCTCTCCGTTAGAAACTGCGCGAAAATCTGTCTGCGGTTTGCTCCCACGGAACTCCGAATTGCAATTTCCCGTAGCCGCGCCGCTCCCTTCGCCAACAGCAGGTTCGCAATGTTTACACACGCAATCACCAGCACAAATCCCACCGCACCCAGCAGAAGCCATAAGTTATGAATGCGTTCGGGAGGCAGAAAATCATTCTGCAGCGGTTCCACCGAAGCGCCCCAGCCCTTGTTCGAAGTGGGATACGCGGCGGCGATGTGTGCCGACACCGCCTCCATATCGGCTTGCGCCTGCTGCAGCGTGACCCCTCGTTTCATCCGTCCCATGGCCAGCAGCCAGTGGTAATCGTGATTGATCTGTTCTGGCAGAAACGCCAGTGGGACCGATAGCTCAAAATCAAATCGGTCCCCAATCCCGGGAGCTAACACTCCAACGACCGTATAGAGTTCCCCGTTGAGGCGCAGCGGTTGGCCGATAATGCTTCGATTCGCCCCCAGCCGGTTCCACAATTTGTGCGTCAAAATAACAGACCGGTCTTTGCCCGGTATCCCTTCCTCCGGACGGAAGTCGCGTCCCATCACGAACGGCAACCCTTGCATGCTGAACCAACCCGGCGTGCAACGCATGCCACCGAGTTCCTCGGGCTGCTCCTGGGTGGAAACATTAAAGCTGCCTCCGGTCCAGGCAGCCAATTGTTGGAAAGACTTGTTCTGTTCGTTCCAGTCGAGAAAGTCCCCGGCCGAAATCCCATTGTTGTGGCCATGAACTTTCGACCAAACCATCATCAGCTGGTTAGGCTCGGGATAAGGCAACGGCGCGAGTAACACGGCGTAGACCACCGTGTAGATGGCCGTTGTAGCCCCAATGCCAAGCATCAGTGTGGCGATGACCGCGGCCGTCAATCCCGGATTCTTGCGCAGCATCCGCAAGCTATAGCGAAAATTCCCGATCAGAGTTCGCACGTTCCACCTCGATCAGTCAGAATCAACAATCACGTAGCGACAGCCGCCTCGGCTGTCCGTCGAGCGCAGCTCGACTTTCGTCGCTACATCGGCAAACCGACATACCTGCCGAGAATACCCCCACGTCGGAGCAGTTTACACGCTCACTGCCAATCGTTTGACGTAGCCCGCGTTGAAAAGTATTGGGTTACGAAACTGCCAGCGATTCAATCCTCGTGCCAGCTGTCCGAAACCGAAACCCCGTGTCCGCTCCCGAACACCCGCCACGGCATCTAAAGCAAATGCTCCTTTGTTCGTCTCCAGGTCAGTTGTATCCTCGTGTCGCCTTTTCCGAATCGAGGAAACACTATGTCCAAAGCGCGCGAGTCAAAGCGAGAATCAGTTCCACGAAGTAAGCCCCTGAAGAACCTGATTCAATGGACAGCTGCCTTCTTAGCTGGCATTGCCCTCTCTGTTGGACTCGCCGGCGCCCAGGCCGCTACCACCTCTGCGCATCACAAGCCGCTAGAAGAAATCGGGACCGTGCGACAAGTCTACGATGGAACTTTATATCCCGACATTCAGGTCCAGACTTTCCGCAACATCGACCGCTTATTTCCAACGCGGACCGTACGCGGCGGTCCTCACGTCTATCCCCTTTCGAAGAGTGACGCCCCGCTCGCAGGTGTCGAGTTTATTTCCGCAGGCAAAAAATGCGACCTGTACGATTACCTGTCATTAAATCGGGTGAGCGGCCTGTTGGTTCTTAAGGATGGGAAGATTGCGTTCGAGCGATACGAACTCGGCAACAACGGAGCCACGCGATGGATGTCAATGTCGGTCGTCAAGTCAATAACTTCGACTCTCGTGGGAGTCGCAATTAAAGATGGCTACATCAAGAGCATCGACGATCCTGTAACCAAGTACCTGCCCAAACTCGCTGGAAGCGCATATGAGGGAGTGTCGATCAAGAACCTCCTTCAGATGACCTCCGGAGTCAAGTGGGACGAGACGTACACCAACCCCGCATCAGATCGCCGCCGTATGCTCGAACTCCAATTAGCGGGTAAGCCCGGATCGATCCTCGAGTTCATGTCCACGCTTGGCCGTGCAGGCGAACCGGGCACGGTTTGGAACTACAACACGGGAGAGACTTTCGTTGTCGGAGAGTTGATACACGCCGCGGTCAAAAGACCGCTCGCGCAATACCTGTCAGAACGGATATGGTCGAAGGTTGGCATGGAGTCGGAGGCAACTTGGTGGCTCGAATCGTCCGACGGGCAGGAGATCGGCGGAAGCGGCTTAAGTGCCACCTTGCGCGACTACGGTCGCTTTGGGCTGTTCGCTATGAATCATGGCCGGGTGGGGGAGGAGCAAATTCTTCCCAAAGGTTGGTTCAACGAAGCCGGAACCAGCAAGACCATCGCTGGCAAGAAGGTCAACTACGGCTACATGTGGTGGATTCCAGATTCCGCCAGTCCGGTTCATCAAGGCGCATTCCTGGCAATCGGCATCTTCGGACAGTCGATCTACATAAATCCAGCAGAGCACGTGGTGATCGCAGTATGGAGTGCCCGTCCAAAGCCCACTGGCGCGACCACGATCAATGACGAAGACTTTTATGCCGCAGTGGTCAGTGCGCTTCACTGAGATCCACGTAGGAACCGTGAGGTCCCTATGGGGACAGCCCCCCGTGCAGAATTGACTAAGCGTGCGCACGCGTCCCGCGCGCGACGGGCGGCGCAGCTATCGACTTGGCCGCACTCTGCGCATCCCCCTGCCACTTGCGCGCCAACCCCTCCAGTTGCGCCAGCACCTTCTCAATATCCTTCATGCGCTCGGTAATGCCATAGGTCACGGCCGGCGGAATAGTCGGCTGGTAATCGCGGAACACGAATCCCTTATCCTCCAGGCTTCGTAGCCGCTCGGTCAGAACGCGCGAGGAAATACCGTCCACATTCTTCCGCAATACGCCAAAGCGCATTGGGCCATTCCTGCTCAGAGCCCACAAGATGTGCATCGTCCACGGCCGGGTCAGAAGTTCCAGCAATCCACCGATCGCGCAGGGAGAAGGCGTTTTGGCAAATCGTCTCATGGTGGTATCTAGATACTAGGTTACTCCAAAGTGCCTGCTTTGAAAAGAGCTGACAGTTATTTATTGTAACCAACAAGCAGCAGATCCCATCTAGAAGAACTGAATCAGGAGGGTCTCATGAAACTACTTCGCATCGATTCCAGCGCTCGCCGCAACTCGGTCTCCCGGCAGTTGACCGGCCGCTTTGTAGAAGCCTGGCAACAGGAGCATCCCGACGGAACCGCGATCGAACGGGACCTGGCTACCACCGCTCTTCCGCACATCACGGATGAATGGGTGCATGCGGTGTACTCCGATCCCGCAACCCTGACTACCGAGCAGAAACTTGTCCTTCAACTCTCCGACGAACTCGTCGAGGAACTGGTTCAGGCCGACACCATTTTGATTGGTGCTCCAATGTATAACTTCGCCATTCCTGCGCCCTTGAAGGCATGGATCGATCAGATCGTCCGCGTGGGCAAGACAGATCTCTTCGCCGCTGGCGGCCCGCAAGGCATTCTGAAAGGCAAGAAGGTCTACGTCGTGACCTCCCGCGGCGGCGCATTCCGTCCGGGAACGCCGACTGAACGCTTCGACTATCAAGAGCCTTACCTCCGCCACATTCTGGCGTTTATCGGTCTCACGGACGTGACCTTCATCCACGCCGAAAACCAGAAGCCCGGAGAGCAGGCCGAGATTGCGAAAGCGGCCGCCATCGCACAGATTCGCGACCTGGCGAGTGCACGCACGAGTTCTGTCTAAGCTTCGCGAGCCGTCCGCGCCTCTTCGTTTGGTAGCAAGTGAATCTACATTTCCGCTAGGAGAAAACTTTATGGCAACTGCTGCACTATCCTCCCGCTCCCTGTCACAAGCGCCCGCCATCGCGGGTCCAGTGGTTCTGCTGGGCCGCTTGTTTTTCGCGCTGATCTTTCTGATGGCAGGTCCGAACCACTTCTCCGGCCAGACCATCGCTTACGCCGCGTCACAGGGCGTGCCCTTGGCCTCGATTGCCGTGCCGCTTTCCGGCGTGCTCGCCATTGTCGGCGGGCTCTCGATTCTGCTCGGCTACCGCGCCCGCATCGGCGCCTGGCTGATCGTGCTCTTTCTCGTTGCAGTCACTCCGATGATGCACAAGTTCTGGACCGTCACCGATCCCATGATGCAGCAAATGCAGATGATCATGTTCATGAAGAACGTCGCCATGCTGGGCGGCGCGCTGCTCATCTCGCAGCTCGGCGCTGGTCCCTGGAGCCTCGACAGTCGAGGGAAGTAAGCAATAAGAAAGCCGCCCGTGCTGGGCGGCTTCTCAATTTCATGATTGACGAACGCTAGGCGGCGCTCTCGACCGCTTCTGGTACGGGTGGTTGGAAGGGCTCGTCGTAGCTGCCGCCGTAGATGGACGGCACCTTTGAGCCCATCGGCCGCAGATACGTTGCCAGCTCGCCGCGATGATGGATGCTGTGGTTGTTGAGGAATCCGAGGTACAGCACGGCCGGCAGGTTGAACACGCCGAAGAACTCGACGGGCGTCATCAGTTGCTCCGCCGTCATCGCCGCAATCCGCGCCACGCCGCGCTGCACGTGCTGGTCGTACCAGGCGACCACTTCGGCCGACGTCTCGGGTTTATGCTCGGGCGTTTCCATATTGAACTTCAAGTCGGCAATGCCATCCAAAAACTGAATATCTGTGTTCGCAATGTGCCACGCCAGTTCCTTGGCTGTGCGGGCGTTCGGGTCGGGCTTGTAGTTCGAGGCCGCGTCGGGCACGGCCGCTATGACTTTCTTGGTGACTTCCGCTTCGCGCGTGATGCCATCGAGCATCATGGCGCGATAGCCGAGGACAAATTCCGGGGTCAGACCTTGGGACATGTTTCCTCCTGATGACCTGCGTTGTTTTGTTTCTTCCGGGCTAAAGGGACTGAAGGGGCGCTCTGGGCGCCCCTCTAGTTCAGACGAACTTGAATTCCAACGAGCCCGAATTATACGCCAACGGGCTGCTTGCTGCGGACTTTGCTTCCGACTGGGACGGGCGTAAACCATCCGTGGCGGTCGCTCTTCTCGCCGCGCACGATCGCGTAGAACTCTTTCTGCAACGCCTTGGTGATGGGGCCGATCGTGCCTTTGCCGACCTTGATCTTGTCGACGGAACGGATTGCGGTGACCTCCGCGGCGGTGCCGGTGAAGAACGCCTCATCGGCGATGTAGAGCATCTCGCGCGGAATCATCTGCTCGACGATTGGAATGCTCAAGTCGCGGGCGATCTGCAGCACCGAGTTGCGCGTGATTCCCGGCAGCACGGAGTTGCCCAGCGGAGCGGTAATCAGCTTGTCGTTCTGCACCAGGAACAGGTTCTCGCCCGAGCCCTCGCTGACGAAGCCGCTGACGTCGAGCGCGATGCCTTCCACATAGCCGTTGACGATGGCTTCCATCTTGATGAGCTGCGAGTTCATATAGTTGGCCCCGGCCTTGGCCATGGCGGGCAGCGTGTTGGGCGCCAGCCGCGTCCACGAAGAGACGCACACGTCGCAGCCTTCGTTCTCGCCGCTCAGATACTTTCCCCACGGATAATTGATGATGTAAACCTCGGTGGGCGAGTTGAATGGATTCACGCCGGCCTCACCATATCCTCTTAAAACGATGGGACGGATGTAGCAGGGCCACGCGCCATTGTGGGCGATGGTCTCGACCATGCCTTTGACCAGTTGCTCGCGCGTGAAGTCGACGTCGATGCGATAGACCTTGGCGGAGTTGAGCAGCCGCTGCATGTGCTCGTCGGCGCGGAAGATCGCGGGCCCGGTGGGCAGTTCGTAGCAGCGAATGCCTTCGAAGACCGAAGAGCCGTAGTGAATGACGTGCGACATCACATGAATGGTCGCGTCGTCCCAGTTAATGAGCTTGCCGTTGTGCCAGATCTTGTCGGTCTTCTGAATCGCCATGCGAACTCCTTGGGGAACATTATAGCCGAGGAGAATGTCCCGAGTTCTCAGTTCTCAGTTCTCAGTTAGCTCTACCATATGGTCTCGACGGCTTTGGCGCGTCGGATTTGCTGGTCGGCTGTCACCAGCGGCATGCCTTCGACGATGGCCGTGGATCCGATCACGCGATCTGCCGGATCTTTGGGATAGCCGGCTGGTAGACGGACTGCGACGGCGGCAATCTCTGGGGTCATGGGCCTTAGGATCACCCGGGCCACCGTTTCGCGGACGAACGACTCCACGCTGCTCAAGATCTGGATGCGGCCGTTCTGCGCCAGCCAGGCCAATTCCCAAAGGGTGATGGTGGCGACTGCAACTCCCGTGTTCTGGCGTGCGTTGCGAATAGCTTTGCGGGCTTTGCTGGAAAGGCGCTTGGGATCGCTGGCCATCCAGAGCAAGACGTGGGTGTCGAGCAGGATCACTTGTTCTCCCAGTCGTCCAGCGGGGTGACCGGTCCAACGACGTCGCCCACGATCTTCACCTTGCCGGCCATGTAGCCGAAGAGGTCGTCGGCTTGCTTCTCGGCGGGAACTAGTTTGGCGACGGGCTTGCCGTGCTTGGTGATGAGGACAGGCTCTCCACTTTGCAGAACCTGATCCATCACCGCCAGGCAGTGCGCCTTGAATTCTCCTGCGGGCATCCGTTTCACGGAATTATCTCCATTTGGTCATATTATTATGACTATGGACAGAATACAAGTGCCGGCTTCCGGCTTTCGGCTTTCAGTTTCAGCTGGCTCCTTTTGCGGCTCTCATCGAGGCTGCTACCTTTGCTCTTTCGACTGGGAGACCGGCGCGGGCTGGGGGTTTGCGTTGGGTCGGGCCGACCTGGGGTAGGGTTTGGGATGCGCGTGGTTTCGGAAGTGTCGCATGGGGAGCGGAGGCAACTGCGCCGCGGCCCGGTACTGCTGGGCCGCTTGGACAGCCGGGGGCGGCTGTCCCCACACCAGCCGTACTTACTTGGGCTGTCCCCACAGGAACCGTACCTACCTGGTCTTTCTCTGCGAAATAGGCTGCCTGCTGACGGGCGAACTCGGCGCGAAGGGCTTTGCGCTCGGCTTGGTTGCGGACGTACTCTTCCATCTCGACGTCGGGAACGGCGGGGTACTCGGGGACTTCTTTGACCATGTCGGCGGAATGGAGGCCGAAGTGAACGCGGCGAATGTTGCGGACGGCGGTGTTCAGGGCGCGGAGAATGAGTTCGGCGCGCTTGAGTTCGATCGTGCCGCGAAGCAGGGCGTTGACGATTTCCATGAGGGAGGCCTGGACGGATTCCTCGTCCTCGAGGAGGGCGGCGTGGTGGACGCGGGAGGCGGGCGGGCCTTTGACCGTGCGGAGCATGCGCCAGTGGAAATAGCAGAACTGCTCTCCGCGAAGAGCGGGGGAGCCGCAACGGACACCGGTGACCTTGATGTGAGTGCAATTTTTGAAGTTTGGCATAGAGGTCCTCTCGACAATTTTTTGGTAGTTGCGAGCTAAGATCTTGGCTTCATAGGAGTTAGGGGCGGAGGCTATGACGACATCCGCGTATAATCTTGGAAACGCAGGACTTGCGAGCAAAATATTGCGAACATAGGACTTAACTCGGTCGGCTGCGTGGGAAGGCCTTCCC
>Ga0209733_1000054_pt1 | contig 13987 bp, 14 predicted proteins | sample BlaSpr_A8_OM2_M1_FD_187976 | JGI IMG/M metagenome (GOLD analysis project Ga0209733, IMG submission 187976) | Forest soil microbial communities from Thunder Bay, Ontario, Canada - Black Spruce, Ontario site 2_A8_OM2_M1 (SPAdes) (version 2) | ecosystem: Environmental > Terrestrial > Soil > Boreal...
ACTTTTCTCCTATTCACGTTCGAATTGACGCCGAGGAACCTGGGCGCATACATGGGATGTGAAGCACCATGGAAAGTTACAGGATCCTTCCTCCAAATTTTGTGGCGGGGAGGACCAATTACGTCATCATGTATGGTGAAGGATGCTTCAATTCAAAGCGCCAGGCTCGTCGGACCGTCGAACTGTACAAAAAGTGCCGGAATCAAGTGCATTTCGTGGTGGTTGACCTAGACGCAAAGCGTTCGCCCGAGCAGCAGAAACTTGTCAAGCAATTCTACAAAGGATACATCCCGCAGGTCGTCGTGCTGGATGCGAACGGGAATCCTCTCCACAACTCCTCTGGTGAGGTTGATTCCAAAGAGATCGAAGGAGTGTTCGCGAAATCACTCTCCGAATCTGCAGTCGAATCTCGATAGCCGGACGTGAATTATCTGACAGCGTCCTCGACGAGATTTGAATCCGTGTTTCGGATTAGTACCGAGGAAAACGCTAAGAGTGCTCGACGACTACGTTCGTGAAGCCGACTGGTCCCGGGCGGATTCGAACGGATCATCACTGAGTTCGGCACACCCGCCCAATCCCGCACAGTTCCGCCATCGGAACTGCGCGAATCCGGCACTCCTGAGCAGATGAAGGCGCTTTTTGCGCGTGTTGGCATGCATATTGTCGCGCTACCCGACGTGCTGCGGGCCGAACGCGGTCGCAGCTAATTCAAGCGCCGGAACCGAGGCCGCAGATTCTACAGACACTGTCTGAAGAATCTGTAAGCCTTATTCGCGACCGAGCCAAAAGGATGAACCCGAGAAAATTGCCCCGAGCGATTTCTCTTTGCGAGCTAACGATTCAGCGACTTCAGGAATCGATTCCGCTATTTGCCGCATACAATCGGCTGTCGAAGCGCCCATCTTCAAAAACCGTTGAAACAGTGAGATCTCGCCATTTCGCGGCCTCTCTCGCACGCGCAGACTCTGCCTGTTGCACTCGCTTTTCCGCATCGACGCCGAGGATCAGTCGTACCACCGCCATCGAAGGACGTTGGCGCAGGTTGTGCGCGAGAGTGCGGCAGAACGAAACTACACGAACCAGAACCTACCCCAACAACAATCACCGACTTAACCGATAACGACAAAACTGACTGATGATCCTTGGGTTTGGAGCACGAGTGACCCGCCGCTTCGCGTCCGACAGTCCTTACGGATTTCTAGGACCGATTCACTTTACCAACACGGAGTATCAGCAATGAGTGACTTTACAAATTTCTATGCGTCCGGCAAGACGCATGAGGGGATAGCGCGAGAGGTCTTCTTGACACGAGCCGCCGCTTTTGCGGTGAGCGATTTGACCTCGATAGGAAGCTATCGGAAGGCCGACAATGGCCAGCTTTATTTTGTGACCGAGGCCGAGGCAATCCACCTGCACGTTGACGAACCGAAGCTGCAAATGTTGCTTGCCAAAGAGTTCGGCGTAAACGCTAACTCAAAGATTTTCGACTACATCCTGACGGCGATGCAGAACGAGGCTTTCAGCAAAGGGCAGCAAGTAACTGTCGCCGCTTTCTCTTACATCAACCCCGACACCCGCACCGTTTACATCAGTCTCATGGACGGAAAGCGCATGGTCAAAATTACGGGAAACCTTCAGGCTGACCCGCTCAAGATTGAAAAGAACGGTTGTGATGGCATCTGGTTTTTGGATCGCCCGGAGTGGGAGCCATGGATGCCAACTTACGACATCGAATATCGGGTTTTGCGAAGCGTGCAACGCTCAATTCAGGTCGTACGACCCGGAACGGAAAGATGCGGAGCAGGTTATCAAATCTGAGTTCGCCGCACACGAATGCAAGCAGGAGGACTTCAGTCACGCTGGTTGAGCAGCATAGCGAGGCATTCTAAACGGGGTTCTATGGCCGATGTTTCGACCGGGATGAACATCTAAGCAGCGCCCACCCTCGGCAGTGGGATCGGGCCGGAAGTGAGTGGTCTATCTGCGACTGTCCAAAGGGCGTCTACTTGAGAATTGACCAACCCTTGGGTCAGTGAGGAAATCGGGGTATTACGCTTGTTCCGGGGGTCTCTTTCGTAGCGCGGTGACCTGTGCTCCTAACGATTCCTTGGCCAATTTAATGTGCTCATGGAGCGCAGCGCGAAGTTCGGGAAGAACCCTGTCGATGTCATCTTCCGCCTCTGCTGCTAATGCCTGAGTGACGAGTTCCAAGATGCGGGATTCAGTGTGACGCGTCATTTTGGTAAGGTACCAAACAAAAAGCAATCGGGTCGATAAAGGAAAGTCTGTAAGAAATTCTTTGTAGGACTTCTGACTTCTGGGTCTCACTCTGGACCCGCTTCATACCAGTCATCCGGTGATCAGCAACCCGAATGCAACTCCAGCCCTGATCCCGATGGGACACTTCGGCACTGTGGACGACGTTGCTTCTGTAGCGGTGATGCTGGCGATGAACGAATACGTCACTGGCCAGACTCTGTCCGTCAATGGGGGTTGGTACATGAGCTAGTTCGCGATTTCGAAACGGCAGTGGCGACTCCCCCTAGAAGTTGGTCGTTTTTAAGGGCACTGTTCACAGCAGTTTCGTGCAAGTATCCTAAGTCTTCTCCGTCCCATGTTTCATAAATCCAGAAGAAGCACTCGGGTTCCACTGAAGGTCATGATCAAGGCTCAGGGCATTGCCGAACCTGTGACTTGCGAAGGCGAGACAATCATCGTCAACCTTCATGGAGCATCGCGGGAAGAATCGAAGGCTCCTACGATTTGTATCTCAGTCAACGGTCGAGTTTTGCCGCCTGCTCGTAAATACGCCTCACCACGGACTCCGGCGCGGAATACGTGCTAACGGCAGTGCTGACTTGTGTTGACATAATGGTTCACCGTTTCTCGGTGATCGACTAAGTCGGCGAGAAGCTTTTCTGGTTGAATGACCCCGTCGATCGCCATGACCCACCCGTGAACAAGCCAATGCAAATCACTTTCCACTCGGTCCAGAAACAGCAACACATGACCTATCAATGAATTCATGGCAAATCACAATGAATTCGTGGCAAATCGGTAGAAGGCCGGCAGTGTCGCTCTCCAACTTTCACCATTGCACTGTCAATTGACGGTCATGCTGTCGAAATCCGGACTGAAAATACTGACCATGACGCTTCGGTCCTACCTTGATTGTCGAATCAGGAGATCCGGGTTGGACTCCCGGCGCGAGTTCCAAAGGGTGGGTAGTGTAACCGAACAACACGGCAGGGTCCGAAGCAGCAAATCCGGGCTTGACTCCCGGCCGACCCGGGTGGAATGGCACAAAGATCACTTTTGAAATCGCTAAAAACGGCGACGAAACCGAAGTCCGCTTCACGCATGTGGGCTTAGTTCCCGAGCATGCGTGTTCAATGCATGTTCAAACGCATGGGGCTCTTATATCAACGGTAGTCTACCGAGCTTGATTACCACGGGTAATGGGCAGCCCAACCGGAAAGAATAAGGGATGGGGAAAACGATATGCATGGGATTTCTGGCAGATCAGCAACGTGGTTCGAACTCTCGCCGCAATCCGAAAAGTTCAGACCTGGTGCGCGGACTGCAACGGGAAGTCGACTTTGAGAATCGGTGGCCCGAGGTGCTCGGCACGCTCGTCGAGACGTAGTCACCGTCTGGTGATGCGCAGCCTCGCCGAGCGGGCAAACTTACTCGCGACGCCCTCCGGCTTTTGGAAACAGGAACTTCTCGGTGCCAAACCAATCGCGGTGTGTCCGTTGCACCGCCCTTCGCGCACGGCCCGAGATCCTTGACGAGTGACGGGCAAACCGGCAGGAATTCTTGGATTGAAGAGTGCTTTTCAGTTTCAACACGCCAGATGTGCTAGAGCATTCTCTTGAGAATCGCGAGACTATTGAGTGCATCTCTCAGTTTGAGATGTTCCTTAGAGTGTGCAATCGGCAAAACTCGCAATCGTTGGTGGATAGCCTTCTCAGCCACGTCGATGCTCGCTGGCAACTTGTTCCGGTCGAATTCCATTGCTGCGGCTCTATAAACGTCGAGCCAATCCCTGTGATTATGCTTCACCGATGAAGTCTCCGCACAGACAGACCTCCCGCATCGAGGAATCTGCATCTGGCATACAGGCAGGCAAGCCCCCGGTTGCCCGAGAATTAAGCCGTTTTAGTGTCATCCGCGTTCTCATTTGTTAAGCGCGAGATGGCGCTCAACGTGAGCGATCTTGCCGAATCTGGGGGCTTCCTCAGGGGAAGCGAGAATCTCGGGAAAGGAGTCTCGTGGGACACCAAAAGGGCTATCGGTTACTACAGGAGCAACTGTGATGCCAAACCAGACTTACGTTGCCGTGCGGGAGCCGCGACCATTGCCCTGTGTTAACGGGCCGCCGCGATTGTCCCTAACGAGAGGGACTTAGCGACGGCGAGCGGAGAGACGGCATTCTTTTCCAGGCTCTCTCTCGCGGTGAGATAGAGCTAGTCAGTATTGGGCCAGCAATGCAAAAACATACCACAGGGAAAATATGTTCCATCGCGATTGGCTCACAGTGACAACAGCCCCAAAAGCGAAAGAGCCCCTGACTCATTGAGTCACGGGACGCATCGCCTGACCAGCCCTTCCCCGAAAGCTGCTCACCACTACCGTATGCTCTGATCCTCACAGTGGGAATGGTTCCAACGGCTTGGACTCTGGGCCCCTTTTCTAGTTGACCTTCTTTCCCTTGGAGCCCTTGGCAAATACTGGGTTGTCGATGGTCCCGCCGATATGAAACGGAAACGACAGCTTGCCGTCTTTCAGCGTACCTCCAGCCAGTCGCGCAAACAGATTCGTCACAAAACCCTGCTGAGATACAATCTCCGCGACACCCTGATAATTCAGTTCGTCGGAGCCGGATAGGCTTACACTGCCTGAGCCATCAAGATCGACTCCGTAGCCGTCGATATCGATCACTTTACTGGTAATCCGCTCGTGATCTAGCTCAAGATCGGTCGAAACAAAATTGAACGAGGAAGGATCATTCTTAGCGGGGCCGAGATCGTTGTAATGCGCAAGCTTCATCAGGTTCGCATTGAGCTCCAAGCTCGGCACATCGCCGTTGCGCACCATCAAATGCCCGCTGCCATGTAACCCCTCCAACGGATGGCGTGAGTGCTCGATTTCCCCAGCGATCTTCATCTCACCCTCCATCTTTCCCGTCATTTTTCCGCGAGCATTCGGAAATGCCGACAGAAGATGTGCCACATCAATCCCTTTCATTCGTGCGTCGGTCTTGAAACTGGCGTTCTTTCCCGACAATTTCATCGAGAGTTCTCCCGTCGCGTTTCCCGCATATGCTTCCGCTTTCACATCCGTGAATAAAACCTGTCTCGCTTGCAGCCGGATGTGGGAATTCAGATTCTTCGCCTCGATTGACCCGAACCGCAGCAGCCCTGCCTTCAATGTTCCCTCTCCATCGAGCGTGGTGGAAGCGGGATTGGCAATGGCGTCCACATTTACGTTTTCCAGTTCGCTGGAGATGTCGTGCGCCTCAAAAAAGACCGGTCCCGCCGCGTCGGAAGGCAGAAGATTCGACACAGTCACGTCCCCGTGTTTGATCTCCACTCGCGAAACCACTCCGAAAAGAAGCGTGCTGGATGTATTTTGCGCTCCCGGATTCTCGAAGTTCCATGGCCCGTCGGGGTCAGAAACCAGATTGATGATGGGCTGCTCCAGCACAAGCGACTTGATCACCACCTGCCGATGCAGGAGCGCCCCCAGGTCAAGCCGCGCATCGATCCGCACCACCATTACGATGTAACTCGGGGGAAACAACGGTGGACTCTTCACCCCGAAATCGTCCACCTGAATCGCCAGGCCGGGGGAGAACGTCAACGCCAGCCGACCAATCTCCACTTTCTTCCCGGTCTTCTTTTCCAGATAGGAGATCACCTTCGTCCGGTAGCGATCGGCATTGAGTAGGGTTGGAACAAAAACAATAAGCACAATCAGCACCGCGCAGGCGATGCCTACCAGAATGAGTCCGGTCCTGCGACGGATGGTCATGACAGCCTCATTCTCGCGGCTCCCCTAACACGCTGTCAAAATATTCCTGAGATTGGATGGCGTTCCACATTTGGACGGCAGCTAACCTCACGTACTGTTGTAGCCGTCATTCGTGTCGAGCCGGAAGGAGCGATTCCACCAAAGAACAATCCCGACGGCACCGCCGGTCAGCAGGCTTAGACAGATTGACTTCGCAACGCCAGTGGTGAAATCATTATCTTCATCAAGCGGATCGCAGTTTTGCTGGGAAAGATTCGCACCTTTCTTCCGCATTCATTCATCCTTCTTCATACGAACTTCATCCGACATTAACGCTCTGCGCATTCGCACCCTCGAGAGGGGCCTTGAGCTTCCTCGTGTCTGCGTAATCTTGTATCTGACCGCGTCGGGAGGAACAAAATCTACCTGCGCCGTAACCTCGGAGGCGGGCTGCGTCTCGGCACCATGGAACATTTTGTATTCTCGCGTTACGTCATACGTTCGAGACTGGGCGGCATCCCTGTGCTCGACATCTTCCATTCGTTGCAGGATTAGGTTCAGATCGGGAGACTTGGTTACCGCCGTAGACAAAGGCACCTGCGCGGAGACTCCGGTTGCCACGAGAGAGGGACAGCCAAGCCGCTCGCCAGACATCCACAGCGAGCAAAAGTTCCTTGCCGAGGCTCGCGTTTCTGTTAACAATTAACATTTGACATTGGTTCCGGTCGGAGTGTTTCTGCTCATTCGTCGATGGGGCATTCCCTAAGTGAGGTATCAGCTACGGCGACCAACGATTTCACACGAGGTATCACAGAGACCTCCGAGAAAGTTCCCGGCCCGCAGTATCTCTTGAGGTTGGCGCTGACCATAGTCATTTATCTCTGCGCAGGCAAGCTTGGCTTGTCGGTGCCGTTCACGAATGGCAACGTTTCACCCGTGTTTCCTGCCGCGGGTATTGCATTGGCCGCGGTGCTGCTATTCGGTTCCAAAGTCTGGCCTGCGATTACGGTCGGGGCGTTCCTGGTTAACTTCTGGAGTCCGGTTCCGATGTGGTCTGCGCTCGGATTGCACTGGGGAACACATCTGGCGCTCTTGTGGGTGGCTATCTCTTCCGGCGTCTTACCAGACAGTCGCTTTCCTTTTCAAGGGTTCGGGATGTTGCGGGTCTCATCACAGCTGCGTTGGCCGGTCCGATTGCGGCCGCTTCGGCGGGTAGCGCGGCCCTATTTCTCGCACGCGTACAGGCGTGGTCTAGTTTTTGGTCTGCATGGCGGATTTGGTGGCTTGGCGACGCGATGGGCATCCTGATCGTAACTCCGCTGTTCTTGGCAGGTCGAGAAATCAGCGGCTTCTTCAAGTGGCCACGCGGAATTGAGCTGCTGGCAGTGCTCATTGGATTAGTCGGTACTTGCAGCGCAATTTTTGGGCCCACCGCCCTTGCAGCCCGGGACGACGTTTTGGCCTTTGTGGTATTTCCTTTTGTGATTTGGGCGGCCATACGTTTCCGTCTCGCAGGCGCGGCGCTTGCGACGTTTCTCATCGCGGCTATTGCAGTCTGGGGTACAGCCGCAGGATATGGCGCCTTTGTGAAGCACAATCCGCTACACAATGCTGTCCTGCTTCAGGTGTTCATTGCCGTCACGTCGGTGACCGGATTAATCCTTGCCGCGGTTGTTACCGAACGGGTTCGAACCGAAGAACAAATGTCGGAACAAGCCGAACTCCTGGACTTGGCCAACGATGCGATCTTCGTGCGTACCCTGGATGACGAGATCACCTATTGGAACCACGGCGCCGAACGGCTCTATGGCTGGAATCGGGATGAGGTTCTCGGAAAACAGAGCCAGGGAAAGGCGGTAGTGTCCTAAACGCAGTGTTAGGACACTACCGGAAAGGCTGAAAGTTTGCTATCGCTATAGTAAATGGAGCAGTGGCTTTTCTCACGTTACAAGACTCTCGCCCTCATGTCCTCTTCGGAACTGTCCTCATCAAGCATCTGCTGGATCTCATCTCTTCGTTTCCGCAGCCGGTCCAGTTCCTCCGATTCGACTTCGGGGACGCTCATCGCGGTCGGGCTATTCGGATCCAGAGTGGCGGGAACCAGCGGGTTTGTAATTTTCAAGATGTCCTGAAGCTCTTTTTCAAGCGCCCTCCTTCGTTCTGCATTCATTGGCGTTTCTCCCTAAGCCCTATTGTGAAGCGGCGACCGACAGCGACCAGCTTAGGTTGTCCTTTTTTCATTGCAGTGCGCCGATTCTCTGCCGGAGCTCGCTTTGTGTGCCGAGATACCGCACGATTAGATCGCCGGCCGTGCTGCCCGGCTCCATAGGGTGGAGCACGGCGACTATCTCGTATGCCTTCCGGCCGCTTTTTGCCCCGCGACACCCTTTCGCCCAAGTTTCCAAGTCTTGGACTGCAACTCCGCGATGTCTCGCTCCAGACAGTCGTTGGCTGGAAGCCGGAGCGGACTTTACACTTAAGTTGATTTGGGCGCCGGAGCAGGCTACCATATGCCCCGCAAGAAAGCTGCCTCGCTATGCAACCTTCCGTCAAATCAAAGAGCCCCGCTGACGCCTTCGGCAGGCCTCTTCTCAACCTGCGGATTTCGGTCACCGACCGTTGCAACCTGCGCTGCCGCTATTGCATGCCTGAGGAAGAGTACGGCTGGCTACCGCGCGAAAAATTGCTGAGCTTCGAAGAGATCAGCGAGTTGGCCGGCATCTTCACCGAAGTCGGCATCGAGAAGGTGCGCTTGACCGGCGGTGAGCCGCTTCTGCGCAAAGACCTTCCCGTGCTGGTTCGGATGCTGGCGCAGAACCCGCGAATCAGGGACCTAGCTTTGACCACCAACGGCGTCTTGCTGGCCGGGCAAGCGCAGGCGCTCTGGGACGCCGGCCTGCACCGCCTGGCGGTCAGCCTGGACACGCTCCGCCCGGACCGCTTCCTTGTGTTAACTCGAAGGAACGCCCACGCACCGGTGCTCCGCGGGATCGAGGCTGCCCGTCAGGCCGGCTTTCGGGCGCTGAAGATAGACGCCGTCGTGGTGCGCGGCACCAACGAAGATGAACTCGCTGACCTGATCGAGTTCGGAAAGCGGGCCGGTGCTGAAGTGCGCTTCATCGAATACATGGATGTTGGTGGGGCGACGCAGTGGTCCAGGAGCAAGGTGGTTTCGCGGGCGGAGATCCTGGACGCGCTGAGCCGGCGCTACGGCCGGATCGCGCCGGTGGTGGAGGATAGCTCCGCACCCGCGGAGCGGTTCCTTTTGGCCGACGGGACCGTCTTCGGCATCATCGCCTCCACAACCAAACCGTTCTGCCGACGCTGCGACCGTAGTCGCCTGACCGCAGACGGGATCTGGTACCTGTGTCTTTATGCTCAGAACGGAACGGATCTGAGGAAATCTCTCCGCAGCGGCGCCACCCGGGAAGAGATCAAGTCCCTCATCGTGAGCCAGTGGGTGAAGCGAACCGATCACGGCGCAGAAGAACGCAAGGATCTGGTGTCGCGAGGGGTGTTGGTCGGAATCGAACAGCTCCGGAAGGACCCCCACTTGGAAATGCACACGCGGGGAGGTTAGGCGCGACCCTGCTGCGCGCGTTTTAGTGGCAGCCCAATCTGCTGGGCATAAAGCATTCTTTAGAAATCTGTGTAACCGCCGTGAACGACCTGTGTCAAATAGCACCGATCCGAAACGCAAGCACAATTGTGAAATTGTTCTCAAGCCGGCCGAAGTGGCCTCCTTTTCACCCGAGAATAAACACACTCGTAAATGGCGCATGGCTCCAGGAAAAAGGTCTGTGTCCAGAAAGGGCAAAACATTTCAGGACGGCAAAGGCATGAAGGGTGAGCGGCGAGGATAAGTATTGACGGGCGCATTTCAATCCGGGTACATGACCGGCCGCATCCTGATACTATAGGGACAATTTTCCACCTGGCAGGAGAACACATGGGCTGTAATACACCTCAAATGCCACCCGACCCGGAGAGGCCAGGGCAGCGCAAGGTCTTCTGCGTGAAGTTCCAGAGGGAAATGCCGGGACTGGACGAGCCGCCGTTCGACACGGAACTGGGCCGGCGGATTTATGAAAACGTCTCTGAGGAAGCCTGGAAGATGTGGGGCGAGCATGGCAAGATGATCTTGAACGAATACCGGCTGAATCCCGCCAACCGGCAGGACCAGGAGATCCTGGTCAAGCACTTGGAAGATTTCTTCTTCGGCGAGGGCGCCGCGCTTCCACCGGGATACATTCCCCCGCGCAGCAAGGCCTAAGTTCAGGTTTCTATGCCCAATCTAAAGGTGCTGCTGATCTCGACCTACGAACTGGGCCGGCAACCGTTTGGGCTGGCCTCGCCCGCGGCGTGGCTACGTGCTGACGGCTTCCACACCACTTCGCTGGACCTCTCGCGACAGTCGCTGGACGAAGAGGCGGTACGCACCGCCAGCCTGATCGCCTTTTATCTGCCCATGCACACTGCCACGCGGATCGCAGTGCGGGCGCTGGAGAGGGTCCGGAAACTCAACTCCTCCGCCCATCTGTGCGGATTTGGACTGTACGCCCCGGTGAATGCCGGTCTGCTGCGTCGTTTGGGCGTCGGCACGATCCTGGGGGGAGAGTTTGAACAGGGGCTGTTGAGCCTGGTCCGCCGACTGGAGGCTGGCGCGCCCAGTCCTGGGCTGCCGCAGGTTGAGCCCGAGATCTCGCTCGCTCGTCAGAATTTCCTGGTGCCCTATCGCGACGACCTGCCTCCGCTGGAAAAGTACGCACATCTCACCCTGCCCGACGACAGCACCCGCGTCGTGGGCTACACCGAGGCCAGCCGGGGCTGCAAGCACCTGTGCCGTCACTGTCCCATCGTGCCGGTGTACAACGGCACGTTTCGCATTGTCCAGCGCCAGGTGGTACTGGAAGATATCCGCCGCCAGGTCGCGGCCGGCGCGCAACACATCACTTTCGGCGATCCCGACTTCTTCAACGGGGTCGGTCACTCGATGCCGATCGTGGAAGCGCTCCACCGCGAGCATCCCGGGCTCTCTTACGATGTCACCATTAAGGTAGAGCACCTGCTGAAGCACGCCGTGCGCCTCCCGGCGCTGCGTGAGACGGGATGCGCGTTCGTGACCACGGCGGTGGAGTCGGTGGATGACCACGTGCTGCGCATCCTAGACAAGGGCCACACACGCGCCGACTTTATCCGTCTCGCCGGGCTGATGCGCGGGCTCGGACTTTTCCTCGTGCCCACCTTCGTGCCTTTCACGCCCTGGACTACGTTGGAGGGCTACGAAGACTTGCTGGCCACCTTGATACGGCTGGGGCTGGTGGAACAGGTGCCGCCGGTGCAACTCACCATCCGCCTGCTGATTCCCGCCGGGTCGCGCCTGCTGGAAGTTCTGCCATTGCACAACGCGGCCATCACTCCTTTCCAACAGGAGGCGCTGAGCTATCCGTGGGCAAACCCGGACCGCAAGGTTGACCGGCTCCAGTGCGACCTCGAAGCCATGGTGCAGCGCGATGCCAAGGCTGGCGCGTCGCGCACCGTGATCGTCGGGGAAGCCTGGAAGCTGCTGCATTGCGCCATGAACGAAGACGGGGACGAAGCGCCGGCGCCCCTTCCGCTCGTCCCACCCGGACCGCCGCGGGCCACCATCCCCTACCTGACCGAACCCTGGTACTGTTGATCCGAACCCACCAGCGGGCAGTTGGCCTGCTTCTAGTTCCCGGGAGAAAACCCCGGATGGCACGCACCAAGAGATCATCGTGCAGCAGACGGAGCAGTTCTTCTTGGGTGATGGGGCAGCGCTTCCGCACAACTTCGTACCCCAAACAGCAAGCGTTAACCTAAGTTCGGCGAGGTAAATAATCAGGGGCTGAAGTCCCTCGTTTCTCGGATCAAATGGAGGGATTAAGACCTGTTCCTCCCATAAAACTGAGGTCTCCGATACGCCCTACAGGACTGGAAGGCTGGACGAGATTATGAAGCGCAGCTTGCGGTGAGCTTCCCGTAGAGCGGCTTCGACGTATTGTGGCGAGTCGCCACGCGCGAATATAAACCCCAGATAACTTGATCCTTCCGGCAGTGGCACCAGTTTCTGCCGCAGCTTGGCGGTGATCTCGATTGATTCGATTCCCGGCACCTGCGCGGCTTGCTCCAACTGCTCAACTCCCTTGTAGATCCCTTCCCGCGGGATGGGAATCATCATTACGCCGGAGCTAGCCTCCTCGCGTTCTAAGTGCGTGACCGGCTCATCGAGCGCGTGCCGAATAATCAATTCCTCCAGCGAGATTCCGTTCCCGAAGCTCAGACTTCGTGCACAGAGCCCACCTATCGGACGCGCCGCGATCTCCAGGATCCAGTTGCAATTGCCTTTCACCCGCAACTCGGCGTGGAGCGGGCCATGAAACAGGCCGAGCGCATCGACCGCCCGTTGCAGCGTCCGAGCGACTTCGGCCTGTATGGGAGGTTCCAGTCGCGACGGAGTGACGTAGATTGTCTCTTCGAAAAATGGCCCGACCAGCGGGTCCGGCTTATCGAAAATCGACAGCACTTTCAACTTGCCTCGGTCGGCCAGGCCTTCCACCGCGATCTCCAGACCGTCGATGTAGTTCTCCACGTGGATGAACTCGCTCGTCTCCTCACGCAAAACACCGACCTCCGGGCTGCGCAAAAGCTTCCGAATACGTTCGAACGCCTGCACAAATTCCTCGGGGGTATCGGCGCGAATCACACCACGGCTGCCGGAGAGCGCCAGTGGTTTGAGCACGCAGGGAAAGGTGATTTCCCCAGAGGCAATGAGCTGGAGCGGGTTCGAGTGCAAGGGAGATCTCTTGAAGGCCGGAACAATCAGCCCGGCATCCCGCAACCGCTCGCGCGAGCGGTATTTATCGCGGCAGAGGTCGGTCGCTTCGGGAGGATGTCCCCGCAAGCCGAGTCTATGGCAGGCGCGAGCGCCGGTTGAGGTGGGCCGATCGCCGATGGAGACGATCGCGTGAAGAGGATTGGACGCGGCGAAATCGCAGATCCTCTGCGCCGAGGCTTCGGGATCTTCAAAGCGCAGGGGAAGAGCGCCATCCTGCCATGGGTCATCGAGCACGTGGCAGCGGTCCGTTCCGAAGGTGATGGACAGCCCCAACTTCTGTGCGGCCTCGATAAAGGCGCACGTCTGGTATCCCGTGGTCGTGCACAACACGAGAAGTCTTTTTGGTTGGGAGGCGCCGATCATGGCTGGGCCCAATCGCTGCAATCAATTTAGCAGCCGGGCCCAACCACCGCCAGATGCACATAGCAATGCGTCTCAGCCCAGCACGCCCACGATGGCGCGAGCAGCCTGGTTTGCCTAGCGCGGTTGTGACTTCGCGGCTGACGCGCTCCGTCGCTCGGAGAAGCCCCAGCCCCAGCGTTGTGCTGCACAACTGCAAGATGGCTGGGGTCATCTCTCCCGAGAAGACTTGTACTGGAAGAAAGTGCCAGAGCGATTGATAAAACGGATGGCAGAACTTGCAGAGTCTAGCCCGTGTCTTCCAGAGGTAGAGTAGCGTGGCCAACAAGATCAGCGTAGCGAAGAACACCAGCATCGACCTGCCTGCGGGAATCGCGGGTGCGGAATTTGCTCACCAGGATATCGGCTGTCCCGTCATCCTCGAATAGCCGTATCGAGATCCCTTTGTCGCTGGCAACGGCAACCGGAAAGAGTTCGGTTCAAGGAGTCGCGGTCACCGAAGAAATCGTAGAGCGGACTCCGCATCCCGCGTTGAGTATCAGTCACAGAACGGGAAGCGCATGTCCCAGGGGTTGGACGGTGTGCGGAAGGCAGCCAAGGAAAGAAAGCAGGAGCGGTTCACCGCTTTGCTCCACCATCTCAACGTTGATCTACTCCGCGACAGCTTCTACGCACTTCAGCGTAAGGCTTCGCCGGGTATCGATGGCGTAACGTGGCAGGAGTATGAAACCGGGCTGGAGGATCGACTTG
>Ga0209733_1000055_pt1 | contig 13769 bp, 13 predicted proteins | sample BlaSpr_A8_OM2_M1_FD_187976 | JGI IMG/M metagenome (GOLD analysis project Ga0209733, IMG submission 187976) | Forest soil microbial communities from Thunder Bay, Ontario, Canada - Black Spruce, Ontario site 2_A8_OM2_M1 (SPAdes) (version 2) | ecosystem: Environmental > Terrestrial > Soil > Boreal...
TTCCCGACGGGGTGACGTGGGAGAGTTTGCCGAACACCCGTGCACCGGCCGGCAAAACGATCTCACCATTGTGCTCATAGTTGTACTCAACCACGGCTATCACGGGCGCGGGAACAGCTGAGCTAACGGGGGCTTCGAGACGCGCCACCAGTCTCGTGCCGGCTGGCAGAAGCTCTGCCAGCATGTTGTCGTCGTTGCGGGGGCTTTGAAGAACCGACGTCGCACTTTGCGCAGCGCGCACAAACACGATCGAGGGCTTTTTCAGGTCGGAATCTCGCTCGGTGGAATGCAGGGAAGGTGGACTAGGAATCGCAGCTGCCTGTGCAACTTCGGGATCGGAGAAATCCACATTCTTGAGCGCATATTCTCCTGAGCCTCGCGGCCTTCCCGGCGAGGGCTTTTCCAGGGCGGCTGCGTTTCCACTTGGCAATCTTGGTGTTTTGTTGTAGCGAGGCGAGGTTCCACCCACTTCCTCCGCTGTGACTTGCGATCCGGAGCCGACGTCCCCCCGATTCACGTCCGCACTGAGTAGGGGCGTTACCGTTTTCGCAGGATCACTCTGCTCCTGACCCGGAGCGACTTTGCGTCCGAGGCTAGGGCCGCCACGCGCGGTGTCGCCCGGTAGTGGACCGCGATTCTTGGGACTCGAGAACACGGCAAAAAAAAGCAGGAGCAATGCAACACTTGCTCCCACGAGCACGAACAGAGACTTGCTCTTGTCGCGGCCAAGCTCACGACGACTGGCGACAGGATTCCGGTTCGGTCGGGCGCTCTCGAGAAAAGTACGGAACCGCTGGAGGGGACTCGACGTTACTGGTTCATCATGGTCTAGTTCTGCAGGCGTTGCTTGCTGCTGGTCTTGGCCAGCGGCCGTGGGCTCTTGGATCTGTCTAGTTTGCCTTTCTTGGCGTTCCATGGTCTCCCTCCTGCCGAAGTGAGCTAACTCCAAAGCCGATTGGTGCAAGAGCCGGACGATCGACTGCACCTGACTGGGCCATCTGCAGGAACAGTGTCTCGTTCGACTGTTTGTATGGTGGACGTTCGAACACCACTACTCCGTCCGCCCGCTCTCCGGTTCCCACACGGCGGCGGCTCAGTCGGAAGTCGGCAACAGCTAACTGTTCTGCCGCGGACCAGCGATCGTGCTTAACAATCTTTCCCGTCTTGTTCTTGCCGCCTAACTGAACCTGTGGCGGCATGAGTAATATCGCGTGCTTGCTCGTGTTTACGACAGAGAACAGCACAATCACCTCCTGGCCGCCGTCGATCACTTCGCTGATACCTGCTCGCAGGCGATCCCCTTTGACGTTCTCTCCTTCCATTCGTTCTCCATACAGGGCAGGGAGAGGGGCCTGTTGTTGCCGCCACAGCAGGCTATCCAGCGATTTTGGCCCCGATTGGCTCGTTACAGGCTCTGACTTTGAGGTCGCTACATTCGAAGTGCTCATCGCGAACGCAGTTGGCATGAATGACGGCTGTCCGTCCGCGCTGTTCGCCGCGGCGCCACTCGCTATGGGCTGCGCTTTCGCGAGGGGAGCGCTCTGCCCAACCAATGGGAAGGGAACGACTGTTGGCTCAACCAGAAAACTGCCGGCTGGTTTGTACTGCACAAGGAAATCCACTTTGGCGGGTACCGTCCCAATCCCCCGGCTGACCAGAAGCAAACTGAACTGGCGACCGTGGACGCCTGAGATAAGCAAGTTGGTTTCCGCGCTTCGTTCGGTGACCGCTTTAACTAGCACCAGTTCCGGTTCGCGCTCTGAATGCTCGACTTGAAACAGCGCAGGATCACCGACAGCGACCGTATTCACCGCTTCCGGTAGTCGGATCGCCGTTACAAAATGCGCCGCTATTTCTACGACGGTGACCTTCCCGTCTGCTGTGGCCCTTGTGAGCACCTGCGGGTTCACGTTTGGCATCTGTGCGTGAGGAACTTCCATCGCGGACAACAACCAGCAAAACACCAATGCCGTTTTAGGGATGCTCATCTTCCACCTCTTGGACACTTTGCTCCATCAACTCGAACTTTGCTTTCCGTCTTCGCCGGGCCCGGTACCTCCTCGCCACTCGGTTCACATACCCCTGCACATCGGCGGAAGAATATTCCAGCCTTCTCAGAAGGATTGGATTTTCGCCAACGTAGTATGCGGCTGCGACCAATCTGAGGTCCCCCTGGAATTCATGGTTCAGCCAAGCCAAGTAAGCCACGCCGCCACGGATGTTTTCGTCCAGCTGAAAACGATTACGAACGCCAAAACGCGCGGCTGTCTGTGGCATGAGCTGCATTAATCCCACGGCGCCCTTCTTGGAGACCGCATACGGATTCCAGCCTGACTCTTCGTCGATAATCGCATCCACGAGATCCACGGGAACTCGATATACCTTTGCGTAATACTCGGCCCAGAGTGTCGAAAGGCCGTGCACGTTGCTGGTCCCAGTCGCCGTCTGTGCGATTGCCACCTGCAACAGGGCCAGGAGAAGGCAACTCAGTCCCGCGCGTCTCAAGCTACCGCCTCCGCACCGGGAACCGACACTCTGCCCGGCCCCACTTTGACTGGCCCAACCCGTGGCATTAGCTCATCTCGATATCGCTTCGAATCCGCGACCAGTCCCTCAAAGCCAGAACGCAACAGCAATCGTTTGCGATCCGCCTCCGTCTTTGCCAAAAGCGGCAGTAGCAAGTCCCGCTGCTCGTGGGAGATCTCTTCCGTTCCCAGGATTTCGAGAGCTCGCGCCAAGTCCAGCATTTCCGCGATCGACGGAGGCTTTTCCATGTTCCAGCCTCGCAGCGCGTGTGCCAGCCCGGCGAGTTGACCCCGCAGTCGCGGACTGTCGCTTCCACTGCGGACACTCAGGATCTCGGTTTCACGCTCGACCGTGGGGTATTCGAAGCGTAAGTAGAAGCATCGGCGACGTAGGGGATCGCCAAGGCGTCGTTCTTCGTTAGAGCTAAGCACAACGAACGGTACCGTCGTTGCAGCTATCGTCCCGAGTTTTGGTACCGTAACCTGCCAGGCACTAAGGATTTCTAGGAGTAAAGCCTCGAACTCCTGGTCAACTTTGTCGAGCTCGTCGATGAGAAGCACGCAAGGCCGATCTTCGTACCGCAGGGCACGAAGCAGCGGCCCTTCCGCAAAGAAATCGAGCGTGTGCAGTCTGCGCCGAACTTCAGCCCAGTCTCTTTCGAGGTTTTCGCCCTCAGTCTCGAGGAACAATTTCTGCAGAGCTTCGTCGAACTTTCCGATAGCCTTGTCTTCCGTGATTCCCACATAGCACTGCAGGCGCTCGACCGTTGCATTCCCAGCTTCGGCAACCGCGTATGCAAGTTCGGTCTTGCCGCATCCGGGCGGTCCCTCGATCAGCACTGGCTTCTGCATTCGAGTCGCGAGATACACCACCGAAAGCGTCACGGGGTCGATGATGTACCGTGCGGCGCGCAGCTTGGTCGCGAGTTCGGTTGCGGACGAGAACACGTCGGAGTCCTCTTGGCGTGAACACTACACCGGAACTAATTTGTTCGCATTCGTAACCCTTGCTTCGGCGTTCGCGGTCGCAATGCATTTGAGGCGAAGGAAGACTCACACCGCAATGGTGGAAAGCCAATAGAACGTTGGGCGAGAAGAGTTCGAAGCCATTCATGACAAGAGATAACTCAGAGTCCACATGCCATTCGCGCGGGTCCCACTATCGTCTTTCACCAATTTCATTCTCGCTGTCTGTGCAGAAGACAACATTTTCTTACTACCGATCACAACTTCACTGACTATCGGCATCCGCTGGGTGCGCACAACCACCCCTGAGTCATCGTGAGGTTTTGCGTCTTACAAGGCAAGATTCTTTGCGCTATCACGACCATTTTTCTTTCACCGATCGGATTGTGACTGGCTCAGAAACCTTTGCCGCGAAGAAACAGGTGCCCGAAAATCGCGTGCCATTCCCCATGCCAAATCGGCCGGCAATACCTTACTAATCGCATTTTGACTGATTACAGTTTTCTGCCCATAGGTTGCAGTGCGATTGCTTGCCTTTCGACTAACATCGGCCTCCCATCAATATCGCCTTTTGACAGGGGAAGGATTTCACATTAAAAGTGCTGCGGTGAAGAACGATGGTGTCACTCTGAGCAACGGATTGGCCGAGTTGAGTCGAAGACAGCTCTCATCCGGAGGGTGGGCAGCCCTGCGCTCGTCTGCTCAGGCTTCTCTTGAAACTACGTGCCTCGGAGCGCTCGCGACCGGATCAGAAGATTCCGACGCGGAGCGACGCGCTCAAGATTTCCTTCTTCGTGTGCAGAATCCGAACGGAAGCTGGCCTGCTTTTTTCGGGGACGACCAGGATGGTGTTTGGGTGACGTCACTAGCTGTGATCGCTCTTCGCGATATTGTAAGCGCCATACCGGCGAGGCTGCGTGGCATTGGTTGGCTGCTGGAATGTGTAGGCAGAGAATCCACTTGGTTGTGGAAATGGAAGTTTCGAACGGTGGATCGCCGCGTCCATTTTGACCCGGACAAGTTTGGCTGGCCATGGATTCCGGACACGGTTAGCTGGGTCGTGCCCACCGCATTTGCGATTCTTGCCTTGAGCCAACTTCCTTGCTCCTGCGGCCGCCTGGAGGACATCCCGAATCGCGTTGATCGCGGTATTGAGATGTTGATAGACCGTGCCTGTCCAGGTGGAGGATGGAACGCCGGTAACGGCGTCGTCTACGGATCAGCACTCGCTCCTCACCCCGACGACACGGCTATTGCGCTCCTGGCATTGAGCAATCGAACGCAACATCCGGTTGTACGAACCAGCGTGGAGTGGTTGGAACACACCGCTCCAACGCTAACCGCTCCCTGGAGTTTGGCATGGGCAATTCTCGCGCTTGCTGCTCATGGTCGAGCGGTAGAGTCGTTGATGGCTTCGCTTTTGGCTCTTCCTGATCTGTCATCCAATGGCGACACCAGCTCTCTGGCGCTTGCCTGTCTTGCGACTGATTACCGCCGCGCCTTGGCTGCCCTTGGACTAACTCTATGATCCCAAATCGCCGCGATTTTCTTGTTGGAAGCGCCGCACTGGCCGCCGGCGCTTCCGTGTCCGTCCCCTTCTTCCGTCCCAAATATCACTCGGTCCGGCGAGCGAAACGATCACGAGTCGCGATTCTCCACGTCGAAGAGTATTCGCAGCGGATTGATCACATACTCGCCTCGGGTCTACAGCTGTTTCGGATCAACGTTCGGGGCAAGACAGTGGTCCTCAAGCCCAATTTGGTCGACTACATTCCAGGCAATGCAATCAACACTCACCCAACATTAGTTCTCGCTGCAGCCGAATCGTTTAGACGCATGGGCGCTAAGTGCGTGATTGTCGCGGAGGGGCCAGGACATCAGCGGGACACCGAGTTGGTGTTATCACAGAGCGGTTATCGAGAGTCTCTCCGCGATGAGCAAATCCGTTTTGTCGATCTCAATCGCGACGAACTGGTTCGCACCCAGTTGCGCGCGAACTACATGGGAATGAAGAGCCTTTGGCTTCCTCGCACAGTATTGGAGGCCGATTTTCTGGTCTCCATGCCAAAAATCAAAGCTCATCACTGGGCCGGCGTTACGCTGAGCATGAAAAACATGCTGGGCGTCGTGCCCGGTGCGAGGTATGGCTGGCCAAAGAACATTCTCCACTGGAAGGGCATTCAGGAAAGCATTCTTGATGTGTGCGCGAGCATCCCGGTCCACTTCGTTATCGCCGACGGCATTATGGCAATGGAAGGGAACGGCCCACTGAACGGCACTGCTCGTCCATTGGGAAAGATCGTGCTTGCTGACGATCCGGTCGCTGCCGACGCGACGTGTGCGCGGCTCATGGGTTTCGAACCCGACCGGGTTGTCCACATTCGCGAGGGCTCGAAATTCTTGGGTAACCTTTCTCCTGCGCTCCTTGATCAGGTGGGAGAAATTCCCAGCGCTCCCACGACTCCGTTCCAAGTGGTTCCGGAGTTCCAGCATCTCTATGCGCTTTGACCCGTGTGTGTCTATCTTCAAGTCGATGAAAAGCGATTTGGGGGATGAGAACCCTTATTGGAGCTACGAAGACATTGGTGTATTTTCCCTTGTCCTTGCAGGATTGGGCCCGATCCTTCATCTTTTCACACGCGTTCATCTTCTCTCGCGATCGGAGCTCGAAAATCCCGGGCTCGGCCTGCAGTTCGCAGTGATCGTGTTTTTGATCCTGGCGTTGTACTTGGTTCTCAAACTACGGTATAGACGACCGGTATTCCGGCCATTAGGCTGGGTTTGGCCGCACACCGCCTACCTGATCCTTGCTCCGCTCTTGGGGGTTTTGCTAGCAGCAGGTGTGGCAGCCTACCTCCGCTTGCGCGGCCAGACCACGCCGACCATGCCGCTCGTCGACATACTAGTACTGGGTTTGGTGCTCGGTCCGATCCTTGAGGAATCCTTCTTCCGCGGCTGTCTACTCCCAATTCTTGCCTGTAGCTTTGGCAAGATCCTCGCTGTGGTTCTTACCGCTTTGCTATTCGCGCTCTTTCACAGTCCAGCCAACTTGGTGCACTGGGCATCATTCACCTGGACCGGGATAGCCTATGGCTGGATTCGCTTGTCGTCGCGATCCACGACCGCCCCGGCCTTCGCGCACGCTGCCTATAACTTGGCTCTTTTTGCATTGGCTAGGTTCTAACTCGGGTATTCTTTGCTCTCAACGCGTGCGCGCCCGCCTCTCACGCAGGAGACCGTGGGTTCGAGATCCGTGCTTTCGCCAATCAAGCAATAGCTTGTGCCTTGCGTCTTGACGGTCCGGTTTATAGTCCAAGCCTCCGCATGTGTTGCACAAGAACGGTTCTCGCGGATTCTCCCGAATGAACCTCTGATGCGATAACCGCCTATCCGTTCCTGCAGGTCTTCGTCGTTGAAAGGCGAGATTGCTGCAACTATGGACGAACAACTGATTCAGAATCAGTTGTTCGATCGGAGCGTATCGACCCCCGTCAATTAGAAGACGACAAACAGATAAACGTTTTCTGCATCCTCCGGTTCGTCGGCCACCCAGCAAAAGACGGCCCATGAAGGTCTTGGCAACAGTCTCGGCCCGGGTCTGCAAATGGAGACTAGGTAAAGATGGTGTGCTTTCTGCAACGCTCATTCCGCTCTTTTTGTTCAGCCCGTTGCTCCGACGAAACCATGAACCTAGCCTCGCCCATGAACGACAGTCACAAGGGCGAATAGTGATGGAAGATAGATGATCGAGGCCAAAAGGAGTCGACGCGCAGCTGCATTGGATCTGTGAAGGACGAATTGCGACCCGTAGTACAGGAATCCTACGCTGAGGAGCAAAGCTCCAACGCGGTAGAGAATGCTTGACTGCTGTGCCGAGGCGGGCAGGATACTCAAGGGGAGGAGAGCCAGGAGCGGCAATACGGTTTGTAGATTTACAAACTGCGCCCTCGCCTGACCTTGGGGCAACACGAAGTAGCCGGCGCGATCATAGTCTTCGCGGTACATCCATGCGATCGCCATGAAATGAGGGAATTGCCACAGAAAGAGCAGGGCGTAGAGGACCCATGCTTCCGAACTCAACCAGCCCGATGCTGCTGCCCAGCCGATCAGCGGCGGCATTGCTCCGGGAAAGGCTCCGACCAGAATACATAGCGGTGTTTTTCGTTTCAGCGGGGTGTAGAGAAACAAGTAAGACACTAGCGTTACGATTGCGAGCAGACTAGCGAGCGCATTCACGGCAATCGCAAGATAAATGCTGCCCACCGAAGAAAGCGCAATCCCAAACCATAAAACCACGGAAGGTTTCAACCGACCGGCCGCGAGCGGGCGGCGGGAAGTCCGGCGCATCTGCGCGTCGAAGCGCCGTTCGATGTATTGATTCAGCGTACCAGTGCCGCTGGCGACAAGCAGTGTACCCAGAAGAGTATGAACCAGCAGCAGCCACGGGAACCGAGCAAGTGGGCCAGGTAAGGCCAGATAGAAGCCAGTGAGCGTCGCGATAGCGATTAAGAAATTAACTTCCGGCTTGGTGAGCGCCCAATAATCCGACATTGCAGCGAGCCAGCTAAATGGGGGAAGTGGCTGGGCTCTGCCCGCGCCTACAGGCAGAGTGCCAGTAATAAGGATAGGTTTGGCCGCCACGTTTAGAGCACCTCCGCCTCTGCATCGTTCCGCGAGTGTCCTGCCTCTATGTACGACGCAGTTTGGATTACCCCCTGCGAGTTCGAGGGAGAGAGCATCTGCACGGTGATAGAGACCGCTGGAATCAGATATGCGAACGTTACCCAAACCCACATCAGCGCGCCTGCGCATTCCTGGTCCTCAAGCGGGGCCAGACTGAAGAGCTGAGGAGTGGACAAATAGAACGGATAGACAAGTCGATTACAAAACACAAGGAACGCCGAAAGAATGTCACAAGGCAGCGTGGCAAGGAAGAGATACAAAGCCATGAACCATCGAGGCGACCGCTTCGCACTCGGCGAAGACTGCACGATGGGCGACCAGAACAAAAGGCCCGCCATTAGAAAAGACCCATCCTCGATGCGATGCACCCAGTGGGACCGCATGCCCAACTGAAACGCAACCGGAAGATGCCATCCAATTACCGCGACCGTACCTGCCAGCCAACACAATACCGGATTCGTGAAATCGCTTCGTAGCCCTCGTGCGAACGGAGTGGCGAGAAAACGATGCTTGTGAATGAAGACCTTCGGAAGCCCGCATGTCAGCGGAAACGCCGGTGAGCCAGCGAGAACTAGCGGGGCAGCAACCGTCATTAAAAGAAGGTGTTTCAACATGTGAATTGTGAGTGAGTGGTGATCGAGCGTGGCAAGTGGAGACCCTACGGCGGTCCACACCAAAACGAGCCCACTCATAAACGATGCCAGGCGCCATGCGGGGATCAGATTCGGGAAAGCATTTCGAAGGGAAATCCAGCCACGCCAGTAAATTAACGCTGTGACCACCAGTACGGAGGTGATCGCCAGCACGACCAAACACGACATCACCTGGGCATGGGGCTGGGACATAGCTCCGTCTACCGTGGCGGGACCTCGCTGGCGCCGAGCGCCATTGCTTGAGAAGCATTGCCGGCTGGTCTCTGATTTGCCGGGTGCAACGTTTTCAAGAATGCCACCAGCGCGGTTGCCTCCGCCGGGCTGAGGTTTTTTCCGTAGGCCGGCATATTTCCTCCACCCTGGATCACCTGGCGGATAAGCTGATCTTCCGTGAGGCTCAGAGCAACTCTGTCCAGGGCAGGTCCGCGTTGACCTCCTTTGTCATGCAGCGAATGACAGTTGTGACACTGCTTGGCCTGGAAAACGAGAGCCCCGTGGCGCTCCACTGCCGTCCGCCCTAGTAGGTATTCTGCCGGAATCGGTTGGCTGCTCCACGCGTCCATTACCGGGCTCCAGGGTGTGTGCTCAGCCAAGTGCGTCAAAGTGCCCAGTGCCACTGCAATCAGCAGAATCGTGAGGACAGCAATTGGTCTGCGCTTCCAGCTCTTCTCGCCTTCGCCCGCTACAAATGGAAGTGCCAGCAGGACAAGGATTCCAATCGCAGGGCCAATCAGGAGTATGGGTGTCTCGGCTGAGGGGGGCAGAAACGAGAGCAGCGCATACAACCACAAGAAGAAGAAGTCTGGTCGCGGAGCGGTCTGAATAATAGTTGGGTCTGGCTGGCCGCCCGGGCCAAAGGGACCAAAGTGCACCGCACAAACCGCGATGGATAGAAGAATGAAACCGGAGAATAAAATGTCCTTCCACACCGCGTTTGGCACGAACGGCACACCCTGCTTATGCGTGAGCTCCTGATATTCCTGCATATACGTGGCGCGCCTAACGATTCGTCCCGGCATGGGCCACTCGTTGATTCCTAACTTCAGCACCATGAGCAAATGCAGGCCGACGAAAGCAATCAGTAGTCCGGGAATAACAAAAACATGCAGCGCGAAGAATCGCGAGAGCGTTGCGCCGGCAATGATCGGGCCGCCGAGCATTAGATTGACAGCCCAAGGTCCAATTACAGGGACGCGACTCGCGATCGATGCGCCGATGCCTAATCCCCAGTAAGCGTCCTGATCGAATCGCAGTACCTGGCCTGTAAAGGCCATCCCGAGCGTCACGAGCAAGAGAAGAACGCCAACGATCCACGTGAGCTCTCTTGGGAACTTGTACGCTCCAAACAAGAAAACTTGGACCATGTGAATCAGGACAATCGCGACCATGAAGTTCGAGCCCCACCCGTGTAGGGCTCGTATGAACCAACCTAGGGATACGCCATGATTGAGCGTCTGGAGGCTGTTCCACGCCTCTCCCGCAGAAGGAACGTAAATCAAGGCGAGCAGAATGCCGGTGACGATTTGGAGCATGAAACATGTGAGCGCGGCGCTGCCGAAAACATAAAACCAGCTTGCCGTCTCGCGCGGAACGGGGTGCTCGGCCGTCTCGCGAATCGGAGCGCCAAGCTGCAGCCGCAGATCCAACCACTCGCCGAGTTTCTGTATCAGGCGCATGTCGGCTTCCCTCCTGCCTTACTCGCTACTGGCTGACCTGGCGTCGGCATTTCGCCGGCCTTGATGAGAAGCTGTCCTCCCTCGATCTTGTAGTGGTACTCGAACAATCCGCGCTCTGGAGGTCCAGAGGCGCGCGAACCGTCTTGGTAGTAAGCCCCGCCATGGCACGGACACATGAAGAGGTTCGACTGGGCGAACCAGCGAACAGGGCAACCAAGGTGTGCACAGTTGATGGCAAAGACCTGAAACTTTTGGTCATCAAGATTTCGAACCCAGCAGGCGATGTTGCCGGTCTCGCCGTCCCAGGCATTGACCACGGGATTCTTGTAAGTGGCAAGCCGGGTCTGGCCAGAAGGGAATTGCTCCAGCCGGCCAAGAGAAAGCCAAGACTCATAGCCGATCTTTTTTCCCCGTATCACAGGCGACAAGAGGTAGCGCACGATAGGCACGGCCAAGGCCACGCCGACAATACCGTTAAGAAACACCCCCAATTTCACCAGTGCTGCGCGTCTGGAAATCCCATTTTCTGCAGTCATCGAAATCCTCCGTTGGCCGGACTTGTCGAGGCAACCGGATAGGGCTGGCCCGGGAATTTTGGCCGTTGACTCGAGAGCCAGGCCACGACATCGGAAACTTCTTGCGCTGACATGGGTCGGCCCGTGACGTCACCGCGCCAGTCCGGCGAACCCAACTCGGGCCGGCCTGCAATCACTACGGTTCGAAGTTGTTGGTCACTCACCAGAGCGAGATATGAGCCATCGACAATCGAGCTGGCCTTGCCCCCTCCAAGGCCGTCTACTCCATGACAAGAAGCGCAGTACGTTCGATAGACACTGGCACCGCGTTGCGGATCGCCAGGAGCCTGAGCCACATAAGGCGGCGGAGTCTGATTGCCGAGAGCATCGGGTTTCGCCCAAGATCGGATTCCTTGTACAAGCGTATCTATCTGCTTGTCAGTGAGCATTCCTCCCGCGCTCTGCGCAAAGGCGGGCATCGGAGTGCCAGGTACTCCGTTCGCCGCGGTGCGGCGAATTACTTTGTCGTCAGCAATTGCGAGAACAACCGGATTGGCCAATGCAATAGCTGCTCCGCCCCTGCCATCCTCGCCGTGGCATCCTGCACAGTTCTGCGTGTAGAGCACACTAAAATTCACAATCTCATTGGGAGGGACAACGGCTGAGTCTGGCGCAGGGCGGCCAGGCGAACTGCACGCAGCACATCCAGCGACGGTAAGAATCGCGAGGGCGGAGCCGATCGCTTGGCAGTTCATGACAGGAATTCGTCTCCATTCTTCTTATTGGCCGCTTGTGGCGCCTCGAACCCAGCGCGGAGAGCGAAAGGAACATTCTGCCAGGTTCGTTCACGTTCCTGTCGGGACACCACGACGCCCGCCACAATCCCAAAGCCGACTTGGGAAAGGACGAACCAAGTCCAGTCAATCCGCTGCTTCAGCACTGAATCAATCAACTCAACAAAGCTATGGACTAAGCCTGACCACAACACAGGCGCAACCAACCCGCCAAGGAGAATCGGACCTCGAGGAAACATGGGCAGCATCGCACCGTAGAGAAGTCCCACGAGTAAGGAAATGAGCAAGTGGATGAAACTCGCAATGAGCAGGGAATCCCACTGAAACGCCCCGATCTGCGCCGCAGCGTGCCTGCCAGGAAAGAATCCGGCAGCCAGAACATTGATGGCATACCACATGCCGCGCCGGCTGATAGTCCCATACAAAACCGCTAGAAAAGCCATGGCAACGCCGCCTGCCAAACCACCCTTTACGCCGGCCGATATAGGGTAGATTTCCAGCGGCAAGCGGGCGCGATGCAACTCTTCGGTCATCCACTCGACCGCGGCTACTCGTGGACGGCGGGTGCTGACGGGCATAATTGTTTCGTAAACGGTTACTGATTCGTGCCGCTCATGAGGCAACACCTCGCGGAACCACCCAATGCATCCGCTTACAGCCAAGATCGCGCCGAGCAGACTCACTGACGAACTCGTGACCAAACCAGCAAAAACCAAAGCTAGGCCGAAGGCCAGAATGATCGGCCACGCCGTAGGCGCCGGCATTTCGATCGTTTCCGTTCTGTCGGTAGCACGCAGGTTTGTGGCAATAGTCATTTTATTTTCCATTCAGCGTCCAATCACATAAACGACGGTGAAGACCACAATCCAAACCGCGTCCACGAAATGCCAATAGAGAGACAGCACGTCGACGCGCTCGGCGTGCTCTTGCTTCACCGCTCCGAAAACTGTGAATACCATCACGGTGGAAAGGGACACGAGGCCCACGACCACATGAAAGCCGTGCAGTCCGACCAGTGAGTAGTAGGTGGTTCCGAACAAGTTCGTACTGATCGTCAGGCCGTCCCTATAAATCAGACGGTGCCATTCTGACGCTGTTCCGTAAAGGAAGAGTCCACCGAGTGCAATTGTCAGAAGCCACCACACACCAAAACTTCGGACGTTCCCTGCGCGAAGAACTTTGCCTGCGAAGTGAATCGTCAAACTGCTGGAAAGTAGGCAAACGGTGTAAAAGAAAGGTGGCGCGAGAACATCTCTCGGCATGGGTCCGGAGAGGCTCTTGCCAATATAAAACAGGTAGGCCACGACAAAGATGGTGAAGATTGCCGCCTCGGCCGCGATCAGAGCGCACATTCCCACGCGTCCACGGGCGGGAAGCTTCCACTCGTCCCGCGCCGGTAGGTTCATTGTTGTCGCGCCCAATATCGTATTCATCGCGCTTGTTCCTTTACTCGTATTTCCAGTCCGGATCGTCCGGATGCTTAAGATCCCAGAGTGGGCGGCGGCTCTTCACCGTTGGAATGAGGGAGAAGTTATATGCAGGCGGCGGCGAATTCGTGGACCATTCGAGAGTCCAAGCGTCCCATGGATCACTGCCCGCAGCTTTCCCCTTGAAATATGACCACAGCAGGTTAGCGACGAAAACTACGGTGCCCAGCGCCTGAAAGAAAACACCAATCGTCACAATGAGGTTCCAGATATCCCAGCCGCGGCCCGGTTCATAGGTGTAGATCCTTCGCGGCATGCCCAGCAGTCCTGGGATATGCATGAAGTCGAAGGTCAGGTGGAAGCCGATTAAGAAAAGCCAGAAATGCAGTTTGCCGAGCGTCTCGCTATACATCTTTCCTGACATCTTCGGGAACCAGTAGTAAAAAGCTCCAAAAAGACAGAAGAGAATGCCGCCGACAATTACGTAGTGAAAATGCGCAACCACGAAATACGAGTTCCCCAACTGCCAG
>Ga0209733_1000056_pt1 | contig 13746 bp, 17 predicted proteins | sample BlaSpr_A8_OM2_M1_FD_187976 | JGI IMG/M metagenome (GOLD analysis project Ga0209733, IMG submission 187976) | Forest soil microbial communities from Thunder Bay, Ontario, Canada - Black Spruce, Ontario site 2_A8_OM2_M1 (SPAdes) (version 2) | ecosystem: Environmental > Terrestrial > Soil > Boreal...
GCTGCCCGGCGACATCGTGATCCAGCGCGAAAATGTAACGTTTTATTTTCCGCTGATGACATGTCTTCTGCTGAGCGTGCTGTTCAGCCTGGTGTTTTGGGTCGTGAACCGCTGAAACGGCGATCGCGTCATCGCGCCGAATGTCGGGCCCCGCGCGCCGTTTTTCCGGGAGAGGCTGCGCGTGTACGCTTCGATACCGGCGCACCCTTCCGGGCGTCCAGCATGCCGTGCAGGTGCGCGACAGCGTTTTCGATGTCATAGTGCTGGTATTGGCCGGCGCGGCTTTCTGCCGAGAGCACGCCACAGCGGTGGACCTTGCTGAAATCCCCATAGGGAAATTCGTAATGTCCCTTGGTCTGCTCGGGCTTTTCGTCGTTGATTCCCAAATACCACCTGCCGTATTCGGCAAAGCCGTGGAGGCGAATGAATTCATTTTCCTTCTCGGCAGTCGGCCGGTGCTCGCTCCATGCATCTCGCTCGTCCAATACAATCCGTCCTTCGTTGATAAGCTCCTTGGCATGCTCGAATGCCCGGCGGTTTAGCGTCACGGCCATGGATATCTCCTCTTGAAGTCGCTGCCCGATCGGAATCGATGTCTGGTCCAGCCCCGTAACAGACAAAAGAAGACGCAGATGGCCATGACGGCAATCAATTCCCGGATGGCTTTTATCGACGACCGCATTCGATAACGACAATCCAATCGTTGACGAACGCCAATGCCGGCTGCGTGCCGGGCTCTTACATTCGTAAGCCTGTGGGGTGGAACGTCCGAAACTTGTCAGATACCGGACGTGCGATTTTTTTCGATGCGAAGAAGTGGAGATTGTGTGATGAAAAAAACCTTGGCCACACTCGCGCTTGGCGCGACAGTCTCAATCGGTGCGGTTGCGAGCCCGACGACAGCGGACGCTCGCTGGCATCATGGCTTTCCCGTCGCTCCAATCGTCGGCGGCCTGGCGGCAGGGGCCATCCTTGGCGCAGCACTCGCGGCCCCAAGGCCCTACTACGACGCTTATGCCTACGAGCCCGTCTATTTCGGGCCGCGATGTTACATCCGACGCGAACGCTTCTGGGACGGATGGCGTTGGCACGTTCACCGTGTCGAGGATTGCTACTGAGTAGCGGGTCCGGTCACCGTACCGGCGACGAAATGCGGACGTCCGACGATGCCGGTGGCGCGGATCAAGCGGCTGTCCTAGTCGCCCTGTTCGGACAGTGGAACTTCGAACAGATGCTGGCCGCCTTCGACGACGACGATCGCGGCATTGGTCGGTTCGCCGCCTCGCGCCAATTCGAGGGCGACCTTCCGGGCATGCTGCAGTGCCAAGGAGGCATCCGCAAACATCTCGCCGACGCCGTCCTCGAATATCGATGATCCGTCCCGGTAATGAAAATAGTAGCGTGGCATGGGCTCCCTAGATCGAATCGAATATCCGGCGACCAGTTACGAGGAAGTACACAGCGCATAACGCCAGGGACCGCGTAGGCAAAATGCCACGCTTTGCGCGGCAACAGCAGGGATGGAAAGCAGATAAGGGCGCAACCCCGCAGTAAAACCCCGGCGGCCCAATTTGGTTCCTGGGACGTGCAGCGCGAAGAGTAGGCCGCCGCCACATCGATCAATCCGTGGTCGCTGGGTTGACCGGCATCAATGCCCACGACAGCACTGACCCCGACAATGCTCCCCTGACGGCCTCACGTCCGCCACGGGAGTATTTCGATGATCAAGGACATAATCGTCCATCTGGAGCACCAGGCCGCGCGCGATCCGGCCCGCGACTTTGCCGTCACGATCGCCGAGACCTTCGATGCGCATCTCGCCGCAGTTGCCTTTGCCTATGCGCCGAATTTTCCGGGCTACGTGATGCTGGAAATTCCACCCGATATCGCGGCCCAGATGATCGCCGAGAGCGAGAAGGCCGCTCTGGCCGCGATAGAACGTTTCGAAGCCGCCGCCAGGCGCAGCCTGGTTTCCGCGGAGCACCGCCTGCTCAAGCCGGTAGGGGCGTCCGCATCGGCAGTCCTGTCGACACTCTCCCGGCGTTTCGATCTCGGCGTGTTCATGCAGTCCGAGCCGAACGGCGTGGACAATGATGACATGATCGAAGCTTCGCTGTTCGAGTCCGGACGTCCGCTGATCGTGGTGCCGTACATCCAGAAGGATGGACTGAAGCTCGACCATGTCGTGTGTTGCTGGGACGGCAGCCGCGCGGCGACACGCGCCGTCAACGACGGGCTGCCGCTATTGGTCAAGGCGACGACGGTCGACCTGCTGATCGTGCTGAACGAAAAGACCAACACCTCCCCGAACGAGATTCGCGGCGCCGAAATGGCGAAGCATCTCGCCCGCCACGACGTCAAGGTTCAGATCGTGACAGTCCCGGCGGCCGACATCGACGTCACCAACGCCATCCTGTCTTACGTCGCCGACGTTTCCGGAACGTTGATCGTGATGGGCGGCTACGGCCACGCCAAGCTGCGCGAGATGATTCTCGGCGGAGTGACCCGCGGTATGCTCCAGTCGATGACTGTTCCGGTATTCATGTCGCACTGATTGGGCAACCCGCCGTCTCGCGCCAGGGAGCCAGCACCATGCGGCCCGGTTTGTACGCATTCGCTGCCGCCGCCAGCTTCCTTGGCGCGACCACCTATATCGGTCTGGTCGAGCAGCCGGCCCGGTTGGCACTCAGTGGCGCGGCGATGCTTCGGGAATGGAAATGGAGCAACCGGCGCGGCACGCTGGTGTTGCCGGTTTTTGCCGTGGTATCGGCCATTCTCGCCTACATTCAGTTCAAGACCAATGGCGACGTACGCTGGCTCATCGGCGGCACCATCATCCTGGCGAGCTGGCCATACGCTTATTTTGTGATGATGCCGGTGAACGTCTGGCTGTTCGTGATTCCGCCGGGAACAGCCGTCTCACCCCTGCGCAAACTGATGCGGGACTGGGGGCTGCTGGAATGGGGTCATGTCCTGATCGGATTTGCCGCCGCTTGCGTCTTTGCCTGGGCGCTGGAGTTACCGTTGTGATTGATAGTCATCAAGGCCGCTGGGCGGCGCCTCAGTCAATGTTTTTCGATCAGGCCGGATCTCTGCGGCGGTGCTGAACGAGGGGCCGATGCTTCACATCGATATTCCGACCCTGGAGGAGTTTAAGGCGCTTGCACAGATCAAGGGCGAAGTCTGCATTTCGGTGTACTTACCCGTCTCTCCCCAGGTCGAGAACATCCGGGCCAATCGCATCGCGTTCAGAGATCTCGCCAGGGAGGCACTGGCGCGGTTGAGGGAGACTGGCGTCGACAAGCGCAAGATCGTCGATTTCGAGGAGCGCTTCGATCATCTTGCCGGCCTTGAGCGCGACGTTCAGGATGAAGACAAAATCAGAAAGCTCCAGCGCGCCAAGCCGGACCCGTTCGATACGTTCTGGCACTATCAGGCGCATGGGCTGGCGGTGCTCTCGACCCCCGGCCTGATGCGAATGTTTCGCCTCCCCAACTCGCCAAAACCGCTGGCCGAGGTGGCGGACCGGCTGCATCTGACGCCACTGATACGCGCCATGACGTCGCCGCACGATATCTTCGTGCTAGCATTGGCGGAAGAAAGCGTCCGGCTGATCCACGCCTTCGCCAATTTTCCGCCGGTGCGGCTGCAGATTCCAGACCTGCCTGGGAACGCCGAGCAAGCGACACGGCGTCCGTCCTTTCACGTACGGGCTCCGCGCGGCCGGCTGCAAAACCTGGAAGGCGAGAAGGTGCTGCTGCATAAATATGTGAGGAAGGTCGAGCAGGCCATACACAGCGTATTCGCCGGGCTGAACACCCCGCTGGTTGTTGCGGCGGCGGAGCCGCTCGCCTCGATGTACCGTTCGCTCAATAGCTATCCCGGGCTGGCCGACGAGATGATCGAAGGAAATCCGGATCAGAAAACGGATGCGGAGCTGGAAGACGCCGCGATCCCGATTCTCGACCGTCTCTATTCGCGCGAGGTAAAGGCGGCGATCGCGCTCTACGACCAGCTGAAGCCGCGACGTGCGACGACCGATGTCTCCTATGCCGCGCATGCCGCAACCGCAGGCGCCGTCGAGCAGCTTCTCGTCGATCTCGACGCGGTTGTTCCCGGTCTCGTCAGCGACATCGATGGCAGCGTGATATATTCAGCTTCCGACGATGCCGAGACCTACAGTGTTGTCGACGAAGTTGCGCGGCGCGCGCTGTCTACCGGGGCGCGGGTGCTGGGTGCGCGGCGGGAGGAATTGCCGGACCGGGCGCCGCTGACCGCCATCCTCCGCTACGACTTTGGCTTGATCCAGTCGTGACAACAGCAATTCTTTCGGCGCGGGACTACGCCGGCTGCGGAAGATACCTAGATAATGGGAGGGACGAAGCTTGATCGCATCTGGCGTGTGCCCGCGATCTCCTGGCCGCGAGATTATCTGAAAACTGGAGATGCTGGTGATTCCCTTCTCGGTTCTGGACCTGTCGCCGATTAATCAGGGCAGCGATGCGGCCCAGGCCTTCCGCAATTCGCTCGATCTGGCGCAACACGCCGAACGCTGGAATTACAAGCGGTTCTGGCTTGCCGAGCATCACAATATGCCCGGCATCGCCAGCGCTGCGACCGCGGTGGTGATCGGCTATATCGCCGGCGGCACCAGGACCATTCGTGTTGGATCGGGCGGCGTGATGTTGCCAAACCATGCGCCGCTGGTCATCGCAGAGCAATTCGGTACGCTGGAATCGCTTTACCGGGGCCGCATCGATCTCGGGCTCGGCCGCGCACCCGGCACCGATCAGCGTACCGCGCGCGCGTTGCGCCGGGATCTGGCCACGACCGCTGAGAATTTTCCCCATGATGTCATGGAATTGCAGGCCCTGCTGGGACCGCTGCAACCCGACCAGATGGTACGGGCTGTGCCAGGTGCGGGATTGCGGGTCCCGATCTGGCTGCTCGGATCGAGCACGTTCAGTGCGCAGCTCGCTGCGATGCTCGGTTTGCCGTTTGCGTTCGCGTCGCATTTTGCCCCTTCGGAGCTGATGCGGGCGCTCGATGTCTATCGCGCCCGCTTTCAGCCGTCGGAGCGGCTTTCCGAGCCTTACGCGATGGTTGGCGTCAACGTCTTCGCCGCCGATACCGATGCCGAGGCGCGGCGTCTCATCACATCGCTGCAACAGCAATTCGTCAGCCTGCGACGCGGCACGCCCGGACCCTTGCCGCCGCCGGTCGACAACATGGATGAACTCTGGTCGCCGCTGGAGCGGACGGGAGTCGAGGAGGCGCTGGCCTATTCCGTGGTCGGTGCTCCGGACGCCGTCGAGCGGGGGCTTGAAGCATTCATCGCCGAGACCGGTGCAAACGAATTGATGTTGACGGCGCAAATCTACGACCACACGGCGAGACTCCGCTCTTTCGAAATCGCGGCCGAAATACGCCGCCGCATCGACGCCCGTCAGCCGACATCCTTGCTGCGATCGGATGCTTCCATCGCCTGAATATCCCTGACCAGGCAGCGCAGCCCGTACAATTGATCGAGCAGATGCAAAATGATCGCAATGCCCTCGTCGTTGACGCCGAAATCCGCCTTGAGATCCCCGATCAGCCGCGCCCGCGCCAGATCGGCTTCTGAAAACTGAATTGTCTTTTTGCTGGCTAGCGGTACCAGCCACTCCGCTTCGACCCAGGCATTCAATGTCCGGGTATCGAGGTGCGATCGACCGATGAATTCCTGGGTTTCCATCGTCACACTCCCATCGATTGCCGCGGACTGTATTCCACCGGCTGCCACCCCGCGACGAATGCTTCGAGTTTCGGATCCGGCTTTTCCGGAAGCATCAGCATCAGCTTGACATATTCATCGCCCTTGCTGCCGTCGGCCCGCGGCACGCCACGTCCTTTCAGCCTCAGAACGCGGCCGGTATTTGACCATTTTGGCACCGCCACCGCGACCGCTCCGCCGGGGGTGGGGACCCGAACCTTGGCGCCCAGCACCGCCTCCTTCAGCGATATCGGCAGGTCCAGATAGATGTCGTCGCCTTTGCGGGTGAAGTAGGGATGCGGCAGCACGCTTATCTCGATCAGCGCGTCGCCTGCCGGACCCTCGCCCGGCGCCGGGCGACCTTTGCCTCTCAGTCGCAAGATCTGGCCGTCCCGCGTTCCCGGCGGGATGTTGACATCCAGCGTGGTGCCGTCAGGAAGGACAATAGACTGCTTGCCGCCATTGACGGCATCAAGGAAAGAAAGCTCGAGATGATAGCGGACGTCCTGGCCCCGCCGGCGGCGGCCTGCGCTGCCGGCACGGCCGAAAATCTCCGAGAGAATATCTTCGCTGCCGGCGAAATCGCCGAAATCGGAAAAGCCCGAGTTGTTGGTGTAGGCGGACCACCCGTTCTGATCGGCGAAATCCCTGTAGTATTGCTGGCGCGGCCGCTCCATGCCTGAGGCGTCGATTTCGCCGCGGTCAAACCGCGCGCGCTTGTCCGGATCGCCCAAGAGATCGTAGGCAGCCGAAACCTCCTTGAACTTGTCTTCGGCAATCTTGTTGCCGGGATTGAGATCCGGGTGCAGCTTTTTCGCCAGCCGGCGATAGGCTTTTTGAATATCGTCCTGGGTCGCGTCCCTTTTCACGCCCAGCGTTGTGTAGGGGTCCTCGGCCAATGCCCACTCCCGTCTGCACGCCGGCAAAGCCGAGCGAATGTGGCGTCATTGTTCTGCCGGCTGCGATGATGGCTGCGACGACCTGGCCACCACGACACGCGCCGGCCGCAACAGACGATCGCGAAGCGTGTAGCCATTTTCCAAAACCTGGACCACGCTGCCGGGTGGTTGTTCGGTCTGATCCGTCTCCATCACCGCTTCGTGCTTGCCGGGATCGAAAGGCTGGTTGAGGGCGCTGACTTCCTTGACGCCGAATCGATTGAGGATCTGTGTCAGGACGCGATCGGTGGCGGCCACGCCCGCGATCAATCCGTCTGCCTTTCCAGCGTCCCCCTCGGCGGCACCGAGGGCACGGCGCAGATTGTCCACAACCTGAAGCAATTCGCGGGCAAAGTTCGTGATCGCGTATTGCTGGGCGTCCTGCGCGCGCCGTTCACCCTGACGCCTGGTATTCTCGGTCTCAGCCAGCGCCCGCATCAACCGCTCACGCAAGGCGGCAATTTCGGATACCGGATCGTTATTATTGCCGTTGCCCGTAGCTGACGGGTCGACATCGTTGTCCATGGTGTTTTCCGCCATGTCATGCTCCCGATCTCGTACTCGCCGCGTCAGCGTGACGCCTCAATGTTTCAGGACGCCTTGCGGCCGCGAGGATCGACTTCCTCGAATTCGGCATCGACGACGTTGTCGTCGGAAGCGCCGCTTCCGTCACCGGACGGTTTGGCTTGCCCGCCGGCGTCATTGGCGGCTTGCGAGGCCGCACGATTGAGCGCTTCGGCGATTTTGGAAGCGGCCTGCTGCAGACGTTCCGTCGCCTGGCGGATCGATTGCACATTTTCCGACGTCAGATTTTGCTTCACCTCGGCGACGGCCTGTTCGACCTGCTGCTTGAGGTCGGCAGGGATCTTGTTCTCCGCTTCTTTCAGGGCCTTCTCGGCGCTGTAGATCGCCGCATCGGCCTGGTTGCGCGCCTCGACCAGTTCCTTGCGGCGCTTGTCTTCTTCGGCATGCGCTTCGGCTTCCCTGACCATCTTCTGGATATCGGCCTCGCTCAGGCCGCCGGACGCCTGGATCCGGATGCTCTGCTCCTTGCCGCTCGTCTTGTCCTTGGCTGAGACGTTGACGATGCCGTTGGCGTCGATATCGAAGGTGACCTCGATTTGCGGGACGCCTCGCGGCGCCGGCGGAATCCCGACCAGATCGAACTGGGCGAGGAGTTTGTTGTCGGCCGCCATCTCGCGCTCACCCTGGAAGACGCGGATGGTGACTGCCGTCTGATTGTCCTCGGCCGTCGAGAAAACCTGGCTGCGCTTGGTCGGTATGGTGGTGTTGCGATCGATCAGCTTGGTCATGACGCCGCCAAGCGTTTCGATTCCGAGCGACAGCGGCGTCACGTCGAGCAAGAGAACGTCCTTGACATCGCCCTGCAGCACGCCGGCCTGGATCGCCGCACCGATTGCGACCACTTCGTCCGGATTGACACCCTTGTGCGGCTCCCGCCCGAACAGTTTCTGCACGGTTTCCTGGACTTTCGGCATCCGGGTTTGGCCGCCGACCAGCACGACCTCGTTGATGTCGGAAGCTTGCAGACCGGCGTCCTTCAACGCCGCCTTGCACGGCTCGATGGTGCGCTGAATCAGATCGTCGACCAGGGCCTCCAGCTTTGCCCGTGACAGCTTGATGGCAAGATGCTTCGGCCCGTTCTGATCCGCCGTGATGAAGGGCAGATTGACCTCGGTCTGGGTGGCGCTCGAGAGTTCGATCTTGGCCTTTTCGGCGGCATCCTTGAGCCGCTGCAGCGCGAGGCGATCCTTGCGCAGGTCGATGCCATTCTCCTTGCGGAATTCCTCAGCCAGATAGTCCATGATCCGGTTGTCGAAATCCTCACCGCCGAGGAAGGTATCGCCATTGGTTGATTTGACCTCGAACACGCCGTCGCCGACCTCGAGAATCGAAATGTCGAAGGTGCCTCCGCCGAGGTCATAGACGGCGATCTTGCCGCTTCCCTTCTTGTCCAACCCGTAAGCCAGTGCCGCCGCGGTCGGTTCGTTGATGATACGCATCACGTCAAGACCGGCAATCCGGCCGGCGTCCTTGGTGGCCTGGCGCTGGGCATCGTTGAAATAGGCCGGCACGGTGATCACCGCCTGCGTGACGGCGCTGCCGAGATTGGCTTCCGCGGTTTCCTTCATCTTGGTGAGAATGAAGGCGCTGATCTGGCTCGGGCTGTATTTCTTGCCTCTGACCTCGACCCATGCGTCGCCATTGTCGCCGGGCACGATATGGTAGGGCACCATCGCCTTGTCTTTCGCGGTGATCGGGTCGTCATAGCGTCGGCCGATCAGCCGCTTGATGGCGTAGACCGTGTTTTCCGGATTGGTAATGCTCTGGCGCTTGGCCGGCTGGCCGACCAGGACCTGGCCATCGTCGGTGAAGGCGACCATCGACGGCGTGGTGCGGCCGCCCTCGGCATTTTCGATCACCCTGGCCTTGTTTCCTTCCATCACGGCAACGCAAGAGTTGGTGGTTCCGAGATCGATGCCAATTGCCTTCGCCATGATCAGGCTCCTTGTTCAAAAGATGCGTGTAAACGCTTTCGCCGTTTCAGACTTTGTTCGATTAATATGCGGGACGCGCCAGGTGCGTCGGGAGGAAAGACGGCCAGCGCGTCCCGCGGCCGCTTGGGGGACTCAAGCGGCGGCCTTATTCTCTTGCTTGGCCTCTTCCTTGACCTCGATTTTCTTCGGCTCGGATTTGGCCGGCTTCGGAATCGCGATCTTCAGGACGCCGTTCGACATGGTGGCTTGAACGCTCGACGGATCGATGCCGGGAGGCAGTTGCAGCACACGCAGGAATACGCCGTAGCTGCGCTCGCTGAGCTGAACGTTCTTGTCTTTCTGGTTTTCCTCGATCTTCTTCTCGCCGCGAATGGTGAGGGTGTCATCGTCGATCGAAATCTCGACGTCGTTGCGCTCGAGGCCCGGCATCTCCGCGCTGATCTCGATTGCCTTGTCGGTTTCCGAGATTTCGATGTTGGGGATAATCTTCGCGCTCGGGCCTACCCCCTGCGCGAATTCGCTGAACAGCCGATCGATCTCGCGATGCAGACCGAACAATCCGAAATCAGGTCGCGTCAACGCGCCGCCATCACGAAATGGAACCAGTGACGTTAGCCTCATGGGAACCTCCTTATTGCCTTGGTTGATTTGCTGAATGTTGCGTCGTATCGGCTGAAACGGCGCCGTTACGGACTGACCACGATGCGGTCTTCGACCTTGGTGATGCCGGGCGCCGACCAGGCGACGCGCTCGGCTTCCTCGCGCTCGATCCAGGAGCGAACGGTGCCTTTCAGCGTCACCACGCTGCCGTTCGCTTCGACGGTGATCCGATCGGCGTCCACCTCGGCATTTCGCTTGAATGCGTCCTGGATCTTGCGCTTGAGCTCCGAGGGTTCCACCTTCGGCTTCACCATGACGACGTTGGTGACGCCCTTGACGCCCTTCACCTTTCGCACCGCGGTTTCAGCGGTGGTTTTCTGATATTGCCACTCCACCGCGCCTTCCAGAGTGATCCAGCCGTCCTTGACGACGAGCTTGATCCGGTCATACGAAATCGGCAATTCCGCCTTCAGCGCCGTAACCGCGTCTCGCGCAATATCCGGATCGGGACGCTGATCGATCGCCGGCAGCCGGACCTCGATATCATTCGCGACCGCGTGGACTCCCGCGACCCGCTTCGCCGCGGCCTCGGCTTCAAGTCTGTCGGTGTAACTACGGGTGAAGCCCGCCAGCGTAACAACGCCGTTTTTGACCGAGACCGCAATGTCGTCGGCGTTAAGATCGGGATCCCATTTCAGCTCGTCCCGGACATCGCGTTCGATTTCATTGTCGGATTTCATGACTGGCTCCTCGTCTGTACCAAGGGGATTACTCGGCTCGGCTGATCACGCCGCCGATTGCAGGCAATTTATTTGAGGTGACCGGCGCAGCCATGACGACCATCAACTTCTGCTCCAGGTTTATCGTTCGCGGGGGAGGGCTTCGCCATGACGGCGGTTGCCGGGAACGTCGCCGAGTCCTCCGATCAAGGCCGCCGGCCGGCAACCTCGGATCAGCGTGAGCGGGGCTATGGCCTTCCGAGTGGTTCGTCACCCAGCCAGGGATCGACTCGCAGCGAATGGAGCGGAAGATCCTCCGGCGTTTTCGCCAGCTCGATTTCGTGAACGTGGACGGCTTCGGCGCCATGCCGCGCCAGAATTTCCTGAGCTTCGGCTTCCTTCTCGGGGGATTGGACGCGCACCCAGATTAGCAGGCCGTGCGCTTCCGCAAGCTTCTCCAATCCCCGCACCCGCTCTCGTTGCAACCGCCGACGCACCACCAACACCGCGACGCCGCCGACAACAAGCCCGGTCAGGACCGAGACGATGCCGACGGAGAGCGGCGCCATACCGCGTATGATGAGAAAATACGCCATAGCGACCGCGCCGATGCAACCGGCGAGGCTGCCGACAACGGCGTCGGTGGTCAGCACGTCGCCTTGGTCTATCAACGGTTGCCGGGCGGCGGTCGGAATATCGGCAAGATCCGCCGGCGGAATCGACTGGTAGTTCAATCGCCGTTGCAGCTCATCTAACGGGGCACTGACATCGATGTCCGCGCGGTCGAATCCTGCGACCAGCAGGTCATCCGCAGCATCGATGAGCGCCTTCCGCGAACGAAAGACGCCCGTCACCTCGCGGCTGCTGACCTGCTCCAGGATATCGTCAGACAATGCGTGCATCGAGGTCGTCCAGGCAGCAGTGTTATGACGCCGGATAGTTGAATTCGGACAACTTCTTCAGCTCATCTTTTGTCGCACCGGGCAGCGTAATCTTTTGTCCGCTATCGTCGATGACGAGGCTGTCATATGGTATCGCCACCAGACGTCCGCCGAGACCGAGGAAACCTCCCACCTGCAGCACCGCGAAACTCAGCTGCTTCTTGTCCTTGTCGGCGACTACGTCATCGACGGTGCCGATCTTCTCGCTCTTGTCGTTGGTAACGCTGCTGCCGATCAGCTTGCTCATCCGATAGCCTTTCGCGACGACCGAAAGATCCACCTTGACGAGCTGCACCCCGGCTTGCGGCAGCGCGGGGCCGGCGGCAAGGGTGACCGCGAGCGCGGTCCAGATCATCCAGCCCGAAGAACGCGGTCGTGCCGCAGGAGCGACGCGAGATGGACTCGGTAAAGCCGAAGCATCAATGCCGGATTTCAGCGAGGTTCGGAATCCAGTGAAGGCAGCCATGGTTCTCTCCTGAGGTTTAAGCATGGTCAGGGGGTAATCCCCAGACCCCGAGTCGGCACTGACCATTGTCAATTCGAGGAAGCTTTTTGAATCGTCGCGCCGACCGCGGTCCTTTTTGCAACTCCGTTATGCGCCGGGGTCGGCAGCAAGGCATGTTTTCACCTCGCGCGAGATTGGCGGTCGACATGGCAATAGGCGCCCCATGCGTTGACGCCGTCGATTGCAATCAATTTCGAGCATTGCAACGTTCGCCCGCGAGTGTTTGTTGTCAGCGGCCCTGTTCCGGCGGCCGGGTTACGTACTTTTACGGTACGCAGATTCGCCAAATTGTCTGATCGTCAGCGATGGGCGACGGTCCGTCCCGAGGAACGGTGCCTTCCTCTGCACCTGAGGGAATGCTCGAGACAAAAGGATGCGGTCATGAAAGCGAGAAGCCATGCAGCAGATTACTATCGGCGGATACTTTCGGCGCAGCCCCATGGGCTGAAGCGCCTCGATCCAGTTGCCGCGATTATGCACTGCCATCGCGGTCAGGAAATTCCCAATAGCCCGGGGCCTGCGGGCCACTGGTATTGTGTTATTGTTGGCGCGGTCCGGCGCTGCACAATCCGTTCCGACGGCCGGCGACAGATCGTCGATCTGATGCTGCCGCAGGACTTCTTCTTCGTCTCCGACAGCATGAGGGAGGGGACGATCGAAGCGGTAGTCGAGGAGACCGTGCTTGCAAGCTATTCCGGCGCACGGGTCGAACAGTTGGCAGAACGCGACCCGCTGTTCGCGCGCGAGCTCCGCGAGGTGGCGCTTCAGTCTCTCACGCGTTCCCAGGACCAGCTCCAGATTCTCGGCGGCATCACCGCGCTCGAGAAGGTCGGCTCTTTTCTGCTTTCGCTCGATGGACGCGGGTCCGAAAAGAGGGGGCAAGTGGAACTGCCGGTGTCCCGCTATGACATCGCCGATTATCTGGCCGTCTCGGTCGAAACCGTGTGCCGGTCCATTACCGATTTGCAGCATCGCGGCGTTATTGCCTTGGCAGGCAAGCGAACCGTCAAGATTTTGAACCGGAGCGCCCTGGAAGACCGTGTCGGCGAACGCGCAATGGTGGCGTGAGCCGATCGTGGCGGGATCGAACCTCTGTTGCGGCCCTATCGTTTGTCGCCTGCTGCCGAGACGTTCAGCCTCGCCAGCACACCGACGCGGATAGCCTCGGCGAGCTGCCGCACGCCAAGCCGCTCCATCATGCGGGCCCGGTGGACCTCGACCGTGCGCACGCTGATCCCGAGATGGTACGCGATCAACTTGTTGGGGCGGCCGGACACCAGTTGGTCAAGAACTTCCCGCTCGCGTGGACTGAGGGTTGCGATCCGCCGGACGGCGTCGCCGATTTCGCGGTCGCGATCGAAGTGGGTTTCTCTACTGAACGCCGCCTCGATCGATCCGAGCAGCGCATGATCGCTGTATGGTTTTTCCAGGAAATCGCTTGCGCCCGCCTTCATCGCGCGAACAGCGGTTTGAACATCTCCCTGGCCGGTCACCACAATGACTGCGAGGTCGCTTCTCATCTGGAGCAGTTGGGTCTGGACATCCAGCCCGCTCATGCCAGGTAAGCGGATATCCAGCAGGACGCATCCGGTCTTGAACGTCCTGGCTGCCGCCAGAAACGCGTCCGGACGGTCGAACGTGACCGGCTCGAAGTTCGCCGAACTCAGCAAACGCTTCAGCGACCGAAGCACGGCGTCGTCATCATCCAGAACGTAGACGGTTCGTTCAGTCGCCATTTGCCGCTCCGCCGGAGGGAAGGGTAAAGCGAAAAA
>Ga0209733_1000057_pt1 | contig 13702 bp, 11 predicted proteins | sample BlaSpr_A8_OM2_M1_FD_187976 | JGI IMG/M metagenome (GOLD analysis project Ga0209733, IMG submission 187976) | Forest soil microbial communities from Thunder Bay, Ontario, Canada - Black Spruce, Ontario site 2_A8_OM2_M1 (SPAdes) (version 2) | ecosystem: Environmental > Terrestrial > Soil > Boreal...
TGTCACCTATCATTTCTCCCAACCAACCTTGCCAGCCTTGGAGGAAGTAATGGAAAACTTCGCCGAGTTGATGCAAAGGCTACTTGAAATCCAAAGTAGCGGAAGACAAAGAAGTCCAGAGCTGATCGCGGAAGATGAGCGATTGATGGATGGTCTACGGAAGAGAAATCTGGCACGAAACCCCGCACAAACGATAAAGGCTAGCGAGGATGGTTCGGCGCCGACGCAATTCAAAGCTTAGCTTTTTTCGTCTCGGATTTTGGGTCGGCTGATGATGTAGGTTGTGGACCTTGAGACGTTAGATCTGCCGGCTGTCCCTACTGAGAATCCACAGCCCAGACTGCGCGAGAGCGGGAGGTAAACTTGATTTGTTCCCATAACGTACAAAATCGACGCCCATTAAGAGCACGATTCGGACGAAGGTCGTCGGGCATGTGACGTTTTCGGACTTTGGCGCAAGATCCCCAACGCCCCGAACGCACCGACCGAGTACTCCCGAGATGTCTACCGTCGTCGATGAACTAAAGGGGATTCGTGGTAGGGTTCAGTTTAATAAGTGTGCCATCTTGACCCCGACGCTCTTTTCGGCATGATGAGGATGTTTGAGGCGCTGGCAGAAGAGTCCTTCCGCGTGACGCGCACTTTCAGAATCGCTTGTCTATTGCTAAACCGTTGCTCGGGCTAACCGAAACACCCGGCCCCCTGGAATCGTGCGCTGCCGACTGGAGACTCCTTGCTGAGCATTGCCCCTTCGCAGATGAAATGAGTTGGGGCGACTTTGTCAAAGATTCAGCAAACTATGTAGGAGAGATCCATAAACTGGTCGTTGCACTGTGTTCTGGTGGCTAGTCGCTATCCGCGCGAGCCGAGGTCCCGCTCTCGCCTCAGTAGAGGGCAAATGAAATACTTACTGCTGTTGCTGAGCCTCGGCCAGCTGAGATTGTTGGGTCTCGTCAAGAAATTGGGACCACTCTTCGTCTGCGGCAAACTCCTCGTCTGGGGGAAGCACTGCTTGCGACAGCGTCACTCGAACTCGAACCTGCAGCTGAGTGTTCGCTTTTCCCTTCATCATGCCCATGGTAGGGGGTACGTCGGCATAATCGCGGCCGATTGCGGTGCGAATGTGCTTCTCGGACGCGAGCCGATTAATTGTAGGATCGAAACCTACCCAGCCAATCCCTGGGAGAAGAGCTTCCACCCACGCATGCGTCGCACCGTCCGCCGACGGATGTGAATCTTCGCTGCTGTGGCAAAGGTATCCACTAACATAGCGACAGGGAATCCTGGCATTTCTCACGAGTGCGATCATAATGTGAGCAAAATCCTGACACACGCCCTGCCGTGACCGAAGGGCATCCTCAATCGGTGAATTTACTGTGGTGCTCTTCTTTACATAGCTGAAACTGCGATGCACACCGGAGGCAATATCCCGGAGGAATGCCAGGGGACCTCGTCCCTTCCTTTCGGTCGCTCCGATCTCCACTGCCAGCCGTTCAAGTTCCGGTGATGAGCGCGCAAAACGGCTCGGCATCAACATGTCCCAGTAATCTTTTTTTTCGATGAGCTCTTCCAGTTCCTGCCACCCTTCGTACTCCATGACTTCGGGAATCGATGGCTGGGCGTCAATGTTTACCAGAGCGTCAGAGACGATCGTGAGTTGGTCATGACGGGAAGGCAGGTCGAAGTGGTGGACAAGATTGCCGTAGGAGTCGGTATAGCCAAAAATCCGGGCGCGCGGATTTACCGATAGCTGAAAAACAAAACAGCGCTGGTTGCCCTCGCTTCTGGGGTGCATGCGAACCTCCATCATGCTCTGCCAGACGAAATGGCTGTAGCGATAGCGCGTAAAATGGCGAATGGCGTAGAACATTTAGTTTTGAAAAGCAACTTCAATCGGATATTCGATATAGAGCTCGTGAACAGCCGCATGCAGTTCGCGACATTGCTCAATAATTGACGCAAGATATTTGTGCAATCCGGCAATGATTTCGCCGATCTGTACGTAGGTAACCATGGATCGCAAACGGCCGATTAATCTTTCGACATGTTCGGTCCGGCGGCTCAAGGATAGATTGCTGATCGCAGTCAAGGCCTCGTGCATTCGGTCCATCGAATAACGGACCGAATAAGGGAACTCGGGCTTCAGCAGGAGGAAATTCGCGATTCGTTCCGGTTTGAGTTCGGCGGTGCATGCCTTGCAATAAGCTTCAAAGGCAGCACAACTGCTCAACAGGCCCACCCAATCTAGATCATCAGCATGCTTGCCGACGACAAAATAAGCATCGAGCATGACGCAGAGATTGCAGGCCCTCTCGATATACTTGCCTTGCTGAATAAAATGCCAGGCTTCGTCGTGATTCATAGTGGCGGAGGTAATTCCATTAAACCTGTAGGAGCCTTCGCGCACCAGGTTTACCACTCGCATAGCCCCGGCATCATCATCGGGTTTCAGCTCAGCGCCAGTCACGTCATGGAAAAGGCTATTCAGGTGCTCCCACATCTCCGAGCTGATTTCCTCGCGGACTTGCCGGGCATTTTCGCGAGCTCCGCTGATGCATTTGACAATCGAAAAAGCCCCTTCCGGATCCGCTACCAACGAAAACAGGGCGCGCTGGGGGTCGACGTTGTTGGAAGCCGAACCGGGGGCTAGCGAGGAAACAGCGCGAAACCAGCGCTCTTCGGTGGAAAACTTTGCGGGATTCAAAATTAGACCGTAGGTCGCCTTTAGGACACGCGCGGCATTGTCTGCGCGCTCGAAATAGCGGCTCATCCAGTAAAGACTGTCGGCGACGCGGGAAAGCATGACGTTTTGTCACCCAATTCTTCTAAATCTCAATTCTGCAAGATCCACGTGTCTTTCGAGCCTCCACCTTGAGAGGAATTCACGACCAGCGAGCCCTTTCGCAACGCCACTCGGGTCAGGCCACCGGGGACAATGGTGATTTTTTCGCCGTAGAGAACATAGGGACGGAGGTCGACGTGACGGGGCTCGATTATTCCGTCTACAAAGCACGGCGCGGTCGAAAGATTGATTGTAGGTTGCGCAATGTAGTTTCGCGGTTGGGCGTAAATCTTTTGTCGAAATTCGGAGCGTTGTTGTTCCGTGCTATGCGGGCCAATCAGCATTCCGTACCCACCTGACTCGCCCACCGCCTTCACCACGTACTCATCCAACCTCTGGCAGACGTGGTCACGTTGCCCCGGATCGGACATCAACAAAGTTTCAACGCCTTCCAGAATCGGATCCTGATCGAGGTAGTAGCGGATGATTTTGGGCACAAAGGCGTAGATCGCCTTGTCGTCGGCGACTCCCGTCCCCAGAGCATTTGCGAAGGCTACGTTTCCGGCGCGATAGGCATTAACAAGCCCCACCGCACCCAGTGTCGACCCATTTGCGAAAACCAGGGGATCGAGATAATCGTCGTCGATTCGACGATAGATCACATCCACACGCTGCAGGCCGAAGGTCGTTCGCATGTAGACGACATTGTCGTGCACAACTAAGTCTTGGCCCTCGACCAGTTCAATACCCATCTGCCGAGCCAGATACGTATGTTCAAAGTAAGCGGAGTTGTAGGAGCCGGGCGTCAGTAAAACCACAGTCGGCTCGGAACGGCCCTCGGGAGCGAGAGACCGCAGCGTCGACAGAAGTACCTGGCTGTACTGCTCAATTGGCCGCACACGACATTTTTGAAACAGTCCGGGAAATATCTGCTTCATCACCCGGCGGCTCGTGAGCATGTAAGAGACCCCACTGGGGACGCGCAGATTGTCCTCCAGAACCACAAAGTTCCCCTCCGGGTTTCGTATCAAGTCGGTGCCGACCACCGTGATGTATACGTCGCGGGGAACTTTGACATTGCGCATTTCGCGGCGGTAATGTTTGCAGGTGTAGACGATGCTCCCGGGCACGACGCCGTCTTCAATGATTTTGCCCTCATGGTAGACATCTTTGAGGAAGAGATTCAGCGCTGTGATCCGCTGCGTCAGACCGCGCTCAATCTTTTCCCATTCCGTCGCCGTGATAATCCTGGGCAGCAGATCGTGAGGAAAAATCCGCTCCGTCCCTTTATCACCCCCATACACAGTGAAAGTGATTCCCTGGTTGAAAAAGGATTGGTCAGCCTCGTGTTTGCTGCGCAGTAACTCGTCCGGCCCCAGGTTCAGAATCAGGTTGTGCAGCGGGCGATATTGTTTTCGGGGATGGTCCACAGCGCTGAACATCTCGTCGTAAGCGCCATCGAGTTCGTACCGGTGGAGGGCTTTCGCACCGTTATGATCGGACGGATGCGTTTCTATGATCATGTTTGCCGCGCCGCATTTCTCGGAAGAATAGCGCATCAGACGGCGAATTGGCGACCGGGAAAACCGATTTGCGTCATTGAAAAAACGGCGTGGAGCGCTCTAGCGAGCCTACACCCTGGATCGAGCGACTTCTCTGACGCTCTCCGCCGGCTTTTCGTTGCCGGAAGACTGGAATTCAATGTCAGGCAACTGCTCCACCGCCCGCCGAAGGGATTGCTCCCAGCTCGAATGGATCAGGTTCAGGTCCCTGTCTCCGGCTGAAACTCGGCGGTATCGGGTAATTTCCAGGCTGTCTTTCTTATACAACAACAGATCGAAGGGGGGGCCGACCGTCACATTGGAGCGCATGGTGGCATCGAGCGAGAGGAGAGCATATTTCGCCGCAACCTCAAGGGAGGTTGTGGATTGGATGCCACGATCGAGGATCGGTCGACCGTATTTGCACTCCCCCAGTTGCAAATACAAGGAATCTTCTGTGGCCGCCAGAGGATTTCCTTGCGGATAAATCAAGTACAGGTTCGGCTTTTGCCCCCGAACCTGCCCCCCCAGCAGCAAGTGAACGTTGAAGCTGAAGGAATCGCGCTCCAGAGAAGCACGGTCGATGTCGGAGATCCTGCGCACACAGTCTCCCACGATGCGGGCAGCGTCGTAAAGCGAATTGGCTTGGGCCAGCCCTCGTCCGGAATCAAAATCATCTACCAGCAAAGTGATCACCGATTGGCTTATGGAGAGGCTGCCGCTGGTCAAAATTACAAACACTCGCTCCCCAGGCTGAACGAAGCGATACATCTTGCGACAGACATTAACCTGATCAAACCCTGCATTGGTCCTCGAATCCGAGGCCAATACCAGACCTTCCTGCGTCGTAATTCCCAAACAGTATGTCAATTTGCCCTCTGGTCTGAAGCTACTGCATCATACACTGATTGCTGGTGCCGAATTTGTGATCCAGAGCAGCAAGAAAAAATGTGCAAGATCAACCAGATTAAAGTGATAGTTTCTGCATCTGATCTGCGCCAGCACCCCGCTCGCACAAGGAAAGCCGCATTTTTATGCTGATTCGCCTTGGCTACGACATTCAATTCGAGACGGTTGGGGAAGTACCCTTCATGAACCTGCTCAGCATACATCCGTCGCGAAAGAATGACTTACGAGAGCTCGACGAATTACATACCGACCCGCTGGTGAATGTCGAGAGCTACGAGGACAGCTTTGGCAATCAAGCTTGCCGCCTGTTGGCTCCGCCCGGCAAGATTCGATTCCAGAATTCCACGCTCATTGAAGACTCGGGCAAGCCCGACCTCGAAGGTCCGGATGCGGCCGAGGTTCCCATACACCAACTCCCCCTGAATGTGATGCCGTACCTAATGAACAGCCGGTATTGCGAGGTGGATCTCTTGTCCAATACTGCGGCGGAGATCTTTTGGAACGCTCCAAGAGGGTGGCACCGCGTTCAGGCAGTGTGCGATTGGGTGCACAGCAAAGTCACTTTTGGATACGAGTTTTCCAGTCCAATTCGCACGGCGCTGGGAGTGTACACCGAGCGAGTCGGGGTATGCAGGGACTTTCAGCATCTGGCTATCACCTTCTGTCGTGCCCTCAACATTCCCGCCCGTTATGCCACGGGATACCTAGGCGACATCGGAGTGATCGTGGCCCCGAGCCCGATGGACTTCAGCGCGTGGTTTGAAGTTTACCTGGCAAATCGCTGGTGGACGTTCGATGCCAGACACAACGTTCGCCGCATCGGACGCGTGTTAATGGCAACCGGCCGCGACGCGACTGACTGTGCGATTACAACGTCATTCGGAAGAGCACGGTTGATTAACTTCCAAGTCATCACCGATGAAGTGCAGAAGTCATGACCGGCAAGCGTGTGTATCTAAGGACAAGCCTGCTGGTTTTCGCTCCAATTGTATTGGGTGCGCCGACTGCACGCTGGGATAACTTTTCCAAAATCGCCTTTACAGTGCGCCGGGCTAAACCGGCATGAAGTAGAGGATGCAAGAGCCTTACGAGAAAGGAGTAGCGATCCACTCGCTGATGTGTTCAGCCACTGCTCTGCCTCTGCCGCGACAGGCAGAGGCCACAAGTTCCGTTTGTGCGACAACTTGACGTCTTGTGAAAGCCGAGATGGACGACCTCCTTCTCCGGCAGCGCGCCCGACCGCAAGCGCGCGTCCAGCGACAGGCCGGGCACCAGTTCGCTCACAAGGTAATCGTGGCCCTCGAAGTTGTCGAAGTCGTAGATGGTCTGAATGGATGGGTGATTGAGCCGTGAGAGGACGCGGGCTTCGTTGCGAAACCGCTTGCGTGCCGCTTCATCGTTAAGCGCGCCGGGATTCAGTACCTTGATGGCAAGGTCGCGCTTCAGCTTTTCGTCGTAGGCCCGATAAACGACACCCGTACCGCCGGCACCGATCTCCTCCTCGATGCGGTAGCGCCCAAACCTCTGGCCAACGTACGGCATGCGCCCTCACACCGTGCGAGATGGTAGCACTTCAAAGCCGGTCGGCTCACCCACGCTTTGTTTCGATGGGCACATTCTGGGTGAATTGCCGGCTACTCGTCGAGGTGAACCTCGCCACAGCCGCTCGACGCCTGTCGAGACTGTTTCCGAGTGACGGGCAACTCTTCCCTAATCTTGTAAGGTAAGGTTTGCCGACAACCTGTCCGGAATCGGGTCAGCTGCACTACGATTCGCCCAGCGGTTCGGATTGCTGCTAAATACCTTCATGGACCAAACGGAGTTACGCGCATGTCAGTCGAATGGGCGAAAGGATTCCCCAATCGCGACTGACATCATAACCAAGCTTTCGGCAGGTGACCCTTGGCATGCGGCGCAAACATCAGCAGCATGAGTCGGCTTCCTCGGATTCAGGGCTTTCCGGTTTGACACCCCCTCTCCGAGGTTCCTATACTGCTCACCACGCCACTCCGCGCCACCAACCCCCGTTCTGGGAGGACCCGATGCCGAAGCATTCCCTGATGTTTTTTCTACTTGCTGCCTCCACATCTGTCGCCTTTGCCCAACAACACAGCGTTCCTCAACCCAAGCTCACCCCGCAAACCAGCGGCACCACGCAGCTGCTGATCGCTGTCAGCCCGGTGAATTCCCGTGTGGTCTGGGCAGCCGGAACTGGCGGCACGTATGTCGTCACCACTGACGGCGGCGCGACTTGGAAAGCCGCTGTCGTGCCGGGAGCCGAGAGCCTGCAATTCCGCGATGTGCAAGGCGTCAGCGAGAAAGTCGCCTACTTAATGTCCATCGGAAACAACACGACAGATTTCCGCATCTACAAAACCGTCGACGGCGGCGCGACCTGGACGATCCAGTTCACGAACGAGACTGTGAATGCTTTCTATGATTGCTTCGCCTTCTGGACTCCGAAGCGGGGCATCACGCACAGCGATTCGGTGAACGGAGTATTCCCCGCTATTCGCACCACCGACGGAATGACCTGGCAGTCTATCGCCGCCAATATGCCGCCGGCCTTGCCGGGGGAAGCCTCCTTTGCGGCGAGTGGCACCTGCATCACAACCCAGGGTGGACAAAATGCCTGGATTGCCACCGGCGGCTCAGCCATTGCCAGGATCTTAGCCACCCGCGATGGCGGTGACACTTGGAACGCCTATGACACTCCGCTAGTGAGTTCGCCGAGCGCAGGCGCGATCTCGGTGGCCTTCCGCAATCCGTGGAATGGAATTGTGGGTGGCGGCGACCTGGGCTCAAACGATTCCGCCGATGCGGCAACCTCGAACGATGGCGGCCGAACCTGGACTCTTACCAACAAGCCGCCCGTGCAGGGATCCATTTTCTGCCTGAGCTACGTACAAGGCATCGGCCATCATGACCTTGAAGCAGGAGATCACGACTACGACAACGCCGTCGTCATTACCGCCGAAACGGCTCCGAACTTCGACTCAGGATCAGCGGCCTGGACTCCCGACGAAGGACAGACCTGGTTTCAACTTCCCGGAGTGAGCGGCTACTGGGCGGTCGCTTTTGCGACACCAAAAGCTGGATGGTTCGTGGGCAATGGAGGTCAGATCCTGAAGATCAGCTTCTAACACGTGCGACATAGGGCATCGTCGCCCGCTGCCCACCCGTTTTCCCGGGGGCTCGGCCGCCCCGTTTCTTACGCCGGGTACCGTTGAACGTTGTCGCCGACAAATAACGGCTGCGGAACGTTCCGTCATCCAAGCCAGTGGATAGGGCCTTGGTCTCTTCGGCTCTAAACGGCAGAAATGCCACTTCTTGAGTTCACAGTCTCGGTGATTGTTAGCGAGTGACGGGCTTAACCGGAAGTTACGTTCTAACGCGGACTCCGACGACGTTGTCCCGAAGTCGGCTCCGAGGAAATCGCCATCGATCTCCTCCAAGCCCGTTTCGAGGGCCTATCGGACTTGAGGGGGTGTGCTCTAATGCGATTACTAATTCCGGTTTGCCGTTCCATCCATGAACTGGGTTCGGTTCCTGGTCCCGGTCTCTATGGTTACGGACCGGATGTCGGGGTAAGGGATCGATCTGAGAAATATCCTGCAGCAACATCGTTCTTCAGTCGGGGGTCACGATCGGTTCCCAGGTATTCGTCGAGAAAGTCCAGCAGCACTTGCACTTTTGGCGTCAGCCCTGAGGGGCTAGAGAATAGCGCACAGAGAGTGATCGGCTCCGGGACCCACTGCGGCAGAATCTGCACCAGAGCCTTTCGAACTTCCGGACTTTTCGCCATCCACAACGGAAGAATGACGATACCAAACCCACCCAGGGCGAGTTTCAGAGCAACCGTCGGATCGCTCGTAACCACTCGAAAGAGAATATCGGGCGTTACCACCTTTTTGCCCCGGCTCAACTTCCAGGGTCCGGAGCCTACGCAGTTGTGGAGCGGGAGGTCATCCGGGGTCGATAGATCTCCAGCGTCTTTGAGATAGTTTGGGCTGGCGAAAAGTCCTCGAACCGTCCCTGGATATGGCCGCACGCGCCGCAATGAGTCTTTCGGCGCCCGCAGTTTAAAGAAGACGTCCACGTCATCTCGCGGCTCCTGATCCCAACTTGCTGCATAGGGTTCGATCTCAACGCGTAACTCGGGATAGCGTTCCAGAAATTCCTTCAGCAAGGGCGCGAGAGTGTCGCGCGCCATGGTCACGGGACAAGCTACCTTCAGCAGCCCGCTTGGGCTGGAGCGGTGGCCTTCCAAAACGTCCCGTCCGTGCTGAAGGCTCTGCAGCGCACGTCTGCACGATTGCAGGTATTCCTTCCCGGCGTCGGTCAGGACGAGGCCTCTGGGACCTCGATGCACCAGCAGAACCGCGAGGTGCTTTTCCAGTCGAGTCAACGCCCGGCTCACGGTCGAAACAGGACAGGCCATCTCCTTCGCCGCAGCTGTCAGCGTGCCCGCCTGCGCGACCGAGACGAAGGTGCGTACATCGTTGAGATCCAAGTCATTCATGCAAAGCCACTCCGCAGCGTGTATTCGTTGAGCCTAGCAACAGTGTTGCACTGACGCAATTCTATCTTGCGCCCATCGATCTAGCAGAGTTCGGCAAGAAACATCTATCCATAGACCTGCGGACCGCAGAACGAAACAAACTGGGAGCGCAGACACGGAGGAGCGATGAAGATTCTAGTAATTGGGGGCACCGGCAAAGTTGGGGCAGAAGTCGTGAAGGAACTGCAGAAGCGCAAGGCAGACATTCGCCTGCTTGTACGGAATGACGGCACTCCGACGCCGCAGGGCACCGAGGTCGCCAGCGGCGATTTGCTGGATCCGGTTTCCGTAGAGAAGGCAATGCACGGAGTGGACAAGCTCTACCTATTGAACGCCGTCTCGCCCGATGAACTGACGCAAGGCCTCATCGCCTACGATCTGGCCAAGAAGCTGAGGCTGAAACACATCGTCTATCACTCGGTCTTCCGCGCGGAACACTTCAAGGATGTTCCGCACTTTGCCTCAAAGCTCGCGATGGAAAGCGCCATACAGGAGTTTGAAGTTCCCTTCACGATTATTCGCCCAAACTACTTCATTCAGAACGATGCCACATTGAAAGACCCGCTCCTGAAGACTGGAATCTACCCCGCGCCGCTGGGCAACGCAGGCATCTCCGTAGTCGACATCCGAGACATTGCGGAAGCAACGGCAATCGTTCTGACTTCGGACGAACACGATGGCAACACTTATAACCTTAACGGTCCGGAGGCTCTGAGTGGTCCGAAAGCGGCATCGATCTGGAGCAAATTGCTCGGCAAAGAGATTCGTTACGCGGGTCACGACATGGATGCGTTCGAGGAGCAGATGAGAAATTCAGCTCCGTCGTGGTCGGCATTCGACATCCGCATGATGTTTCAAGGGTATCTCGAACGTGGTTTCGTCGCTGAGACGGGAGATGTCGAGAAGTTGACGAAGCTCTTGGGGCACGCTCCGCGCCGCTACGAGGATTTTGCCGCGGAGACCGCTGCGCTTTGGAAGTAATGAATCGCGTCAATGACTCAAAACAAGACCTTTGAGGAGAACAAAATGTCATCCGCTCAGCCGACAATTCCGCCGGACGATCCCAAACGCAGCCTCACCCTTGCTCAACTCGAAAACCTGCCTCACATCGGACTGGTCGGCGATACCTATACCATTACCGTGACCGGCGAGCAGACTGCCGGACGCTTCTGCGTCATCGACATGCACATCCCGCCCGGCGGCGGTCCGCCACCGCACCGGCATGACTTCGAGGAGACCTTTATCCTCCTCGAAGGCCAGATGGAAGCCACCTTCCGTGGCCAGAATTCGACCGTCCGCACCGGCGAAACCCTGAACATTCCTGCCAACGCTCCTCATCAGTTTCACAACGCTTCTGGTGAGGCCGTACGCATGCTCTGTATTTGCTCTCCTGCCGGGCAGGAGAAATTCTTTTTGGAGGTTGGAGTTCCGGTCGCCACTCGTATCACACCTCCGCCCAAGCTCTCTGAAAAGGATCAAGCGACATTCATCGAGAAAGTAAAAGCGCTCGCCCCCAAGTACCGCACCGAACTGCTAAGAGAGGCGTAGACCGGCGGAGAGGCCGTCTCATCTCGAAGGGCATGATTTCGGCCAGACAGCGTGAAGTTGTCCAGAAGTCGGCTTGTAGGAAGTTTCACCACATCGGTAACGAAAAACGCGCTTCCGGGAAGTGCCCGTCGGACGCATGGAGACCACCGTCGATCGGTAGTTTCACTCCGTTGGTAAAAAGGGCGGCCTACATGAAAGTAGGGTTTCTAGGAGCCGGTATCGTAACAGGCACGTGGCGGCCGCCATTTGATAAATGCTGGTCACACCAACAACTTAACTCTCGACTTGATTCCGGTTTTGTGACCACTCTTTCGCCGGCGCGGATGGTTCCCTTATGTGTCGCTCGTGTCCGTCAAAAAACTGCCAGATTATGCGGCTTTTGACAAGAACGTCGATCGAAAATCCTCTACGTTTGCGCTGCCTCAAAGCCATCCAGTCATCGAGGCGCGTAAACCATTGCTTTTCATTGGTTTGTGCTGGTGCCGGGAGGGGGAGTCGAACCCCCAAGACCCGAAGGTCGGCGGATTTTGAGTCCGCTGCGTCTGCCAGTTCCGCCATCCCGGCTCTACTTGCAAGTGCCTGATTTTACGACCTGTTTATGGCTATCTTCCCTTTTCATCGAAAAGGACGAATGTACAACTGTGTAAGAAAGTGTGTCGGTTTTCCCGGATTTCCACCGTTCGTTGTCATTTTGCCCGTGAAGCTCTTTGCCGACGATTCTCGGGCTAAGAGTCCATTTCCAAGTCATAAGAAAGCACCCGCACGAGATTCTACCACTTCACTAAGAACTGCTACCTTACATCCTATGCACTGCTTCGACTGAAGCCGCCGTCACTTGCGGCATCCTCAGCCGGGCGTCTTTGATGGCTCAACAACTGGCGTACATGATCTTACTTCAAGCTCTAAGACTGCATCTGCAAGAAGGAGCTGCTCGGGGCATCGGTTGGCTTTTCGCGCTTGCCGACCCACCGATACGAACGGCCATGGCATGGATGCACGATGCACCTGGACATAAGTGGACATTGCAGGGACTCGCCGATTGCCTTGGCATTGTCCCGCACGGTATTTGCACAGAAATTCAAAAAGCGGGTGGGGATGACCTCAATGGAATATCTGACGCGGTGGCGCATGTTGCTGGCCGGTGATCGTTTGAAGAGTTCTGATGATTCTGTTTCTGCGATCTCCTCGTCGCTCGGCTACGAAACAGAGAGCGCCTTTGGCAAGGCATTTAGAAGATTTTGGGGCCACTCACCTCGGGAATACCGTAGAGCCGATGCAAGCACGTCATTCACACCGCCTGGCACCCTCCGCTCGTGAGGCTTTGTTATTGTAAAACTCCAGCGCTCGTGAGTAACGAGAAACGCGCTTGTCGTCAGTTGTGCGATTGATGACGAGAAGCCCGCTTCTCGTTACCTATCCGCATGCGTCTTAAGGAGCCTTCGCAGAGCCCTGGGTACAAACCGTTTGGTTCCGTAAAGCGTGCTCTATTGCACAGTAAGAAAGTCAGATGAACAATGATCATTGATTAGGAGAAATGCGATGGCGAACAGCAAAGATGTCGTGGTCACCGGGGTCTCCACCGGAATTGGTTGGGGAACGACAAAAGTGCTTGTTTCAAAGGGATTTCGCGTGTTCGGTTCTGTACGCAAGCAGGCTGACGCCGATCGTTTGCAAACAGAGTTCGGTGACGGCTTCGTGCCTCTCATGATGGACATTACGGACGCCGACGCTGTACATCAAGCAGCCCAGAAGGTCGGCTCCATGATAGGCGATAGGAATCTGGTTGGCTTGGTGAACAATGCAGGAATTGTGGTGAGTGGACCACTGCTTTATCTGAGGCTCAGCGAGTACAGGCGGCAGTTGGAAGTCAACATGATCTCCCCGCTTGTCGTAATCCAAGCCTTCGCTCCTCTTTTGGGAACAAATAAGAAGCGGCAGGGTCCCGCCGGGCGCATCGTGAACATCAGCTCGAGCGGCGCAAAAATTCCTATCCCCCTTATCGGTGCTTATAGTTCGTCCAAGTGTGGTCTCGAAGGAATGTCGGACGCGCTGCGGATAGAACTGATGTTATTTGGCATCGACGTCGTGATGATTGAACCGGGCACTGTGAACACGTCAATGTACGACAAGGGCGAAAAAGAAGATCTGAGTGAGTTCAAGCAGACCGAGTATTGGGAGGCGGTGCAGAACTTCCAGAAGTGGATCGTCAACGAAGCACGTACTAATGGCCTACCCCCTGAGCGTCTGGGCGAAGCCGTCCATCTGGCACTCAGCACGGCAAAACCTAAGGCACGCTACGCGGTCATTCCGCAACGTTTCAAGAACTGGACTCTGCTCAGACTCCTTCCTGTGAGGATGTTC
>Ga0209733_1000058_pt1 | contig 13614 bp, 8 predicted proteins | sample BlaSpr_A8_OM2_M1_FD_187976 | JGI IMG/M metagenome (GOLD analysis project Ga0209733, IMG submission 187976) | Forest soil microbial communities from Thunder Bay, Ontario, Canada - Black Spruce, Ontario site 2_A8_OM2_M1 (SPAdes) (version 2) | ecosystem: Environmental > Terrestrial > Soil > Boreal...
TCTACGATTGAAATAAGTGGTGGCCAGGGACGGAGTTGAACCGCCGACGCCAGCCTTTTCAGGGCTGCGCTCTACCACCTGAGCTACCTGGCCACGTTTTGAAACCTGCTCTCGCGGGCTGTGAGCATCCTTCGCTCACGCTGAGTGTGGCGAGATTCGCAGACCGAACGAAACGGCTCACTGCGGAAGCGTCTGGAACGTCCTCGATTATAACAACCGTTCGGATTTCCCTCAACGTCCAATGCGGTTTTGCCTGCCGAGAAAAAACAAGATCCATGGATCTCACGGAACTCAACCACGCTCGCAAACAATATCCATTCGAATCCGTGGCAAGCCTCATCCCGTGAAACTCTTCACGAACTCCACCAAGCTCCGCAGGGCTATACCGGACGGACCTTTCGCGATCCAGGGCTTTTGATCTTCCATCCATGCCGTGCCCGCGATGTCGAGGTGGATCCACGGCGTTTCTTCCGCGAATTCTTTCAAGAACATCGCGGCCGTGATCGCGCCGCCCCAGCGTCCGCCGGTGTTCATGATGTCGGCGATCGACGAGCGAATCTGCTCCTTATATTCGTCGTCGAGTGGCATTCGCCACATCTTTTCGCCCGCCTTCTCATTCGCGCTGTGGAAGCGGTTGTACATGTCGTCGTCGTTGGCGAAAATTCCCGCGTTGTTATAACCGAGCGCGACCACGACCGCGCCGGTCAGCGTGGCGGCATCGACCAAATGCGTGCAGCCGAGCTGGCGCGCGTAGTAGAGGCCGTCGGCCAGGACCAATCGTCCCTCGGCGTCGGTATTGATAATCTCAATCGATTTGCCAGACATGGCGATTTGCACGTCGCCGGGTTTCTGCGCTTTTCCGGACGGCATATTTTCTGTCGCGCACACGATGCCGATTACCTTCACTTTCGGCTTCAGCAGCGCGATGGCCCGCATGGCGCCGATCATGGTTGCGCCGCCCGCCATGTCGTATTTCATCTTCTCCATACCGTCGGCGGGCTTGATCGAGATGCCGCCGGTGTCGAAGGTAATTCCTTTCCCGACGAGCCCAAGCACCGGCTTCTCAGGCGCGCCAGCAGGTTCGTAGCGCATGACGATCAGCGCGGGCGGTTCGTCGGAGCCTTGCGCCACGCTCCAGAACGCGCCCATCTTCAATTCCTTGATCTTATCGGCGCCATAGACTTCGCATTTCAATCCGACTTCCGCAGACATCTTTTTTGCCCGATCGCCTAGAATGGTCGGCGTCATGCGATTGGAGGGTTCATTCACCAGATCGCGCGTGAAGTTTTGCGATTCGCCGATGACTTGCGCTTCGTGCGCAGCCTTTTCGAGAACGGACTTGTCGCCGCCGGCGACGACGGTGAGGGCGTCAATCTTCTGGTCTTTGCGGTCGCTGCGATAGTAATCGGGGTCAAAATTTCCGACGTGGGCTCCTTCCACAATCGCGCGCACTGCTTCTTCCGCGGGAACGCTCGGCGGAGCAACAAAAGCAAAGCTGCGAATGCCGCGGGTTTTGAGTGCGCGTACGGCCACACCGGCAATGCGGCGCAAGTCGTAGCTCGAAAATTTCTTCGCGCTGCCTCCGCTGATGAGCAGCAGGCGCTTTGCCTTGAGATTGGCAGGCTTGTGCAGCAAATTCGTTTCAAAGGACTTGCCGGCGACTTCGCCGCTGGCTAGCAGATCGGCTGCGACGGACTGCACCGCGGAATCGGCTGTCGCGAGTTTGAGTTGCGGCTTTTTGTCTTTTTCTTTCGCGTTCGGCGCGGTCTCGGCATGATCCAGCACGACGGCGACGAGGGATTCGGTTTCCAGTTCAGACGGCGTAGAGAGAGAAATGGTCGTTTTCATAATTTGTTTGCAGTACTTCAGTATCGTCGGCGGAGAGGGAAAAGTGCAAGCGCACGGGGATGCGGGCAAGATTTATATCTGCGGTCTCGAGTTCGCATGCTTGCGATTTAGCGCACGGCAATGCAGTCGCCGGTTTGGCGGTCGGCGATCTGGAAGCGTAGGAAGTCGTGGACGGCGTCCAACGCCTCCTTGTTGTCCGCAGTGATGGTAATGCGGGAGCCGCGCGGGATCTCCTGCAATTCCCAATGCAGGTCCGTCTTGAGGCGCGTCATGATAGCGGTGCCGGGAACGTCTTGGCTGTGAACCAGCATCGGCGCGTTGAAATTGCCATCGGCGAACATGCGGACAATATGCTGAAAGTGGTTGCGGATTTGGTCGAGGCTAGCCGCGTCTCTGATGTCGTTGACGCGAACTTCAATCAGCCCTCCGTCTTGTGTGAGGACGAAATGGTGGGTCGTCTTGTCATGCGAGAAGCTCATTACCTTGTCGCCGTGCTCGTTGACTGTGGCGTGACGATCTTGCGGCGTGTGCTCTTGCTGGCCCTGGGCAAGACAGACTCCGAGGAGGACAGCTAAGGTGACTCGCAACATGAATCGTCTCCTAACTCGTTGTATGGCTTTGACGGCCCGGAATGCAAGTGGTGAGCCCATTCTTCCGTCTTTGAACTGAGATTTATGGTCCGCCGGAATCGGTGTGTTTCTTCATATACGGTGATAGCGCCGCCCGGTAGCGATATTTCGAGGGAGTGGGATATGATCCAAAGCCGCAGAGCTTACAGGCGAGGTTTCGCATGCAGATTCGCTGGACGTTTGTCATCTTCATTGCAGTGTTCGCACCAGGACTGACTGCATCCATGAACCGGAGAACGGTTGCGGCGACTACGCCGCAGGCACCGCCTTTACCTGCGAGGACTGCGGCCACAGCAGAGAACGCCAAGGACGCAGCACCGATTTCAATTCCCGAGACAACACTGGCCATTAATTCCGACAAGCCCATGTCACAGCGCGTGGTGCATTACCAGATTGATGCTAAGTATGACACGGGCAAGCACATCGTTGATGCAATCGAAGTGCTCACCTACCACAATCTGACCGGGCAAGCGCTCGATCACTTTCCGTTCCATCTTTATCAGAACGCATTTCAACCCAAGTCTACCTGGGTGCGGGAAGCCAAGATCCAAGGCAGCCGCGACACGGACTACGAGAAGTGGGAAGAGAAGCAGTATGGCTCGGAAGAGATCAAGAGGATTGAAGTCGTTGGGCAGGGAGACCTGACTGCGCAACTGCAGTACATCGCGCCCGACGACGGCAACAAAGACGACAAGACTGTCATAGATCTGCACCTGATTAGGCCGATCGCTCCCGGCGCCTACGTGCAATTCAAGATTGCGTTTCGGACGAAATTTCCCGAGACTCAGGCGCGCTCCGGATGGAGGCGCGATTTTGTGCTGGGCGGGCAATGGTTTCCCAAGGTTGGCGTGTGGTGGCACGGAGCGTGGAATTGCCACCAATATCACGCGACGACCGAGTTCTTCGCGGACTTTGGCGTGTACGACGTGAAGCTGACGCTGCCGCAGAACGAAATCGTCGGCGCGAGCGGCGTGTTGGTCGAAGCAAAGAACAATCCCGACAATACCCAGACCGTGACTTATCACGGCGACGACATCCATGACTTTGCCTGGACGGCAAGCCCGCGCTACAAAATTCGGGAGAGCCAGTATCAGGCGCAGATGGGACCGATCCAGTTACGCTTCCTGATGCAGCCCGCACATTGGAGCCAGGCGGAGCGACACGAGCGAATCACGCGGGAAACGCTCGATCGCTTTGAGAAGTGGTACGGGCCATATCCGTACAAAACGCTGACCGTGGTCGACCCGGAGCCGGACTCGGCGGCGGGCGGAATGGAGTACCCGACGTTCATCACCGGTGACACGAGCTGGTTTATGCCGGAGGGTCTGCATCTGCCGGAGGTGGTGGTGGAGCACGAGTTTGGACACCAGTACTGGTACGGCATGGTGGCCACGAACGAATTTGAAGATGCATGGATGGATGAAGGCATTAACAGTTACACCGAAGTCAAAGTTTTGGATTCGATTCTTGGCAAGAACACATCCATGTTGAACATCGCGGGCATTACGCTAGGCGAGCGGGAGGAGCAACGGCTTAGCTATATCGGCGTGGCCGATCGCGATGCCATGGCGCAAAAGGCGTATGAATACTACAGTTTCGGCTCTTATGGTGGGATCACCTATGGCAAGACTGCCAGCGTCCTGCTTACACTCGAAGGGGTCATCGGCGAAGACACGATGGCGAAGGCTATGCACACGTATTTTATGAAGTACTGTTTCACGCATCCTACGAAGGAAGATTTTCTGAAGACGATCGAGGAAGTTTCCGGCAAGGATTTACGCTGGTACTTCAATCAAGCTGTGTACGGGTCACCGGTGATGGATTATGAAGTGCTGGATATTAATTCTTTTCCTGTGAACTGGTACGAAGAAAAAAAGGACAAGAAAGCCGCGAAGAAAGCAGCAGAAGGCGACACGGTGTACCAGTCCTACGTGTCCCTGCATCGCAAAAATGATTTCGTGATGCCAGTGGAAGTGGAAATCAAGTTCGATAACGGCGAAACGGTGCGCGAGCACTGGGACGGAAAGAATCGCTGGACAAGATTCAGTTACCAGAAGAAGGCAAAGGTCGTGTCGGCACAACTTGATCCCGACCATACGGTGCAGATTGACCGCAACAATTTCAACAATAGCCGCTTGGCCGAGCCCAATGCAAAACCGGTACACAAAGTAGCGAACTTCTGGCTGTTTATCACCCAGTGCCTGAGTCAGGCCCTGGGGTGGTGGGCGGTGTGAGAAGGTTTTCGGGGGCGCGCGACGTTCGCATGCGGTTGGCCAGGGCTTGGATGAAGGACAATTGCAATGATTGAGAATAAAGGGCTGTTGGGCAGCGGCTTGGGCAAGGTGCTGCACAACCAGCGCTATATCGTGTGGTTCTATGTCCTGAATATTTTGCTCGGCTTGGGCGGTACTGTCGGTTTCGTAAATCAAGCGGGGCCGATTTTGGACCACAGTCTTCAATCCGGGCGCCTGTTACGCGGCTTTTCGCTCGGCGTGCTCATCGAGATGTTTTCCAGACCAGAGTTTGGGCCATCCATGGCTTCCAGAGCGCCAGCAATATTTTTTGCCTTGCTTTTCCTGGTCGCAACGGCGTTGTTCCTCCCCGGCGTCTTGCAGGGATACGCGTCGACCTACCGCCTGCCCAGTGAAGATTTCTTTCGTGTCTGCGGACGAAATTTGTGGCGCTTCATCCGGCTGATGATTGTGGCTGGCATTGTGATGGGAGTCATTGCCGGGATTTTGTTCGGCGTACAGGGCGCACTGGTTAAAAAGGCTGAAGAAAGCACGAATGAATTGCTGTCGGTTTACGTGCGGCTAGCAGGTCTGACGGTGATTTTCCTCGTCATGACCGTCTTGCGCATCTGGTTCGACTTGGCCGAGGTGGATATTGTTTTAAGCGACCAGCGGGCGGTGCGTAAGTCGATCGGCACGAGTCTCCGGCATACGTTCCGAAGCCTCGGTCGTCTGCTCGCCACCTACCTCCTAGCCACGATGGTGGCGGCGATCGTACTGCTTGGTGGACTCTGCACTTGGATGAAGTTTGTGGCCCCGGAAAACGTGGTGGGAGCATTTTTAGTCAGCCAACTGACATTGCTTTTCCTTTTGATTCCGCGCTTCTGGCAACGCGGAATCACTGTCTCGTACTGGCAGCAGCAGATGATGGTTCCTGTCGTCGCGGTGTGGCCGATTGAGCGACAGCCAGTTACGATGCCGGAGGTTTCTGACGGTGCTCCCGTAGTTCCGGGTCCCCCACTGGCAATACCGGAGTCCTGACGTCGTCGCTTTCTCGGAGAGGGTCACAGCAAAATGATGGTGATGCCTTGATTGCGGCGGCCCAAGTCGAGATCGCTTTTCAGGTCGGACTGTGCCTGCAATAGGCGCCACGTCGCGTTATCGGTCTTCGACCAGTTTTCCCCGAAAATGCAGTCCCGAATCTGTCCGGCCTCCGCAAGGTCATGCAAGCGCCTTTGCACCGCAATGCGAATGTCGCCGCCTGCGCCTGTCGATCCGTATCCGTGGATTACTTTTAGCAAAGGATGTTTCTCCTGGCGCGCCAAGGCGATCTCGCGGTCGAGACGCCGCAACGCCTCATGCACTGACGGCATATCAGACTTGAGGTTTATGGTTTTGATGCGCGGACCTCCGCCGCCTTTCTCGTCCGCAGGTCGCATTCCCGGCGCTTCTTGAATCGGCGAAGAGCTGCACTCTGCGAAGTCGAAGGCGGCTGCCTCCACCTTAGCACTCTCGACCCAAGGTGCGTCGTGAGCTTTTTCCATGCTGCTCATGCGCCAAAAAACGGCGTCGCTGGAATTGCGGCGCCGCGCACGATTGAATGTCTCCGACTCTACTGTACGGTTACGCTGACATCATCGACGTACATGTAGGTCAAGTCGCCGTACCCGTCCTGGTGATCATTGAAGTAGATGCGGATGGTCTGGCCTTTGTAAGAGGTCAGATCATACGTGACCTGTGTCCACGCCTGCGCATTCGAACAGACCTTCATGATCTGCGCCAGCATGGTGCCTGAGGAATTCTGCACCTGGGCTTCCTGCCAATCGTAGGTGATGGTGTCCGTCGTCGCCGGCCAGTAGTAGAAGGTCAGAGTCGCCTTGGTGGCGGTGCTGGGGATGGTGATGGCCTGGTAGAGGAAATCGTTCCCGTTCGGTTCGCTGCCCGAACTTGCGCCGTCAAGCGCGCTGTACGAGCCACTGTGCTTCTGCACCGTGGAGATGGTCGGCAATGCGACACCGCCGGTGGTCCAGTTAGCCAGTGTTCCAGTCTCGAAGCCGCCGTTCTGGATCAACTGCGTCGAGGGTGGCGTTACGGTCAAAGCGATCGTAGCTGTGTGGGTGGTCGTACCCGACGTGCCGGTCACGGTTACGGTACTCGTACCCGTGGTAGCGGTCGAGGAAGCAGTGAACGTCAGCGTTGATGTCGCGTTGCCATTGGCCGGAGGAGTGACGGGGTTCGTGGAGAAGGCTGCCGTCACGCCGCTGGGAAGCCCGGATACACTCAGCGTCGTGGCAGAGTTGAATCCGTTCTGGCTGGTCACCGTGATGGTGCTGGTCGCCTGCTTGCCCTGCTGCAGGCTCAGTGCGCTCGGCGAGCCCGAAACCGCGTAGCCCGGAGATCCGGCGCCCACGGCAAAGATCAGATCGTCGTGGTCGTCGTAGGCTCCGCCGCTGCAAGAGGAGGCGCTCCCCAAATAGCGGAACTGGGCACGCACCGCCTGCAGGCTGCCGCTGGGCAACGTGTAATTCGCCGAAAGCGTTTGCGCCCCGCCTGCCGGGGGCACGATCGTTCCGATAAACACCCACGAGGGACTGCTGGCGTTGGCAGTGTAGTAGAGGTCCAGCGCGTCGGAGGATCCGGTGTTCCAGGCCCAGACCGTCGCGCTGACCTTTGCCGTCTTGCCCGCGGCGAGAGCGCTGCCGTCGGTCGTAGAGACGACGATGCGATCGTTGGATTCATCGGAGTGGAACGTTCCCGAGATGCCATCGGCGCAGGAGTTGTTGATCGTGTTTGGCTGATTAGGTTCAGCGCCGCCAGACATGGTGTCGCGCCCGAGCAGCAGCGATGGACCCGAGTCGCATCCCGAACCTGCGTTCACACACTTCGGAGCCTTTAACGTGGAATCGTAGACCGCTGTCTGCAGACCGCCGGATGAATTCACGGTGAGGGCGATGGTTGTGCTGTGAGTGAGTGAGCCCGACGTCCCCGTTACAGTGACCGTAGCTGCGCCTGTAGTCGCCGTGGCAGATGCAGTCAACGTGAGCGTGGAAGTCGCGCTACCGTTGGCCGGCGGAGTGACTGGATTGGTCGAGAAGGCTGCGGTGACGCCGCTGGGCAAACCTGTGGCACTCAGCGTGGTCGCGGAGCTAAAGCTTCCTTGACTGGTGATGGTGATAGTGCTGGTTCCCTTGCCACCTTGAGTGACGGCCACGGAAGAAGGCGAAGCACCGATCGTGAAGTTGGGCTGCGCGGGCGCGTTCACTGTCAGACTGATCGTGGTGGAGTGGGTAGTCGAGCCAGACGTGCCCGTAAGGGTGACCGTGGCTGGGCCCGTGGTCGCCGTTGACGAAGCCGTGAGGGTCAATGTTGAAGTCGCACTACCATTCGCGGGCGGCGTCACCGGGTTCGTGGAGAACGTGGCCGTTACGCCGCTCGGCAGGCCAGAAGCGCTGAGCGTGGTTGCCGAGTTGAAACCGTTCAAGCTCGTAATTGTGATGGTGCTGGTGCCACTGGAGCCTTGCGTAACGGTGAGCGAACTCGGAGAAGCGCCGACCGTGAAGTCGGGCGTCGCTGTCGAGCCGCACCCGGCAAACTTGAAATTCGCGATGCGGGTGTTCCAGTTAAAGGCGCCCGTCGTCTTCATGTACTCTTCCGTAAACCAGAAGGTACAGTCGTCGACGGGATCGACCTGCATGGCGCTGTAGTCGCCCCAGCGAGAGAGACTACTCCCGCTCTGCGATCCGGTTCCGCTGACGATGTTGACCTCCGATTCAAGCGTGCTGGCCGGGTCCGTCGGAACTCGGCCGGCGAAGCGCACTGATGGTGAGACCGAGCTGCTCGACACGCTGTAGCCGAGCGCCAGATCGCCCACGTGGTCCATGGCGACCGATCCCATCCAGCGGTAGTTGGAATCAGGAGCGAACGTGCTCTGCTGCGCGACGGTTGGCGTGCCCGAGGGGTTCTGGATTTCGTACCAGCGGACGCCGCCTCCGGAACCGGCGACGACCGAGTGATTGACCACCAGAGACTCATGAGAACCGAAGTTGCGATACGCCAGCCGGTACATGAGGCGATCGGCCAGCGAGTCGAGTTGTTGCGTAGTGCTGGGTTGCGGAACGCAGGTACCACCACTGCAGAGAGGGCTGAAAGCGGCCACATTGATGACGGTGGGTCCAGTGAAGGTGGAACTCGCAGGCGTCGCGAAGTTCACGTGGAATTTGTAGAGGTTCAGGTTGTTGGTTCCAAAATACAACATGTAATTCGGCGAACCGGCTGGAGGAGCGGTTGTGCCGTCGAGATCGGAAGGCAGCAGCCCTCCCACCGAGGTTCCTTGCTGGAAACAGACTTGGGTTGCGGCGGTACCCGCGAGCATCGCGTTGCGGTCATAGGCACACGCGTCGGCGCCCACGAACGTGATGCCGCCCGCGAACATATTAAACGTTTCGTAGTATGCGTCCGGCCATACGCTCATCTTCGGATAGTCGTCGAAGTTGGAGTATTGGAACGAATAGCGGTGATAAGTTCCCGTGGCATCGGAAGTAGTCGACACCGCAATGCACTGCAAATACGGTGTCGTCGAAACCGAGAACTGGCTGAAGATCCAACGCTGCGCGAGTTTGTCGTAAAGCACGATCGGGTCGCCGTCGTTGTTAGTCTGGCATCCGCCACCGAATCCGGACCACAATGTATTCCCCGCGGTCGGACCGGCAATCAGAGCGCCATTTGATTTATTGAAGACGGCGAACGAAGTATTCACCCATTGCACGTACTGCGTGGCTCCGACGGTTCCTTCGGTGTCCGGAGGAGCGCTGGTCACGCTGAAACCGTACTGCCCATTGCCCAGACCTTCAAAACTCGATGTCACGGCCGGTGTTGCCAGCGTTACGCTGCCGACTTGAATCACGGGATCTTCCTGGATCGCCTGGAGCCCAGCAGGAAGAGGAATGAGTCTCATCGGCTCGACCGGTCGGTGCTGGAGCGACGGCGGGGGGGCGTGCTTGATCATTTCGGAGAGTGGCAGAGAAACATCGTGATGAACATTGCGGCGGACGGTGGTAGGGCCGGATTGGGCAAACAGAGAAATGGGGAGTGACAACAGTACTACCAGCGCGAGGCGCTGGGAGGTCGCAGAGCTGGGGGTGGACATATGCTCTCTCCTGGGCTTCCGGAATTATGCTTTCCTGACGAGGCGGCGCGCTTTCACCCGCAAGTAGCACGCTTCTTGTGCCGCTTGGCAACACTCATTGGATAAAAACGTTGGCATGATAACGGAAGCCGAGTGTATTGTTTAAGGATTTTTTTCGAAGTTGTGGAAAACGAACAACTTTGTGAAATTCTGGAAATCCGGGCGGTCGTTGGGCAGAGTGGCCAAACCGGGCTATGGACGGGCCGTTTCGGGTATTAAAGGCGAGGAGCGAGGTGTACGCTTAAACGTTTTAATATCGATTCCAATAAAATCGCGGCGCTGGCTATTTTCTGTTTCGACCGCGCGCGACCGCCTCTCTCGCTTCTTTGTCGGCGGTGCGCCGCCGCTCGGTCTCGCGCTTGTCCCACAGCTGCTTGCCTTTGGCCAAAGCGAGCTCCACCTTCACTCTGCCGTTCTTGAAGTACATCCGCGTGGGGATCAGGGTCAGTCCCTTTTGCTGCGTCTTGCCGATCAGCTTGCGGATCTCTTCGCGGTGCATCAGCAACTTGCGGGTGCGCAGCGGGGCGTGGTTGAAGATGTTGCCATGCTCATAAGGGCCGATGTGGGCGTTCAGCAGCCAGAGCGCATTGTCCTTGACCAGGCCGTAAGAGTCCTTGAGGTTGGCGAGGCCGCCCCGGACGGACTTTACCTCGGTCCCCGTCAAAACCACTCCGGCTTCAAATTTTTCCAGCAAGAAGTAGTTATGTGAAGCGATCCTATTAACAGCGGCGTCGCGGTCGCCGGAGGCTGTGGGATCACGGCGCGGGGATTTCTCCGCGTTGGGCTTCGTCTGGTGAGTAGATTGGCGCGCCATGGCTGGAAGAATTTATCTTAACAGCAATGACCTGCGGACCTTGGACCCCAGACTCGGAAGGGGTACTGGGAAAGTTCGAGGTCTGAGGTCCAAGGTTTCGACTTTGCCCCACTAGGCCTACGACCAAAGAGTGTAACTCTCGTGTGCGCAAGGACTTCGGGAGCCGGAAAGCGCGATGCTATAATCGCCTCAAAGAAATCATTTTCGTGTATCGAGTGCATTTTCCGCACGGAAAACACCGTCGGGACGCGCTGCGGTCGGCGAACACTGTCATAAAAAAGAGGACCATCTCGTGAGGACTATCGAATGAGACGCCTGATGCGCCCGGCGGTATTGTTGTTGCTGGTCGCCGTTGTAACACTCCCTGCTATCGCTGACAAAGCCAAAGATCTGTTTGCCAAGGGTCAAGACGCGGAGGCTCGCCAGCAGTACGAAGTCGCCTACGGCTTTTTTAAGCAAGCCTACGACCTGAAACCCAAAGACCTGCGTTATCGGGCGGCGTTCGAGCGCATTCGTTTCGAAGCCGCGACCGCCATGGTTCACCGCGGGCAGAAACTGCGCGAAGATGGCAAACTGGACGACGCAGTAGCCGAGTTTCAAAAGGCGCTGGAGATCGATCCCTCGTTGTTTATCGCCCGACAGGAACTGAACCGCGCGGTGAAGATGATCAACGACCAGCGGAATCCTCCTCCGCAAGCCGCTGGGCCTCCAGCCGGCCTGGAACGCAGAGTGCACGATGCGAGCGGCCCGGTAGAACTTGCACCCATCTCTAACGTTCCGATCACCGTCAAGATGCTGGCAACAAAATCGGATGTGGTCTACCGCACGGTCGGACAACTCGCGGGAATCAATGTATTGTTCGACCCCGATTACACTCCGAGAGTCATCAATGTTGACCTTAATGGCGTGACCCTCGAAGAGGCGCTGGAGATTACGGCACTGGAGTCGAAGACTTTCTGGCGGGCGGTCACCCTGAACACGATTTTCGTGGCCCAGGACAATCCGGCAAAGCGCAAAGAACTGGAACAGAGCGTTCTCAAGACTTTTTATCTCTCGAATCTTTCCCAGCCCACGGAACTGCAGGATGTGGTGAACGCGATTCGCGCCGTGCTCGATGTGCAGCGCGTGCAGCAGTTGCTCTCCCAGAATGCACTCGTGGTCCGCGGAACGCCCGACCAGATCGCGCTGGCGGAAAAACTGGTCGAGGATTTGGACAAGGCGCGTCCGGAAGTAATCGTCGACATCGCCATCATGCAGGTCAGCAAAGACCGGTCGCGCACACTGGGGCTGAGTCCGCCAACCAGCGCCACGGTGACGTTGCAGAATAATTTGAATACGACCACCACCACCACCACGGGCACCACAACGTCGGGAACGGGCGGAACAGTAAGTTCGAGCACGGGAACGAATGGGATTAACCTGAACACGCTGGGCAACCTGAATGCAACCAACTTCCAGGTCACGATTCCGTCGGCCAACCTGTCGGCGGTGATGAGTAACAGCGATACGAAACTGATTCAGAATCCGCAGATTCGCGCTCTCGACGGACAGAAGGCTTCGCTGAAGATTGGCGACAAGGTGCCGGTGGCGACGGGATCGTTTCAGCCTGGAATCGGCGGTGTCGGTATTAACCCACTGGTTAACACCCAATTCCAATATCTCGACGTGGGCGTGAATATCGATATTACTCCGCATGTGCATTCGAATGGAGAGGTCACGCTGAAGATTACGATGGATGTTTCGGCGGTCACCGGTCAGTCAAACATTGGCGGCATCAGCCAGCCCATCATCGGACAGCGCAAGATCGAGCATGAGATTCGCCTGAAGGACGGCGAGGCCAATCTGCTGGGCGGAATCATGGAAGATCAGCAGACAAAATCGCTGGCTGGAATTCCGGGACTGGCGCAGATTCCCATCCTCAAGTACCTCTTCGGCCAGACCACGCAAGATCATTCAGAAAATGAGATTGTTTTTGCCATCGTTCCTCATATTATCCGTGCGACGGATGTAAATGAGTTCAACCAACGGGCGATCGATATTGGCACCGCGACCACGATCGAGTTGCGCCATGTGAGCAAACCGCAGGCAGCTCCGGCGCAGCCGGCCAGCCCGTCCATTCAGCTTCTGCCCAATCAGCCTCCGGCGGGTCAACCACCCGCTCCGAATTCTGCCAGTGGAACGCCTAGCTTCCTGTTCGATCCGCCGACCATTCAGGCAACAAAGGGCAACACTTTTGTGGTGAATCTGTTGATTTCCGGCGCGCAGAATGTGCATTCCGTGCCGGTGCAGTTGAACTACGATCCGAAAATGCTGCAACTGGTGAATGTATCGAATGGCGGCTTCCTCTCGCAGGATGGTCAGGCGGTAGCGCTGGTTCACCGCGAGGATGAAACCGTCGGACAGTCGCAGATTACGGCCACGCGGCCGCCCGGTGCAGGAGGAGTTTCCGGCCAAGGCGCTGTGGTCACACTTACTTTCCAGGCAAAGGCAGATGGACAAACCCCCTTGACCATCACTCGGGGGGGAGCTCGCGATCCCGGTTTGCAGGCTATTACGGTCAACGGGGCGCAGGCAGCGGTAACGGTTCAGTAAACGATTGGGAGGAGTTCTCCTGTATCGACTGAACCGGATCGAGGGATCGGAAAACGAGCAATGAAAGTAAACAAATTTCATCGCGGGCGAAGTGGGAAGGCTGCCGCAGGTTTTACGCTCCTCGAGTTGATCGTTGCGGCGATTATTCTGTCGATTCTCACCATGATGGCCTTGCCGCTGGCCCGCGTTACCATTCAGCGCCAGAAGGAGAAAGAACTGCGCAAGGCGCTTTGGGAGATGCGCGACGCCATTGACCGCTACAAAGATGCGACTGACATCCACGCGGTCCAGACCAAAGTCGACAGCGGGGGCTAT
>Ga0209733_1000059_pt1 | contig 13538 bp, 19 predicted proteins | sample BlaSpr_A8_OM2_M1_FD_187976 | JGI IMG/M metagenome (GOLD analysis project Ga0209733, IMG submission 187976) | Forest soil microbial communities from Thunder Bay, Ontario, Canada - Black Spruce, Ontario site 2_A8_OM2_M1 (SPAdes) (version 2) | ecosystem: Environmental > Terrestrial > Soil > Boreal...
CAGCGACACGCGCAGACCTTCGCCGAACAACTGTGCGAGGCCGCCAAACTGCCCGACCGCCTCAGAGCTGAGCCGCAACCCAAGCATGCGCGCGAACGATACCTGATGCTTCCCATCGAGCAGAGTAAGCCGCCAAGCCCAAGTCTTAAGAATGTGGGCGACCCCACCCCAGGCGATCACCAACGCTAGTCCCCAACCCAAAGCGACCATGCTTGCGGCGAGCTTGGCGGGACCGGCCCGTTGGATCAGATGGACGAATAGCAGAATGCCAAGGATGACTCCGAGCATGCGGAGAGGGAGTCGCGCTCTTGCCAACCTGGTCCTAGACACGGGCCACGCTCTCGTGACTCGGTTCGTGGTGGAGATACGGATCAAACACGGCTTCGGCGTGCGCTAATGCCTCCGGTGTGTCCAGGTCCTGCCATCGTCCCTCGCCGATCTCAAGAGCGCGCAAGCGCCCTTCGACAATCAGTTGCTGCATGCCGTCGGAAAGAGAGCAGTTGCCTTTTTTGGCTGCAAGTTCGAGCCGGTCAAACAAAGCCTGACTACTACAAAGGAACATTCCAGTATCCAACGCGTCGTAGTGAGCGATCTCCTTGCCAATATCCACAATCCGGTCGCCGTTTCTGAGGACTTTGGTGGCATCGTCCAGGTCAAAAACGCGGTCAATGTTGGGATCTACGGCGAGAATCACTTCGTCGGGCGCGAGTGGCTGCTGTATGAGTGTTTCGGCTGTTTCCGGCTCAAAAAGATGATCCGCCATCAGCAGCAAGAAATTCTCTTGCATTGCGTTTCTGGCTTTTAGAGCGGACACGCCATTAGCTTTGTGGTAGTCCGGATTCTCCACAAAGGTTATTGATACACCGAGAGACCGGCCTTCAAACCAGTTGCGGATCAAGTCCGAGCGATATCCCACGACAATCACGAAGCTCTCGATGCCGGCCCGGTGCGCACGTTGAACGATGTGCTCGATGATGGGTTTGCCACGAAAGTCAACCAAAGGTTTGGGAAGACCGCCGGAGATCGTCCTGATTCGCGTCCCGTTACCGGCAGCGAGAATGAGACACTGGTTTACTTTTTTCATAGGACACCTTCACATCGAACCCCGAAAGACCTGCGCGCACCACTAAAATCCGAAAACTAACTTCCCCCGAAAAGTGCGGACGGCACTGTTAGAAAATTGCCCGAAGCGGTAGCTGTCTAAGTCGTTTTGAACATCCCGCGGATTGGCGTGATTGAACAGGTTGAACACTCCAAACCCCAACTTCACGGTGTGCTCTTTGCCGTGAAATGGCAGCCCGAAGTTCCTAAGCACCTGAAGATCGAACGAATCAAACGGTGGGAATCGCTCAGCGTTTCGCGGACCGACGAACTCATGCTTTTCGTTCACCACGGAATACGGAAATCCGGTGTGAATATCCAGGACTGGCATGAGCATCACCTTCCAAGGCGCGTTGAGCTCTCCCCATGTCAGGAAGCGGTTGGGCGCATCGAAGGCCAGCGGACCGCGAGAGTTCGGCTGGATCACGGCCTGGGGGTCGTTCCCGAAGAACTGGTTGAAGTCGTTCAGATCGCCAGTGGCCTTCGACCGCACGTACGAGGCATTCAGAGTTTGTCGGTGTATCTTGTATTGGCCAGTGAGCTGAAACTCGCGATAAAAATCCCGTCCAGAGCTGGCCAACGACACCACGCTTCCCCCGGCAGTTGTTTCGGGATTTAGGGTCAAGTCATCAACGGTGTTTCGCTGTTGATACGCCACCCGGAGCTGCAGGTTCTCCAGTACCTGGCGGTCCACTTCCACATTCCAACTCTCGCTTCGTGGGTTCTTCAATCCGCCAGAAATCACATTGGAGTATGGGACTGAAGAAGTTACATTACCTGCTGGATCAAAAGTGAGGACTGTGCGATCCGGAAAGTTGGGGAAGGCTGGGGCATTCAAAGGCACCCGATCGTAAAACAACCCCGCTCCAGCCTTTAGCAGAGTTCTGCGATCCCTTGTCAATGCGAACGTCAAACTGGCACGCGGGGCGGCATGTGTCGAACTGGTAATGGAGTCGTTGTCGAAGCGCAGTCCGAAATCCAAAGTGAGACGCGGGCCAACCGTCCATTGATCTCCGCCAAACCAGGCGACCTCGTTTTGTTGGATAGAAAAGGTAATTGGCGAGCCAAAGTTGATTTGCTCGAGTGTCGAACCTGCCGTACCGACGATCGATACCGGGAGGAACTGCTGACGTCCATCGTACGAGCTGTGAGAGAAGTCAAAGCCGACCTTCAGTTGGTGGTCGCCCAGAAAATGCTTTGGGCTGAAATGGTAGATCTCCTGCCATTCGACTCGACGCGTATCTCGATTTTGCCGATTAAAGAAGCCACCTTCCGTAGTTTCGACCAGCATCTGATACGGAGCTTGACTGTTGGGAAATGTGTCTGCGTCAAACTCTTCATAGGCGAACCGCGAGGAAAGCAATGCGCCCGACTCTGCAGCGTAGCTGTGTTGCGCAGAAATCTGATCTCCTCGCTGGTGTAAGTTTGCGGTCGACGGCTGTGGGTTGAACGTATTCAGCCCAAGGTAGTCAAGCTTTTGTGGAAAGACGGCAACCGATAGAGTCGCGGTCTGCCGGTCGTTAATCTTCAAATCGAACTGGCTGAAAGAATCAAAGCTCTCGAGCGTGGTGTCGCGTTGCAGCGCCGGCAGACTTTCGACCGGCGTTCGGACGAAGCGGTATTCCAGAGACTGGGTGAACGCGAGCCTGTCTTTTATCAGCGGCCCGGTTATGGTCGTGCGTGGCGTGAAGCCTCCTATACCAACAATGCTCCCGTCGCGGTCTCTGGCCCGCGGAGCAAGATTTTGTATGGAGAAGTGAAATTTGTCGAAGTTGCTAGTACGGGTTTCTACGCTAGAGACTGCCCCGGTGAATTTTCCATATTCGGGGTCATAAGGGTTGGAAATTACCTGAACGGATGAGACCACATCAATCGGCAAGCTGATGGCTTGGCCGCCGGTTGCAGGATCAGTGACGTTTGCCGAATTCACCAACCAGCCGGCCTGCGTCGCTTGCGTGCCTTTCATGTTGATCCGGCCGTCTGGCCCCCGGACCACTCCCGGGACGAGCGGAAGCAGGCTGTCGATCTTCTCCTCTTGATTCGGTGCTTTTTCTACGACTGATTGACTGATGGTGTTGTGCTGAGCAGACTCGTCAGCTACGAAAAGCTCGGTTGCGGTCACATTTACGGTATTGCTGACCATTGTCATGTTCATTTCGAGAGGGACAGTCGAGGACGCGCCCGCGGTAACCTCCACCGCGAGCCCGCCACTCAACCCGAGAGCATTCGCTTCGATCTCGTAGGTCCCGGGGGGAAGGCCATCGATAGCGAATGCTCCCTGTGCGTCCGATTCGGCTTCCTTGGTTATGGGGCCGTGAAGGACGATGCGAACGCTGGGCAAAACAGCAGGCTCTCCATTTGTGCCCTTCGTGAATACATCACCTCTTACTGATCCAAGTGCGGGGGAGCTGCCTTGAGCGAAACCAAGGCCCAGGAACAGCAGGATCGACAACGCGCTCCCAATCAACGTCCGCATGGCTGCTCCTCCTCGTCGCATCAAATGCAATGCGCGTTCCAAATCACAGGCGTCTCACGCGATCTTCGTGAACGCGTTGAAAAACCGAGGTTTGGACTGAGTTCGAGCAGAAGCCTACGGTGAAGAGCGAGATGTCATTTAAGCTCGCTTGACTTGACACGTCGAAATCTTGTGACAGTCACACAATCGTCATGAGAAAGAGAATGGCGAGGGCGCACTGTGGGAACGGGCGCGGCGAGCTCTGGCCGGAAAGAGGGAGTGGGCGAGTGCGGTGTTGCCGGACGCGAAAGGTTTTTTGCGTCAACGTGACGAAGTCAAAGCGATGTCGGCTTCTGGCATGACTGCCCGCGCATCCTTGCTCTGACCTGTATTCACGGCATAGTCCCGGTGATCGATGGTCAGAACCTTCGTTCCATACAGCCGTACCTGAACCAGTGTCTGGTCCTTCTGCGGAAGCCAGAACCCATCAATTCTCTGGTACTGCCGTACGAAGTCAGCGCGTTGGATCCAGAAAGACAGTTTTTTCGCGGGATGGCCTGCGATCCGCACCACCGAGTAATCCTCTACATCAATCCAAAGCTTCCCCTCAAACAAATACTTGTCTTTCCGGTTGGGCCGGACCTCGGCAACGAAGCAACGATACGGACCCACCTGTTGTTCGCCCAACAGGTTTAAAGAATAGTTGTCAGCGGAAATGGCGCTGTCATGATGTTCTTTGCCGGCTGCCGTTTCGATCTCGCTTTTTATCAGCGGGTTCAGCGCCATATTTCGAACCAAGCCTGAGCCAGACTCGGAAGTGACCGTGAATGTTTTTTTGTCCGGCGAGAGAAACTCCATGTGTCCGACTTCCTCGGCGTGCACCTTGCCTTTGAGATCAATGACCTGATAAGTCCTCAGGACGCTATAGTCGTGCAGGGCCGACCTGCGTTGCTCGTTATGCGCGGCAAGTTCTGCGAATACTTGGCTTTCAGTTACCCCAGGCCTCAGTGGCTCAATAACCCCTGACAGCCGCGGTAGGTCCTCCTCAGCAGTTTGAGCGTTCGCCTCCATTGCGAGCATGGCTATCGCAACGATCGTGGCCGCCCCGAGTGAAATTGCAAAGGTGCGACGCGGTATTCTCTGGTGTATTCGCCCCATATCTACTTCTCCTTCCCCAATTCAAAGTACTGTGCATATCGCATATTCGCGGCTCAGAGCTGGCCGGTAAGTGTGGCTGCGGGCTGATCGACCTCTGTCCAGGACGACTGTTTGATCGCCTTTGCGATATTTCGGGCCAGGTTGTGAGTAGCCCGTATATTGCTGCCGAAGAAGCGGACTTCACCGTTCACGGTTCGCTCCAGAACGACTTTGCCTTCGCGTGTAACGAGTTGACTCCGCACGGTTAACTTCGTGGCGCCGCTCACGGTGGTCACCGCACGCCTCGTCTCGCTGCCAGGCGTGTACTTCTCTACCGTTGTTTTGAGCACCAGCAGATTTGGAACTTCGCTCGCCTTCTGGTCGCCGCCGCGGAACACCTGCTGGAATTGCTTTGTCTTTTTCAATTCCTCCACAAGATTCTCGTAGATCGCGATTTGGAACGAATAGGCGAGTTCCAGGTTCCCATGGTCAACCTGGTCGACTTGAACGCTCCAGCGCGTAGCCGAAATCCCATCGCCACCGGAGGATTTTGTAGCCGCAGTCTGGCCGGGCAGCATACCAGGAAGTGCAAGGACGACCGCCACCAACGCGTTCACAAAGGCGATCGATAAACCGCATTTACTTGTTTTCATGCGTGGCCTCCGCAGCGCTTTCTTTCGTCGACTGATCTTTGCGTGAAGTGATAGTTACGCCTTCGGCTATGAGTTCATTCTTTATCAGTACGCCGTGTCCTTTTGTTAGTTGGAAGATCGCACCATGAATTCCTTCATCAGCGTCCACATATTCCAGAGTCAGTGTGTCGTACTTCTTGTGGGCGAAAAGACTGACGACTCGGCCACCTCCGTATGGAGCCGCAGCCTCGCCTAATGTCAGCGGGAGGCCGCCCACCTGCCGGCTCTCCTCGCCCAGAAAAATATCCCGAACAGAACCGATCTTTATCTGTGCCCCCGATTTACCAGTCTGCTGAAATTGCAGGGAATCGTCTTGGATGGATAGAGTCCCGCTGCAGTTGCTCTTCGGGTTTTCGAATCCCACCAGATGAGTGGCCGGAATGCTGAACGGTTTGCTCGCCTTTTGCTGTGTTGAGTTCTGTGCTGCGGCCGTCAGGCCGCAGCAAATCAACGCTACCAAAAGCCTCATACCGGCGCGGCAATGAAAGCGACGGGCGTTCCTCTGATTTCGTAGAACAAGAAGCCGTTCCATTTTTCCTCCAATCGCGGTGCTCCCAGCGAGCAGTGACGCATCGAGTGCGTCCCCAACTGGTGTCACTCGATTTGACAGAAACGTCATAGCTGGTGACACCAGAGCCACCATCTTTCTGCAACCCGAGACTGCTTGACGGTCAGTGATAGTGTCCATGCGCTATGCAAAGCACTTTTGTTGCCAACACCAAAGAACGATCGACCTGGACTCAGCACCTGCCTGGCGCGACAGAATCATTTAGTAACTACCCCAATCAGATTGGACCGGTTCCGCAGTGGCCACCGCGGTCCCGCGATTCGCTCGATGTTTCCGACCTCTTCAATTCCGAGCTGACAGAAGAAGATAGATGCGGTGCCTTATTGAGCGTTGTTGTGGCACGCTGCATGCAAGCACCAGTGCAGAACGGCGCAGACATGACTCAGGATCGTGCAGTCAAACAGGAAACGCGCTCAGGAACGCGATGACACAAGCTGCAATGACTTCAGACAGCAACCTCGAAATTTCAGTCGATCAAGTGGGAAACGACTTCGTGGTGCGCCCGAGCGGCCAAATCAACGTCCATTCCTCGCCCGACCTTCGCGATTCCCTGCGGGCCATCTTGTCGACAGAACCATTACCTCGGACTGTCACCGTGGATTTGGCCGGTGTTCCATATATTGAGACGTCCGGAATCGCGACTTTGATAGAAGCTCTCAGGATCGCCCGCCATCACCAGATTGGGTTTTGCTTACAGGGACTCGGTGGTTCCGTGCTCCGGTTGTTCGAGGTCACCAGCGTGCTAGCGCTGTTCGACACAGCCGGCCGCGGAGAAAAGGTTTCTTGATGGCCAATGTTCTCGAACACGTGGGCGAAACAACGATCGAACATCTCGATTACGTCGGAAGCCTGAATATTCAGCTGTGGGCCACGGTGAAGGCTATGGCGCGAGCGCTGCCCATCGTAGGGAATCGTTACCGATGGCAGGCTGCCGTGAGGCAAATACTGGAAATCGGCGTCAATGCCACGCCCATGGTTGCCCTGATGGCAATCTGCTCGGGATTCATTCTGGCCATGCAGGGAGCCTCTGAACTGCGCCGCTTTGGGGCTATGCAATACGTCATTGAGTTGGTCGCCGTCGGCTTTACGCGTGAACTCGGCCCACTTCTCACTGCGATTGCCGTAAGTGGACGGTCGGGGTCGGCGTTCGCGGCTGAGATCGGGACGATGAAGGTGACCGAGGAACTCGACTCCCTCCGCGTCATGGCGCTGGAGCCGGTGGAGTTTGTGCTCGCACCCAAGTATCTGGCAGCTTTGATTTCGGTCCCATGCCTCAGCATCATCTCGAATTTCTTCGGCATTTTGGCCGGCGGTTTGTTCATGTTCTTCAGCACTCGTCTGGCGCCACTGCTGTACGTCCACTATGTGTTCAATTCCATCAACTTGCGCGACGTGATCACGGGACTCATCAAGAGCGTGGTGTTCGCAACGATTATTGCTCATGTTGGATGCCTGGAAGGGTTCCGTGTCCGCGGAGGCCCTGATTCGGTAGGGCGCTCAACTACTAGTGCAGTGGTGAAGTCAACGTTCCTCGTCATCGTCGCGGATGCGGTATTCACCGCCATCTTCTATTTCACGGTGAAACTCTGATGCCCATCATCTCCATTCGCGATCTGGTGGTCGAATACGACGGCCGGCGCGTGCTGAACGGTTTGAATCTCGACATCGAACAGGGGGAAACAATGGTGTTGTTGGGTGGCAGTGGCTCGGGAAAGAGCACGTTGTTGCGTCAGATCATCGGTTTGGAACGCCCTAAGTCAGGCAGCGTCCACGTAAAGGGAATGGATATTACACGATGCTCAAAGTCCGAACTGAAGAGAATCCGCCGCTCCATGGGTGTGGCCTTTCAAAGCGCAGCTTTGTTCAACTCACTGACCGTCGAAGATAACGTCGCTTTGCCACTGCGTGAACACACACGGCTTGCACCCTCAATCATTGACCTTATGGTCTGGATGAAGCTGGCCGCGGTTGGTCTTGCTGACTTTGGGAAGCTACTTCCCCAGGAACTCTCGGGGGGGATGAAGAAGCGTGCGGCTGTGGCGCGAGCGCTCGCGCTTGGCCCTGAGATCCTCGTGCTCGATGAGCCATCGGCCGGGCTTGATCCCATCGTGGCCGCCGAACTCGATGAGCTGATTCTGCTCCTTAAGGAAGCATTACAGATGACAGTCATCGTCGTTACCCATGAACTTCCAAGCGCGTTCCGCATTGCCGACCGTATCGCCATGCTGTATCAGGGCTCATTCAGTTCGGTCGGTACGAAAGAGGAAATCAGCGCAAGCCAGAATCCGCGCGTGCGGCAGTTTCTTGATCGAATTCCCGAGACGATAGCTAAGACACCTGCCGTAACGGCTTATTTCGAAAAATACATGCAGTCCGAGGAGGTCTACCAGTGACCACGGAAGCGAAAGTAGGCGCGTTCGTGCTGGGATGCTTCTCGGTCCTGGCAGTTACCCTGATCTACCTGATCAACGCGCAGTTTGGGGGACACGCTGTTCCATACCGCACGTACCTTCGCTACGCCGGCGGGCTGGAACCGGGCGCATCTGTGCTGTTCGGCGGAATCGACATGGGAAAGGTGAGGGCAGTCCGACCCGCTGCCTCGGACCCTACCAAGATTGAAATTCTGCTGGACGTGAAGGAAAACACTCCGTTAAACGAAAAGTCCGTGGCCAAACTGGGGCTCGTGAGTGTCATGAGTGGCGCGGCACTCTCCATCACCACCGGCAGTAACGATGCAAAGCGTCTCCTCCCAGGATCCGTCATTCCATCGCAGGAGACCGCGAGCCTGGACGAGATAACCGGCAAGATGGCGGTTCTCGCAGACAACGCGAATGGCTTGATCACCGAGGTACAGGGCGAACTGCAAGGAATCAGCGGAGATGCGCGTACGCTGCTTGCAAACCTGAATAGTGTGACGGGCCAACCTAATCAGCAAAAGATCCGAGCCCTGCTTGATAACGTCAACGCAATGCTCGCGACCGAGCGGCCAAAGATTGACCGTCTTACCGATCAGTTGAATGCACTGAGCCAGCACGCCGATGAAACCATTCAAAACGTGAATGGCACTGTCAGTGATGTCCGCGAGCCCGTCAGCAAAGATCTAGCGGAACTGCAGAACACTTTGCTCCAAGCCAAGCAGCTGCTAGCTGACATGCAGGTGCTGGTGAGGGCGAATGATTACAAGATTGATGACACGATCGAAAACCTGCGGACGGCAACGGAAAACCTCGACCAGTTGACCGAATCGGTGAAACAGCGTCCGTGGAGTTTGATTCGTGTCAAACAGCCTGAAGATAGGAAGGTGCCGAAATGATGCGATCGAGTGAAGGGACAGGTGTCCTCACCCGTTTCGGCGCGCTGCGCCGTCGGATGAGTATGAGAAGAACTGTGACGACGATTGTTTTCTCCCTGGCGGCTCTCGTTATCCTGGCCAGCTGCGGAGGAAGGGTGAGGTACCCAAACTACTACACTCTGAATCTGCCTGCGCCGCCGGATCCGCCTCCTGCAGAAAACGTGCACGCCGCGGTGGCAATCCGTGAATTCAGCGCGCCCGCCTACCTGAGGCAGGAAGCCATTGTGTACAAACCATCCCCAGAGCAAATCGACTTTTATGCCTACCATCGTTGGGCAATTAACCCTCGTGAGTTCGTGACCAACTCAGTAATTGAGCGGCTTCGCGCCAGCGGGGACTTTGCCCGTGTCCAGCCCTACGACGGTCGCCCCGGCACCCAATATGTGCTTAGCGGACGATTGGAGAAGCTCGAGGAAATCGACTACGAGGGTGGCGTCAAGGTTGAAGTCGCAATCTCCGCCCAGATGACAAATCTCGCTACGGGGCTGACCGTTTGGTCCAACGCTGTTTCGGAGGTAGGAGACGTAAATAAGCGCGATGTCCCAGCGGTGGTTTCTGAAATGAACCGTACGATGGAACGGGCGATCAAGAAGCTGTTGAGTCCAATGCCTGCGGATGTGGCGACTGGCCCCACGGCAGCTGAGCGAAACTAAACATCCGACCGTTGGAGGCACTGTGCTTCAAGTAACTTTCGCCAGAGTCCGGAGGCCCCATCTGTGCTTGTTCCTCGTTGTCGCTATCGATTGAAGGAGTTTGTAGTGAACTTGTTCAGACACTATGGCCTCGGTTTTCACGCGGGTGAGTGGCGCGCGTTAGCAATAGTCATTTCACTCGCGCTCGTGCCGGGCATTGCCTTATTAAAACTTGTCATCTGGCTCCTTACACCCGAACCCGACAAAGACGAGAGCGAGAGAGATTATTGGCGCACACATGGAGCGTAAACGTGTTGTGAGCACGCAGGAAATCAGACCTGCTCGTTTGAGCGATACGTGATGCTGCTCGATTGGAATCGTACATGCTGAAGAGTCCATGTTGTTGAGAGTCTGGGCAGCAGTGGCGCCCAATCCCAGTTTCGCCCTACAGGAAGGAAACCCCGTGATCCACAATAAAGTTTTTGTGACCACTCTGATGTTAATTGCGTTTGCAGCGACAAATTCGGTATTGGCGCAGAATTCGTCGTCGACCAAAAAGGATGCGACCAAAAGCTCGATCGCAAACGACGCCTCCCAAACAAACTCTGACGACTTCATCGAACTTTTACGCAAAGATGTAAGGTCACAGAAGAAGCAAATCATTGCTGAGAATATGGACCTAAGCGATGCTGAGGCAGAGAAGTTTTGGCCGGTCTACGATCAATATGCCGCGGAGCTCTCCAGGATCTACAACACGAAAATTGCCCTGCTGAACGACTATGCCGAAAACTACAGCAGCATGACGGGTGAGCAAGCCGAGAATTACATCCGCAAGCGCGCTGAGGTTGAACAGTCAATTATGCAGCTGAGATTGAAATACATGCCTGCGTTCCGCAAAGTGCTCTCCGGCAGGGAAACCGCATTGTTTTATCAACTCGACTGGCGGCTGGGTTTAGCAATCGACGTAGAACTGGTGCAAGTGCCGCTAATCAACCAATAATCGACACCGTTCTGAATGCATTTCGCGGTGATGAAGCCTCCCGCATGGACTGGCACGACATGCGGGACCTTTTCCTGCCGTCTTGCTCGGCGTCATGTCCAGCAATTTTCGCCGTAATCATTAACCATCGTTGGCTGGAATTTCAAGAAAACCAACTTCCAAGGCAGAATCCTGTGGCACACGGTGTCAAGTGTCACGTGTCACGTTAGGTGGTGTAAATTAGCAGGCGCACCAGCGCACGCGGGCAACCCTGCAAATCTGGTGAGCTTCAGCGGTCGCGCACGATCCTCGAGTTCCTTCCCGCCAAACCCGACGCTTTGCGCGGCCTCCGCATTGCATCATCCGATACAATCTATCCGGTGTTGTTAACCGATGCTTGATCGGCGGCGACAGAGCGAAGCTCGGGAGATTTTCACTTGACTTTCCTTCCGATCGAGGCGCGTCGTTATGAGCACGCAGGATGTGCCAACCGTATTCATTGTCGATGATGATAGAGATGTGCGTGAATCTCTCCAGGAGCTGCTGGAGTCCGTCGGCTTGCAATCTAAGTCTTTCGGAACTGCACAGGAGTTCTTGTCGAGTCCGCGCAGTGATGGCCCCAGTTGCCTAATTCTTGACGTGAGACTACCCGGCATTAGCGGCTTGGACCTTCAGCACGAACTGAAAAGAGGGAAAGTAAGCATTCCAATCATCTTTCTCACAGCACATGCAGACGTTCCGATGTCGGTGAAGGCCATGAAGTCTGGCGCTGTTGAGTTTCTCACGAAACCATTCAGGCAACAGGATTTGCTCGATGCGGTTCAGCGATCGCTCACTCGAGATCGCATCGTCCGCGAAAAGCAGCGAGACACTGCTGAACTCCGACAGCGCTACAACACACTAAGCGTCCGGGAACGCGAGGTGATGAACCTGGTCGTTTCCGGGCTGCTTAACAAGCAAATTGCGGCGGAACTCGGTGCCAGCGAAGCCACCGTCAAAATGCATCGCAGCCAAGTGATGAAAAAGATGCAGGCGAAATCGTTACCTGAACTTGTCAGAATGGCGGACAAGCTCAAGTCCATCACATAGCCGACTTTGCGCGAATCGATGTTTCCCTCGCCACCTCAGGTTTTGCCGAGCACGCAGCCTCTGTCTAAGAAGCTCAACGGCAAGAAGCTACCAGAACAAGAACGCCGGGCTGGTTGGCCCGGCTGATTCGTGTTCATCACCTTGCGGGGAAACGACTAGGTTCCGAGGTCCCCGATCGTTTAATTTCTATCGGTGGCTGCTCACATTACCAACGCGAGATCCTCCAGCTCCCTTTGCAGCACGGGGATCGAGCAGCCTGACCTCTCGACACGGCCCACGGCGTCTCGGGCTGCCTCGGGCGACGCCCCGAAACCGCGTCCCATCAGGAACAGCTGAAGTAGTTCGGCAGCCTCGCGCGAGTCGATCAGTACATCGTGAGTCAGATCGTTCCGTAAAGCCGTCAATTCCGCACTCGAGAATGTATCTTTCATGGCCGTTATCACCTCCGACTTCGACCTTCACCCTACCTGTCCACCCGCAAGATCAACTGACAAGACACTTGTTGGAGCTAGGCCGACTTCTTAGTCGGCGGGCAGAACTCTATGATCTTTCCGCAGTGCAGCGGAGGGGCACACTTCAACGGTTTCCGAAAGTTCTTCGGTACATAAAACTCAATTACCTTTGCCATGACCACCTCTTGCTCTATGAGCCCCTTTGGCGGGGCTGGGATGCAATTCAGCCTTCGGATTCCAATGGCCCTACCAAACCCATCCGCATTGACAACGCACGGAATCGCACAATCGGAGCTTGTGCAAGAGTGCTTTGCAAATGGCGCATGATCTCATCCACATAGGTTTCCCTCGAGGATCGCGCGAGAACCGGTTGGCGTCCGTCTTTCCAAATCCTTCAAGCGACGTGCGCCTTTTGCCAACATAGCCCAGGCCAGTGCTTTCAGGTCCGGATCCACAGAGTTCGTAGCCCTTAGCAGTTCCTTGCCTGCGTCTTGCTGTCCGAACCTGCACCACATCACTCCACAAAGAAACACGTAGTTGCCGTCCATTTCCGTTTCCTCCTCTCCAGCGCCGAGGAACATCAGTGGTAGCCCAGCACTATGTTGCAACGACCTCTTGCGCTGTCCAACTGCAATCCAACTGCCAACAGCAGCCCGTTCAAAAGAAAGACCGCTGTCTCGTCAGAATCTGGTCGACCTCATCGTATGAGTGATTACAGAGACGCTGCGGCGCGAGATTGCAGTGTGAATGCCGATTTCCAGGACACGAGGAATCGGTTCGGGGTCGGAAACTAACTCGCAGTACCTATCGTGCCCATCCAATTGCCGTGCCATGAAATTCATAGCCACAAACCACGCTTCCTCTAAATTGGGCCGACGCTCATTCTTGCAATTGCGTGACAAGCCAGATGACACTTGACGCAAGAGGCACGCGGATGACACTGACCGGCCCGGCATGTGTTAGTCGCGCCGCGAAATTGTCCCCTCACCAAACTATCGAAAGTAGGGGTCTGATCAACCAAAGTCTGGATGCTTTAGCCGAAAGCGAGATTGCCTCAACCGTCGCGGTCACGCTAACCTCG
>Ga0209733_1000060_pt1 | contig 13519 bp, 10 predicted proteins | sample BlaSpr_A8_OM2_M1_FD_187976 | JGI IMG/M metagenome (GOLD analysis project Ga0209733, IMG submission 187976) | Forest soil microbial communities from Thunder Bay, Ontario, Canada - Black Spruce, Ontario site 2_A8_OM2_M1 (SPAdes) (version 2) | ecosystem: Environmental > Terrestrial > Soil > Boreal...
GCCGACGCCAAGCGGCCAACGTTGGTAATCAAAGTCGATGCGCATACGACGAGCATTGCGATTCTGAATGAAGACCAGTTGCAACTGTTCCGCACGCTCGAAAATACGCGCGGGGTGACGATCACAGGCGAGCAATTGGCGGAAGAAGTTTATCCTTCCGTGGTTTTTTTCCAGGACACGTATCATCTGAATATCGAACGAATTTATATTGCAGGACTGCCGGAGTCGGGTGGAGCGGCACCGGCGCTGCGGGCGCAAACGGGAGCCGAAGTACAGGAACTTGTGGCGTCTTCGCAACTGGGCGCGTCCGCGGGCGGTTCGGTGCCGCGCTGGAGAATGGCAGGAGTGGTAGGAGCACTGATCTCGTAGGACGGACGCATTCGTCCCTCCTCCCGGACGAATGCGTCCGGTGCTACGTTTTTGAATTTATGCGACTTGATATCAATCTCGCGAGCCAGCCCTATGAAGATGCGCGGCAGTTCTGGATGCGCTGGGGCACCGCCGCGATCGCTTTGGGGTTACTGACCCTGGTGCTGCTCGCGGCCGACATCACGGGGTGGGTGAATGCCCGGCGAGATCGGGCGGCGATAGCGGAGAAACGCGCGATGATCGCCGAGCGTGACCGAATACGCGCCAACGCCGAAAGAGTCCTCAACCTTCCGGAAAACCGAAGCACCCGGGACCAGTCGCAGTTTCTGAACGAATTGATCGAGCGCAAAGCGTTCTCCTGGACGCGGGTGCTGGAAAATCTGGAGAAGGTGATGCCGCCGCGAGTACACCTGATATCGATCAATCCGCAACTGGATGAGGACAACCAACTCGGACTGAAGATGACGGTGGCGGGCGATTCGAGAGATCGAGCCATTGAACTGGCCCGCCGCATGGAGGAATCGCGGCGCTTCTCCCAGACCGACATTGTTTCGGAACGCTCTGAACGGTCAAGCACCGGCGAAACCGAGATGTTTGACATCGTCGCCTATTACATTCCGGAGACGCTGTCGGCTAGTGCGGCTGCGCCACAGACCGAGGCGACGACGACCGACATGAAAACCAAGGCAGACGTGAAGTCAAAAAAACAGGCGAAACCGAAGGCAGCAACGCCGAAAGGGGCCAAACCGTAATGCCCGATCTGCGACGAACCCGGAAGAACCTGAAGGTGGCACTCGGCATCATGGCGGGCGTAAGTCTGGTCGCGGCGGTGGTGTACTTTTCGCCACTGGTCGGCTCGGCGGAAAGCCGACGCACGGAAATGAACCAGCTTCAGGCGGACTTGACTACCAAAACGCGTCAAGTCGCTCCGCTCAGGGATCTTCCTCAGAAGGTTGTGCTGGCCAGGCATCAGATCACCGATTTCTATCAGACGCGGTTCCCTTCCCAGAACTCGCAGATTCTGACGGAACTCGGCAAGCTCACTTCGGCAAACAGCGTAACCATCGAACACATAAACTACAATAAGAAGGACGCCGAAGAGGGCGGGCTACAACCGATAGAGATGGAAGCCGCCCTCGCGGGCAACTACACGTCGCTGGCGCGCTTTATCAACGCGCTGGAACGAGATCAGATGTTTTTTATCATCGACAGTGTGACTCTGGGCGGGCAGGAACAGGGGCCAGTTAAGTTGAACATGAAGCTGGAGACTTATCTGAAGGCAGGAACGTAGTGCAACTTGGCTTAGAAAATAAGAAGAAGGCCACCTGGGCAGCCGTACTTGGTGTGCTGGCGCTGCTGATCGGTGCGTACGTCTTCATCCCGATGTTTACGGGTTCGTCTGAGCCGGACTCCAGCGCCCAGGCCGCGGCTCCCACCGGGACCCATGCGCCGGCGCATTCCCGAAAGAAGCCTGGTAAGAAGCCGCAGGTGGAGAACCTTGATCCGACCCTACAGCTCGATTTGCTGGCCCGGAGCGAAAAGACGGAGTACGAAGGCAGCGGAAGAAACATCTTCGTGTCACAGGCGGAAACTGTGGCTATTCCTCAACCAGTGGCTTCTGCGGTGACGGACCCGACCGCATACACGGCGCCTACGCCTCCACCGCCGCCGCCAATCCCGCTGAAGTTTTACGGTTTCGCGAGCCGGAGCGGGGAACCGAAAAAGATATTTCTGAAATTGGGTGAGGATGTCTTCGTCGCCGGGGAAGGCGAGATCGTCGACCGGCGATATAAGGTGATCCACATCACCCCGACGTCAGTTCAAATTCAAGACGTAGTGAACAGCGGACCGCCGCAGAGCATTCCGTTGACACAGGGGTAAGGCGGGATTCAATGTTTCAAGGTTTCCGAGTTTCAGAGTTTTAGACTACCGTACTGAGTGGCCAGCCTTGAAACCTTGCAACCTCTGAAACTTTGAGACCTTTTTTTTTCATGACTTGGCATTCACAGATCAGGCGACGGGCACCTGGCGTTAGCAAGAATCGACGCGACCAAGACGGCTATGCTTTGTTGACTCTGCTTCTGGTCATGGCGCTGATGATGATCTTCGCGGGGGCGATTGTCCCCTCAATTACATTCGACATCAAGCGCGATCGCGAAGAGGAGATGATTCATCGCGGCGTTCAGTATTCCCGGGCGATCCGCGCCTACTACAAAAAGTTCGGCCGGTATCCGACAAAGATTGAAGATCTCGAAAACACCAACAACCTGCGGTTCCTCCGCAAACGTTACAAAGATCCCGTGAACTGCAAGAACTCGCAGTGTCAGGATTTCAGGCTGTTGCACTTCGGCGAAGTGCAGCTGACACTCGGCGGAATCGGCGGCACCCCCGGCGCCGTTTACACAGGCGCTCCTGGTTTCTCGTCACCTGCGACGCTAAATGGGAATACCAATTCGCCGTCCGGTGAAAATCAGCCGGGGGCTGTAAATCCGTCGGGCGGCTCAGACACATCGCAGTTGGGATCGCAGGCCTCTTCAGGTGGGACGGGAGCGAATCCTGCTGGCAGCGGGGATGCCGGAAGCATTCAGCTTGGCTCAGGGCAAATCATCGGCGGACCGATCATAGGAGTTGCCAGCACCAACAAGGACAAAACGATTCGCGAGTTCAATCACAAGGACAAATACAAGGATTGGGTATTTGTTTATGATCCCGGGCTAGACGTGGGACACCTGATCACGACGCCGTATCAGCCGCAACTGCTGGGATTTACACAGCAGAACATTAACGGGCCAAACGGAACGGGCAGCATTGGCAATCTCAATGGGACGTCGCCTCAAGGAACGCAGAATAATCCGAACTCGCCAGCTACTGGAGGTTTCGGAACGCCGAATCCGCCAAGCAATCCGCCTGAGCAGTGATCTTCCATTCCGGCGAAATAAAAACGGCCTCATCTCACGCGATGAGGCCGTTCGTTTTCCAGAATCCTCGTCGCGACCGTCCAGCTTAAACGCTGAACGAAGAGCCGCAGCCGCAGGTGCTTTTCACGTTCGGATTTTCAAACTTGAAGCCCGCGCCTTCGAGAGTCTCGACATAATCGACGATGCAGCCATTCAGATACATGACCGAAGTGGCATCGACGAAGACCTTGAGTCCATCCATTTCGAAGGTCTTGTCCATCATTCCGGCGCCGTTCTCAAACTGCATCGAATAGGAGAAACCGGAGCATCCGCCACCTACCACTCCGATGCGCAAGCCGGAGGGAACGGGGGTCTGCTGGCCCATAATCTCTTTCACCTTGGCGACAGCATTGGGGGTTAGGGTAACAGGCGCAGCCTTTTTTGTGACTTCGGGTATGGTTGTGGTGGCCATTCGTATCTCCTTGGCTTTAAAGCTGTTCGATTATAGCAAATGTCGTCTCCGCCAGAAAGATCCCACGGCGGAGTCTGTCTGTTTGTTGGATGCGCTGGCAGGCTGGAAGGTGCATTCTTCCCCGAACTGTAACAGACTCCGAACAAAGGGATTTATTCGGCACCAGGGCTTGCAGATGGGACTATAATCATTCGCGTTAGGGCTTCCCCGGGACTCGATGCGGGGTTCTGCGCCCCCGCTCACGAAGTGGAAAGCCGCGGTACTTGGGTAGAACCTGCCGAGGTGGCTTATGACGCTGACGATAGTGTCGGTTGTATTTGGAGTTTTCGCCGTCGGTCTGATCATCCTCCTGATCTACAAGAGCACGCTCACTATGCACGAGGACGATCAACTGTTTCTGGATGACCATAATTCGCACATGCAGGAAGAGCAGACGGAGTTGTTGACCAAGGTCAACCGGCTTGTCCTTCCGGTTCGTGTGTTCAGCATCGGTTCCGGAGTATTTCTCCTGGTGCTGGTAGCGATGCTGATCTATCAAAAGCTGAACGAAGTACAGTAGCGTCGTTGCGACGAGTTGCGCCTTATTCGGCTGGCGTCCTGGCGCAGTGAACTGCGAGGCAGTCGCAAGGCTTTCTCGTGTTCGAGGGCTTCCCTGTCCGCAGTTCGAACCTAGGGCGCTTTCCATAACGCTTCGCTAACTGTGGGCCGCACGAAGACGCACAGCCTCTTCCAGTCAACTTAGTCGAAGAACTTTACTGGCGTCGCTCATGCCACCGGTGAACTGCTGGAGCCCTGCCACGTGCAAATCGCCGAACTCACGCGGTGATGCGGTGCGACTTCCCCAGTGGTATCAAACGAAGTAAACTATATTCCCGAGATTGCGAAAGTGGCGGAATTGGCAGACGCACCAGACTTAGGATCCCGGAGTGATCTTTTGGAAGCATTTCCGCTTAGTGCCGCATATTGCTGCGAGGGCCTATTCACGCGGGTCTTACGCCAATTCGTGGCAATCGCTCAGTAGCATGCAGTAGCTCGAAGATGCAAGAAGTTCCTACAATTTTCCCTACAGTCCCTAGACCAATCTCCGCCATACTCGTTGCTCTCAAAAAGACTCTTTACCCACAAAAAACCTGAGCACCATTTCAAAAGCACAGCCTCCCTGACCGTGGGTGCGGCGTTCTTTGGTTTATGGTTCTGGCTGCTGCCGCTGTGGCTGGGTTTCCGAATCGAAGAGGCGGACGCGGCCAATTGGTGATGGCTGACTGCGCTTCCCTCGGTCTTGTGATTCGCCGTTCCGCTGCGCTGCGTCTGGAACTTCGGGCGGACGGGACGCGGGCACACCTTGCTCCGGTCGCACCGGCGATGCAGACCAGAATCTTGTCCTAAAGCTGATTCAGACAATGTTGATGGGTTGTTGAAAGACCTTGCGCAGGCTCAGCAGATCTTGTGTTAAGGCTCGTGAACCGCACTCACACAGTCTTCCAGGGCTTCCCCGCGCGAGCTGCAGCGGAGAACTGAATTTGAAATTCAGAAAGTACTGATTAAGAGTTATGGTTCTCGATCCGGCTGCAGCGTTATCAACTGCAGTCGCCACAATAACCTCGAGGCCGGGTCGATTTGAGGCAAATCTCGGCAGGCTCTGGGCGATTCGTGTTATCGCCGTGAAAGAACAACCACGATAAGGAAATACAACAACTTGCAAGAGGCGGGCGGCAACCTAAGTCCTTGCTAGTCCGTACAAGCCAACACATTTACGTACCGTAATCCGTACCGCGAAAAAAAGCCGCTATGTTGTACCTCGTCTGTCGTTAGCGCTCGCCCACGACCCCATACGATTCCACAATGAAAGGGCAGCAACACTTTCAAATCTGGGCATCCCCCAGTGCCACGCCGAACACGTCTGTTCCTTCCTGAGGGATCGGCCGCGAGATACCCAACCTTTTCATCTTGGCAAGCAGCGTGGTTCGTTTCAGTCCCAGTTTCCCCGCTGCGCCGCGCGGTCCACCGACGATCCAGCCGGCCTGCTCAAGTGTTTCCAAAATCAACCCGCGATCCGAGTCTTCTAGGACCATCGATGAGTGGAACGTTCGGGCGCGATGCAAGCTGGGGATCAAGGGTTCTGTTTGCTGTTTGTGAAGTGGGTTTGGGAGCACGCCGTCCCGCGAAAGGATCACCGCGCGCTCCACCAAGTTCTGTAACTCGCGAATGTTGCCAGGCCAGGAGTACCACTGGAAGGCAGCCATGGTTTCCGGAGGAATGCAGTCGACTTGCTTCCCCATGCGGCGGCTAAACAGCTTCACGAAATGCGTGACAAGAGCAGGAATGTCTTCCCGGCGCTCTCGGAGCGCCGGCAGCAAGATGGGGAATACGTTCAGACGATAATACAGATCACTGCGAAATTGCCCGCGAGCGGCCATCTTGACCAGATTTCGATTGGTTGCAGCTACCAGCCGGACATCCACCTTGTGCGTACGACCGCTCCCTAAACGCTCGAATTCCTGCTCTTGCAAGACGCGCAGCAACTTCGGCTGCAGAGCAGGAGGGATGTCGCCTACTTCGTCCAGAAACAGCGTGCCTTTGTCAGCCATTTCGAAGCGCCCGATCTTCTGCGCGATGGCTCCGGTGAAGGCGCCCTTCTCATGACCGAACAACTCACTTTCGAGAAGATCCAGGGGAATGGCCGCGCAATTGAGCTTTATGAAAGCGCGCCCGACGCGCTGACTGGCGTTGTGAATGGCGTGCGCGACAAGTTCCTTTCCCGTGCCGGTTTCCCCCTCGATGAGGACAGTCGAATCAGTGCAAGCCACCTGTTCTACTTGTTCGAGAACAGATTCCAGGGCGGCGCTGTTGCCGATGATCCGTTCGAATCTTCGATCAGGTGGGTCTCCCACAGGGTGCGTGACCGTTGCATACTCTGGCATGAGAAATCTCCTATCATTCGATCCGATTGTTTAGCCGTTCGCTCACAAATCAAGTGCTGCTCGGACCGTTTTGAGCAATAGTTGATAATCCAACGGTTTCGCCAGGAACTCGACTGCGCCCTCTCTCATCGCTTGAATCCGCATCCTGGAGCCCGCATTGCTTGTAATAAAGATGATCGGAATATTCCAGTGCTCCTCTTTGAGCCTAGCCTGCAGTTCCAAACCCGACATCCCCGGCATTTGGATCTCAGCTACCAGACACCCGACTTCACCGTGAAAATCGTATTCAAGAAATTCTTCCGCCGATCCAAAGCACCGCACCACGAGCCCAGCCGACTCGATTAGGTCAAACAGTGAGTCCTGCATCGATTTATCGTCATCGATGACAGCAATCAACTTGGACGTTTGGCGCCTGGCTTGATCCGTCCCGCCCATGTCGTCTGTTTACCCTGGCACCAAAGGGGTGTAAATGGAACAGCGGTGATTTTGCGATGAAATAGGAGTGAAGGCGGGAAGTTATTGACGGCTAAGGAGATGTGCCGAGCAGCTTTGATGCTGCTCTCAGCTTTATTTCGACAATTTCGAGTCGAATTGGTACAGTTTCTTACTCTATATTTCAGTGTGCGCTTCCCATGCATACCCTTTCCGTAGGGCGCGTTCGATTCGGATCCTTCGAGCTCGACCTCAGCACTGGCGAACTCCGATCAATTGAAGCGCCCGATCCTAACAATAAGGTTCTCCTGAGAGAACAGGTGTTTCAGGTTTTGCGGATGCTCCTTGAACGTGAGGGCAAGATTGTTACCCGCGAGGAAATCCAGGGAAGGCTGTGGCCGGACGATACTGTCGTGGATTTCGATCACAGCATCAACGCGACGATCAAGACCCTACGCCGCGCCCTGGGGGATTCCGCCGATAATCCTCGGTACATCGAGACCTTGGCGCGACGTGGCTATCGATTGATGCTCCCGATACAGTACCTGGAGTCAGCCCCAGAAACCGCTTTGGAGAAAGACCGTGAGCGGCGCGAGCAGTCCGTCGCCGAAATGAGCGAGAACAAGGCGAGAGTTCAGGAGAAAGTTCAGCGGCAAATGAAGCCGCACTCGTGGAAAGCTGCGCTCGTGCTTGCGTCTGTTGTCATCTTGGTGGGCGCGGGCTATATCTCCTGGCGCCACTTTCGGGGTATCACCCCGCCAAAATCAGAAAAAATCATGCTCGCCGTACTGCCGTTTCAGAATCTCACTGGCGACCCCAATAAGGAATACCTCGCGGACGGTCTGACCGAGGAAACGATTTCACAATTAGGCCGGCTCAACCCGGAACAGTTGGGTGTGATCGCGCGAACGTCCGTCATGGGATACAAACACAAGGACGAACGCTTAGACCAGATTGGTCGTGATCTTTCTGTGCAATATGTTCTGGAAAACAGCCTTCGCGAAAGCGGAGACCACATGCGCCTTACGGCTCAGCTCATTCAGGTGAAGGACCAAACTCACCTGTGGGCGCAGGATTACGATTATCCGGCGAAAGACGTTCTTAATGTGGAAGACGAAGTAGCTAAGGCGGTTGCGCACGAAATCCGGGTACTTTTGACTTCGAAACAGCAAGCAGAGTTGGCCCAGTCGCGCCCAGTCAATCCGGAAGCCTTTGATGCCTACTTGCAGGGGTACTACCACTTTGAACGGGACACCGCCAAAGATACGGAGATGGCTGCAAAGTATTACGAACGGGCGACTCAGCTTGATCCCTCCTATGCTTTGGCTTGGGTAGGGTTGTCTCGGGTACGCAACTGGCAGGCCAACACAGGTCTCATTCCCGCCGAGGAGGGCCACCGGCGTGCGCGTGAAGCAGTTGAGCGAGCGTTAGCGCTGAACCCGAACCTGGCAGAAGCCCACACTCAAATGGGACGGATTAAGCAACAGGTCGACTTCGATTGGGCGGGAGCGGATGCTTCCTTCCGGCGGGCGGTTGCTCTCGATCCCGGAAATCCCGAGGTTGTAAGGACGGCGGCTAGCTCGGCAGCCGTGCTCGGCCGCTTTGACGAAGCTCCTCAATTGAATCGCCGAGCCATTGACTTGGATCCGCTCAATTCAGAGAGTTGGGAGCATCTTGCAGAGACCGAGTTCTTCATGGGGCAGCTAGACCAAGCCACAGCGGATTTCAAGAATGCGCTCCAACTGAACGCCGATGTTGTGGCCGCCCATATGTCGTTAAGCCAAATCTATGTGATGCAGGGGCGGCCTCAGGATGCTTTGCCTGAAATCGAGCTGGTGCGCTATGACCCCTTCCGTGCGTTTCTCTATGCGATTGCGTACCACGCGCTTGGCCGGAAAAAGGAGTCGGATGCCGCATTGAGTAAGTTAATTGCGAAATACCATGCAAGCATGGCGTACCAGATCGCCCAGGTTTATGCTTTCCGGAACCAGTCCAACGAAGCGTTCGAGTGGCTAGACCGGGCTTATGCTCAACGTGACAACGGTCTGATCGAAACCAAAGTGGACCCCCTACTGAAGAGCTTGCACAGCGACCCGCGATTCGCCGCGTTCTTGAAGAAGCTCAACCTGCCGACCTGACATAACGCTATTCCCAAGCGTTCTATTGGCCGAATCAAAACATACAACCGGCTTATGAAGTGATGGAGACGGTTAGCAACAATGGGCAAGAATTTCAAAATGAGAGATGGCGGCGGGATCAATGGAAAAATACGAAGAAGAGTACCGAAACACCTTAGGCAACCAAGGGCGATGACTCCGTGACCTGGATCGGTAGGGTGAAATGAAAGGTTGCACCTCGTCCGTCGTTCGCACCCGCCCACAAGCACCCGCCATGCGACTCCACAATGGAACGGCTGATGGCCAACCCCATACCGCTACCCTGCGGCTTGGTGGTAAAGAACGCAGAAAAAATCTGATCCATCTTCTCCGTTGGCAATCCCACGCCCGTGTCACTGACCGAGAACTGGAGTTGACCGTCCTGCAGTTGCGACTTCACCGTAAGCTCTCCGCCGGAGTCCTTCATGGCTTCGATGGCGTTGAGCACGAGGTTCATGAACACCTGCTGCAGCTGGACACGATCGGCCATGATTTCGGGCAGGTCGGCCGCAAGTTCTGTGCGCATGGTGATCGAGTACCGATTGGCCTCGCCTTCCAGCAGAGTCAGCATCTCGCGGATAATTCCGTTCGCATCAACCAACTCACGATGCGGAGGGGACTTCCTGTAAAACGAACGTATCCGGTCGATGATTTCAGCCGCACGATTTCCATACTTATCGATTCTGGCCGCTGCGGTACGAGCCCGATCAAGATTGGGCGGCTCGTGTGCCAGCCATTCAATGCAGCCGTTGGCGCTGGTGATGGCGGCAGCAATGGGCTGCTTTATTTCGTGCGCCAAAGAGGCCGCCATCTCCCCCAACATGCTGACGCGATTAGTGTGCGCGAGCTCAGTCTCTAATTGACGTAGACGCTCCCTCTCTTGTTCAAGTCGCTCCTGCTCGGTAACGTCTATCCCTGTCCCCACGAACCCTTTGAAAGTCACCCCTTCGGTCACCGGAACACCCACACAGCGTATGTGACGAATCTCTCCGTCAGGCCGCACAATTCGTTTTGTAAAGTCGAAAGCAAGATGGTCCTCCAGCATCTTTGCGATGCCTTGTTTCATGAAGGCGCGATCTTCCGGGTGTACAAGAGCCAAATATTCTTCAACAGTTGGTGGTTTGCCACTCGGATCAAGGCCGTAAATCCGGAACAATTCGGAAGACCAGTAATCGAATCCAGCAGCATTGAATGCCCAGCTACCCGCATGGGCAATGCGCTGTCCTTCGCTGAGATAAAACTGAGTTCGCTGTAAGGCTTCCCCGGCACGCTTGCGATCTTCAATGTCCGTAAGGGTCCCGTACCATCTGACAATTTTTCCATGCTGGTCCCGAAGTGGAAGACCGCGCACCAGAAACCAGCGATATCCCCCGTCAGCGGCGTGACGAAACCTCGCCTCGTCTTCGAAGAGCTGTCCGGTCGCAACCGAGATACGCCAGTTCTCGGAGTAACGCGCAAGATCTTCGGCATGCACCGCACCCTGCCAACCTGTGCCTGAACTCTGCTCGACAGAAAGCCCGGTGTATTCAGTCCATCGCTTATTTACAAACGTGCAGGAGCCGTCGGACAACGTGGTGAAAGTCATCGCTGGAATTGTTTCCACAACCTCCCGCAGACGCTTTTCCTGACCCTTGAGCTGACGAATGCGCCATCGATGGAGTGCCCAGAGCAGCGCAACAAAGGCCGCAAGGCACGACAACCGGAACCAGTAGGTTTGATAGTAAGCCGGAGCGATGGAGAAATCGAGGGACGTTCCCGCTTCGTTCCATAAGCCGCTGTTATTGCACGCCTTCACGCGGAAGGTGTAATTGCGCGGAGGAAGGTTGCTGTAGAACGCTTGCCGGCGAGTGCCAGCGTCCTGCCAATGTTGATCCCAGCCTTCAAGCTTGTAGCGAAATAATATTTTCTCCGGGGCGACGAGGCTGAGGGCTGTGTAGTCGATCTCTAGCTCGCGCACCAGCGGGGGCAGGTGGGGCGTCGATTGCGCCTCACCCGATAAATTCTCCCTATACTCCTTGCGGTCGGCGGCGACCTTCTCGATATGCACCGGTGGTGGGACCTTGTTGAGGGGAATCTGGTGTGGATCGACAACGCTGACGCCGTCGGGAACACTGAACCAGAGTTTCCCATCTGCTGACTTGGCGACCCGCGGCGTATAATCGCCAACAACAGCAAGTAGTCTCAGCCCGTCGGAACTATCGAAAACCGTGGCGTGGATTGTGCGGGCTGTCTTGTCTGTAGCACCGGTCCACGCGTCCGACTCGGAGCGCGCAACCCGTACCAAGCCGCAGGGCATCATTATCCAGACCGATTGCGCGTCGTCTTCAACGGTCCATTGGACCGCGTCGCAAGGCAATCCGCTCATGCTCGTTAACGTGGCGATGCGGCCGTTTTTCAATCGACCGAGTCCGCCCTCGGAGGCGATCCAAAGCGCGCCTTGCCCGTCGAACCGAAGCTGATTGACACGGCCCTCGCCCAGACCATCGGCGGCCGAATAGGATGACTGGACATGGCCGTCACGAAACCAGACGACTCCACCCCGCGAAAATCCAAGCCATAGGCCGCCATGCAAAGGATCCGTAGCCAGAACAACCGCGGGATCCTGGCGTCCAAATGTGGCCCATGGAATAGGTGGGAACACATTATCCTGCGACAATCGTAAGAGGCCGAGATCGCGGTTGGCGATCCAAAGATTTCCCGAAGCGTCCTCGGTCAGGGACTCCACCAACCCACCCGGAGCCGCCGCAGGAACAAACCGGTCATTCTCCAGGTAGCCGATCCCGCTCAGCGTGGAAACCCAGATGCGCCCGCGAGAGTCCTGAAGAAGGGATCCAACCCCTTCATCCGGCAGTCCGCTTCCGACAATCTGTCGCACGCGGGCCCTGGAACGATGCTGGCGGTACACCGTAACCTGGCCGTGGTTCAGGCGGTTTAGCCCATCAAGGGTACCGAACCAAACGCTTCCTTCCCTCGCCGCTAATAGGCCGCCCCAAGGGATATCCGACAAACCTTGGATCTTGGAATAAGTAACAACTGGAAGCTCGTGAAAACGGTCGAGCCCGTTGACGGTGGCGACCCAAATATTGCTCTCACGATCCTCAAACAAATCGTAAATGTCGTCGCCGGAGAGGCCGTCCAATTCTGAAAACACATCAATCCGTCCCTGGTGTATGTGCACGATGCCCCGGCCCGCAGGTCCGACCCACAGACCGCCATCGCGATCGCGGAGCATTCTTAGAAAACGGAACCCCCGCCTCGCAGCGGGGAACCGATATACCGCCTCCGCTTTTTCATCAGCTAGGCGCATGACTGCGCCTGTTGCGGCGATCAAGACACTGCCATCCTCAGTATCGGCCATGCCCTGCATTCTTCCATTCGATAGGCCTGGCACCGCATAGAATTGCGCCGGTTCAGGTCTCCATCGCCACACGCCCATCTCTAATCCGACCCAGAGATTCCCCTTGTCGTCCTCATGCAACCCGAAGACGCCGTGGGTAACACCGCCCATTTCCGGGTGGCACCGGACGTTGCCATTTCGAATTTCGCAGAGTTTTCCGTCGGGAGGCCCAGGAGACCCGTTCGTGCCGGCCCATATCGAGCCATCATGATCTTCAACTAAAGCACGGATGGCCAATCCAGACAGCTCCGCATACCGAGTGAGCTTACCGTTCTTCCAGCTTGACAGCCCATTCCTTGTGCCGACCCAAAGAGTCCCGTCGCGCGACGCGACTAGGCTCGTGATGGTGCTGGAGGGAAGGTGCTGATCTGGCGGTGGCTGCCAGAGGACGTTTCGGACGCCATCGAAGCGATACAAGCCGAACGCTGTCCCAAGCCAGAGGTACCCGTCGGGTGTCTGGGCGATTGAGAGAATGGAGCCCTTGGCAAAGCCATCCCGGATCTTCCAGGCCGTATGCGCGTATTGGCTGACGTCTGGCGCCGGATTCAGACCGAACGCACAAGTTCTCGCTATCAGCATGCCCGCCAGCATCGCGCCCGCCAATTTGCCGTGAACTATGTGCAAAATCACGCCCGGCGCAGGTCTCAACCCAACAGCCGGCCCTCCGATACGCTCATACTATCCGACGCGGACTAATTCAAATGAGCCAAGCGACGGACCTGGCTTTTTCCATCTCATGTCTACCAGATCAGCTTCAGTCCGAACTGTATCTGGCGCGATGTGGTCGTCGTGGAGGTGAGGACGCCCGCCGAAGAAATCCGGGCTCCGTTGGCTCCAAACAGGCTGGTATTGTTTGTCGGGACCACCGGCGACGC
>Ga0209733_1000061_pt1 | contig 13459 bp, 12 predicted proteins | sample BlaSpr_A8_OM2_M1_FD_187976 | JGI IMG/M metagenome (GOLD analysis project Ga0209733, IMG submission 187976) | Forest soil microbial communities from Thunder Bay, Ontario, Canada - Black Spruce, Ontario site 2_A8_OM2_M1 (SPAdes) (version 2) | ecosystem: Environmental > Terrestrial > Soil > Boreal...
CGCTAGCGATCCCGATGGTTCGGGGCCTTGGCTTTATAGCGTGGACGTCGAGCGCCGCATTCCCCACCGGTTGACCTCTGGCCTTGACCGGTACACGTCGCTGGCGGCCAGCGCTGACGGTCGGCGGCTGGTTGTCGCGCTCGCAAGTCCGAAGAGAACACTTTGGCGCTTACGGTTCGCTGATTCACCCGTCGAGGTATCGACGGCTGCTCGAATCCCGCTGACGACCAGCACGGGGTTCTCGCCACGACTGGGTCCAAATTATCTTCTGTATGTTTCTGCGACCGGCACGAGCGAGAGTATCTGGAGGGCCGCCAACGGAACTGACACGGAGTTGTGGAGTGGTCAGGGAGCGCGAGTCTTTGGCGGCCCGGCAATCTCCCGCGATGGAAAGTATGTCGCATTCTCGGTCCGGCAACACCGGCAGACGCTCTTGTACGTGATGCAGGCCGACGGCGCGAACGCGCGGGTTTTGACTGATTCGCTGGATCTGCAAGGCGCGCCCGCATGGGCGCCTGACGGCCAAACGATCACCACGGCAGCGGAAGATCACGGCGTCCCACATCTCTTCCGCGTGCCGGTCGACGGTCGCTCACCGACTCCTTTTCTTCAGGAGTACTCCGTCGATCCGGTGTGGGCGCCCAACGGCCGCTTCATTGTCTACTCGGGGGCCGACATCGGCACGAAGTTTTCGCTGAAAGCAGCCACGGCCGAGGCCGCACCACATCCCTTGCCGGCACTGACCCTGACTCGCGGAGCTCGCCGCCTGGCGTTTCTGCCTGGAGGACGGTCACTCGTACTGTTGCGAGGAGAGATTCAACATAAGAATCTCTGGGTTATCGACCTGGAGACGGGCCTCGATAGGCAGTTGACCAATCTCCCTCCCGACTTCGACATTCGAGACTTCGACATCTCCCCAGACGGCCGTGAAGTTGTCCTCGAACGAGTGCAGGAGCGCTCGGATGTGGTGCAACTCGATCTCCCTCGACCATAATCCGGGGGCACCGCTGATCGCGGTGGAAGTTACGGCCGCGATCTGATCTCCTGGAATTTCTTCGCGTTGCCGTGTAGGGCTGATCAAAAAGTCGGATCAGTGAAAGAGTGCGACTTGCTCGGCGTCCACCTTCCACCTTCAGAGCCGAATGCACCCTGAACGGCATCCCATAGCCTGCATGAGAACGCCTTGCGATGAACCTGCAATCCGAGGGGGAGATGCTGGGGTTCCGTGTGCGGCAAAGGCCAAACCATGGATACTAGCCGCAACCATTCTCGCCTCGAGCATGGCTTTTATCGATAGCACGGTCGTCAATGTCGCTCTGCCTGCGCTCCAAGCCAGCTTTCACGCAACGGTCGTGGATGTGCAATGGGTGGTCGAGTCGTACGGACTCTTTCTAAGCGCACTGATTCTGGCCGGCGGCTCACTCGGCGACCTGTTTGGCCGCCGCCTCGCATTCCTTGTGGGTGTCGCAATCTTCGCCATTGCTTCGGCAGGTTGCGGCCTTGCCTCGAGCATTCAACTATTGATCGTCGCGAGGAGCATTCAAGGTGTGGGAGCTGCGCTCCTCGTACCCGGTAGCCTGGCGATTATCAGCACGTCTTTCGACGAGAAGAGTCGCGGCCAGGCAATCGGCACGTGGTCAGGCTTCACGGCCATCACCACCGCCATTGGGCCGGTGCTTGGCGGCTGGCTGGTCGAGCATGGTTCCTGGCGATGGGTATTCTTCCTCAATCTCCCGCTTGCAGCGGCCGTGATCGCCCTTTCGCTCTGGTCGATTCCAGAGAGCCGCAACCCCACGGCCGGGCGGGTGGATTGGTTAGGAACGATTCTTGCTACCGTCGGATTGGGAGGTTTGATTTACGGGCTCATTGACTCGGTCAGCCTGGGTTGGAAAAGTCCTCTGGTGTTTGGAAGTCTGATCGCTGGCTGCGGCTGTCTTATTGCATTCGTATGGATCGAGGCTAGGGTCACGGCACCGATGCTTCCGCTTGCGCTGTTCAAATCCGGCAGTTTTAGCGGCGCAAACCTGCTCACGCTCTTCCTATATGCCGCGATTGGAATCTTCTTTTTCTTGTTCCCGCTGAATCTGATCCAAGTCCAGGGCTATTCCACGACGGCGGCAGGTGCGGCCATCCTTCCTTTAATTCTGATCATGTTCTTTCTGTCCCGCTGGTCTGGCGGACTGGTCAGTCGCTATGGCCCAAAAGGTCCCCTGATTATTGGCCCTCTCATTGCGACGTTGGGGTTCGGTTGGTTCGCGGTGCCGTCCGTTGGAGAAAGCTATTGGAAGACGTTTTTGCCGGCGATCGTCGTTCTAGGGTTTGGGATGGCGGTCACCGTCGCTCCACTCACCACCGTGGTTATGAATTCAGTAAATCACGACCGAGTCGGCACGGCTTCTGGAATCAACAATGCAGTGGCGCGCGTGGCGGGCGTGCTTGCTATTGCGGTGCTTGGGATTGTCATGGTGACCGTCTTTAGCTCCCGCCTAAGTCGAAGCCTGGGTCAGCTCTCGCTGCCACCCGCTGTTGTGCAGGAGATTCAAGCGAACGAGATTCAGCTCGCCGGATTGCAGGTGCCCGCTGGTCTCAATTCCAGTACGAAAAGCGCCGTCGACGATTCCGTTAAGGAAGCATTTGTGTTTGGATTCCGCACTGTAATGTTGATCTGCGCATGCCTGGCTTTGATGAGTGCTGCGGTCGCGTGGCTCATCATTCCGAGGGATCGCACGGGTCGCCCAGCATGACTGCTGAAACATGCACTTAGCGCGAATGTAAATATATGTAAACGCCCGCCTAGTCTAGCTTTTCCATTTTTTCGGAGCGGAATACAAAATTTGGAATGAACATCATAGAACTTCCCCCCCTTTCACTCTGTACAAGACAGCGAGAAACACTCCCAAGTAGTTGAAATAATTAACAGCACGATGTTTCGTTATCGATTCAGTTGCGCTGGCTGGAAAATTGCACTACTGGCGCCAGAAGAATAACGCAAGTGTTAAGGACCTGACTTAGCCACTACCAGTTCACAGGCCAAGGTAAGCGGAGCTGCCCAACAGCGACCATCGATTTCCGCTCAAAAAGTAGACGCAAGAGAGAAACGCTTTTTGTGAAGAATTCCCGAAAGGAAGGTAAAACGATGAACCGCCAGTTCTCACACCCGGGCGCGCGATTTAGCATCCTGGCCTTGATCGGTTTGTTCGTTGTGTTCTCCTCTACGCTCCTCGTAGCCCAGACGACCCTGAGCACCGGAAGTATCAATGGTACAGTTACAGATCCCAGCGGCGCAGTCGTCAGCGGCGCCAAGATTTCGATCATCAACACCTCTACAGGGCAGAGTGTGGAGCTCACCAGCAACTCCGCTGGTGCATTCAGCACTGGCCCGCTTCCGCCCGGAACTTACAAAGTGCAGGTTACAGCCAAAGGTTTCAGCACAGTCAGCCAGCCGGTAGTCGTGCAGGTCGGCAACACCGCCACAGTGAACCCGAAGCTTGCCGTCGGACAGGAAAGCACTGTGGTCGAGGTGCAGGGCTCGACCGTGCAGGTCAACACTGAGCAGGCGACTGTGCAAGGCGTGCTCACCTCGGCTCAAATCGAGAACTTGCCCGTTAACGGGCGTAACTTCCTTGATCTCGCACAGCTCGAACCCGGCGTCCAGATTCAAGATGGCCAGAACTTCGATCCGACGAAAGCGGGTTACTCCTCGATCTCGTTCGGCGGACGTTTTGGCCGTACCGCACGTGTCAACGTGGACGGCGTCGACGTAAGCGACGAGACGGTCGGCACGACCACCGCCGACATTCCGGCTAGCGCTATCGACGAGTTTCAGATCAGCCAGTCCTCCCTGGATCTGTCTCAGGATCTGACCTCCTCGGGCGCGGTCAATGTGACCACCAAGTCTGGGACCAACGCGCTTCATGGAGAAGCGTTTGGATTCTTCCGAGACCACTCGCTGAACGCCGCATCTCCTGGTGGCCGAGATCTATATATGCAGCGCGACCAGTACGGCGCTCGCCTGGGTGGACCGATTATCAAGAATAAGCTCTTCTTCTTTGGTGATGGCGAACGAACCAAGCAAGCTTCCTTCGCCCCAGTAGTATTGAGTGGAACACCTTACGCCAGCGACGGTGCAGGGTTTAATTCACCGTTTATCGAGGACAACCTCATTGGCAAAGTCGACTACAACCTGAGCAATGGGGCCAAGGCGTTTTATCGCTATTCGTACTTCAAGAACTCGCTACTCGCTACTTTCGGGCTCGGGTTTTCTCTGTACGACAACAAGGACATCACCCGCCAGCACGTCGTCGGGTTCGATTTCGCTACGGGAAGCTTCACTCACAGCATCCGCTTCTCATATCTTAAGTTCCAAAACCAGATCGTAGACGCGACCCTGAGCAACAACTCGCTTCCGTTCTGTTGCACCGGACTGGAAATGAGCTCCGGATCGTTCTACGTTGGTCCGAACCTTCTCGCGCCGCAGAGTACGCCGCAATCCAACCGCGAGATCAAGTACGACGGCAGCAAAATTTATCATTCCCATACTCTTCGCTATGGCGTTTCGTTCAACCATGTCCAAGGTGGCGGATTTGCAGATTTCTACGGCACTGCTCCTCGTGTGTCATGGAGCACAAACAGCACGACGGAAGCTTTTGCGGCCGCCGGTCCCTTCCCGGGCGGCTCGGCTAATCCTCTAAATTATCCAGTGAACCGTCTTCGCGTGGGAAACGGCGAAGGATTTAGTACCCTGCAGCCTGCCCTTGGTTTCAAGGCGGGTGGCCTAGGTCCAGACAACCGAATCGGCCTTTACGCGGGCGACTCGTGGAAGATCAAACCGAACCTCACGCTCAGCCTTGGTTTGCGCTATGACCGTGATACCGGACGTACCGACAGCGACTTGCCGGCGATTCCAGAAATCAATGCGCAATTTCCGGGCTATGGAAATGTTGTACATCAAGCGAACTTGAACTTTGCGCCGCAGTTTGGCTTTGCATGGGATCCGAAGAACAACGGAAAGACGGTGGTCCGCGGCGGCGTCGGATTGTTTTATGAGAACGTGATCTGGAACAACGTTCTGTTCGATCGGCCGGAACGCCTGCGCACAGGCGCGTTCAATGCTGTTCCCAACGCTTGTCTGGGTGGCAGCCCGCAACCGGTGCCGGTCAGCGCCTCTTATGCTCCAGGGGGTACCATCACTCCATCCGGGATCTGTGGCAACAACGTTCATGTCGGCAATGTGATTCCGCAGATCATGTCGTTCTGGCAGCAGGTTTTGGCTGGCAATCCATTTAACCTGCAAAACCCGAATCCGAATTTCGTGGGTACGTCCTTGTCGCAGGGGCTTGGCGTACCGGGGCCGGCTCTGTTCGCGCCCAATTACAAGACCCCTCGCTCGGTGCAGATCAACTTCGGCATCCAGCGTGAAATCCGGCACGGAATGGTGTTCAGCGCAGACTACCTGCGAAACATTGAAACTCGCACCTTGCTAGGTGTGGATGTCAATCACGTAGGTGACATATCGACCTTCAGTCTGGCAGGGGCGCAGGCGGCAATCGCAACCACCCTGGCAAACTGCGGGGCTGCTACAGTTGCGGCGTCTTACTCGAGCAATTGCCCAACCGACCCGGGGACGGGAACTACCGATAACGGCAAATGGACGCCGCGGCCAGCGGACATGACCGACTATGCTGGCAACGGCCTGTCAACACCCAACGATTCGACGGGTGTGGGCTGCGCCTCGGCAAACGGTCTGGGCCGCCCGTGTGCTTTTGGCGGTGTGAATGCCAACCAGAATCAGGCGTTCTTCCTGAAGCCGATCGGACGTTCGGTCTACAACGCCCTGCAGATGAAGTTGGTGGAAAACGTCAATAAGCCGTTCGGTGGCGTAAAGGCGATGAACTTCCAAGTCGCTTACAGCCTGTCCAACTTCAGCAATACCGGCGGAGCACAGCTCACCGGCACCCCGGGGGACAGCGATCAGGATTTCGTGCTGCAAGCGGCGGACTATAACAAACCGGGCAGGTACTACGGTCCGGCGCTGCTCGACCGCACCCACCAGATTTCGTTTGGTGGCTACGTCGACGTACCGGGTGGTTTCCGGTTCGGACTGATTGCTCACTTCTATAGCCCGCTGTCCAGCGCCATCGTAGCGCCGAACTTCGGGAGTACCGGTGAGATTTTCCGCACCGACTTCACCGGTGACGGAACGGTTGGCGATCCGGTGCCGGGAACGCATCTCGGTCAGTTTGATCGTGGGACGAATGCGTCCGGTTTGGTTGGACTGATCAACAAGTACAACGCCACCTATGCAGGCCAGCCTACGCCCGCCGGCGGTGTTCTCGTCAAGAATAACCTGATGACGGCTGCTGACCTAGCGGCTTTAGGCGGGGTGGCGCCGCACGTTTGCTTGCCACCCCCAGCGGTCGATCCTGATCCCAGCTGTTCGGCTCCCGACTCACCTGGGAATCAGGTTAACTTCAGCTGGCTTCGCGCTATGGATCTGAAGTTGGCGTGGCGGCACACATTCCATGACCGGTTCACGATTGAACCGAGCGTGGGCTTCTACAACCTCCCGAACTTCAGCAACTTCAACCTGCCTCCGAATACCATGAACGGTATCCTGTTCGGCACTGGGAACGGCTCAATCAATGGTACGACGCGGCTCGATAATGAATCATTCCGTGTCGGAAATGGCACCGGAGTTTACGGTCTGGGCGCGCAGCGACAGATCGAATTCGGTCTGCGCTTCGTGTTCTAGTTACCCTAACCTTCCATCTCAACCACCAGCCTGGCGGCTGGTGGTTTTTTCTTGCTCCGTAGTGCCTGCCGGAAAGGTTGTGCCGTTAGCTTCGCGCTGCTCAGTGCACTGCAAGTCCGACGTCACACACAATCTCACTCCCCTCCTTCAATGCCACTGAATCACTTTCGTGATTCGCTCAAAGGCCCAGTCAATCTCCTGACGGCTGATGACGAGCGGGGGTGCGATACGGATCACCCGGTCATGCGTTTCCTTGCACAGGATTCCTTCCTCTTTCAGAGCCTCGCAGTAGGGGCGCGCCGAGCTGCGGAGTTCAATGCCGATCCACAAGCCTCGGCCGCGGACCTCTTTCAAATCTGAGCTGCGCAGCGTCTGGAGCAGAGTCAGAAAATATGCGCCCAGTTCGGCGGAACGTTCCACCATCTTCTCCTCGATAAGGACGCGCAGCGCGGTCCTCGCGATGGCGCAGCCCATAGGATTGCCGCCGAAGGTGCTGCCATGGTCTCCGGGCTTATATACACTGAGAATCTCGCGCGACGCCAGGACGGCCGAGACCGGATAAAACCCGCCAGCGAGCGCCTTGCCAATGATCAACACATCGGGCGTGACAGCTTCGTGCATGTAGGCAAAGAGCTTGCCGGTTCGTCCCAGACCGGATTGAATTTCGTCGGCCATCAGCAATACTTGATTTTCGCGGCAAATTGCCGCCGCCTCCCGCAGGAATCCAAATCGTCAGGTAATCTGCCATCGCCTGACAAGGATGACTGTAGTCGGTAAGACCATTGATGACTGGAATGCTCGCATACTGCGCCATCTGCACCACCACTTCGTGGTCAAAGGTGCGCATCATGATGCCCTGCACCATACGTTCCAGATTCTTGGCCACGTCGTACACCGACTCTCGTTTACCCAGGTTGATCTCCGCGGGAGAAAGGTAGAGCGAATAGCCGCCCAGTTGCTGGATGCCCACATCAAAAGTTACCCGGGTGCGTAAAGAAGGTTTCTCGAAGATCATGGCGAGAGTCTGACGCCGGAGTGCCGTGCTAAAGCCGGTTGGGTCAGCCTTCACCTGGCGGCCAAGAATGAGCAGGTACTGGATCTCGGAGGGTGGGAAATCTCGAATCGAGAGAAAATCCTTGGTATTCATTTTTCGACTCCTGCCAGTGCCGGCTCGTGCTCATGCGTGAACTTGGCAAGCAATTCCGCCAGGCCGGGCTTGGTGAGCTCCTCTACTTCGTAGGTCACGCGGAGATTCGGTTTGTCGAGGTTGATGACCCGCTTCAGGTCAATCGGAGTGGCGATCAGCACAAGATCGCACGGAGTACGCCGGATGGTTTCTTCCAGTTCGTGCCTCTGCATGGCGCTGTAACCCATGGCGGGCAAGAGGTTCGTCAGGTGCCGATAACGTTCGTAGGTGCCGCGGATCGACCCGACAGCATAAGGCCGCGGGTCCACTAGTTCTGCCGCCCCGCACTGCCGCGCCGCGACCACGCCGGCGCCATAGGGCATCTCCCCGTGAGTGAGGGTTGGTCCGTCCTCCACCACGAGTACGCGCTGTCCCTTCACGAGAGACGGCTCGGGAACAGAGACTCGACACGCCATCTCGAAAACCACTGCCTTCGGGTTGTGGACCTTTATGTTATGGCGAACCGTCTCCAGGTCACGCTGATCCGCGGTGTCTACCTTGTTGATTACGATCGCATCCGCGCGCAGCAGGTTGACTTCCCCAGGAAAATAGGCGAGTTCGTGCCCGGCGCGGTGCGGGTCTGCGACTACGATTTCCAGATCGGAGGCATAGAAAGAAGTGTCGTTATTACCTCCGTCCCACAAAATGACGTCAGCCTCTTTCTCGGCCCGCCGCAGAATCTTCTCGTAGTCCACTCCCGCATACACCACGGTCCCTTGTGTGATGTGCGGTTCATACTCCTCGCGCTCCTCGATCGTGCATTGTTGAAGGTCGAGGTCTTCTATGACCGCGAAACGCTGTACCGCTTGCACCGCAAGATCGGCGTAAGGCATGGGATGTCGAATGACCACCGGCCTTCGACCTTGCCGGCGCAACTCTGCCGCCACCAGGCGCGAGACCGGACTCTTGCCGCATCCAGTTCGCACAGCGCAGACGGAGATGACGGGGACCGAAGACTTGAGCTGCGTGCGTCCGCTGGTTTAACCTCGATCTTGTTTGGGCATCCACATTGCTGGGGACAGGATTGATCGGCGCCTTCGTGATTTAGGCGGCCACACGTTTCTGGGGGTGTTTGGTAGCTCTACTGCGGCGGGCAGGTGAACAAGCTTGCCGGTCTCGACGGGGGCCGCCGCCGTCGCCGATTGGCAGATCTTCAGCATCCGCTCCACACAAGTGGACTGCCGTCAGCGAGGAAATGTTTAGATACCGGCCCGCAAAACTCGAAGGCGAGACGGCCAACCGTTTGTTTAAAAATATGGAGGGAGTTATGAAAGGGTCAATGGATTTGCGATCTGCAGTGTTTGCCGCAATCGACGGGATTCAAAACCCGGCCGTGAAGCTGACGGCGAAGGCCAGCAGAATACTGACGACGGTCAGCCGCCTCAAGACAAATAGCTAAACCTGCCCAAAGGATATAACCAGATTCGGGATGCGATCCGGTCCTTACTGACGTTGGACGACCTCAACCTTCTCGCCAGGAATGAATGATTTCGGCCACTAGCTCTTGCCCTTGGCACGAGGTGCCGTGGAATGTGCTGTACGCTTCGAGCCGATTTGCGCCAATACGAGCTTTTTCGCTACTTCGACAAAGTGCTTCTGTAGGGGCTAGGTTGTGGGTGAGTAATTGATTCAGAAGTGTGATTGCACCCGACCCGGGATCGTTGCGAGCCTGTCCTCAATTGCTGGATCCTCCCCCGATGGGGGAAGACAGCAATCGATCAGATTAGAACGATCGCAGTCGAGGATTGGCTACGGTCGATTTCCAGGACCAAGGGAACGAAGTCAAAAAATCGCAACACCATGAGCGCTCTTTACAATCACGCGATCCGGCGGGAGTTCACGGACAAGAATCCGATCACGGGTCCAGTCCGTGAATCGGGTGTGCGTCAGAGCGCGAAACGCGAACGCATCCCAGATCTGCTTGAGGTCGAAGAATTCCAACGTCTCCAGGCGGAGCTCCAGATACGGGAGCGCATCTTGGTGTAGTTGGATATGACTCTCGGCCTTCGGCACGAGAATTAGCCGGCCTCCGTTGGCAGGATGTTCGATTCGAGGATCTGAACGTGATGGCGCGCCGTTCGATCGTTGACCAGGTAGTCGGCAACGTGAAGACGGAAGCATCGAAGCGGCCGATTCCGATTGATCCTTCTATAGCGGAGGACCTGCTGGCCTGGTATCGAACCACGCAGTACAGCCGACCTGACGACTACGTCTTCGCGACCGACGCGCCTCGGGCCGGCAAGAAACGTGGGAAGCAGCCGGTGTGGCTGTCAAAGATCATGCAGTACTACATTCAACCGGCGGCCAAGCGGGTTGGGATCACGAAGCGAATTGGCTGGCACACCTTCCGGCTGTTCAGAATTGCTCACTTCGAAAATTGCCTTGGCGCGGGCTGCTGTGGGATGTGGGACAAGTCGGGTTATTGATCGTGTCCTAAGTTTGAGCCGCCGTCACTCCTGAACTGAGGAATTGCTCCCCCTTGCTGGTCGCCCGCAGCCCGGTCAGCAGATCATTTCCGGCATTGGATTTCACGACGTAGCCCAGCGCACCAGCATTCAACGCTGCGCTAACCAGGTATGAGGCATCGTGCTGGCTGAACATGAGTATCTTGGATTGAGGCGACACTTGGAGTATGCGCGGAGCGGCCCTAAGACCGTTCAGGTTTGGCATCGACAGGTCGAGCAGGATTACATCCGGCTGCAACGCTTTTGACTGGTTGATCGCTTGAACTCCATCGCATGCTTCCCCCACGACGCAAAAGTCCGTACAGCCTTGTAGTAGGGAACTAACGTTGTGCCTGAGCACGTCTGAATCTTCGACAATGAGGATGCGGACAGGCATCAGGAACCTCTAAAACGGGGCATCTCTGCCCAAGCAGTATTTCCGGAATCCCGCCCGAAAACTGGTCAATTGTGAACAGTCCGATTAGAGGAACGTGCGCTGTACCGCCTATAGCGCGCCACCGTTAATCAACCTCCTTCTTTGGTTCCCATCTGCGAGGAAGCGGGCCCGCGAAGCAGAGGTGGCCCGCATACAGACGCTCGGTGCTGAGTACCGGGAAGTATGGGATGCCAGTGTCCTGCGGAGTTGAAGCTGTCAGTTCCGAAAGGGCAACGTCGGGTGTTGGATTCCCGGCGCGTTCGTGCCTAGTCTTCTCACAATGACACCTTATTAAAACAGGGGCGGCGGCCGGCGCACGGCTTCGTTAGAGCGTTAAGCGAATGCGCTGAGGCGCGACTAGAGAGAATCCCCACCGCTGTTTGCGACGTCGATCAAGCCCGGCAGATTTTCCACGAGAATCGCGCTCCGCTCTGGTTGGATAATTCCTTCGGCTGCCCAGTTACAGAGCAATCGGCTGACGGTGGACAGCGTCGTCCCGGCCCCCGCCGAACGTGCCGACGTCATTATTGACTTCTCCAACGTTCCGCCGAACTCCAATCTGATTCTCTACAATGACACCCCCGCCCCGTTCCCGATGGGCGATGATCGGAACGACTACTTCACAGGAAATGCAGACCAGACCGCCTTGGGCGGAGCTCCACCAACGAAATCGGGAATGGGTCCGAACACGCGGACGTTGATGCAGTTCCGGGTCGTCAATAGCATCGGCGCAGCCGATCCGGCCTCCATGAATTTGCCCGAAGAGCTGGCGCTCAGTGGCGCAGGCGGCTTGCTGGGCCGTTTGCTTCCGCAGATCGACAAACTGAACCCAAAGAGCGCAGTCCGAGTGCGAGACCTCACGCTCAATGAAGATTTCGACGAATTTGGCCGTTTGATCCAGATGTTGGGGACCAACGACCCCAACGGAACCACCATCGAAGGGAATCCTTTCTTCGGTCGGGCCTACATGGATCCGACCACCGAAACGGTACAACGCGGCAGCACGGAAGTGTGGCGCACTTTCAACCTGACGGGCGATACACATCCGATGCACTTTCACTTAGTCAATGTGCAGGTACTTTCGCGCCAGCCCTTCGACGCAGCCAACTATAACGGTAGTCCCGTATTCACCGGACCAGCCCGCTTACCTGATCCCAACGAACGTGGGTGGAAGGAAACCGTCCGCATGCATCCGGGCGAGTGCACCACCGTGATCATGAAGTTCGATCTACCGAATGTGCCCTACGCCGTGCCGGATAGCCCACGCACGGGAGGTGCCGAGTACGTGTGGCACTGCCACATCCTCGAACACGAAGAGCACGACATGATGCGGCCATTGGTGGTCGTGTAGAGAACTGTCCCGCTTGGCGCGAGGTCGCAAACGTGAACATGAACGTCGTCGCTGCTGCGAATTCGCAGACGATGGAATTGAATGGACGGTTCAGTAGATGGAGTATTTAGGGGTTGCCTTGGGGTTGCCTTCGGGTAGCCCCTATTTAGGAGACTGTCATGGCATCACGTTCTATCGAAAAGCGCCAAAACGGAAAACCAAGTCCTATCTTGCACGGATAGCCTTGTGCGAAGTGCGGCGTCTATTACGATTCTGCTTTGACAGTATGCCCGGTGTGCGGAAGTACGGAACGCACTTCTGCACAAGATCGAGCGATCTCACGACTACGACTTCGCAAATCAGAACCTCAGTAACGCTTTGCGCGAGGCCTTGGTAACTGAGTCGCATTAGCAAGAACAACAGTCCCGCACGGGACTCTGCACCTCTTAGGCGATAAGACCCAAATCTTGCGAGGTGGGATGTGAACTTGAGAGGTCGAATCTGCTATCTGTTGTACCGCCTGCACGTCCACAACCCAGACTGCGGACATTGCAACAGCGGCCAGCCATGCTGGAGCGAGACGCGAAAACGGATTGTCGAGTTGAACGGGCAAACGCAGCCGCCCTCGCGTAAGATCGGTGACCGTGAACCGGTCGGGAGCGTACCCAAGTTGTAGCGAATCCCTTGCGTGATCGATACCCAAACTGTGGCAGCTCGTATTGTCCTCTTCTCAACGTTTGTTTGACACTCATCCGGGGAGAAGCTGTCGACCCCGCGTCAACGCCGCTCCGACGGATGATATGGCCTTCGAACTCGGGACAAAGGGAACCGCAGATGCACATCAGCAAAGAAGGCGATCCGTATCTGCGAACGTTGCTGGTGCAGGGAGCGCATCACATTTTAGGTCCGTTTGGAACCGACAGCGACCTGCGGCGCTGGGGCCTGAAGCTGGCCGAACGTGGTGGGAAGAACGGGAAGAAACGGGTGGTGATTGCTACGGCGCGAAAGTTAGCCGTGTTGCTGCATCGACTGTGGGTAAGCGGAGAAGCTTACGAACCGTTGTGCAACAGCCCTCAGACAGCGATGCCGGCGGCAGCATAAAGTCAAAATCTTCTTAGGAAGGAAAAAACAAAAAGCCCAAAGCCGAGTTCCGGTGACTGCGTCTATGGCCTGGCCCAACTTCCACTCTAAGAATGGACGGGAGGTCGAAAATCAGGTGGCAGCACCGGCTGAAACGAGAACACCCAACTTGCACCGAGCGAGAATCGCTCAATGAAGAGTGCGGATGGAAGGGTGGCGACAGTGGCGACTC
>Ga0209733_1000062_pt1 | contig 13442 bp, 16 predicted proteins | sample BlaSpr_A8_OM2_M1_FD_187976 | JGI IMG/M metagenome (GOLD analysis project Ga0209733, IMG submission 187976) | Forest soil microbial communities from Thunder Bay, Ontario, Canada - Black Spruce, Ontario site 2_A8_OM2_M1 (SPAdes) (version 2) | ecosystem: Environmental > Terrestrial > Soil > Boreal...
CGTTTCATCTTGAAGGCTCGTTAGAGCGGCCAGTGCCGATTGCATCTCGTGCCGCTCCGCATGATGATCGCTGTTGCCTTCCAAGTCCTTGAATCTCCCAGCGACAGCCTCCCGTGCAACGAGGATTCGCCCTGGCATTTTCTGACCATCCACTTCCAGCGCAGCGCGGAGGTACGCTTCCACCCACGGTTTATCGATGTTCGGATACATAATTTACTTAGTAGAGCAGACGTGGAATGGTTTATCTGTCCCCTATTGCTCACCCCTTGGAAAACAGGCTTGTCACTACAAGCGAAGAGCCGCATATGCCGCAATGCCGCGTGAGTTGGTATGGATAGACCAGCCTGGCTTTCGTGGTTGGGGGCGCTCACAATGCGCGTGGATATTCAACCCTACTGGCCCACTCAACGGAGAAACGTTCACTCCATTCAGTGTGCGTTCCAACTCGAATGGAGTGGAGCAGATGCCACCGGTGTTGGATCTAACGGCCGCACCGTTTCGAAAAACGCTCGTGTTCCGTCGGATCAAGATCGCGAATGTTCAGCTTTTCAACCCGCTTCTCGCGGTCCTCTAATTTCGATTGTGCTTTTCTTTCTGACCCATGCTTCAGCACTGCCCGATCGTACTCGGGCCCTGAGAACGTAGTTCCAAAGATAAGTCAGGAGACGCTGGCAGAATGATCCGCACCACCCGCTCGCGAGTGAGCTTTTTCATGAGCCGGTTCATAAAATTGGGATTCATTCGCTACAACGGCGGGCTACAAGTCCACAGCTCACTTCTCAACGTCGTTCTTCACGATTAGTTTCCGCACTGAGATCCCAACGCTCGACTCAAATAGAGCAATGGGCAAATCAGGCACTTGCTGGATCTCGTTCGGCGAGCGGGGGCAGTTTTGTCGCGACCAGCACCTCCAACAGAGTGGCCGTGTTACGAACGCTTCCCGAGATGGTGATGAGTGCTTCTGAGACCAGGGGATGCTGCCCCGCCAGAGAGTCGAGACGGTCGCTCACGCTGTGGAGTTGCTGAGCCTCTTGCAGGATCGCATTGGTATGCATGGTATCCGGCTTTCGCTGGGTGCCTAAGGAGAGAAAACTCAGATGGGCTGCCTTGGTTCAGGGAACCTGAAGGGCGGAGCCACTTCCGGCACAATAGAGCGGAAGAGGTTCCGTTGAGAACAGTCGTTTCAGCGTCGACTCATCTGATTCGGCACGTCACACTGCACTTCGTCGTCCGCTGACCAGATTGATGACCAGAACGACCAACCCCACAACCAGGAGTAAGTGGATCAGGCCTCCACCGATATGGAGACTGAAGCCCAGAAGCCAGAGAATCAAAAGAACTACGAAAATTGTCCAAAGCATATTGAACCTCCTGCGCTCATTCCGGCGCACCGTAATGAGTAGATGATGACAGGCGGAGCCTTGCTAGTCTGCGCAACATTGCTCACAATTGGGCGAAGGCGCAGCCAGAAACCGGCTTGATCAATTTTGACCTGCTCGAACCTGGATTGCACCGATACAAGATAGCCGCGAACCGTGAGGCTGGGAGCCGGCAAGGGGAAGGGGGCACTAGGATTCGTGATCCGTTCGAAAGGTTGGAGGAGAGGACTTCTGCTTAAGGTTTGCTGAAGACCCGATTCAAACGACACTCCCAGTGGAATTGAGGGGCATACGATTTCCCAGTACGATAGAGGGAGCTAAACTCACAACGAGGTCGGAATGGGGAGAATGGGACGCCGCGAAGCCTCGTCGTTGAGAGCTTTCGCCATCGTCATAGTGCTTGTCCTGTGTTTGGCCTGGCCAAACGAGACCGCAGCCTACGCTGTACTTGCCCATGAAGCGATCGTTGACAGCGTATGGGACACCAACATGCGCCCCTTACTGTTGAAGCGCTTTCCCGATGCCACGGCAGAGGAACTCAAAGAAGCACACGGCTATGCGTACGGCGGGGCGATTATCCAGGACATGGGCTACTATCCGCACGGGAGCTTCTTCTTCAGCGATTTGACGCACTATGTGCGGAGCGGAGACTTTGTTCTGGCTCTTCTCCACGATTCCAAGGATCTTGACGGCTACGCCTTTGCGCTTGGTGCCCTCGCTCACTATGCCTCGGACAACGAAGGTCACCCCATCGGCACGAATCGCGCGGTCCCGCTGCTGTATCCCAAGTTGAAAACCAAATACGGCGACTCCGTGACCTATGAAGACGACAAGCTCGCGCACGTGAAGACGGAATTTGGATTCGACGTTCTGGAAGTCGCCCATGGACGTTACGCCCCGGATAGTTACCACGATTTCATCGGCTTTGGAGTTTCGGTTCCTCTACTGGAACAAGCCTTTCAGGAAACCTACGGTTTGGATTTGAAAACCGTTCTCACTAATGAAGACGAGGTCCTCGGTTCCTACCGTCATGCTGTCAGCCAACTCCTTCCCAAAGCCACGCGCATTGCCTGGAGCCTGAAGAAAGACGAGATATTGAAGGATCAGCCCAGCATGACGAAAAGGAAGTTTCTCTATAATCTCTCTCGCGCGAGTTACCAAAAGAACTGGGGAAAGAACTTTAAGCCGCCGACCTTTTGGGAAAGATTTCTCGGCTTCCTTACTCGGATTCTCCCAAAGATCGGTCCCTTAAGAGTGCTGCAACTCAAAACACCCACGCCTGCAGCAGAAAGACTATTCCAAGCGAGCTTCAACACAACTCTGGATCGCTATCGACGGCTGCTAACCCAGGTAGGCACCGGGCAGCCGGACTTGCCCAACGAAAATTTTGACACCGGGGCAATAACGGGGCCGGGAATATATCGGCTCAACGATGAGACGCATGCAAGGTTGCTGGACGCGCTGGCGAAGGAGAGTTTTAGTGGTGCTTCGCTGGAGGTTCGGGCTGAGCTTCTGGAATTCTATGGACACCCGGATGCTCCTTACGCGACGAAGCGAAAACCAAAGGACTGGGCAAGAGTTCAAGCCGAAGTTGAACAACTGAAGAAGGCAGGTCCGCCAGTGGTTCCGACGACCGCGGATGGTCCCGTCCAGCCAGGCCTCTCCTCCGAGTAGGGGAAGGTCTTCTGTATTTTTCTCAGCCGTGGCGGTTGAGGCTGTATGTGGGAGATACGGCATGCAACCGAGTCCCGCTAAATTCTCGGCCCGAGCCATAAAGGCCTCCTGGTGGTTGGGGACGGCCTCGCTGGCTTTTGGCCTTTTTATCAAGATCACTTCTGAACTGCTGGAGCACGAGGTGTCCGGCGTGGATCGTACGATCCTGCTTGGTATCGCGAAGGCACGAACGCCCTGGCTCACGGTGGTGGCCGTGGATTTGACGGCATTGGGATCGGTCACCCTCGTGGTGCTTATTTCGACCATGGCGTTGTGTGTACTGCTGCTCTTGAAGGACCGGATGGGGGCGCTGCACCTGGTGGCAGCTTCCGTGGGTGCAGGAATTCTAACGACCACAATAAAGGACTACATTGACCGGGCTCGCCCTGAGGTCGTTACACAGCTCGTCGAAGTTTCGGGCTTGTCCTATCCCAGCGGCCACTCACTGGCGGCCGCATCCCTCTATTTGACCGTAGCCATTCTTGTGTGCCGGCATCTTCAAAGAACCGGGCATCAAATCGCGATTCTGGCGATGACGGTCGGGATCATACTGCTGGTGGGAATGACTCGCATCTACCTCGGAGTGCATTACCCAAGCGACGTCGCCAGTGGCATATCGCTTGGGGCGGCTTGGGCGCTTTTGCTGGCCGGGTGCTTTTCGTTTTTCCCGCATCCCAAGATCGCCCGCCCCGGACAGTAGTTCTCTGGATCGTGCGCTGGCAGTTCCATCGTGACTCCTGAACATTAGTGCAGCATTCGATGGAGAAGCCGCAGCTGCGAAGATTTCACGACTCTCTTTCTTCATCGCGCCCCCGGCGGCTCTTGTGCGGTTGGAATTCCGACCAGGTGGCGATAGAACGCAACGGCCCGGTTAACCGAGGAAGACCCATTTCCCGCGATCAGCCCGTTGGCGTTCTTTCCTGTGCGTACGATGCTGTAGTAGCGCCAGACGCTATCCGACTCGCGATCCAGAAAGTACATCGACTGCAGGTCACCCCGGCGAAGGATAGGGATGAGGAAATAGCGCATCGTGCTGACGTTCTCCACATCGAAGACGAGTCGGCTGGCCGAAGCCTCTACAATTTGCATTCGGTAGATGGCCTTGCCAGAAAGGTTGTCGACCTGTTCGAAGTAGAGCACCTTGCCTTTCTTCATCTCATCGGACGTGAAGTCTTCGCGGCGTTGACCAGACAAACCGGTCAGAGCATAGGCGTCCACAATTAGCGTTCGCCACTGCTTGTGAGTGGTGGACCAGTAGCGCATGCCGGCGAGTTCTGAAATTGCTCCAATTTGGTGAAACAAGCCGGTAGCTTCCGAGGTATGGGGAAATCGCGCGGCTATGGTCACCAAGGTCGTGAAGCCCACTTCAGCCCAACCGGTGCATGCGGGCGGTTTCCAGTCCGGGCCGAGGTCAGACTTGCTCCACGATTTCACGATGGCCAAATCATCCAAACCCGGATAGACCGGATAGAACGGAATGAGCTCATCTCCGCATGGCGGCTGCGGTCCTAGTTGAGACTCAACATCAATGAGCCGTCCCGCCTGCAACGCAGGAGGAGAAAGCTGGAGGCGATTTGCCTCTTGGGCTGGATTTATCGCGGGCAATACCAAGAGGAGCGCCGAGAGAGTTAGCGCATCCCGGAACCGGGGCAGTTTGTCCTTTAATAGCATTGCCTGCTCGATACCGACTCCTGGGGATCGCGAATTGCCGTAGATCGTCGAAAACTCACAGACCCACAAATCTTCCAAAGGGCTATGCGCCGAGTTGAGAGAACTCAAAGACAGAGATCACGGACACGTCTAGTTGTCTCGAAGAAAGCCGAAACCATTGTTTCGTTCCGATCTCACACGTGTCTGGTCAAAACGGGACATACAATGCGCAAGCCACGTTGACGCTCTCGAAGGGAGTTTTGAACCTGACACTCGGGAAGTTCAGTCTCGGCTCAGGACGGCCGGGAGTACGCACCCTCGTCGCGGAACCATCGGCGAATTCCTTTCAAGATACGAATGCCGTGAAGTTGCTCGGCGGTCCGCATTGAGATCCGGAAGAGATGGTCAATTGTGCTCAGACCCCATAGTGCCGAGAGACTAAAAAAGAGATATCCCTCAAACATGTAGTCCATGCTTCACGGAGGGTAGAGGTGGAATATGAAAACCAGCACGAAGGACAAGCTAAAAGGCAGCCTCCACGAAATGAAGGGAACGATCAAAGAGGAGGTCGGAAAGATCACGAATGACCGCGATCTGAAAGCCGAAGGGAAGGCCGAAAAGAAGGAAGGTAAAGTTCAACAGAAGATAGGCCATGCTAAAGAAGCCGTCGCAGATTTGAAAGACAAGCTAACAGAGTTGAAGACTGGATAGGCCATTCGGTGCCGGATCCGCAAAGAACTTTGAGTAGTCGCGGCATCTGGTCCATCTTCTCTAGCTCGGCGATATCGCGCACGTCTCCGCAATCAGCTCAAGCGACTGGTGAAGACTCCCAAGCTGCACTTTCTTGATTCGGGTTTGCTGGCTGCGATCTTGGGTACAACCGAGGTACGAATCGGTAAGGATAGATCGGTCTTTGGCCCGCTGCTAGAGACTTTCGCCTTCGCGGAGGTCATGAAACGGGTGGATTGGCTTGCCGAGACGTGCAGGCTTTACCACTATCGAGATAAGGATCAGGACGAAGTAGACATCATCGTGGAAGAAGAGGGCGGAGACGTAGTTGGTATTGAGGTCAAAGCGGCCGCAACCGTCACTGCCGGCGATTTCAAGGGGCTTCAGAAGCTGTCCGCGGCCAGCGGCAAGGATTTCAAACTCGGTGTCGTTCTCTACGACGCGGAGCAGACGGTGCCTTTCGGCGAGCGCATGTTCGCGGTACCTATCTCCTGTCTGTGGGCGTAAATAGCACACCTAACTTGAGATGTGCCCATCGGAACAGTCCGGCACAAAGGGGAAGGGAAGGGAGCAGCGAATCACACGGAGTCATCAAGCGGGAGCGTAATTCAGCTGGTTAGAACGCTGCCCGTCACCGACTCCCAGCACGGAATCAACAAGGCGTCCGCACATAGCACACCTTTAGCCACCGGTCATTCTCTCCTGCATTGGCACAGGCTGCACTCAGAAGGAGGCCTGATGATTGTTCTCAAGTCCCAACGAGTCATCACGTCTGGGGCATGGTTCACTTGGTTGGAACGGTAAACCAGTCAAATTAGAGTGTCCGAAGAGTTCTCTTAAAGAGATTCATCTTTACCTTGGTGTTTATCCTGAATTGCGGAAGATCGCCTAGTGAGGCAAATCGGCAGACGCTGCTTGTTTCACTTTTTCCCCTTCAAGCCGTCGGATCGTGGCCCGGAGCCAAGCGCCGAGCGCTTCCTCACGCTCCTGTTGTGTCCCGGTGCTGTACAAAGACGCGATAGTCTCTCCGGTCGGCGACAATGAGATATGAGTACACGGAACTTGTTCCGTGCGCACGTCCCCTGGGACGAATTGCATCAGGAGGCATTCGCCGCAGGGTTCGCGGTCCTTGTCCTCGGAGCTAAAGTTCATGCAAGTGGGGGAATCCTCGAAAATAAACCGTGGCCGCCAGGCTTGGCCCGGCAATCGCCCGTAACCGCCCGTCTCGAGAAACTCCAGTTCGAACTTCAGCACATCCAGCAGGTTGCGATCATCCTTTGGCATAAGCTCACCCTCGGCACTAGCTTGGCCCCACGCTCCAAGGCGACGCCGCCACCGGCACCACAGTTGCAGTGAAGGCCTATTAGGGAATCCGGCTTATCCAGCCTAAAATGGCATTTCTGATGCGAGGGATAATCGGAGATTTTGATTCTGCCGTACGATGATGGTTAGCTCCGTTCAAGTCGCTTATACCTCGTCTGTGTAGAGGCCCTACGCAGCTTCGGTGTGCTGCCAAGCGCTTCTGAACGCACGCAAGGCATACAGGGCGTCTTCTAGGGCGTCTTTTTCTTCCAGGGTCCCGTGATCGTAAAAGATTTCTCGTCCACGTCCTATCACGGCTTCTTCAGCTTCCGAGACTCGCTGTGGGAGAGCGCTTTGATTGGTTTCCAGAATGGCGGCTCGGTACAGATTTCGCCAATTACGATTCGGGCATGGGGAAAATGCCGTAGTCATAACGACCTCCGAACAGGGAACTGAGGGCTTACCTGCTGTTTGGTAGGTAGAGGTCTTCTGTTTCATACTTAATCCAGCTTTTGCAGAAGTCAAGCAAAACACCGAAACTTTTAACCAACTTTTTCCGTTGTGCGGCACTTTGCAACAGGGGCGAAACGTTATGGACAAGCAAGCTATTGGACATGCGCCCGACCGCTCACTCTCAGACCGACGTGATCCGCGTCACACAGACTCTGATGGGGTTGTGGTTCAATTCCTCAACTCAAGTCACATTGGGCACACATGCTGGATGCTTTTGCGGACTCTACGGCACGATTAGAACGACTTATAGAACAGATAATGAAAGAAAAAGACCCTGACAAGTGTGATGAGCTCGCAGCCGAAATTTGGAGCATTCTACTTGAGCGGGACCACCTCAGAAGTGCGTTAGAGATTCAGAAAAGGCTCGATCAGAAATAAGGTGTCAGATGGTGTAGCGCCGCCACATGCGAGGGCGAGTCGCCCTCGGGACAGCCGGCAAGATGCCGGCGCTACGCCCGACACCAAAAACAACTGGGCCGGTCCGCGTTTGCCGACCGACCCTTTAGTGTCACCGCGATGATCACGACCGTTTAGTCGCCTGACGGTAACAGCATCTCCTCTGGTCCCAGGTCAATATTGACTGGAGTTTGCGGACAGCTGCCGAGTATCGGCTGGCAGGCCGCATCCGGACCATGGTGCGGACGCAGCAACGGTTTCTTTTCCGCGAACTGATCCGCTTCCGTAGATCCAGCCAATGCAGTGGTCGACGCCAGACCGCCGCTGATCACCTGCTGTACCTGATCAAAATATCCGGTCCCGACGAAGCGCTGGTGTTTCACCGCTTCGTATCCGTATTGCGTCTCACGGCTGAATTCTTTTTCCTGCAGGCGCGAATACGCAGTCATGCCGGCGAGTTTGTATCCGCGAGCGAGTTCGAACATGCTGAGGTTGAGCGCGTGGAAGCCCGCCAGCGTCACGAACTGGAATTTGTATCCCATGTGCGCCAGTTCCGGCTGGAAGCGAGCAATCGTCGCTTCGTCCAGATTCTTGCGCCAGTTGAAACTTGGGGAGCAGTTGTAGGCAAGCAACTTGCCAGGATACTGCGCGTGAATGGCTTCGGCGAAGCGTCGAGCCTCTTCCATGTCCGGATGCGAAGTCTCGCACCAGATCAGATCTGCGTAAGGAGCATACGCAAGGCCGCGCGCGATGGCCGACTCGATCCCGCCGCGAATGCGGAGGAAGCCTTCCGAGGTCCGTTCTCCGGTGCAGAATTCACGATCCCGCGCGTCAATGTCGCTGGTCAGCAGGTGAGCGCTGTCCGCATCGGTGCGCGCCATGATCAATGTCGGCACGCCCATCACGTCTGCCGCCAGCCGCGCTGCCACCAGCTTTTGAATGGCCTCGGTCGTGGAGACGAGAACTTTGCCGCCCAGATGTCCGCACTTCTTCGCCGACGAAAGCTGATCTTCGAAGTGCACACAGGCGGCGCCCGCTTCGATCATCCCTTTCATCAGTTCGAACGCATTCAGTGTGCCGCCAAATCCTGCTTCGGCATCGGCGATCAAAGGAGCAAACCAAGTCTGTCCCGGAGCCACCTTGCCCTCGGCGTGATGCACCTGGTCCGCGCGCTGCAACGCGTTGTTGATGCGCCGGCAAAGATTTGGAACGCTGTCGGCCGGGTACAAGCTCTGGTCGGGATACATCGTCCCTGCGTTATTGGCATCCGCCGCGACCTGCCAGCCGCTGACATAGATCGCCTTCAGGCCCGCCTGCACCTGCTGCACGGCCTGGTTGCCGCTCATCGCGCCCAGCGCGTTGATGTAAGGATCGGTGTGCAAAAGCTCCCACAGGCGCTCGGCGCCCAGGCGCGCCAGCGTGTGCTCGATGTGAATCGAGCCCCGCAAGCGCAGCACATCTTCAGCCGTGTACGGACGCTCAATGCCCGTCCAGCGCGGATTGGATGCCCAATCCTGGTTCATCGCTGCCTGGGCAAGAGCGTATTGCGCGACCCGTTCCCGGTCACTCAATGGATGTTCGATCTGGGGTTGGGTGGTTGAGTGTTGCGCGCTGTGTCCGTTTCCGTTGACCGACATGTACTTTCTCTCCTGGAAAAATTGGTTCGATGCTGCGTGGCTGCTAAGCCGGGTTGAATTCTCCGTTGACGATCATGGCTTCGCTAATTTCTCGAGCGCGGCGGAACCGCTCCGCCTCTTCCGGATCTGCGGTCGCGGGAAGACTGGCGAGCAAGCGATCGAGTTCTTCGTCGAACAGCCGCGTGATGAACTCCGGCGTATGTTTCACCGTTTGACCTTGCTCATCCTGCACAGGAACCAGATCGCGGTGCAGCACGCGCTGCGCAATCATCAGACGGTAGATGCGGTCCGTCGCCAGATCTTCCATGTAACCGTCGAGCAGGCTGGCACCTCGGCCGCTGAGCACGCCGTGACGGTAGCGAATCACCGTGCGTACCGCCGCCCGCGTGCCGTTTACCGTGCATGCGCCCACTCCCCGCGGTTGTGGCCGCAGATCGGGATACCGGCTCGCGTTTTTGGGCCGCGCTTGAAGTTGGTTCGGGTAAGGAAATTGCGCCACCGCAATCGCGTTCTGATCGGGATGTCCTGTCCATGCGCCATCCATCAGGCAGTCCGCTTCATTTTTCTTGTCCTTCTCGAGAACGGCGAGCGCACGGGCGTTCAGTTCCGCATCTTCGCGGCTGGGATACAGCGCGGTCATTCCGCCGATCGCGAGAATGCCGCGATGATGGCAAATCTCGGGCATCAGTTCCCGCAAGTTCTGAAAGAACGCAACGTTGTAGGGAATCGTGTTGCGGTCAGGCAGCACCCAGTCGGGATCGTCGAGATTGAAGTGAATCAGGCTGGCCATGTAGTCCCAGCGGCCAAGATTCAATCCGATAATGTGATCACGCAGGTTGTAGGCAAACTCTTCCATCTGAAACGCCAGCGGATGCGATTCCACCAGGGCCATGCACTTGATGTAGTTGTGTGGCAGGCCCCGCCACTGGGCCAGCGCCTGGAACAGATCGCGCCACCAGAGCGCTTCTTCCGCCGACTCGGATTTTGGAATGTAGATGCACAGCGGATGCTTCAATTCATTCGGATTAACGCCATAGAAGATTCGCGCTACGTCGATCAGCGATGCCGAAACCAGTTCGCCCGGAATCAGCCCAGCCTGGTTCAAGTGCAAGCCGCGCGGCCGGGTGAAAATTACGGTGCCGTTCTGCTGGATGTTTACGGTTCGGTCGCGTTTCTTGTCGTAATAGCTGAGTTCGCCCCGCAGGCAGGCCAGAACGTTGGCTACGCCAGTTTCGTGATGCGACCACTCGTTCACGCAAGAATCTTCCAGATCGAGCATCACGCCGGGTGCGCCGGAGTTCAGCATCTTGACGCAGAGTTCGCCGTCATCGGCGGGACCGGTCATCTGGTTCCGCTGGTCGCGGCACCAGTCCGGCAGCGTGATCCGCCAGCCGTTACGAACCGTGTCGGAGGGGAATTGATGCTTGGGCTTGTCGACCTCCAGCGATCTCTGCAAAACCTCCACCCGCTTGCGTGCCAGTTCTTGCTGCCGAGGAGTGAACCTGCGGTGCAGAGGCAAAAGGAATTCCATAAAGCCGGCAGGAAGATCCCGCGCGGGATCGAATCCTGGTGGCGTGTTGCAGACCGGATTGACCAAAGCTTCCGTTTCCGTGGTGGCGACTGCGGTTGGCGTCATAAGTGTCGTTCCCTTGGTTCTTTCGGCTGTTCAAGATGCCGAACAGCAATTCATAATACTGGCGGATCGTACGATGCCCGGGAAGCCCGGTCAAGGCCATTGTTCAATATACGGAACATACATTCATTTTGTTGGCCGACTAAGGTTTTGCTACCATAACGATTTGGCGCCTTTCGCGAAGATGAACTCCAAAGACGAATCTCCTTCCGTCGCAGTCGAGCGCGCTCTGGCTATGCTTGAGGCGGTGGCGCACGAACCTGAAGGCCTGAGCAACGCCGATATCAGCCGCAAGCTTCAGATTCCAAAGAGTTCCGCAAGCTACATCCTGCGCACTTTGGAAACCCAGGGCTACCTGAATCGCGATGAAAATAGCGGCAAGTACCGCGTCGGCCTGAAGATTCTGAGTCTCAGCCGGGGCGCGCTCAGTGGGATTGATGTGCGTGAAGTCGCCCTGCCCATCATGCGGCATCTGGTCGAGAAGACCGGCCTCACATGTCACCTGGCGATTCTGGACGGACCTGAGGCCGTCTACATCGAAAAAGTCGAGCCCCCCGGTTTTATTCGCATGGACACCTGGGTCGGGCGCCGTATGCGCGTCCATGCCACTAGCGTAGGCAAGGCACTGGTGGCATACATTCCGCAAGAACGACTCGAGAAAATAATTGCCGAGCGAGCCATGGAGAAGCGCACACCGAAAACCATCACTACGCTTCCACGACTTCTGAAGGAACTGGAGAAGGTGCGCACGCAGGGCTACGCCGTCGACGACGAGGAGAACAATCTCGGAGCCCGGTGCGTGGGCGCTCCGGTGTTCAACCAGCAAGGCGCGATCGAGGCCAGCGTGGGTCTGAGCGGAACCATTGGCGAGGTGAACGCGCAAACCATGCCGCGTATTGTGGAAGCTTTGAAAGATGCGGCGCGCCATGTCTCCATGCAGTTGGGCTATCGCGTGCCCCACCGCCGGTCTAGCCCCTAGCCGGTCTCTGCCGGCGCGAATTCCCCCATGAGCAACGACGATTCCATCCGCGAAGTTATTCGTCACTACGGCGACGTCGACGAATCCTCTCGCCTTCGCACCGGCTGGTTTCAACTTGAACAAGCCCGTACCCGGGAATTGATTCTCCGCCATCTGCCGGCTGCTCCAGCCAGGATCATCGACGCTGGTGGAGGCGCGGGTGCTTACGCCTGCTGGCTCGCTGCCCGCGGCTATCAGGTCCACCTGATCGATCCTGTGCCCAGGCATGTGGAGCAAGCTCGGGCGGCATCCTCTCAGCAGCCCAACCATCCAGTTGCCTCGGCGGACGTGGGAGACGCGCGCAGGCTGCCTCAAGGCGACGCCACCGCCGATGCGGTTCTGCTCCTCGGTCCGCTCTACCATCTTGTCGAAAGAGAAGACCGGCTCGCCTGCCTGCGCGAAGCTCACCGTGTTCTCCGCCCCGGAGGCCTGGTGTGGGGCGCGGCCATCAGTCATTTCGCATCCTTATTCGATTCGCTATCGAGCGGATTCTTCGATGACTCTACCTTCGCGCCGATCCTGGCGCGCGACCTTGAAGAAGGCCCACACCGCAACACCACCGGCAATCCGCTGTACTTCACCGACGCTTTCTTTCATCGGCCCGAAGAGCTTGCGCACGAATTTGTGAGCGCTGGCTTTCAAGTTCCGGATTTAGTCGCCATCGAAGGCCCAGGCTGGCTGGCCCGCGACTTCGACCGTCTGTGGAACGATCCGCAGCAGCGCGAGCGTGTGCTCGCTGCCGTAACGAACGTGGAGCACGAACCTTCCGTGCTCGGAGCCAGTTCGCACATCATGGCCATCGCGCGAAAATAGACGCAGCAGTTTCTGCTCTGGCACTTTCTGCGCCCAAGAACCGCCGCCTATGCTGCAACGACGGCGGGTCGAGCGTGCGTGAGTTGAGCAATCAGCGGATTCACCAGTCGCCCCATGTCGTACCAGTTCATGCGAACCAATTCGCGATGCGTGCCCGCGCTGAAAGCAATCTCCTCGTTTTCGGCGAGGCTCGGATCCGCGTACACGGGCATGTCGTAGAGATTCCCGAACGGTGGCATCGCGCCCGTCTCGCAATCGGGGAAGGCGTCTTTGAATTCGCGCTCTGAAGCCATCTCGACCGTCTGCGCACCGGTCAGGCTTCTCATCCGATCCAAGTCCACGTGCAGCGATGCCGGGACGACCGCCATCGCCAGGATGCCATCAATTTTGACGATCACCGTCTTTGCCAGCTTCTTGCCCGATACATGGGTCAGCGCGGTGATCCCCTGGGCCGTATAGGCAAGGGAGTGAGAAATGACCAGGTATTTGATGTGGTGAGAATCGAGAAATTCGCGTAGCTTCGACAACGGCATAAAGACCTCCTCTTCGAATGAAAAGAATAACGTCGAGGGGCCAAGTTACATGGCTCTGTAATGGAAGGGTACTCCGTAGATGATCAGTTTTGCGGTGATCGGGATCACTGCAATTGTAGAGAGAAT
>Ga0209733_1000064_pt1 | contig 13289 bp, 9 predicted proteins | sample BlaSpr_A8_OM2_M1_FD_187976 | JGI IMG/M metagenome (GOLD analysis project Ga0209733, IMG submission 187976) | Forest soil microbial communities from Thunder Bay, Ontario, Canada - Black Spruce, Ontario site 2_A8_OM2_M1 (SPAdes) (version 2) | ecosystem: Environmental > Terrestrial > Soil > Boreal...
GTGACCGACGACGCGGTTGGTCTCCGCCAGCGAACTGCCCGCGGGCATGATGTAGTCGATGACGAAACCGCCCTCGTCCATCTCCGGCAGCAGGTCGGAGCCAGAGAACGTGTAGCAAAGATAGGAAGCGACGATCAACGCGGCGCTAAAGATGACGAGCAGTCCGGGGCGTTCGAGAGCCCGCCGCAACCAGCGCTCGTGGAAGTTGATCACGCGAAGGAAGAAGCCGCTCAAGTGTTTTTCCTCTGCGGCGAGGAGCTTCATCGCATCTTCGTCTTCGGCGGAGTTCTCATCCTCTATAGACGGGACAGACGACTCAGAGGTCTCGGCTTGGGCGTCCTCCGGATGGTGTTTGTCGCCTCGTCCCTTGATGAAATATTGGCTCAAGGTCGGCGTCCAGGTTACAGCCAGTGCCAGCGATGTCAGCAGCGACACGGTCATTGTCACTGCCAGCGCCCGGAAAAATACTCCGGTGACGCCGGTGATCACGATCAGAGGAATAAAGACAACAACCGGTGTGATCGTCGATCCGATCAGTGGAATCGTAATCTCTTTCAGCGCACTTCGAATGGCCTGCAACCGTCCTTGCCCGGCGTCGCGGTGCAGAACAATGTTTTCGACCACCACGATGGCGTCATCGATGACCAGGCCTACGGCTGCCGCCAGGCCGCCGAGCGTCATCAGGTTGAACGTCTGCCCCATGATCTTCAGGGCGATGAATGTGACCGTGACGGTCACGGGAATCACCAGGCCCGCCACGAGCGAGGTTCCCCAGTCGCGCAGAAACACGACCAGAATGATTGAGGCGAGAATGAGCCCGAGCAGGATGGCATCGCGTACGCTCCTGATCGAGTCGCCCACGATGATCGACTGATCGTAGAAGGGCTGGATCTGAACTCCGGGCGGCAACGTCTTGCGGAACCGGTCAATTTCGTCATGAACTTCCTGCGCCACCTGCACTGTGTTGCCGTCGGGCTGCCGATTAATGTTCAGCAGGACTGCAGGCTTCCCGTTTGCCGTCACCACCGTGTACACCGGTTTCACGCCGGGAGCGACCGTGGAAATATCGCCGATGCGCACCGGAATTCCCGTTGAAGTGGTCTTGACCACCGCATTCGCGATCTCTTCGGGCGTTTTTACCTGGCCATTGACCAAGGCGAGATAGAGTTGATGATTACGCTCCAGCAGGCCTGGAGAATCGACGAGATTGGTTCGCCGCACGGCATCCAGAATGTCAGTAACGGTGACGCCCGCCGCGAGCAACTTCGACGGATCGGGCGTGATGTGAAATTCAGGCTCTTGCCCGCCTTGCACGATCACCGTGGACACGCCTTCCAGACGGTTCAGCCGCGGCTTCATTTCATAAGTCGCCATCTCCCACAACTTGGTTTGAGGCATGCTGTCGGAGGTAAGGCTGTAGCCGATGACGGGAAACGCGGCGAAGGTCAAGCGGTGGGCCTCGATCTTCGCGGTTGCGGGAAGTTCCGGCTGTACCCGTGAAATTGCTGCGTTCACGTATTGCAGCGTCTGGAACATGTCGATGTCCCAGCGGAAATACAGATCCACCTCCGCCGATCCCCGGCTGGTGATGGAACGCACGGTGAGCAATCCGGGAACACTGTTGACGGCTTCTTCGATAGGCCGGGTCACGGTAACCGTCATCTGATCGATCGGCATGACTCCGTTATCGACCGCAATCAGCACCCGCGGAAAGTCCGTAGACGGGAACACCGACACCGGGATGGTGAAGGCAAGATAGGCGCCCAACAGCCCGAACGTCAGAATGAGGAAGATCACCGGCCTGGAATGCTGGGCAATCCAGTGCCGGTCCGGTGGATGTTGGACAGTTGTGTGTTGCTCCGTCGAGCGACCGTCTTTCGCTGAGTTCACGCAGTCGCTCCGCAGTTATTTGTCATCGGATCCCTCACTGGGAGCTTTTGATCCTTCCTTCGATCCCTCTTTCGATCCCTCAGCTGGAGCTTCGGCCGCTTCGATTTTGATCTTGGTCTTGTCAGGGAGTCCGTAAGCGCCGGAGGCCACTACTTTGTCGCTCTCCGTGAGGCCGTCGAGGATCTGCACATCGTCGCCGTTGCGGATCCCGAGCTTCACTGCCTTCTGATGGGCGCGGCCATCGGAGCCCGCGATCATGACCGCTGTGGCGCCCTCCGGCGTGGTGATGACGGCATTTGCCGGAACGACGAGAGCGTCTTTCACCGTCTGCGCTGTGAGCGAGAGTTGCACGCTCGTTCCCGGCTTCAGTTGGTGTTTGGGATTCTTCGCCTCAAACCAGACTTCGACCGTGGTGCTATTGGGATCAAGTGCAGGACTCACCACGGTGACGGTGCCTTCGATCGGCTCCTCGATTCCAGGCACGGTCATGGTTCCTTTGTCCCCGATCTTGAGAACGGCAGCATCGTTTTGCGGGATGTGGGCTTTGGCGATGACGGAAGAAATATCCATCACCGTCAGTAAGGGAGTACCCGCTGCAGCCATTTCGCCCGGATACAGTGGACGATCGGTGATGACGCCGCTCATCGGGCTTCGAATTTCCGAATAGCTGAGTTGCGCCTCCGCTCCCAGATACTTGCCTTTAGCCGATTCCAGTTGGCTTGCGGCGGATTTGAGTTCCAACTGCTTTCCGATGGCATTGAGCGTATCCAGATGCTTCTTGGCGATCGCGGCCTGGTTTCGGGCTTGCGTGACATCCACTCGTGACTGGTCGAGTTCTTTCCTTGGCAGCGCTCCTTGATCGAAGAGCACCTGGCGGCTTTCGAAGACTTTCTCCTGCGCGTCGAGCGCCTGCTGGGACTGCTGCGCGTCGGCCTCGGCCTTGCGGATTTCCTCCGGCAAGCCGGCTCCGGTTGTAGTTTCATACGCGGCCTGGGCCTGATCGTAGCTGCCTTTATTCTCCTGTGCGGCCGCACTCAGATCGCGGTTCTCCAATACGGCCAGCAGTTGTCCCTCGTGGACAGGACTCCCGCGCTTCACCAGGAACTTCTTCACCGGAGCGCTGATCTTCGGCACAATCGCGGCCTGCTGCCGGGGAAACAAAATCGCTTGCGCGCTGATGGTGTGCTGAATCGTAGTTTTTTCGACGGGCGCGACTTGCACCGTGACGGTCGGTTCCTGGTCGCCCTTGTCCGAGGAACAGCCCCCGGTAACCAGCACGCTGGCCAATGCCGCGACACCGGCAATTGCGAGCATGATGCGACGGAGGCGCTCCGGCTTGGGAAAACAGTTTGGCGGGTGTGTGGTTTGGGCGCGGTTCATTCGCTTAGAAGTTTCCAGTCAGAGTTTGTAAGTTTGCTACAGAGACGCGGAAGCGCGCCTGGCCGTCATCGTACGCGTTGCGGGCCATGGTAAGGGTATTTTGCGCGTCCACCACTTCCAGTACCGTGGATTCTCCCGCCTGGTAACGCAAGGTCGTGAGCCGCATGCTTTCCGCTGCCATTTCCGCGGAGCTGGCGAGCAACTCCATTTCCTGGCGCGAGGTTTCGGCCTCTCCGTAAAACTGCCGCAGGTGGCTCAGAAGTTGCCGTTGCGCGAACGTCAACTCGACGTGCGCTTGGTCGCGGCGCAATTCGGCCTGCTTGAGCTTGCTGCGATCTGAGCCCCAACTGAAAATTGGAATCTGCAAACTGGCCACCGCGGAATATCCGAGGTTCCGAATTCCGTCCGTTCGGATGGCAAATTTGTTGGAATCGATGCCATAAAAATAGTCCACGCTTAACGCGGGCAACAAACCACCCCAAGCCGCCGTCACCTCGTGTTTGGAGACTTCGAAGGCCGCGATAGCCGCTCGCAGATCGGGATTATTCTTCTTGCCCGCAGCTTCGACCTCGGCAAAAGTGGGAAGAGGCTCGGGAGTCTGCAAGTCATCGACGACGCTGAAGTCCTGATTGAAATCGGGAAACAGCAGCACCGCCAGATCGAGGCGGGTGCGCTCCATGTCGAGCTGAGCTTCCTGCAAGTCGCGTTGCTGCTGCTGGGCCTGAATGCGCGCTTTGATCACGTCGGCGTGGGCGACTTCACCACCGTTCTCCAGTTTCTGGCTGATATCGAGAAATCGTGCCGCCTCGGCGGCAGCACGTTGGGCGGTCGAATACTTGCGCTGCGCTACGACTAGGCCGTAATACGCCTGCGTGACTGTGACCACCAAGCCGCGCCTGGCGATCTCTGCCTTGGCTCGCGCCTGCGCCAACGCCGCCGACGCGCGTCGATAGTCGGCAACATTGGTAAGCGAGAGCGCCTCATGTGCGTTCCCCTGGCTGATGTACTCGTGCACTCCATTATTGGCGATGAACCTGGAAGTGGGGCATCCCAGTGTGCTGGTTGCACAACTGGCCGGCACTCCGCCAGTGCCCTCCGTATAAATGAAAGAGTTGTTGTAGTTCACGCTGGGCAGAAGGGCGGCACGGGCTTGCACACGATCTTCGCGGGCCAGACCCAGATCTGTGACCGCCGCCGAGCGGTACTGCGGATCGTTCTGGCGGGCTCGCTGCAGCGCGTCCTGCAAGGTGATCGTCAGCGGAGCACCGCTTGCCGGTGTGGCACTCGCGCCTTGACTCTGTACCGTGACGGGCACCTGTGCAAAACTCCAGTGCCCGACCACCAACAGCACCAAAATGAAAAGCAAGACCTTCGGGCTGTGTTCAATACGGGAAGACGATTTCTTCATCGCTAAAAATCTATTCTGATGTCTTTTCACAGGGTCACCTCGAAAGGAAGGCAGACGATGCCCAAGGACGAAAACTCTTGATCATGAAGGGAATCGCTCAAACATTGGGTCGGCGCGAAAGCGCGGCTTGCCGCCGACTGTCGAAAGCACAGCGGCGGTGCAGATGGTTCGCGGACAGTGGCCATGGGTCACGTGCTTGGACCAATTTGGAACTCGGCTAGCCTACCATGGAGTTCCTGAAAGCCACATGAAAACCCTGGTTTGTCGCTAAAAGTACTACGCCCCAAAGTACTTAGCTCGGAGGCGCAACGCACTGCGAACAATTGGCGAAAGTCGTGCTACTGAGATGCCGAGTGCAATCAGCAGGTCCCAGGAGGAAATCAGTCATGGTCAATCTCGAGCAAGTTAAAGTGACGCCGCGCGATCAGCAAGTCTTGAACTTGCTAGTGCAGGGCTGCAGCAACAAGGAAATCGCAGGCCAACTCAACATCAGTCCGCGAACGGTTAAGCAGCACTTGCGCACCCTGTTTTTGCGTGCCGGAATCCGGGAGGGCCGCAAGCGCGTGAAGTTGGCTATCGCTATCTTCGCCAAAGAGGGAGCGCAGTCATGACCCCCTGCGAGCGCCTCACCCCGAAAGAAATTCAGATCTCGATCCTGGTATGGCAGGGTCTGACCAACCGCGAAATCGGAAGAATCGTCGGCACCAGCGAACAGGTGATCAAGAACCACTTGCGCAGCGCTTTCGACAAAATCGGTGTCTGGAGCCGTCTGGAGTTGGCGATGTACGTGGCCAGCCACGGCGGGAAGGATTGGCCCCCGGAGGCCGAGCACCCGGGCATGCCTTACAGCCAAGCAGTCGGCGCCGATTAGCCGGTTCACAGCGTCTTCACGGCCTTCATACGTCGGATCTCTTCCAATTCTCACCAGGCAGGGGCCACAAAAAGTCTCTGCCTTTCCCAAGTTTCCTCGCGGTGCCGCCCAAACTCTGCAAAACCTTTCACGGCGGGTCTCAACGCGAAAACTCTTCGTTCCCTTAAACCCATGTCCCGCAATGTGTTGCGTTGCGGAAGCAGCGGCAGAGCAATTGCATTACAGGAGGATGATCTGCTAAGTGCGGGCTCAATAGCAGCCACGAGCCGCCTTCGCGACCCCGGGGCGAACGCTGCCATGGCTTACAAAGAAGTTTTCTGGATGACATGCGACTCCACCGAGCAACTGCGGGCGGAGTACGGTCCTTTTCATACCCGCACCGAAGCTGAAACTCAGGCTAAGAAACTGGGTTTCGGATACCTGCTGCGCTACGAGCACATTCTTGGCGAGGACGAAGAGGTTGAGGAAGTGCGCTGTATCTTCGTTGAACTACCGGGGGCCGCTCCGGTTGGCGTCGACCCCATTCCGGTCATGCTCCACACCCGTTGCGCCACCTGCGGCGAATCCGCAGCCCACCAGAAGAACTGGGAGGCCGAGGTCTGGGCAGACATCCACGAATTTGAGCACTCCCGCCATCGGGTACGGCTTTTCGAGCACGCCCGCGGGAAGGGTTTAAAGGAAATCGGCGACTGGCGCGCCTAGCTCTCGGAACTCAGTTCTTGCTCGAGAGAGTGCTGGCTGCTGCGCGGTCCACAAGCCAGATCAGCTTACCCTGCCTCGGCCGCACCAGTTTTGCAGGATACTGCTCGCCGGGGACATCTTCTTCTAGCACCGCGTGCAGTGCAGTTGCCTTGTCTGTCCCGCTCACCAGAAAAATCACACAGCCACCCGCATTCAGGACAGGCAGGGTTAGGGTGATGCGGTAGGTCTTCATTTTCTCGACCCAGTTCGCGAGCACCAGTCGCGATTTTTCCTGCAGCGCGGCAGTATGGGGAAACAGGGAAGCGGTGTGGCCATCCGGACCCATCCCCAGAAGGATCAGGTCGAAAGTCGGAACCTGTCCGGGTTCCACTTGAAAGAATTTACGGAGAGTCTGCTCGTAGTCTTCAGCAACGGCCGCGGCATCGGGATTCTCGGTTTTCATCCGGTAGACATTCGCTGCAGCCACCGGAATCTTTGACAGCATGGTCTCGTCCGCCATGCGGTAGTTGCTGTCGGGATCGGTGGGCGGCACGTGGCGTTCGTCGCCCCAGAAGAAAAACATGCGATCCCAGGGCAGAGCGGTGCGGGCATTCGTCGCGAGTAAATTGTATAAACTCTTGGGGGTCGATCCACCCGCCAGGGCGATGGTCAAGCGTCCCCGTTGTGACACAGCCTCATTCGCAGCCCGCACAACCTCTTCCGCCGCCGCTGCGAACAACTCCTGCGGGGTGGTCAGCGTTCGAATTTCCACGGAAGAGCTCACGAGACTTTGCTCCCGTCTTGGTTTCGCGGCCAGCCTCAGTGCAATCTGCCGGCCACGGCCGCGCAGCGCGCCGCTCCCAGCAGTCCAGCCTTCTCGTTGGTGACCACCTGCACTGGAATCGCTTCCAGAAGCGATCGCAGGCGGCCCTTTTCGAGGAAAGACTTCATAAACAGCGGCCCCGTCAGCTTGGCAAGAATCTTAGGAGTGATGCCTCCGGCCAGGAACAGGCCTCCGGTCGCCATCACCTTCAACGCCAGATTGGCGGCTTCCGCGCCGTAGACGGCGATCCACACGTCCAGTGCTTTCACCGCCAGACTCTCACTCCCCTCGAGCGCCGCGCGAGAAATCACCGCCGCAGGGTCGCCCTGCTTGAGCGCCGCGGCAAACTCCGCAGATTCCGTCCCGCATCCGCTTTCGCGCAGGAATTCGTAAACATTCACCAGACCTGGACCGGAAAGGATGCGCTCGTAGCTGACGTGCCCGAAGCGCGCCTTCAGAAATCGCAGCAATTCAATCTGCAAATCTCCTTGAGGACCGAAGTCGGCATGCCCACCTTCGCAGGCGAAAACCTGGTGGCGGGTTCCATCCCAAAACATTCCGGCCTCGCCCAATCCCGTTCCCGGGGCGATCACGGCTTGGTTGCCGACAGCAGGACCACTCACCCGGTTCAACGCAACGAAGTCTCCCGCGGCAAGCGCGGCGATGCCCCAGGCGCTGGCTTCGAGATCGTTAATCAGTAGCGTGGCCGGAAGATGGATCTGTTTCGCCAGCCGCGATTGCTCCACGACCCACGGCAGATTCGATGTTTCCACGCGTCCATTGCGCACCGGACCCGCGATCCCGAAACACGCCGCTTCCGGAGGCGTGTTGGAATCGTTCAGGAACTGGCTCACAATTTCGCCGAGTTCGCTGTGCTCGCGACTTGGGAAGACTCGTTCGGAGACCAGGTGCAGATGCCCGTTCTGCGATTGAAAATAGGCCAGCCTAGCATGGGTGCCGCCAATATCGCCGGCCAGAATCATTTTTCGAAGTTCCTCCAGCGACGGCCGTCACGTTCCAGCAGTTCGTCGGCCTCCTTCGGTCCCCAGGTGCCTGACGCATAGTTGGGGAAATTCCGTGGCGGGAGCGCCTTCCAGAGATCGAGCATCGGGTTGACCACAGCCCAGCCTGCTTCCACCATGTCGGCGCGCTGAAACAACGTCTGATCGCCAATCATGCAGTCATGCAGCAGGCGCTCATATCCGGTGCTGGGCTGCTTGCCAAAGTATTCCTGATATTCGAAATTCATGTCCACGGTGCCCAGGCGCATGACCGGACCGGGGACCTTGGCCGCGAATTGCAGCGAAATTCCTTCTTCGGGTTGGATATGCAGCACCAGTTGGTTCGGCATGAGGTGGTCGACGGGCGTATCGCGGAATAGCACAAACGGCGCTCGCCGAAACTGTATCACGATATGCGTGTTGCGCACCGGCATCCGCTTTCCTGTCCGCAGATAGAACGGCACGTCCGCCCATCGCCAGTTGTCGATCAGCAATTTCATGGCGACGAAGGTCTCAGTCCGTGAATCGGGAGGAACGTCGGGTTCTGCACGATAGGCCGTGACTCGCTTGCCCTCTTCGGTTCCATCGCCGTACTGGCCGCGCACAGTACGGCTCAGCACCTCTTCATCGCTCATGGGCTGAATGGCGTGCAGAATCTTAGCCTGCTCGTCGCGCACCGCATTGGCATCGAACGAAATGGGCGGTTCCATGGCGGTGAGGCTGATCAGTTGCATGATGTGATTGGGCACCATGTCGCGTAGAGAACCCGCGTGATCGAAATAGCTTCCGCGTCCTTCCACCCCCACCGTTTCGGCCACTGAGATCTGTACGTGGTCAATGTAGCGACGATTCCACACCGGCTCAAAAATTCCGTTGGCGAAGCGGAACGCCATGATGTTCTGCACCGTCTCTTTGCCCAGATAGTGGTCGATGCGGTAGATCTGCTTTTCGTCGGCAACTTTGAGGAGTTGCTGGTTCAGGGCTTTGGCCGACTCCAGATCGTGTCCGAAGGGCTTCTCGATGACCACCCGCCGCCAGTGACCGTTGCTTTGTTCCATCAATCCAGCGGCAGCGAGCTTCTCCACAACGGGCCCGAAATAGCTGGGCGCAGTCGCCAGGTAGAAAAAGAAATTCTGGTGGGTCGCGTGCTCCTGATCTATCTTCGCCAGGGAGTCCTTCAGTTGCGAGTAAAGTTTGTCGTCGTTGAAATCTCCGGCGAAGTAATAGAAGCGGCGCGAGAACCATTCCCAGAGATCGTCGTCTACGCACTCTCCGCAGTAGGCTTTCACGTCGTCGTGGACTCTTTTTCGAAAGTCATCGTTCGACATCGGTGCGCGGGCTACTCCCAGCACCGCAAATTCGCGCGAAAGCAACCCCGCCCTGGCGAGATTGTAGAGCGCTGGAATCAGCATGCGTCCCGTCAGATCGCCGGCTGCGCCGAAAATCACCATGACGCAGGGGTCGCCCTGCTTGCCGATGCGCGGCGGCGCCGGCGCTGGGTGTTCCGCTAGTTCAGCCATAAATGAGTCCCCTTGAAATGCCTGACAAACGGGATCGCAACCCACACCTGCGACCCGATGTTTTTGAGTCCTCTGCGCAGTCCTTCGCGACCTCAGCGGTTAAAAGCTTTCCTGACTCTAAGCGGTCTGCTTTGCTTTGGCCGCTCCTTGTTCCACGTGTCCGCCAAACTTCTGCCGCATGGCGGAGAGCATTTTCTCCGCGAACGTGTGCTGCTGCCGTGAGCGAAAACGCACGTACAAAGCCGCCGTCAGCACATCCGCAGGCACCGCTTCTTCCACCGCCGCCTGAATCGTCCAGCGGCCTTCCCCCGAATCTTGCACGAATCCTTCATATTCGGAAAGCGTGGGATTCTCCGTCAGCGCCATCGCCGTCAGGTCCAGCAGCCAGGAACTCACCACGCTCCCGCGGCGCCAGACTTCCGCGATGTCCGGCAGGTTTAAGTCGTACCGCATGTCCTCCGGCAACTCTTTGCTGGTTGCATTCTTGAAGATGTCGAAACCTTCCGCGTAAGCCTGCATCAGGCCGTACTCAATCCCGTTGTGCACCATCTTCACGAAGTGCCCCGACCCGGACGGGCCGCAGTGAATGTAACCTTCTTCCGCGGTGCCGCCGAGTTTTTCTCGACCCGGAGTTCGCGGAATGTCGCCTTTGCCCGGAGCCAGAGTTTTGAAAATGGGATCGAGCCGCTGTACCGCTTCCTTCGGGCCGCCGATCATCATGCAGTACCCGCGCTCCAATCCCCACACTCCCCCGCTGGTTCCAACGTCGATGTACTGAATGCCTTTGCCTTTCAGTTCATTCGCCCGCCGCACATCATCTTTAAAATACGAATTGCCGCCATCGATGATGGCGTCGCCCGCTTGCAGGTGAGCCGCGAGTTTCTGCACCGTCGCCTCGGTCGGACCTCCGGCTGGCACCATGATCCAGACGGCGCGCGGCGGCGTCAGCTTGCCAATCAGGTCCTCGAGCGATGCTGACCCCGAGGCGCCTTCACCGGCCAGCTGTTTTACCGAGTCGGCGCTCAAATCAGAAACCACGAGTTTATGTCCGCCGCGCATAAGCCGCCGCGTCATATTCGCGCCCATGCGCCCCAACCCCACCATTCCCAATTGCATGTCTGTTGCTCCTAGTAGCGCCCGCCTAAGTAGCGGCGGCGTCCCGCCGGCTGTCGCGAGGGCGGCCCCGCCCTCGCACCCATTACCCACAAGAACCTTAAAGAGCCTTCCGAACCGCCGCCTGCAAGGCCGCCAGCCCCGCCTTCAGGTTGCTACCCAAATGCACCCGCAGGGCTCGTCTCCCGCGCTCAGCCAACACGTGGAAGTCCCCACGCGCCTGCGCTGTCTTCACGATCCCGAACGTATATTTCTGTCCCGGCACCGGCAGTTCGACTGAATCGTCGCACGTGATTTGCAGAAATACGCCCGAATTCGGTCCGCCTTTGTACGCCTGTCCAGTCGAGTGTAGGAAACGCGGACCGAATCCTAAACAGGTCGCCACGCGCTTCTTGTCGCGCACCAAATGCCGCAAGGTCTGCAAGCTCTGCTCGTTCTCCGGATTCATCTGGATATAACCGAGCACTGCGAAGTAATCACCGCTCTTAATGCGAGCGAGATGCGCCTTGAGATATCCCCCGAGCGACTTGTCGCCACCCGCGGCTTTCGCCAGTTCCACCGCGTTCTTATCGTCAGTGAACAATTTGATGCCCGCGTCCTCGATGACCGGCTTTTCCGCAGGCAAGGAGCCTGTCTTCTCATACGCGGAGGTCAATTCCCGAGTCGCGATTTTGCTGGCTTCCACATCGGGCTGGTTGAATGCGTTAATTCCGATGATTGATCCGGCAACTGCAGTAGCTATTTCCCAGCGAAAGAATTCCGCGCCCAAGTCATACGTGTCTGGCATCGCGATGCGCACCACCGGATGTCCAGCTTTCTCGATCGCAGCTACTTTCGCATCCTGATCCGCGTCCGCCCCGGACTCCAGCCGAACATACACGAACACCCGATCGCTGCCGTACACCTCAGGGGTTGTCAGATGTTCACGGTCGACCGGGATGATGCCCTTGCCGGCTTTACCCGTCGACTCAGCGAGCAGTTGTTCCAGCCACGCTCCGAGATCGGAAATGCCCGGAGAAGCGATGATCGTAACCTTGTCGCGTCCAGCATTGGCGGCTGTTCCAAGAATGATGCCCAGCACCGCGCCCGGATTCTCTTCGACGGCCACGCCCGGTCCGCATGCGCGTACCATCTCCGCTGCGCGGGCTAGAAACTTTTTTGTGTCCAGCCCCATCACCGCAGCGGGAACCATACCGAAGTTCGAGAGTGCAGAATAGCGTCCACCAATCGAGGGACGACCAAAGAAAATGTGCAGGAAGCGATCTGCTTCCGCCGCCCGCTGCATCTTTGATCCGGGATCGGTGATGGCCATGAAGTGGCTACCAACTTTCACCGCGCCAACGGCCTGCTTCGTGCGCTCGAAAAAATATTGTTTAAAGATGTTCGGTTCGAGCGTGCTCCCCGATTTGCTGGAAACGATAAAAAGTGTCTTCGGAATATCGATCTGATGCTCGAACGCCTTGACCTGCGAAGGATCGGTCGAATCGAGCACGTGCAAGGTAGGGAAGTGGGAGATCCTGCCAAAGGTCAGACGCAGAACTTCCGGACAAAGACTCGAGCCTCCCATGCCGAGCAGCAACACGTGCTGGACGCCGCGAGCCTGAACTTCTTTCGCAAGCTTCTGCAGTTGGTCCTGCTGGGCGATCTGCTCGTCGACAATATCGAGCCATCCCAGCCACTTGTCTTCGTCGGTTCCGGTCCACAGTGCGGCATCGCGCTGCCACAAACGCTGCATGTTCCCGCGCGAATGCCAATCGGCGATCGTCGCTTTCACAGTTGTAGCAAGCGATTCCGGCAGGGAAGTCTTCAGTCGGCTCACGGCTATCCTTATTTACTTCGTAATTTACTTCGTATTTTTCTCGACTGTCGCCAACAGCTTGTCAAAAGCGTCGGCGAACAACTTGACCCCGTCCTGGGTAAGCTTATCGGTGACTTCTTTGATCGAAATGCCCGCCCGCGCCAGATCATCCATCACCTTGGCCGCGCCCGGCACATCTTCGGTAAGGCTTTTTCTCGCCTTTCCGTGGTCGCGGAAAGCATCGATGGTGGCCGGCGGCATTGTGTTGACCGTGTCGGGTCCAATCAATTCTTCCACGTAGATCACATCGCGATAGTTGGGATTCTTCGTGCTAGTGCTGGCCCACAGCACGCGCTGGGTCTGCGCTCCCTTGGCCGCCAAAGCCTGCCAGCGCGGTCCGCTGAAGATTCGCTGGTAACGCTGATAGGTGAGCTTGCCGTTGGCAATTGCCACTTTGCCGAGCAAGCTTTTCAACGTGGCCTGCTGCTTTGCGTCGGTGGTCGCCTTGAGTTTTTCCTCTATCTTGGAATCGACCAGCGTGTCGATGCGGCTGATAAAAAAGCTGGCCACGCTCGCCATTTTCTTCAGATTGCCGCCGCGCCCCGCGAACTCTTCGAGCCCCGCGATATAAGCCTCGGCAACCTTCTCATACACTTCCTGCGCGAACAACAGGGTGATATTGATGTTGAGGCCTTCGCCGATCAACTGCCGGATCGCCGGAAGTCCCTGCGCCGTGCCCGGAACCTTGATCATCACGTTGTCGCGCTTCACCGTCTTCCATAAGCGGCGCGCTTCGTCAATCGT
>Ga0209733_1000065_pt1 | contig 13206 bp, 12 predicted proteins | sample BlaSpr_A8_OM2_M1_FD_187976 | JGI IMG/M metagenome (GOLD analysis project Ga0209733, IMG submission 187976) | Forest soil microbial communities from Thunder Bay, Ontario, Canada - Black Spruce, Ontario site 2_A8_OM2_M1 (SPAdes) (version 2) | ecosystem: Environmental > Terrestrial > Soil > Boreal...
CCCCGGCTGCGCAGTGTCAGGACTTCACAGCGACCGCGACGGCGCTCTCGATCCACCGGTCAAAGTCCCGCAGCGCCAGTTCACACTGCATGCGGTGCCGTTCCTTGCGGTCTCGAATCTTTTTCTCCAGCGGAGGAAGAAGATCAAACGTGATATTGGCAGGCTGGAAGTTCTTCGGATCCGCACGCGTGACGTAGTGCGTGAGCGAACCGAAGGCGGAAGCCCGCGGGGCAGGGGCGATTTCAGCTCCGGAGATTAGGGCGGCGGCGTGCATTCCAGCCAACAACCCGGTTGCAATCGACTCCACGTAACCCTCTACGCCGCAAATCTGTCCCGCGAAGAAGACCCGCGGGTGAGACTTCATCTGCAAGCTCTCGCGCAACAGAGTGGGCGCGTTGATGTAGGTGTTGCGATGAATCTGGCCGTAGCGCAGAAATCGCGCATTCTCCAGACCCGGAATCAGCCGCAGTACGCGGGCCTGCTCGCCAAACTTCAAATGATTCTGAAAGCCCACCAGGTTGTACGAATCAGCCCGCAGGTTCTCCTGCCGTAACTGCACCACCGCGTACGGCATCTTGCCGCTACGCGGATCGATCAAACCCACCGGCTTCATCGGACCGAAGCGAAGGGTATCGCGTCCGCGCCGCGCAATCTCCTCAATCGGCAGGCAGCTTTCGAAATAATTCAATTTTTCCCAATCGCGCTCTTCGACCGACTGCGCCGCCAGTAGCGCGTCATAAAAGCGGCTGTATTCCTCTGCCGTCATGGGACAGTTAATGTAATCTGCCGATCCTTTGTCATAGCGCGCCGCCATGTAGACGCGGGACATGTCGATCGAGTCCGTCTCCACAATCGGGCTGATCGAATCGTAAAAATATAGATGTGGGTTATGAGGAGCGGGCGCCCCCGTCCGCTCAGGTTCCAGGTCCACTCCTCCGTCGCTCAACCGCGCGATCTCAGAAGCCAGCGCGTCCGAAGTCAGCGGGCCCGTGGCAATAATGGTTACGTCCCGTAATTCGTCCACGGCCGTCTTTTCTTCGCGCTGGATTTTAATGCGCGGCTCCTGCGAAATCGCTTCGGTCACGCGGGCGGCGAACGTCACGCGATCCACCGCCAACGCGTGCCCCGCCGGGACTGCGCATTCCCTGGCAATCTCCAGCAGCAACGAACCCGCGCGCCGCATTTCTTCCTTCAACAGCCAGGGAGCGGTGTTCTCGCTATCGGATTTCAGCGAGTTCGAGCAGACTAGTTCTGCGAAGTCCGCTGTCTGGTGGGCCGGAGTCGAGCGCACCGGCCGCATTTCAAAAAGTTCTACATCCAGGCCTCGCCGGGCACACTGCCAGGCCGCTTCGGAACCCGCCAGCCCCGCTCCTATGATTTTGATGGCTGCCATTTTCTGTGCTTATTTAGACCGCTGGCGCGCTTTCCTTGGGTGGTGAATGGTCTCGTTCCTCTCTAGCATCTCCACGAACGCGCGAATCTTTCGGGCTCGTGTCTCCCCCTAGACACTTTCCATCACAAACAAACGGGTTGGGGCGCTCGCGTCGCCGCTCTTGTCCTTCTTTTCAGACGGCTTTCTCCGCCAGTCGCCGCAGAGCCTCATCCGCAAGAATCACCGGACGCCACTGATCGCGAAACCTTGCTCCCAACTGCGTATACAACTCGATCGCTTTTTCGTTCCAGTCCAGCACTTCCCAGTGTATCCCGTAACAACGTTCCTCGACTGCGATCCGAGCCACCGCTGCCAGTAGCGCTTTTCCAATGCCGCGGCTTCGGAACGCCTGTCGCACAAATAAATCTTCCAAAAATAATCCGCGCCCCGCCCGCGTCGAATAGTAACCAAAAAAGAGGGCGTATCCCGCCGGTTGTTCGTCCCACTCCGCGATGAGTGCGCGGAAACGCGGGTTCTCGCCGAATCCATCGCGCGCCAACCCCTTCGGTGATGGTCACCAGGTCGAGTTCATGCTCATAGTCCGCCAGTTCGCGGATCATGGTCCGGAGCAGCGCCGCATCGTGGATGGTGGCGGGCCGAATGTGAAGCATGGACAGGTCAGAACTCCTCGTGAATTAATGCAAAACCGGCGTGGCGTCGGTGCCGATGCAGACCCAGGTTCCGTGTTTCAGAAGCCAGGTGTCGACGAAGCGCTCGTGCCGAGTGTAGGGCTTGCCGGCTTCGACGCCCTTCACCCGCATCACTCCAGTCGCGATCGCGACATTTCCAAATACGTTCACATTGAATGATTCGGGCGCGACTTGTTGCTGCTGCGCACTGGGCTGCTGGGCTGACGATTTCACGCTGGCCAGAAATTCCGCCTTGGTCTGCACCGAGCCGTCGTCGTTGACCAGAACAATGGAGTTATCAAGAATGGAATCCAGAGCCTTGGTATCCCCTGATTTGTAGGCCTTGTTCGAGAGCGACGATTTTCGACTTGATCGCCGAGTCGCTGTCGGTTTGAGCGGGCAGCGTGGCAGCCGTCCCACAGATCAAGAGTATTACGATACAGGCCATTTTCAAGAATCCACCTCCGATGCGGTAACAAAGCCATCCAAATTTAGCAACAAGAGAGAAACAGGATCCTCGTTGCGGACGACTCCTTGCCTCGCACTCTAAGGGCAAGGCTGGGACGTGACAAGTGTCTTTTTCTATGCGGTTGGCGCGGATGCGCTTGAGGGCAGGCCCGCGTGGGATGCAAGCTTTTTCTACCTGGTGATCGGTGCTGATCCTGCCGCGACCAGCACCCAACTACCTTTTTTGTATACCCAGGTATCAATAAACCGCCAGCGCCTCTGCTCTGTCTTGCCGCTTCTTAACTCTCTTTCGCAGTACGTGCCAGTGGCCAGGGCCGTGCTTCCGAAAATGTGCACTGTCACGCCTTCGAACGCGATCTGGTCCAGTTCCGAGTTCTCCCGTTTTATCCTTGCCAGGTATTCTCCCTTGCTTACCAATTTTCCGTATTCGACGTAGACCAGAGCATTATCGAAAATCAAGTCCAAGACACGGGTATCATTGCGCGATTGGCCTTCAGCCCATTCGTGCTCGAGTGCGCGAATCGTTGCCACGGAACCACCCTTATCTCCTTGCTGCCCCCATACCGCCACAGATGAAAACAAGACCAGAAAGAACCAACGGATAACTGCTCTCATAAGTCGTTCTCCCGCATGCGCTGGACATAGGAGCAGAAAAGCCGACGCAACCATTCAATTCCCGCCCGGCGTCGACAGGCTCGCAATCGCTACCCATCGTCCGCCCCGGTAGAGCCACGTATCCACGAAGCGGCCGCGTCGCACAAACGGCTTACCGCGTCCCGCGCCTCTTATCCGATACAGGCCGGTAACAATCGCCGTGTCTCCCTGCAACTCGACAGCCATTGAGTTCGGTATGAACTCGAGCGAGTCGGCCGCTCGGAGATGCGCCAAAACATCCGTCTTGTTGAGTAATCCGCCCTCTACATCCACACAGAGGAAGCCGTCGTCCAACATTGCATCCAGCACCTTTACATCTCTCGTTCGGGGCACTTGCACTTTCTCGATGTGTTCCATTGCCATAAGCTTTGATTCGGCGTCGAAATCATTGGGTATCTGCGCATCGGCGACCGCTATACCTAGGAAAGCCAGCGCCAAATGGAAGACTCTCATTCCAAACTTTCCTCCCAACTGACTGCTATCGGCGAACCAGCCGGTTTTCTTGAATGCGGGCCCGCCTGCGCAAGATCGTCCGATCTGCGATGATAAGAATCAGGTAGTTCGAATCAATCTTGGAGAATCTCAATGGCGCGCATCCGCCTGATCGAGCCGGAGTCGGCAAATGCTGAAGTAAAGGAAATCTACGAGAAGACGCTTCGCGGTAAGCCTGGAAACGTGCAGAAAGCGTTGGCGCATCGCCCGGAAATGCTCAAGAACTTTCTCAGCTTCTACGCCAGCGTGGGACGTTCCCTGGATCGAAAGTTATACGAACTTATTTATCTTCGTGTATCGCTGATCAATGGATGTCACTACTGCACTCAACATCATGTTGCGTCGTCGAAACGCATGGGGCTGACCGCAGAGGACTGGGCAGCACTCAAGGCAGGAGATGACTCGCGTTACAGCGAAAAAGAACGTGCTGCGTTGGTTTACGTAGAAAAACTTACGCGTACGCCTCACGACATTACCGACGGCGACTTCGCGCCGCTGCGCAAGCATTTCTCGGAGCCTGAGATCGTCGATATTCATATGCTGACGGGCCTGGCCAACCTCACCAACCGCGTCACCGATCCACTTGGATTGGAAGTGGAATTTCCGGAGGAGAAGATCTGAGCTCTCGCCACGGATTCACACGGATTTCCAGGGATAAAACACAAATCTTGGGGTGATCCGTGAAGATCCGCCTAAATCAGTGGCTAAAGTATTTCCCGCGCATCACCCACACGGCGGGTCACACGCTCGCGATCCAGGTATTCCAGCAGAGGGATGGCATATTTGCGGCTGACTCCGGTCAGTTCTTTGAACTTCGCCACATCCATCTTCGGAGATTTGAGTTTCTGCGCTGCTACCAAGCGGCGCAACTCTTCCAATGCGCTGCGGTGAAAGACCAATTCATCGGAAACTTTGAGTAGCACTTTGTCTCGCAGGAGCAGCGTGACGATCTTCTGCGCGCGAGACTTATCCACCTTAAGCCCGGCAATCACCTCATGAAGCGCGGGAACTTTCAAGCCGGCCACCGCAAAGGCCTCTTCGATCTTCTTCTTCGACTCGGCTTCTTCGTCTTTCATGACCACGCCGCGGCCGGGGAGTCGAACCAGGTCACCAGTCGCCTCGAGATTCTTTTCACGGACCAGCAGTTCGAGAGCGGGTGTGAACACTTCCGAAGAGGCTTTCACCTGCTCGCGTAGTGCTTCCCTTGTAATCCCACCCACCAGAGGGTTTTTCTTCTGAAACCCTGTAACGATGCTCACGATCAATTGCTGGAGCTCAATCAGTGCGGGCGCATGGACGAATCTGTCACCGATCCGCAGCACTCGCATATCGTTGAATGCTGGAGCGAGTCGAGCTTCAATGGATTCCTTCGTCCATCCCGTTTCTGCGATCAGTTGCGGCAGCGAGATTCCAGCGTGACCATGCCTTGCGATGCGGGCCCTCAGAATAGCTTCAGGATTGCCCCCAGCCAGGATCTTCAGGAGGCTTTCGTGTCCTGGCATGCGGGGAACCGGAGCAGGATCTAGCACAACGCCACCGCCAATGGTCACGACTGGCGAAAACTGACGGATAATGAAACGGTCTCCGGGGAGCAAGAGCGCCGGATCTGGAAGCTTCAACCGCGCATACGCCTCGGACCCCGGAGAAAGCTGCTTCGTGCCATGCAACCCAATCTCCGCAATCATCTCCATTGTGTTGGCGTGGAAGTGGACCCGGCTGCGATTTTTCAGCAGATGTGGCGCTGAGGATAACAGGCTCAACCGCACATCCACCCGGCGCGTGGTGGCAAACGTCGCCACTGGAGCGAGCGTCATGCCACGCGACAAATCTTCCGTGCTGGCACCGGCCAGGTTCAGCGCGGTGCGTTGGCCGGCAACGGCTCTTTCGGCAGTGTGTCCGTGTACCTGCACCCCACGCACTCGTACTCTCCGGCCACCAGGAAAGACTTCCATCTCCTCCTCGCGGCGAATTGTGCCCGCCACCAGCGTTCCGGTCACCACCGTTCCAAATCCTTTCATAGTGAAGACGCGATCGACGGGCAGCCGGGCCAAAGCGTGCGAATCGCGCGACTGAACTCCGGCAGCCGCCGCGATCATCGCCAGCTTCAGATCGTCGAGGCCGGCGCCGGTCAGCGAACTCACCGCCACGATAGGAGATTTCGGAGCCTCCAGAAATGTTCCGCGTAGAAACTCCTCGACTTCCAACCGCACGACATCGAGCGTTTCTGAATCCACAGCATCTGATTTGGTCAGGACCGTGATGCCGCGCTGCACGCCCAGCAATTGCAGAATGTCGAAGTGCTCCCGCGTTTGCGGCTTGATCGACTCGTCGGCCGCGATGACCAGCAACACCAGATCGATGCCCCCCACCCCAGCCAGCATGTTGCGCACAAAGCGCTCGTGGCCGGGGACGTCGACGAATCCCAGATGCAGAGGGTCGCCGTTCCCCGCCCGCAGATCCATGTGGGCAAAGCCCAGATCGATGGTGATGCCGCGGCGCTTCTCTTCCTCCAAGCGGTCGGCATCGATCCCGGTCAGCGCCTTGACCAGCGCCGTTTTCCCGTGATCGATGTGGCCAGCCGTGCCTACAATGATCGATTTCATGTTCCCTGAAATCTTATCCGGAACTGGTAACACAAAGCTAAATTCAAGGCGATTAGCCTGCTTTTTGTTATCTGCACCTGTCTTGTGCACACTGCGCCCGAGTTTTACTCTTGTTGCCAGCAAAAGGGGGGAGAGTTCTGATGGTATCCGTCTTTGTGGGGACCAGCCTGGATGGGTTCATTGCGCGATCGAATGGGAGTTTCGACTTTCTGCCGGCGGGCGGCGGAGAACCTCACGGCTATGACGAGTTCATTGCCAGCGTCGACGCACTCGTCATCGGCCGCAATACTTTCGAGACAGTCCTGTCCTTACCCACATGGCCCTACGGCAAGAAGCGGGTCGTGGTTTTAAGCAGTCGGCCCCTTGACGTGTCCGCCGTGGGCGAAGGCATAGTGGAACAGATGGCGGGATCTCCGGCGGAGATCGTGCCAAAACTGGCCGCCGGCGGCGCCCATCATCTCTATGTTGACGGCGGCATTACGATTCAACGCTTTCTGCGCGCAGGCTTGGTTCAACGCCTCACCATTACCAGAGTTCCAGTGCTCATTGGAGACGGGATCCCTCTGTTCGGCACCCTGCCCCACGACCTCCAGTTGCGTCACATAGCTACCCAGCAATATCCGAGTGGACTGGTAAAAAGCGAATACCAGGTTCTCCCCACCCCTGAAGCACTCTGAGTCGTGCCCCGAAAGTAAGGGGAACGTTCATTCCGCACTGACGGAAAAATATCAACAACAAATGATGGCAATCGTCCTACCCACAGGCTCGATCAAATGCGACAATAGAGTTACTTCCCATGGCCACCTCTTTGACCTCTGCCTTTTCTCCGGAGACTCTCCGGCAGCACGGCCTCACGCCCGAAGAATACGAGAAGATCAAGCAACTTCTCGGCCAGCGCGAGCCTACACTCACCGAACTCGGCATCTTCAGCGTGATGTGGAGCGAGCACTGCTCTTACAAGTCCTCGCGCGTGCATCTAAAGCGGTTGCCCACGCGCAGCAAGCTCGTATTGCAGGGACCGGGCGAGAACGCAGGCATCATCGACATTGGCGACGGCTGGGCTTGCGCCTTCAAAATCGAATCGCACAATCATCCATCGTTCATCGAACCGTTTCAGGGCGCGACCACCGGCGTAGGCGGAATTCTGCGCGACATTTTCACCATGGGTGCCAGGCCGGTCGCTGTGATGGATTCGCTGCGCTTCGGGCCGATCACGGCACCCGTAGCCCCGGACGCATTCGTCCGGGGGGACGGGCTGAGTTCTTCGGAGCGCCGGACGAATGCGTCCGGCACTACGCAAGCCGCTTCGCAAGCGGATATTCACAAGAATCATTCCATCCTCGAGGGCGTGGTCAGCGGGGTCGCCTCTTACGGCAACTGCTTTGGCGTGCCCAACCTCGGCGGGGAAACGAAGTTCGAGCCCTGCTATTCCGGGAATCCACTGGTGAACGCTTTCGCTCTGGGTCTGGTACGAAAGAATGAAATTTTCTACGCCAAGGCTGCCGGCGAAGGCAATCCGGTGATCTACGTTGGCGCGAAGACCGGGCGCGACGGCATTCACGGCGCAACCATGGCAAGCGAAGAATTCAGCGAGGCCTCGGAAGCGAAGCGGCCGAATGTGCAGGTGGGCGACCCGTTCCTGGAAAAGCTGCTGCTCGAAGCGTGTCTCGAAGCCATGCAAACGGGCGCGATCGTCGGCATTCAGGATATGGGGGCAGCGGGACTGACCTGTTCGACCTGCGAGATGGGCGGGCGCGGTGGCGTGGGTATTGAAATTGAACTCGACCGCGTGCCACAGCGTGAAACCGGCATGACTCCCTACGAGATCATGCTCAGCGAGTCGCAGGAGCGCATGCTGCTGGTAGCGCAAAAAGGGCGCGAGGGCGAGGTCTTCCGCGTTTTCGAAAAGTGGGGTCTCGATGCGGTCGAGGTGGGTAAGGTCACAACCGGCAACAAGCTTCGCGTGCTGGAGCACGGCAATGTTGTGGCGGAGATTCCAAATCCTGCCCTGACGGATGAAGCTCCGCTGTACATACGTCCGCTCGCGCGATGGGAACCCCCGGTACCCCGCGAGATGCCGGAGCATATCCAACTTGGCCGAACAGGCGACTTCAACGCAAATCTGAAGCAGTTGCTGGCCAGCCCCAATATTTGCAGCAAGCGTTGGGTGTGGCAGCAGTACGATCACATGGTGCAGACCAATACAGTCGAAGCGCCGGGAGCGGGCGACGCGGGAGTGATTCGCATAAAAGGCTCGCAGCGCGGTCTGGCAATGGCGCTGGACGGCAACGGGCGCTGGTGCTATCTCGATCCGCGACTGGGCGCGATGCATGCGGTCGCGGAGGCGGCGCGTAAGGTGGCATGCTCGGGAGCGACTCCCGTGGGCGCGACCAATTGCCTGAACTTCGGCAATCCCGAGAAGCCACACATCATGTGGCAGTTCTCACAAACCATTGATGGGATCACGAAAGCCTGCGAGGAGTTGGAGATTCCCATCACCGGCGGCAACGTCAGCTTTTATAACGAAACGCTGGGCGAAGGCATTTATCCTACGCCGGTGCTTGGAGTCGTGGGGATTCTGGAGGACGTGCACAAAGCCGCGAAAATGTATTTCGCCGCGCCCGGACGCACCATCGTGCTATTGCGCGCCGGCGATACCGGCGATATCACCGATGCACAGAGTGAATTTGGATCATCGGAATACGCCAAGGAAATTCTGGGCATGGTGTGGGGATATCCGCCGGAGCTTGATCTGGAGAAGGAAGCCGGGCTGCAGAAGGCGGTCATCGAAATGACTCAAGGCGGGCTCGTGGATTCGACCCACGACTGTGCGGATGGCGGCATCGCGGTCACGTTAGTCGAGAAAGCACTGCCCACGGGCGTGGGTGCGCGGGTGAACCTGCCGTCTGGTGGGCTTTTCCCGGAATTCGCGTTGTTTGGAGAAGATTCCAGCCGGATCCTGATCTCTTGCGACCCGAGGCAGGTCGCGCGAATCAAAGAAGTAGCGGGGAATCACGGCGTCGCTGCAAACATTATCGGAGAGACGATTCCGGATCGGCTGGAAATCTCTCTCGATGGCAGGCTCGTCATTTCGGCTACGGCTTCAGAATTGAGCGAGGCTTACGAAGGTGCTTTGGAAGCGGCACTGCGGACGGATTCGGAGTTGGTGGCTGCGCACTGACTCACGTTAAGAGCGTGAACCACGTAGGGCACTGGGGAACACAGAGCACAATGGACTGGACAGCCGAGGCGGCTGTCCCTACGTGGTCTAAGGTTGAATTGACTAAAAAGCTAAAGGCTAAGGGCTAAATGCTGATTTCCGACAAATTTCATGACGAATGCGGTGTGGTGGCGATCTTCGCCCATCCTGAGGCGGAGAAGTTGGCGTATCTGGGACTGCACGCGCTGCAGCATCGCGGACAGGAATCGGCGGGGATTGTCTCGTCTGACGGTTTGACGTCGCGCGTGCATAAGGCTATGGGTTCTGTAGCCGACATTTTCACTGAGGATGTGCTCTCGAAAATACGGGGCACTTTGGCCATCGGCCACACACGCTATTCCACCGCCGGAGATTCGGCGCTGCTGAACGCGCAGCCCATCCTCGTGCAATCCAATAAAGGATCGATCGCGGTCGCGCACAACGGCAACCTGGTCAACGCGCTGCAAGTGCGGGCGCGACTAGAGAGCCAAGGCTCGATTTTTCAGACGAACAGCGACACCGAAGTGATTGTTCACCTGATCGCGCTTTCCAAGGAGCACACTCTTCCAGAAGCGGTGGCGGATGCCCTGCGGCGAGTCGACGGAGCGTTTTCGCTGGTGATGATGAGCAACGACCGCGTCTTCGCGGTGCGCGACCCGCGCGGCTTTCGGCCGCTGGCCATGGGCCGCATCGCGGCGCTGGAGGGCCAGAAGCACGACACCATCGTCTTTGCCTCTGAGACCTGCGCTTTCGATCTGATCGGCGCCGAGTACGTGCGTGACGTAAAGCCGGGAGAGTTAATCGTGGTCGGACCTGAGGGAATCAGTTCGCGCTTCTATTCCACGGCCGCGCCGCAATCGAGTTGCATCTTCGAGCACGTATATTTTTCGCGTCCCGACAGTATCGTATTCGGCCGCGCGGTGCAGACCAGCCGCGAAGAACTCGGCCGCCAACTGGCGCGCGAAGCCGGCGTGGAAGCCGATCTTGTGGTTCCCGTCCCTGATTCGGGGGTGACCGCGGCGGTGGGCTACGCAGCCGAAAGCGGACTTCCGTTTCGCTTTGCCTTGATCCGCAACCACTATGTCGGGCGAACGTTCATCGAGCCCAGCCAGAGCGTGCGCGATTTCGGCGTGAAGCTGAAACTGAATCCCGTGCGCTCACTGCTGCAGGGCAAGCGCGTAGTGCTGATTGATGATTCGATTGTGCGCGGCACCACCAGCCGGAAGATTGTACGCATGATCCGCAGCGCCGGGGCGAAGGAAGTCCACATGCGCATCTCCTGCCCGCCGACCATTTCGCCTTGTTATTACGGGGTGGACACGCCTTCCAAAAAACAACTCATCGCCGCCAACAAATCGGTGGAAGAAATCCGCGACTACATTGGCGCCGATTCGCTGGCTTATCTTTCGCTGGAAGGTCTCAAGAAGGCCTGCGGTGAGGGCGAGAAGATCTCCTATTGTTCGGCTTGCTACACGGGCAATTATCCGACCGATATTATTGATGTCGAGGAAATTCAGCCGGCGACGGCGCGGCGGTGAAGCGTCGGACCTCAGGCATCAGACCTTTCGCTTTCGTGCCCGCACCACGCGGGGGATGGACTGCAGATCGGGGATGAGCCGAACGTTTTCCCAACTCTCTGAAGCAATAAATAGATGCTGGACCGCATTTGCTATGGTCCCACTGATCTCAAAAACGAGCCATCCACCCGGACGCAACGCAGCGTAAGCCTGAGGAAGAAGCCGTGCAATGACCTCGACTCCGGTAGGTCCGCCAAACACGGCATCGCGCGGCTCAAATTTCCGAACCTCGAGCTGTACTTGATCTTCTTCCGACTCGCCGACATACGGCGGGTTTGAGACGACAAAGTCCAAACCAGAAATATTGAGGCCTTGGAGCAGGTCCGCCTGATGGAACTGGATTCGTTTTTCCAGTTGATGGCGGGCAGCGTTGGCGCGCGCGACTTCGAGAGCTGCAGCCGATATATCGGTCGCGTGGATTTCAGCATGAGGAAATTCTTTGGCCAGAGCTATTGCAATGCATCCCGACCCGGTCCCAACGTCGAGAATGCGGAGAACGCCGGACATCTGACCTCGGACCTCAGACCTCGGACCTTTGGGCTCGAAGTATAAGGTCCGAGGTCTGAGGTCCGAAGTCTGCAGCTCGAGCACAGACTCGATCACATGCTCGGTCTCCGGCCGCGGGATCAGAACCGCGGGAGTGACGATCAGGTCCATCCCCCAGAATTCTTGATGTCCGGTGATGTATTGCGTGGGGACGCCGCGGGCGCGCTCGGCGAGAGCGGCGTCGTAGCGGCTCTGCTCCTCGGCGGTCAGTTCGCGTTCGGGGTGCGCGAAGAGGTAGGCGCGGTCACAGTTGAGCGTGAACATGAGCAGCAGTTCGGCGTTCAAGCGCGGCGACGGGACTTGGTCTGCGGCCAGGCGGGCAATCGCAGAGCCGAGAGATGCTTTTAGCTGCACGGGCAATTTTAACCACAGGCGGACTCGGGAATACAGCGAGAAACCGGACGGCTCAGCCTGCCTGCGGATTGAGGCGCACAATCTCGGCGTTGAGAACTGTGGCGAAGGCCACCCAGGCCGCGTACGGAATGAAAGCGTTGGCAGCGGCGCGATCGACTTTGCGCGCGGCGGCGATGTACGACGTAATCGTTCCTTCCAGCGCTACGATGTCTCCCAAGGCTAACCTGGGACGATGCTCGCCGAAGAACAGTTTCGACCAGCGGGCGTTGGCGAAGAGCTGTGAAATCCAGAGGCGCAGCGCCGCATTGCGATGCCGCGAAGGCGCCGCGCTCCAAATGCGCCAGCCCGACCAGGCGATCATTGCATAGAGCGCGGTCCATACCACTGGGAAGACGACATCGGGTGGAGTGAAGCGCGACTTGTCGAGTTCCCGGTACCACGGGTCGCGATTGCCCCTGCGGTTGTAGCGCGCACCGTACCACGCAGCGCCAGCGGTAGCGACGCCAAACCCCGCAAGGACGAGCAAGGAGCGAGATTGCTGTTTCGGCATGGCGCTTAGGTGACAGCTCAAGGGTAAGGGTTGCTTTGCCCTATTTTGTATTAGTGCCCGCTTGCCGGCTCCACTCGCAAGCCAGATAGATCATCTGGCCGATGTGGTGCTGCATGTGGGAGGCACATTGCACGATCATGTCGAGACGGTTCTGTGCGGCCGTGCCAACGCCAGAATACTGTCGCGACCAATCGTCGGGCGATTGAGAGCGAATGGTTTGCTGCACCATGGCAACCGCTTCGTCCAAGCGTTGCAGGGCTTCCTCTTTGGACGGCGGATTGGGGTCGTTGAATTCGCGGGAGCGGTCGCGGACGTAGCCAGTCTGCGCGATCTGTGCTCCGATGTAGTAGTTCAAGTTGCCGGTCAGGTGAAGGACTAGGTGGCCAAAGCTGTTTCCGTATGGAAACGGCTTCTGCCAGAACTGAGAGTTGGAGAGCGGGGCCGCCAGTTCGCGGACGCGAGCGGCATTTGCTGCATAGCGGTTCGTAAGAACGGATACGAGAGTGGCGCCAGTCCCGGACATATTCTCTCCTACATCGCGGGCATGCACGCCCACGTCTTTCCCCTAAACTACGCTGGCGGCTTCCTGCTTCAGCTTTTCGGCCTGGTAGTAAGTAGTGAGCGCCTCAATGAGCGGCTGCAGTTTCCCGTCCATCACGGCTTCGAGTTGGTGGATGGTGAAGCCAATGCGATGGTCGGTGA
>Ga0209733_1000066_pt1 | contig 13161 bp, 5 predicted proteins | sample BlaSpr_A8_OM2_M1_FD_187976 | JGI IMG/M metagenome (GOLD analysis project Ga0209733, IMG submission 187976) | Forest soil microbial communities from Thunder Bay, Ontario, Canada - Black Spruce, Ontario site 2_A8_OM2_M1 (SPAdes) (version 2) | ecosystem: Environmental > Terrestrial > Soil > Boreal...
TGGGAGGAGGCCTCGGCTCGCTAGTACAACGGACTACTACGCCAAGTCCGGACCACTCTGAAGCCCAGTCAACTGTCACTTGGCCCATCGCGGCGAACCCCGCCCCCACGCCAGGTACGCCGCCAGTCCAGGGCCCACGCGTGCAGTCCTTCGCCACCGAAGTGGCAGCGGGAGCGACGACAGACCTGATCTGGAAGAGACCTAAGCCGGGCACGTACTTGCTTGAGTCCGGCACGCACCCGTCGATTCAGGTCCCCATGGGCCTGTACGGCATCGTTGTGGTCACCGCCGTACCTACTGGGACGACAGCCGGCACGGCTTACCCCGGTGTGAGTTACAACGCAGAAATTCCGCTGGAGTTTAGCGAAATTGACCCGGTGCAAAACAACTCGGTCAACACCGCTGTGAACACGGTGGGCTTCAGCGAGACCATGGTGTGGTCGGGCCAACCGGGCGGCTGCGGCAATCCCAGTTCGACGACCTACCATCAATGTTATCCGCCGGCGGTGAACTACATTCCGCTGTACTACCTCATTAATGGAGTCGCGTTTAACAGGACCAACCCCCCGTCCTCGTTGTTCGCGGTCAGCCCCGCCACCGGACTTACTCCAGGCACCGGGAACGTCTTAGTCCGGTTGGTGAATGCTGGCTCCCGCATGCACGTGCCTTCGATCGTGGGATCACTGACTACGCACCCTGTTGGGACAACGAGTTCGAGTATCAGTGGCTTTTCAATCGTTGCCGAAGACGGCAACGTTTTGCCGGGCGTTCCCAAAGTGCAGAGCGACCTTTTTATGGCCGCCGGCAAGACGAATGACGTGATGATCAATGTGCCGACCAGTGCTACGGCGCCTGCGCTTGCCGTGTTCGACCGCGAGTTAAGCCTTTCGGGCAACGCCATCGAGCGAGATGCCGGCATGCTGGCTTACATCAGCATCAATGGCGCCGGACTGCCGGTAGCTTCCGGTACTGGTGTGTTTGCGGCTGCGGTAGCCCGCGCGGATACCTACAACTCGCTCGTACCGGGACAGACCCTTACGGTTTCGGATCCAGGCAAAGGAGTGATCGCCAACGACACAAATGTTTACGGCGTTCAGCTCCTTACCGCCCCGACTGGCGGAACCGTCACCCTCGGCGCGAACGGCACCTTCTCTTATTTACCGAACACTGGAACCACTTCAGACTCTTTCACCTACTGCGCAAACGGCTCGGTTACGGGAACGACATGCTCCTCCGGGCTTACCGCTACCGTGACACTGGGTCCCGCGTCGCTGGAGGCGGCTAGCGGTATCACCTGTACCCCTCCCAGTTACAGCGCGACCATCTCCACATACATTGCTGTCAAAACGCCAGGACTCCTGGCGGGTTGCACGGACGCGGCGGGCTATCCTCTCACAGTGGTTACATCGCCTACCCCCACCATTACCCCCGGGGGTACAGTTCTTCTTGATGCGAATGGCGGATTCACAGCATCGCTTACGACTGCGCCGAGTACGACGACGGCTGCGACTTTTAGCTTCCAGGTTAAGAATTCGCAGGGGACCGTTATCGCGACGCCCGTCACCGCCACCGTCAACTTCCCGGTTGGCAGCGGTCTGAATGTCACAGTTCTGGACGGCGGGGACAAGACAACTGTAATCAGCGACTACCGCTGGATCATTGAGGAAGACAAGAGCTTCTACGTTAATCCTAACTGCACTACTAACACGACAACCCCACCAACGGGCTGCCCCGCCGCGGTCAGTGGAGGGGCAACTCCCACTTTCGGTGTGAATTTCCACCCCAGCCATATGGAGTACGTGGCGCAGGGCTGCACGGGGCCGCAGTCATGCGAGTCGGGCCAGACGGTTCTCGGTCAGCCCGCGGTGTGCGATATTGGCAACGGTGTTTGCCGGACTACTGGTACCCAAGAGACGGTGACTCTCCCTAGCCAAGTCGTTCTCGATCCGACCAAGCGTTACTACATCTCCGTCCTGCCGGGCGATGCGGCCAATCCGTTTGCCGCCGGGTATACGGGTACGCCGGACTGCTCTGCTGCCGGTAGGGCTGCTGGTAAGTGCGGCCACGGCATGGGCGGCGCTCCGATCATGGCCTCCTGCTTTCCAACCGCATCATGTACTTCTACCTCCACCTTTCTCCCCGTCACGGCGCTGACGCAACCTTCTCCGTACCCGCCGGCGAAACTTTCTGTGCAAGTGTTCGAGGACGACTTTCCCCTCAACGGCGAGCAAGATGCCGGGGGTGGAATCGACGTGATCGCGACCAATGAGCCAGGCTTGGGCGGGTTCAACATCGAACTTGTCGACCAAAAAGGGACTTTCGGCGATGTAACCGGACAGATGACCTACGACATGTTCAATCAGCCACTATCGAACAGCTTGGCGGGTACCATCGATCCGGCCACCGGGTTGGACGCGTGTCCCATTTCGGTGCAAGTCACGGCTAACTCGACTACGGGTGACCGCACTCAGCAGGGCATCACCGGCCAAATCGTGACCTGCCCGAAGTACGAATCCGATGGTGTAACCATGTCCCCGCTGGCGGGTGAAGCTGTCATTGCCAATCTGATGCCGGGATTTTATAGCGTCATCGCCATGCCCGGAGCCGACCGCATTGCGCGGGGTGAAGAATGGCTCCAAACCAACACCCTGGATGGGCAGAAGGCCCACGATGCTTTCGTCAAGATCGGCGAGCCGGCCTATTTCCAGGAATATGGGCCTGCGGGATTCCACGTCTCCGTCGGCTTTGCCAATCCGGCGATCATCAATGCCCGCTTGGCGGGTGTCTGCAATGGCAGTGACCTCAACCTTCCTGGCCTGGGGGGCAGCTGTAACAATTCCGTGACCGGCAAAATTACGTCGGAGCGCATGAGCCGGACGCCGGATCAGCGCCTGTATAGCAGCGGTTCGCGCGATGCATACTCTTGGACCCAGTGCTACGTGAGCATTGGCGATCCGGACGGCGAGGACTTTGCTTTCACCAAATGCGCCGCCGATGGCACGTTCTCGCTCACTGGCCTCCCCCCTGGGATTTGGCGAATCACCGTCTTCGATCAGTGGAACGATCAGATTGTCGACGGCCTTTCGACGCCAGTACAACTGGGGGGCGGCAAGACCGTCGCTATGGGGGATATTCCGCAACAGCAATGGCAGTCGGATCTCAATACCCGAACGTTCATTGACGACAACAAAGACGGCGTCTACCAGTCTACCGAGCTCGGAATTCCCCTTGCTTCTGTAAGCGTCCGGTACAGAGACGGCGAGCTGGCCAATAATCTGTTGACGGACTTCGGCGGCGTGGCCAATTTCAACGAGACCTTTCCGCTATTCAACTGGTATACGGTCGAAACCGATCCCACTCGTTACAAGACCACAGGCATCCACACCGTCTACGATGCGGGCGGTCCGGCTGACGGCACAACGTGCGGCTCGCCCTGGCCCAATTGCGGTTCCTCAGTCATTGCCAAAAACTTAGCGAACACCTACGACCCCTTCCCTCTACCGGCTAACCTGTCGGTGCCCGGCGCGGTGTATTGCAGCAACGCGGATTGCACCGGCAATTCCATCGCCGGCGGGCCGGTCCCCAGTTCGACGACCAACCATTCGACCGGCCGCATTGATGCGCCTTGGGTCTGGTCGGAGGGCTGGCAAGGTTTCATAGGCCAGTTCAATTTCATCGAATTCGGAAAGACGCCTTACGCGGCAGGCGAGAACGGCGGCATCAGCGGACACGTTATTTATGCCTCGACCCGTCCCTTTGACGACCCCATGATGCTCGTGCAGACGCAATGGGAGCCTCTGGTCCCGCGCGTCACAATGAATCTCTACCAGGAAGGCTTCGCGGCCGACGGAGTCACTCCAACTCTCAAATTGGTCGACACTACAAAGACGAGCAGTTGGGACGATTGGGCGCAGGGCTTCCGCTCTGACGGCATCCCGTACATGAACTGCCCAGGTCAGTCCACTGCCGATCTGTTCTATTTCACTCTGTACAACCAGCCGAACTATCTGGATTTGTACAACTCCCAACACGGCGGCAATCCGGTGACCCCGCTGCCCGCCAACTCGCAGTACAAGTGCTATGACGGCATGCACAACTGGAACCAGGTCCAGCCGGCACCTTATGATGGCGCCTACGCGTTCCCCAGCGTTGTCAGTCTAAACCCGACGACCGGAAAGCCTACGGGCACAGGCTCGACCAACGGGACGCCCGGATCGCTCGCAGGTACAAACTGCACGATCTGCGTACCGAATCCCGACTCGACCGATTCATTCCGGGTTGGCACGGCCATGCTGCCCGCCGGCAAGTACGTGGTCGAGGTCGTGTTGCCTCCAGGCTTTGAGCTGGTGAAAGAAGAAGACAAGAACATTCTGATCGGCGACAACTTCATCGCGCCGGTCACCCAGGAGTTCGGTGGGATGGGAGACATTTTCATCATTCCCGACCAGGCCTCGGTGGCTGCCGCGAATGACCTGGGCCCCGGTTACAACGCCAACAACGCTCAGAATCCAACGCAGGGCCTGGGGACCGTGCCGAGAACCTCGACCGTCCCTGCTTATCCGTTCGAGCCCGTCTGGCCTTGCGTGGGCGAGATGCGCATTGTGCCTGACTATATGAGTATCTTCCCTCAGGCTCACGAAGTAGCAGCCTTTGCCGGAGCCACGCGCCCCTTGTGCGACCGCAAAGAAGTGACGCTGGGTGACCAGACCGGCGCAATCGCGAAGTTCTACATCTTTACCTCGACCCATATCGGCTCCAAATTCACGGGGATCATCACGGACGACTTCACGTCGGAATTTGATCCCTTCGCGCCTACCTTCGGCGAAAAATTCTCGCCGCCCAATATGCCGGTAACGTTCAGGGACTGGGCCGGAAACGAAGTTTCGCGCGTGTATTCCGATCAATGGGGAACATTCAACGGAATGACATATTCGACGTGGGAAGTCAATCCGCCCAACCCCACTGGATATGCGCCCGGGATGATGATCAATTGCATGAATGACGCCGGGCCGATTCCGGATCCAAACAATCCCGGCCAGACGATCAAGGATCCCCTTTTCAATCCGCTCTACAGCCAGTTCTGTTACGAAGATCCGTATATGCCAGGGGTGACTTCTTACCTGGATACTCCGGTCGTACCAACCGCAGGCTTCGTGGGAGCCGGGTACAACAATCCTGACTGCGCCTATCCGAATCTCACGCCGGCGGTCTCGAGCGTCACCGGTGATGTTGCTGGACCTTGGGTGAGCTCGGCCGGTCATACCCTCACAATCAATGCCTTGGGCGACCAGCAAGTGAACAACTATGGATACTCGGGACCCTCGGCCCAAACGGCTCCTTTCAACCAGAAGCAAGTCACCCGACACTACGGTTTTGGTAGTACGGCGGGAACGGTCACGATCGGTGGGAAAACAGCGCACGTGAGCGCTTGGAGTGACACGGCGATTACGGTAACTGTGCCGACCGGCGTGCCAGCCTGCACGATTCAGCAACAAGCGTTGTACGGAGGCCCAGGCAGCGGTACGCCCCCACTCCCCAACGCCCTGTGCGGTCAGTTGGCCATTACTGCCGCCACTGGACAGCAGTCAGTTGATACGGTGACTATTACGATCGGTGGCAAAACACCGACGGTTCTCACTGCCGGACAGACGATCCAGTCTGCCATTGACGCTGCCGCTCCTGGCGACATGATCATCGTTCCTCCGGGGACGCATCGTGAGCTGGTGATCATGTGGAAGCCGGTCCGGCTGCAAGGCGTGGGAGCGGCCTCCAGCATCATCGACGCCTCTACCCATCCCGCAGGCACTTTGGATCCGTGGCGCCGACGCGTCAACTGTCTGTTTGGATTGGCGCTCAATGGTCAACCCTCCACGGGCAACGGCCCCACCGGCGGAACGAATCCTTACGATTCGAGCGGGACCTACAGCTGCCCCGGCTCGGTGACGGGAGACACCTGGAACTACTTCTCCGGCGGCCCGAACTATCCGGCGATGATTGTGGATCGGATACCCCTGGAAGGCATTCTCGGCTGGGACGCTACGGTGAACGGTAATCTGGCGGAGCAGTTGCAAGAGCCTTCGATCATGGGAGCCTACGAGGGCGCTGCGATTACCGTCGTTGCGAAGGGAGTAAATATTCCCGCCGGATCTACGGACGTTTTCGGAAGCGGGGCAGAGGCTACTTTCCCGACGGGTTCCACCCTGCTGACAGCCGCTGATTGTGCTACGGGCGCAGGGGGAAGCAATCCGTACCCGAGCAACTTCCAGTGCAACCCCTCGAGCATCGACGCGATGGGGATCACCGACTCTTCGCAGGGCGGCGGTGCCATCTTCCTGCACGCCTGGACGCATAACCTGCAAGTCGCCAACAACCGCGTTTACAACAATTCCGGAACGCTCTCGGGTGGCATGGTTATCGGTCAAGGGGAATTTCCGGAGGCATATTTAGCGCCGACGGGTTTTGGCGCGGCCGCTACCTCCGCACCGGGCTCCTGCCAGAACAGCAGCATCACCAATACTCAATTGCCGTATTGCCTCCAGTTGAACGTGAACATGCACAACAACATGGTCACGTATAACTCCTCTACGGGTGACGAATTGTTCACGGGCACGCCAGCCGGAGCGGGCGGCGTTAGTATCTGCACCGGCTCTGACTACTACCTGTTCAACTACAACTGGGTGTGCGGAAATATGAGCAGCGGTGATGGCGGCGGGGTCGGGCAGCTCGGGTTCAGCTATAACGGCGACATCGAGCACAACACCATCATCTTCAATCAGAGTACCAACCCGACCATTCCAGCCAATGGCGGTGGACTGCTCATCATGGGTGCAGCACCAGACGGCACCACACTTGTCAACGGTGTTGCCACCGAGTGCGGCAGCGTAACCGACAACGATTGTGTGCCCGGGTTAAGCGATGGCAGCGGTCCCGGACTGGTCATCAACGCCAACCTGCTTATGGGGAACGGTGCGGAGGCTGGCAGCGGCGGCGGTTTACGCCTCCAGGCGGTTAACGGCGCGGACGTGGCTCGCTTCCCGGCGAATCCGGAAAGATGGTACTCCGTCCAGGTCACGAACAATATTATTACTAACAATGTGGCCGGATGGGACGGGGCTGGAGTATCCCTGGAAGACTCGTTAGTTGTGAACCTGATCAACAACACGATCGCTTCCAACGATACTACCGCCTCGTCGGGCACGCTCTTCAACACGCTGGGGGCACCGTTGGCCAGCGGCCAGTCACCCCCGTCCACCATCACCACCAACGGCACCTCAACGCTGCCTCAGCCGGCAGGCGTTGTGACCATGGTGAACAGTCCGCAACTGACATCGTCTTTCACCACCGGGGCGATCACCTGCCCGAATGGCCATTATGCAGGCGCTAGCGCCACCAACGGGACCTGCACCAAGGTCTCGTACCCGATGCTGCAGAACAATGTGCTCTGGCAAAACCGCGCGTTCAACATTGGCATAGGCGCCCTGAGCACGCAATACCAGCAGAACGTCGTGTCTTTGTTCAATGCCTTCAGCGAGACTGCTGTTGCGAGCCAAGCAAGCACCGGTGCATGCCCGAGCGGCGTCAGCTATTGGGACATCGGGGTGCGCGGAGACACCGGACCGAGCAACCATGCTTCCGGATTCACCCTTTCCCCGACTTACTCTGTGCTAACGGACAGCACAGACTATCCGGGCTTGAATAACCTCGGATCGAACCCATCCCTTGTAAGCCAGTACTGCAATGGCTCGCGTGTTCCGCCGGAGAACGGTGGACTAGGCTACCAGGTGCCTCCGGGAATCTCGGACGCGACGGCGCCCAACCCACTCTTCAGCTTGACGCCGAACGCGACCGTGGACGAGGGCAACAACTGGGTCAACATCGGTTGGGGCCCACTGTCGATGTCGAACCCCGTGACCAATACCATGCTCGGTAACTACGCGCTGGCAGTTAATTCGCCAGCCATCGATTACGTCCCAGTTAGCGTAACCCATCCGGCCACGGACTTCTTCGGACGTCCGCGACCGGATCCTTCCAACCCACTTTCCTTTGACATTGGGGCAACGGAGTACCAGGGCACCGTCACGGGAGCGCATGTCGTTGTGACGGGCGGGCCGCTGGCCTTCGGGAATGTGCCGACTGGCACCACCAGTGTGGCGCTGACCCTGACGCTACATAACACCGGTACCGCAGCTGGAACTGGTATCAGTGAGCAAATTCCGGGGGGAAGCCCGTTCTCAAGGCCGGGCGGTGCAGCAGGCGGTACATGCGCCGGAACCTTGGCGGCGAACGCCACGTGCACGATCAATGTGGTGTTCCACCCGACGGCGGTAGGCACATTTACTTCAACGCTGACCATCACAGCGAGCGTTGCGGTCACGGGCTCGCCGGTGGCCCTCAGCGGTACGGGCGTTGCCGTGATCAGTGCGAGCTTGGCGCCTGCGACGTGGAGCGCAACCGCGAATCGCGGCGTGGGCCTCTTCGGCGCGCCGACCCAGCTCTTCGCGCTCGAGAACACCGGCAACGTGCCGCTCACCGGCATCCTGCAAGGAGTGCTCAGTGGTCCCAATGCGGCCGACTGGGCTATCGTGCGGATGCTCTCCACTTGCGGACCGGCGGGCGGCGGCCAGTTACTGGGCCAGACAACCCTGGCTCCGGGTGCGGCTTGCCTCGTGACGGCGCAGTTCCGGCCGTTGCAACTGGAACCACTCAATTCGCTGTCCGCGACGTTGTCGGTCACCGACGCTGCGGGTACGCAAACGGCGGCGCTCACCGGCACCGCCACGGGGGCGGGGCTGGCTTCGATCACTCCCGCGACCGGCGTAAGAGGCACCACCGTTCCGATAACCCTGAGCGGCGTGAACCTGACGGTCGCAACGGCAGTGAACGCCGGTACGGGGGTCACCTGCACCACCACCGGGACGACAACTACCACTACCCTGACGGCGAACTGCGTTATCGCACCTACGGCAACGCTCGGGGCTCACAACGTCAATGTCTCGACGCCCACGGGAGCGAGCAACAATGTGACCTTCACGGTTAGAGGAGCAACGGTAGCCTTCGCCGGGCCCACTCCGTCGCTAGTCACCGGTACCACAACCAATCATAGCGGCACCATCACGGTCAGCAACGCTGCTGCCGCGACCGGGCCGCTCACTCTTACCGCAAACCCGACGGTCGCGAAGGTCAGTGGCCCGGGCACCTTCTCGATTACCGGAGGTACCTGCGTGTCGGGCGCGGTCGTCAACCCAGGTGCCAATTGCACGATCATTGTGCAATATGCGCCAGGAGGATCGACCTCGACGGCCACGGGAAACGTAACGATAACGGGGACTGGTCTGGCGGCGGCAACGCTGACCAGCACCCCCAACTTCTCGGCTAACTAAACCACTGTTGCAGGCCGGACATTTCGAACCTGGATGTCCGGCCCGCAACAACCAGCAAGACGGCGCGAGCCTGAAATTTGGGTCGAGTTGCATAGAGAACTTGAGGTGAGATAAGGCTATGAAAATTCATCGGATCCTGTGTTTGGGCGCTGCGATCGTCCTTCCGCAAATGGCGTTGGCCAAGCTTCCATTCTCCAATGACGCATTCGGAAGGATAGAAGGAACTCTCGATTTCTGTGCGCAGGCGAATCCGCAGGCGGCCCAAAAGTACCAGGAGGGAAAGAAGCAGATGGTCCACGACGTTCCCGAGAAAGAAGTGGCCGAGGCGCGCAAAACGCAGGAATACAAGGACGCTTATCAGTGGATAAGCGGTGAGCTTGCCAAGCAGCCGAAGGATAAGGCGGTTCAGGCGTGCAGCGCGTATCTGGAAGGCGACAAATAGGACTCTCTAGTTGTGCAAGGGGGTAATTAGCAGATGTCTAAGCACTCAGCCGCACCTACTCAGCTGATGCTGCTCGCGGTTTTGCTTGCGGGCAGCGTGGTTTTTTTCAACGCTCGTGCGCAGTCGCCTCAGGACGATGGGAAATCTCCTGCTCCAGCACTGAAGCCGGCGTCGGCTGGCGGTCCAGTCCACTCTGCGCCGAATGGGCTCCCAGCACGAGCCAAAGTGTATTATGCCGCCATTTGGGGAATTGATTCGCTCCGGGTCAAGGCAGTGGAGTCGGGCGAACTCATTCGATTTAGCTGGCGTGTCTTGGACCCCAAGAAAGCATCAGAGCTCAACGATAAGAAGACCAACCCTCTCCTGCTCGATTCGCAAGCCGGTGTGAAGCTGGTGATCCCCACGATGGAGAAGGTCGGGCAACTGCGTCAGAGCAGCACACCGGAGGCGGACAAATCTTACTGGATGGCTTTCTCGAACCCCGGTCGAAAAGTGAAACGTGGAGATTTTGTAAGCGTGGTTATTGGTCAATTCCACGCGATCGGACTCGTCGTCGAATAGGCTCCGCGGACTTCTTGCTCGTTAGATTGAGCCCGCTCGACGAGCGCGATTATTCAGCAGTTTGCTCGGATAACCCAGCGCCATTCGCGTCAAGATCGTACGCGCTGGGATTTTTCACCAGTTAGCCTTTGAGCGCCCCTCCAACATATTCAGAAGTTGTTCCCGGTCGAAAACACACTCGGCGACCGGAAAAGATGGGGGTTGTGTTACAAGACTGCCTCGTCAGAACAAGGGAAAAGCTGACCAAAGGGAAAAGCTGACACGAGAAGTTAGTTCCAGCCACGACCGGAATTCCCAGTGAAGTGAGGTAATTCTGATTAGGAGATTGCCATGAAAAAGATTGCAGTACGATTGCTGGGTATTGTGGCTGTTTTGTTTGTCAGCCTTGGGTTCTCGTTTGCGGATGGTTCGATGGCATGTTGCACCCACGGCCAAGCAATGGCATGTTGCACCCACGGCCAGGCAATGGCATGTTGCCGCAGTCATCTCAAGTAGTTCCCAAGCCCGTTCTGAGAATTCAGGTTTCACTCCGGCCCACCCTAGCGGTTGGCCGCACACTCGCCCACCCGTGGGACACGCGCAGTCCCGCTCAGTGTCGGGTACGTGTCGAATGAAAGAGTGTTCTCCTTGATCCGCAGCCTTCCCTCCTCACTCTCCGCCAACGAGATTCCGTCTTTGTTCGAGGGATTCATCGGTACTATGCCGCAGTGTGACTCCTCGGAGACGTGCATGCGAGCCGTGTGGCCTGGGCCTTCGCCCGCCGACCTGCTGCCGGACTGGGCCGCAGGTGTTTCCGAGGTCTCCCGGTTCTCGTGCATGAAGTTTCTAGGCGTGTCTGGGGTCTTCGACTACGCCGGACTGAGCAGGAGCTCGCGCTATCGCGCCTGTCCATGTTGCCTTCCGTGCATTACGAAGACGTCGGCGTCCGGATTGCATCTTTTGTAGGGTCGAGGACTGGCGCCATGCTCCGTAGGTTCAGCCTAGCTTGGGTCTCTCCGTTTCCGTTGAGAGTGCCTCAATATCCGCACCGTAAGTTGGTTTCCAGCCCCCGCCACTTCGAACGCAGCGTGCGGATTTCCCGCACTACGCTCACCTGTTTGCTTCGGGTCAAGGTTTATGCACCATCTGGGACAGGAACAGCTTTCGCGAGCGCTGGCCGTCTCAGCCTATAGTCGTTGTATAGTCTGAGCCTGCTGTAGATCCACTCGCTACTCCACCGTTTCCATCCGTGACCTTTGCGTAATCTGGATCGCATCAGATGTCGCCGGATCTTCGTTTCTACCCAGTCTCTGATCTTCGAAAAACACCGACTCGAATGCCCGATCCGGTAATAGTTCACCCAGCCTCGGAGGATTGGATTGATCTCCTCAATCACTTCCCCCACTGGCTGGCTGACGTGTTGCCGAAAGACTTCACTGAGCTTGGCAAAGAGCGCCGTTCGTTTCTTCATCTTCGGCACAAATTGCGGTCGCCACTTCTGGTTACGCCCCAGCACGCGGCGATAGTCAAACCCCAGGAACGCGAAGCTTTCGCCTTTTCTCAGATCGATTGTCCGACTCTTGTCTTCGTTGATCTCTACTCGTAGTTTCGCTAGTTCCTCTCGCAATCGCTTGTCCACTGCCCGCATGAGCCAGTCGTTCCGCGGATGGGAGTCGATTAAGATCACCATGTCATCCGCAAACCGCGCGTATTGCACATGGGTATATTTTCCGCGCCGCGTGGTAGCTATCGCCTTCTCCAACATTCTGTCTACCTCGTTGAGATAGAGATTGCTGAGCAAAGGTGAAACCACTCCGCCTTGTGGGACTCCCTTCTTCCCAGTCGACTTCAGGATCAGGTTGAGTAGTTTCATCACCATTGCGTCCTGTACCCGTCGAGCCACCTTCGCCAGCAGCAGAGAGTGCTGAACATTGTCAAAGTAGGCTCGCAGATCAAGATCAATGACGCGTGTCTTCCCTTCCATGATCGCTTGGTCCACTCGGAGCACCGCTTCCTGAGCTGTCCGCTTCGGTCGGTATCCGTACGACCCCGATTGGAAATCAGCTTCGAAGATCGGTTCCAGAATGAGCTTGAGCGCTCCCTGGACCAGACGGTCCCGAATAGAGGGAATCGAAAGAACGCGGATCTTGGTACCCCCGTCTTTCGGTATCTCCTTTTTTCGTACCCGCATGGGCTGATACGTGTGCCGGACCAGTTCGTCTTGAATCTGTTTCAGAAAACTTTCCCTTCCGCTTTCCTCGGCTTCAAACGTGACCCCGTCAATTCCCGGAGCTCCGTCATTACTCTTCGCCATCCGGTAGGCTTCTTGGAGCGTTTCCATCTTGCAGATGTGAACGTATAGTCCCCAGAAACGCCAAGTCGGTTCAGCCTTCGCCTTGACGTATAGACTCCTCCTCAGGTCCTGCAAACGGCGAAACCTTTCCAGCGCCTGCGGTTCGTGCGCCAGATCATCGGGCAGGAATTTCAGAGCGACGAAGCGACCACCGCCCAGCTTTTCGACAATGCGGTAGTGCGAGATCATCTGGTCGATCATTACGCTGAAATCTTAGGTCTAGAGATAGAGCAAGTCAATGAAGGCTGGGCAGTTGGCGGCGTACCGACAGGTCAATTGGTGAAAAATCCCCATTACACTCACACCCCGGAATCGGCTCGCCACTGGGTCTTTGGTCGGCCAATCTTAGTGCGACCTGTAAAGCTGCTGAAAATGATTGTCTGGAGAGGAGGAACTCGATCAGACCGTGCGTCCCATCGCACGTAGCCTACAAGGCAGAGCGGGGA
>Ga0209733_1000068_pt1 | contig 13071 bp, 10 predicted proteins | sample BlaSpr_A8_OM2_M1_FD_187976 | JGI IMG/M metagenome (GOLD analysis project Ga0209733, IMG submission 187976) | Forest soil microbial communities from Thunder Bay, Ontario, Canada - Black Spruce, Ontario site 2_A8_OM2_M1 (SPAdes) (version 2) | ecosystem: Environmental > Terrestrial > Soil > Boreal...
GGGGAGGTCTTCTGGTTCATCACAACCGGAGCCGTCGACAAGGGTATGCCCTCGTGGAGCACGCTGCCTGAGCGGCAACGATGGCAGCTTGTCAGCTACCTGAAGACGCTCAAGAATTCTGATGGTTCAGAAAAGGGCGGTTCCGCATCCAAGTAGGGAGAAGGTTTCAACGACAATTGTCGAGGTCAATCGTGTCCAACAATATTTCTGCAATCGTGGCTAGCCAGGTTTCGCTCGGCGGAGCACTTTCTGTCAACCGTCTGGGTTATGGAGCAATGCGCCTTACGGGCGAAGGCATCTGGGGTCCGCCAAAGGATCGGAAGGCAGCGCTAGCGGTTCTGCGCCGCGCCGTTGAACTCGGCGTGAATTTCATCGACACTGCGGATTCTTATGGGCCGCATGTAAACGAGGAACTGATTGCCGAAGCTTTGTTTCCCTACCCGCGCGGGTTGGTAATTGCGACCAAGGGTGGGTGGAATCGTCCCGGCCCTAATCAGTGGACCCACGACGCGACTCCCGCGCATCTCCGGAAAGCGGTGGAAGGGAGCCTTAAGAGCTTGCGACTGGATCGCATCGACGTCTATCAGTTGCACACTCCTGACCCCGTCGTGTCGTTCGATGTTTCTGTGGATACCCTGGCCGAGCTGCGGAACGAAGGGAAGATTCGCTTGGTCGCATTGTCCAACGTCACACAGGAACACATCGAGCGCGCCCGCAAAATCGTCCCCATCGTCTCTGTGCAGAACCGCTACAGTTTTGCCGACCGCGAATGGGACTACGTGGTGGATTACTGCCAAAAGAACGGGCTCGCTTTTATTCCGTGGTTCCCCCTTGGAGCCGGCAAAGTTGCGGGGGAAGTGCTGAACCGGATTGCGCAAGAGCAGAATGCGAGCCCCACGCAGATCGCGCTGGCCTGGTTGTTGCGGCGATCTCCGATCATGCTGCCGATCCCGGGAACATCCTCGGTCGAGCATCTTGAACAGAATGTTGCAGCGGCTTCCCTGCGATTGACTCAAGAAGAATTCGAAGAACTGGCTGCGGTTCCTGAATTAGTAGGATCTCGGTAAGAAACTCTGAACTGGTACTTGACATCGATCGATTGCACGCGCCGTGAGTTTTGTTTGAGCACACCGCGATTGCGATAGGACGGTATCATGCGTACGCCAGCACCGTCGCTCCCGTAAAGATGAGCAGCCCTCCGATCCAGTGATGCCAGGTGAGGCGCTCGTGAAGAAAGATTGCGGCCAGTGCAATCGCAATCACCACGCTCATTTTATCTACGGGTGCGACCTGCGAAGCTTCTCCGAGTTGCAAGGCTCGAAAATAGCAAAGCCATGATAAGCCAGTCGCAATTCCCGAGAGGATCAGAAAGATCCAGGTTTTTCTTCCGATGGTCGAGAGGGACTGGCTCTTTGTGAACAGAGTAACCGACCATGCGAAGATAAGAATCACCACGGTTCGGATCGCAGTCGCCAGGTTTGAATTAACGTGCTCAACTCCAACCTTGGCAAGCACCGCAGTGAGTCCGGCAAAAAACGCCGAGAGCAACGCCCAGATGAACCAGTTCATTTCCTTCCGACCTCCAAGTTCGCAAACAACCCTTGCCTGGCAGTCTCCCACTGTTGCTCACAATACTGCGACCGGCAATCCGACCTCAAATTGAGAGTCGTTAAGTGTAGCAGTACAGCTTCCAGTAGTCATACCTTCACGCGTTGCATCGAAGTGAACTCTGCATGACGAGTCAATCTGTCGGCAACGCGTCAGTCTATCGACATCGCGTCTACCGTCAAACTCTTTTAGAGCACAATGCTCAATCGGAAGTTAATCTAAACACAGCCTTCCGCTTCTGTCTCTCATAGAACTGCTGTGGAAATTCAATTGCAACAGTCCGCTCGAATCGAACACATTCTTCTACAGACCTGCCCAGGGCGTGTGCAAGTCACCTGTAATGAGGAGAATCGGGAGTTCGATCACCACAACAACTACTTGGGGAGGTTTGTCGTTTATGTCCAACAGATACCTGTTGCTCTGCGCTTTCGTCTGTTTGCTGGTTGCGCTCTCGACGAATGTAGCCATGTCTCAATCACTCACCTCTGGTGACATTACTGGAATCGTCACCGATCCGTCTGGGGCAGCAATCTCGAACGCCGAAGTCACGCTGAAAAATAATGCCACGGGCGCTACTCAGACTCACGCCACCAACGGTCAAGGCAGTTACCGGTTCTCCCTGTTAAGCCCTGGAGCTTACACAGTCTCGGTTTCTGCGTCGAATTTTCAGACTTCCCAGCAGACCGCCTCGGTCACCGTTGGGCAAACCACCACACTGAATGTCCAAGTGCAACTTTCGTCTGCGGTTGAAACCGTTGAAGTGAATGGTGGCGGTGATGTTGTACAAAGCCAAAGCGCAGATTTAACCACTTCGTTCTCGGCGGAACAGATTGCGCAGGTGCCGAATCCCGGTAACGATTTGAGCTATATCGTGCAGACGTCTCCTGGGGCGGTGATGAACACCGAGGGGGGATACGGCAATGCCGCTACTTTCGGAATACCGGCGACCTCAAATTTGTTTACGGTTGACGGCATGGACGAGAACGATCCGTTTCTGAATCTGAACAACAGCGGCGCGACGAACCTGCTCCTGGGCCAAAATGATATCGATCAAGCGACCGTCGTCAACAATGGTTATTCCGGCCAGTACGGAAGCTTGGCGGGCGCCAATGTCAATTACGTTACAAAGTCCGGCTCCGACCGATGGCACGGGAATGCGCTTTATTGGTGGAACGGACGGACCATGAATGCGAACAACTACTTCAACAACCAGACAGGTACGCCACGTCCTTTCGACAATGCGAACCAGTGGGCAACTTCATTCGGCGGACCCATTCGTAAAGATAAGACCTTCTTCTTTGTCAACACGGAAGGCGTGCGAGTTCTGCTTCCCACCAGCACGAAAGTCAACATTCCGAGCCCGCAGTTCGAGGCTGTCACCCTTGCTCACTTGAGAACCTCACCAGCTTCGGTTCCCTTCTACACGGAAATGTTCTCACTGTGGAACAACGCCGCGGGCGCGAATCGCGCCAAGGATGTCTTGTCCAGGGGAAGTGTTCCTAATGCAGGCGATGGTTGCGGCACGTTCGCAGGATTAGGTTCAGCAGCAATTCCGTGTGCGCTGCAGTTCCAGTCCACCGCTGGCAATCAGACCAACGAGTGGCTCCTGACGGCACGTGTTGACCAGAACTTCGGCAACAATGATCGGGCTTTCATCCACTTCCGCACCGATCACGGATTGCAGGCCACTTACACCGATCCAATCAATCGTGCTTTCAACGGACTGAGTAAACAACCACAGTACGAAGGCCAGATTCAGGAGACGCACTCGTTCGGAAGCAGTGCAGTGAACCAATTTATCGTTTCGGGTTCATGGTACAGCGCCGTCTTTACCACCAACAGCCTTTCCGCGGCAACAGCACTGATCCCGTTTCGCCTCGGTTTCAGCGGAAACGCTTTTTCTTCTCTTGGTCGTGATCTCAATCTCTGGCCACAGGGCCGGAATGTAACTCAGTATGGGATCATCGACGATTACTCCAAGGTGAAAGGAAATCACACGCTGAAGGTTGGAATAAACTTCCATCGCGATGATGTGACGGACTACTCACCGGGCATTGGCACCATCGGATACAGTCAAGGAGAGGATCTATCGAACTTCTACAATGGCCTAGGAGTCAGCTATGCACAGAACTTCTCTACCCGACCCACGCAGCCGGTAGCAGTCTATGGACTGGGCTTTTACGCTCAGGACGAATGGGGTATCCGTCCCAACTTAAAGGTCACGCTGGCGTTGCGCGGCGACCACAATTCCGATCCGGTGTGCCAGACGAACTGTTTCGCGCGCTTAGCCACGGACTTCCTGAGCATCCCCCACAACATCAATACCCCATACAACCAGACCATCCATACCGGCTTGCATCAGGCCCTGGGGAAGTACACGAGTGTCAGTTGGCAGCCGCGTGTCGGATTTACCTGGTCACCATTTAATTCAGCGAGGGGCCTGGTGGTTCGCGGCGGCTTCGGATTGTTCACCGACATGTTCCCTGCCACGATCGCAGATTACCTCCTGAACAATGCTCCTCTGAATAATCTGTTTGTAACTGGGGCCGGGCCCTTGGCGCCGGGGGTGACCGGCAACCAGGCGTTTCTGGCATCGCGCGCGAATGCCTCCTTTTTGACGGGCTTTCACGCGGGCGAGACGCTGGCTCAGATCCAGCACCAAGATCCGCTGTTCGTGCCACCGTCGTTTTACAACGCTTCCCACCGCATTATCGCTCCGCAGTACGAGGAGTGGAACTTTCAGGTGGAACAACCATTGGGGGCAAAGAGCAGTGTTGCACTCAACTATGTTGGCAATCACGGCGTGCATGAGGCGAGCCAGAACGCGGGCCTCAATGCCTACGACCCCTCCCGCTTTGGCGACTTGCCGCTCGCGCCAACCGATCCTCGCTTTGGAACCATCACCGAAGTATCCACTCCGGCGGTGTCGAACTATAACGGTTTGAGCCTCACTGCGAAGCGCCAATTCAATTCCCTGCAGGTTCAGGCGAATTACACCTGGAGTCACGCCTTGGATGAGGTCTCCAACGCTGGATTCCTTCCCTACACATTGCTGAGCAATATCAGCGTGCTGTCACCGCAGGATCCATTCAACCTGCGGCGCTATAACTACGGCAACGCGGACTACGACACGCGACACTATTTCAGCCTGAACTATGTCTGGACTACGCCGTACTGGAAGGGACCGAAGGCCCTCCTGGCTGGCTGGGTCTTCTCAGGAACCATCTTCGCGCGAAGCGGCTTGCCATTCACGGTTGTGGACGGAAACCAAACGGGCAACCTGAGCGCTTATAACTACGGTGGAACCCTGAGTGGTGCGGGTGCTTTTGTCTTCGCCAACTATCTCGGCGGAGCGCCGCCATCCTGCAGCTCGGGCGCGGTCAAGAAACCGTGTCTCACAAGCGCCATGTTTTCGCCGACCAGCACTGGCTTCGGCACGCAACGCCGCAATCAGTTCTATGGACCGAAATACTTCGACACCGATTTCACGGTAATGAAGAATTTCAAAGTTCCGCACTGGGAGGCGGCAAGGATCGGCGTTGGGGCTCAATTCTTCAACCTTTTCAACCATCCCAACTTCGACCAACCCGTGGGCGATGTCTCGAACCCGAACTTTGGCTCGATCATCAGCACGGTCAACACTCCAACTAGCATCCTGGGTTCGTTCCTAGGCGGCGATGCTTCCCCCCGGCTGATTCAGTTTAAGGGAAGTCTTACTTTCTGATTCGCACTGCTCCTGTTAGGCGGCCCGATGAGGGCCGCCTTTTTGTTAAACAACCGTTCTCGATCTTCTCCAGGCACGAAGGCGTCAACAGAACGACACTCCTGTCGGCATTGTAACTCCCGTAGTGTTTAGAAAATACGGTTGGCACCTTATCGGCTGAATCTGCGAAACATTGATCCAGAATTGTTTGTCGCGGTTTGGAAGGAAATGTGCTTATCTGAGAGCACGCCTAGGAAGCGAACTGTGAGAGGAGGGCGCATGATCATGAGTACGTTTCATTCTCTCTTCTCACATCGCTTCTTTCCGCATGCCCTCGTGTGTCGGATGTCTTTCTGGATATTGCGTCCACGTGCTTGGGATTGCTGCGCGATGCTTCAAGAATAAAGGAGAAAGCTATGAAACCTCTTACAGCAGATCGAGTAAAACTCGGATTCATTGGCCTGGGCAGCATGGGAAGCCGGATCGCACAACGCCTGCTTGATCATGGATACCAACTCGCGGTGTACGACCTCAATATCAGACAGGCTGAGGCGATCGCTGCGCGCGGCGGAATCGTCGCCAAGACCCTTCTTGAACTCGCGGGCACGGCCGATGTGATTCTCTCCTGCCTGACCAACGATGCAGCCGTCATCAGTGTCTATACCGGGTCTGAAGGAGTTTTTGCCGAGGCAAAGGCAGGAACTGTCGTACTTGAGATGAGCACGATTTCTCCAGAGACCTCACGCGAATTGCATCGCGTTGGAGCCCAACGCGGCATCGAAGTGCTGGACGTTGCCATCTCTGGCAGCACTCCTGCCGCCGAGCAAGGCATTCTGACGCTGCTGGCAGGCGGCAACCGCGAACCGTTCACTGCCGCTGAGCCGATATTCCAGACTATCGCAAAGCAGTACTTTCTACTGGGCGATTCTGGATCAGGAACGGCGATGAAGCTAGTCGTTAACACGCTGCTTGGAGTTGGGATGCAGGCGATCGCTGAGGCCGTGGTTCTTGGGGAGAAAGCTGGCCTTGATCGCGAACGGTTGCTCGAAGTCTTATCAAAGACCGCTGTCGTCGCGCCGGCTCACGTAGGAAAGCTGGCGAGAGTAGCGGCGAACGACTACAGTCCCCAGTTTCCGCTACGCTTGATGAATAAAGATTTCGAACTGATTCTCAAAGCTGCTGCACAAACACATATCTCGATGCCTGCGACGGAAGCTGCGTTTTACGTAAACTCTGAAGAATTGTCCGGCAACAATGAAAAGGATTTTTCTGCCGTTTTACGGCGAATGGAAGAAGCTGCAGGTATCGAGGCTGTTCCCTAGTACTCGGTAACAGGATGACTGGAGCGAGTCCTGATTCACACCGGGTTCGTTGCGGGTCTGCTGCGCAGTAGCACTATTCCCCTTGATGGCATTTGTTCCCGAAGACTCGCTGCTGCGCTACCCTAGTGCGAGTTCACTCCGTGTCATTAAATATCGAACGAATGTAAAGCGTGTTAAATTAACTTACCAATCAGGTCTTAGGCTCATTAGCACGTTGCTGCAGGTGCGCGGCAGGCTTCTTGTAAGGAACTCACTTTTCGCCAATCGTCTCTTCATTCGCCCAGGCACACAGTGCTTTTGTTTCCATTTCCGTAAGGTTCGCCTCGGGATGCATGGATCTGTACTGCCGCGGCGGCATCCTGCCTGTCGATATCAGTCCGCAGATGGATTTCAATTTGTCCTGCCGTTGCGGTGCCGAATACGTTTCCCAGTTGGACAAATTCAGGCTATCCCTGCCTTCGCGTACGTCCCGCGCGATCCACCAGGATACTGGTGCAACATGGCTGTACCAAGGCCAATCAGTATGATTGGAGTGGCAGTTCCCACACGCCCGCACCAAGACGTGCGCAGGCTCTGAATTGAATAAGAGCGGCAGTTTCTGATTTCTCCGTTCGATAGCAGCACGCTGTTGTGGCTCCATTTGTCCAACAATCACGGCTACGGCAGCCAACGCAAATAATGATTTCAGCGTCTTCCTCATTGGACCTTACCAGGTATCCTAACCGCTGACGCTCCCGCAACTTTGAGGCCGCGCGAAGGCGCGAGTTATTTTAACTTTTAGTGAAGCGACTAATTTCCATACTGTGCCGAGGCACGCCTCACCTCTGATCATCCCACTTGGCAAGTGGCAATTACGCCACTTCAATCCCCGGCAGTTGAAATCTCTCTTCTTGCAAGAGTCTCAAAGCGGATCCAATCAGCCTTGGCTCATTAAGGTGTGGTTAGGCGGTGTTTGCATTAGTTCAGTCTACGGGACTTAACGGAAGTGAAGTGTTCTTGCCAAATGCGCTTCCAGGTGTTGCACAGATCTATTCGGTTTCGGGCGGGAAGTTCTCCTTAAGGCACATTTACGACCGTGTGATCATCTTCGCTCGGACCTGCATCTTTTGATCATGTGATGCTTCTATCGTCGAACGGTCATGGCATGGATTGCGTCACCCAAGGTCCCTATTTGGACACGTCTGTCAACGGGAGTCAATTTACGGACAAGGGCAATCCCACTTTCGAGCGAAGACGAGCAGCGACGAGCGACAACCTACAGTGAATACCTGAGTCGTCCACATGGTCTCAAGAATGCTTCCCGTGAACAGGAGGGGACCTTATGCGTAGAACAATCGCAAACCGCGCCATCGTCACGATTCAAGTCATTAGTCAGGTGGCCATCGTCATCACTATGGGGCTGATCTTAACCGTGATCGGCACGAGCATTTATGGAATGCTTGGCGCCACGCACTAGATTCTTATCATTTTAAGGTGAGATCTTTAAGAAGGATCTGCTTATGGACTGGAGCAGGAACGGAGTCAAAATCGTACATGCCCACGAGCTGGACATGAACACGCCGCAGACATCGGGCATGACGCGGGCTGCGGCAATTACTCACGCGAAAGCCGGAGCGACTACGTTGTGGGCCGGGACCATGATCGTTCAAACTGATGCGAAGACGGGGCCGCACCACCACGGAGAACTGGAAACTGTCCTCTACGTGCTGAAAGGACGAGTGCGGATGCGCTGGGGCGATCGATTGGAACTCATTGACGAAGCCACAGCCGGAGATTTTATTTACGTTCCTCCGTATGTGCCGCATCAGGAGATTAACGCTGATCCAAACAGCCCTTGCGAAGCCGTAGTCGTGAGAAATGGCCAGGAGCCGGTAGTCGTGAACCTTGAGTTGCAGACGCCAGAACCAGCCAGCGCTGGGCACCGAGGTATGCCCTTTCACCCTGATCGGTGAAGGCCTGTCAAAGAACTTCTGCCCGCGTCTTCTTGTTTAGAGGTTTGGTTCGCTCATCTCTGACTTAATGGCATCGGCGCTAACGATAAGCCCTGAGATCGCCGGCGTGGCACGCAGTGGTATTTGAGTTGCTGGGAGCTGAGCACCGCGAATTACCGCGAACCTGAAGTGTAGTAAGGAGGAACCGTGAGCTACATGAAGTGCTCAGCAACATTCTCACTGCTTTCGACGGCGGCCCTAACCGCTCTCGCTATGCTAATGGCAGTCCCTGGTGCGTCAGCACAGTCAGCACAGCATGCGCCAGCACCGCCAGTCGCTTTTCAACTTCCAGCCGGTTATCAGATTCCGCCATCCGATGTGCCATGCATATTGCCAGGTCAGAAACTTAACCTGCAATGCGTCATTGCAAACGATCCAGACTTCAAGAGAGTTCGGGCTGAAGAAGCCATGCTCGAGGCTCAGGCGCTGGTGGCGGCCAAGTCAGGGACACTAGATCCATACCATCAAGTTCAAACTCTGGGCGAGCTTGAGATCTTCGACCCCAGCTTATCCGTGAATAAGAACCTTGCCTGCAGCTATTGCCACGACCCGGCTGCGGGTTACGGAAACGGAGCATCGATCTTGAGCGTATTCACGGGCGGATCGAATCCAGGATCGGTTCCCATCACCGTACATGGAGCCTATCCTAACAACCGGATTGCGAAGCGCAACCCCCAAAGCTACACGTACGCAACTTACTTCCCCCCCTTGCATTACAACCTAAGCCAGGCCGACTTTTATGGCGGCAACTTCTGGGATGGCCGGGCAACAGGATACAAGCTGCAGAATGCCGCAGCTAACCAGGCACAGGGCCCGCCATTGGATACCCAAGAAATGGCCAATCCAGATTCCGCTTGCGTGGTGTGGAAACTCTCACTAAGCAAGTACAAGTTCTTTTTTGAGCAGGTCTTCGGCGTGGGCTCGCTGGAACTTCACTGGCCTTCAGACGTTCAGCAGATATGCAGCACACCGGCAGGTGCTGCTGTCCTTGCAGGAAATCCAACTCCGCTTCAACTCAGCCCCACCGACCGCACTCTCGCTAACAAAGACTTCGACGAATTCGCGCAGGCGATTGCCGCTTACGAGGGCTCCGACAGCGTCAGTCCCTTCACGTCGAAGTTCGATTACTATCTTGCGGGCAAAGCAACCCTGACCACACAAGAACTGAACGGATATGAGTTGTTCCGCGGCAAAGGAAGTTGCAACACCTGCCATCTGGATGGAAGGTCAAGCACATTACTCGGCGGGTCGGATAGCGGTCAGGCGGCAAGCCTTCAGCCTCTGTTTACCGACACAACGTACAACAACCTCGGCCTCCCCAAAAATGTAAAGCTTCCCTGGTATTCGGAGGACACTCCCGACCAATGGGGATTTACCGCCAACCCGCTCGGCTTCGGTTTCACCGACGAGGGAATGGGATTATTCCTGGACGGTTACTATGGAGCCCCGCCAGATTTGGACTGGGGATTACAACTGCCGCAGTTTGAAGGCAAATTTCAAACTTCGACAGCGCGCGACGCAGCAAAGGTGCCCTACCCTGGCTTCGTGAAAGCTTTCATGCACAATGGCTATCTCACGAGCTTGAAAGAAGTAGTCCACTTTTACAACACGCGTGATGTGTATCCCTTTCCCGTGCTGTCTGGTAATTGTCCATCAGGGACGGTCGAGAAGGTAACCTGTTGGCCGATGCCAGAAGATCCTAACAATGAAAACCTGACGATCGGTAAGCTAGGTTTGTCCTCGCAGGAAGAAGACGAGATCGTTGCCTTCTTGAAAACCCTCGTCGACGGCTATAAACCTTAGCTAACCGTTTGCTTCGAAACAGTGGAGTGGATCATGTGGCGCTGTGGTTCACTCCACATTTCTGATCATTTGTCCAATGAACGATCTGCGATCTACCAACACTCTACCGGAGGTTACATATGACCACAGCAAAGCAGGCACGACTCGCGATCGCGATGAGCGTTATGGTTATGGGCTTATTGTTTGTACAACCTCGATTAGCGTGTGCGCGCCAAGGCTCAACTTCGAGGCAGGATAACGCCACCCCGATGGTCGAATCCGTCAGCGATACATTAGCGTTCATAAGTTGGACTACTCGCAATCCGGGCGGGACGATCCTGCACTATGGTGTCGTGCATTATGGCAAGAATCCCAATCATCTTGACCTAACGGCAGAGTCTCCGACCAGAATCAATCTGACTCATCCTGAGATGATTTTTCGAGTGCGCATGCACGATCTGGAGCCTGGGACCAGGTATTACTACAAGGTATCTTCAAAGCAGGCCGACGGCGTTTCCGATCCGGCAACGAGCGGCGTGAGCCAGTTCACCACACGGCCTTCCGACTGGCTGACTGCGAACAAATAGGACGCGGACCCCGTGAACACAACCAGCTCGAACGTTCCAAGAACCATCTATTCAATGTTGCGACGACCAAGGTTACAGCTCCGCAAACGGGGAAAATCATAATGGCGCAAATCGGAAGTTTCGCGCTCTTATTCGCTTTGGTGTGCAGTGCATACTGCGTTATCGCGGGTGTCATCGCAATTGTCAGTAAGCGGACGTTTGCGATGCCCTTGGGTGAAACGGCACGGCGAGCCGGAATCGCGACGTTTGCACTTGTGTTTCTGGCCGCCTTGATATTGGTGGTTGCCGCCTTCGAGAACAACTTCTCGATTGCCTATATTTTTCACCACAGCAACCGTGATCTCCCTGCACCGTACAAGTTCGCGACGCTCTGGTCCGGCCAGGAAGGGTCATTGTTGTTTTGGGCGCTGCTGCTCTCCGCTTACGGGTTGGTTCTCCGACTTCGATACAAAACTGATGTTCGCCTGTTCGCTTGCGCATCGGTAATCATCTCTGCGGTCCAGGTTTTCTTTCTCCTGTTGCTGACTTTCGCTGCGCGGCCATTCGCCGTCATGCAGGGATCACTGCCAGCCGACGGGAACGGCTTGAATCCGTTGCTGCAATATCCCGAGATGGTGATCCACCCTCCAATGCTTTATCTCGGATACGTGGGGTTCACCGTGCCTTTCGCGTTTGCTCTGGGAGCTCTTGCTATGCGCTATCCAGGTGAGAAGTGGATCCGTATCACGCGGCGTTGGACCATGGTGACGTGGGGATTTCTGACCTGCGGCATTTTTCTGGGCGCCCACTGGGCTTACTCCGTGCTGGGATGGGGTGGTTACTGGGGGTGGGATCCTGTCGAGAACGCTTCGCTGATGCCGTGGCTCACCGGCACCGCCTTCCTGCATTCGGTGATGATGCAGGAAAAGCGTGGGATGTTGAAGATGTGGAACATCTGGCTGGTCTTCGCCACGTTCTGGCTAGCCATTCTCGGAACTTTCCTCACGCGCAGCGGCATCATCAGTTCGGTTCACGCCTTCGCACAGTCGCCCATCGGAAACTGGTTCGCATGGTTCCTTGCGATCAGCCTGACCGTGTTCATCGTTTTTTTCTTCCGGAACAAATCGCAATTGCGCAGCGAACACAAGCTCGAGTCGCTGGTGTCGCGCGAGTCGAGTTTCCTGTTCAATAATCTGCTGTTCGTTCTGCTTTGCTTTACTGTTCTTTGGGGCACATGGTTCCCGAAGATTTCGGAATTAGTACAAGGCAACAAAGTCACCGTCGGGGCCCCGTTCTACAATCGGGTAGCGATTCCCGTGGCTTTGCTGCTTCTGGTGCTCACCGCCGTAGGCCCTCTTCTGGCCTGGCGCAAAACTTCGCTGGAGAGCTTGCGTCGCAACTTTATGTGGCCAACCATCGGCGCCATCGCGGTCGCCGCTCTCCTAATGATCACGCCACAGACTTGGGGATCGCCCTTCGGTCTTAAACCCTGGCAGGATATCTCCTATTTCTATTCCCTGATGGCCATAGCGCTTTCGCTGCTCGTGACCCTCACTGTCGCCAGCGAGTTCTATCGCGGCGGTCTGGTTATTTCCAAACACACCGGCCAAAACATATTCGCGTCGATTGGACAACTCATGCATCGCAACACGCGACGCTATGGCGGATACATTGTCCACCTCGGCGTGGTGGTAGTCATAATCGGATTTGCCGGCGCCGCCTTCAATCAGGACAAAGAGCAGGAAATGGGTTACGGCGACAAGATGATCATTGGTTCCTACATGCTGGTCTGCCGCTCCTACACTGACGACGATTCGCCCAACTACGCAAGCCAGTGGGCCGTCCTGAGCGTCTACAAGAGCGGAAAGCACATCGACACGATGACTCCGGTGCGCCGTTTTTACAAGGCCAGCCGCCAGACCTCAACCATGCCAGACATTCGCTCGACCTTGGATGAGGATCTTTATCTTGTATTTGAAGGATTGAATCCGGAGAACGGTCACCCAATTTTGAAAGCCCATCTAAACCCGCTGGTGATGTGGATCTGGATCGGTGTCTGGATCATGCTGGCCGGAACCGTCCTGGCTCTGATTCCAAAT
>Ga0209733_1000070_pt1 | contig 12961 bp, 11 predicted proteins | sample BlaSpr_A8_OM2_M1_FD_187976 | JGI IMG/M metagenome (GOLD analysis project Ga0209733, IMG submission 187976) | Forest soil microbial communities from Thunder Bay, Ontario, Canada - Black Spruce, Ontario site 2_A8_OM2_M1 (SPAdes) (version 2) | ecosystem: Environmental > Terrestrial > Soil > Boreal...
ATCTCGTCTGCGGCCGGCGTTGCGGAGGCAAACGGTTTCGGCGTGTGCTGTCGGATCCCCGCTCTGAACTCGTAAATTATGACCACGCGCAACAATCTGCCCTTGCTTGTCCGCCAGAACCGAACCAATCGGCAAGCCTCCTTCGCTCAGTCCCTTCCTCGCTTCGTCGAGAGCCGCTTGCAATAGTTCCTGATCGCTCATGATCCCCCGCATCGTCGAGATGAAGCATCCTAGCGCAGCCGGTAACGCTGCAGTTTGCCGGTCGCTGTTTTTGGAAGTTCCTGAAAAAATTCAATACGGTGCGGGCGTTTGAAAACAGGCAAACGTTCAAGAACGAATCGCTGCAACTCGGCCGCGATTTCGGGACTCCCAGTCTTGCCATCGCGTAACACAACGCAAGCGACCGTTTTCACCAGACCATCCTCATCTTTCCGTCCGACGACTGCCGCCTCCTGGACGTACGGATGCTCGAGAAGTTGATTCTCGATTTCCACCGGGCTGACCCAGGTGCCGCTGACTTTCAACATGTCATCGGATCGCCCTGCGTACCAAAAGTATCCGTCCGCATCCTGGTAATACCGGTCGCCGGTCCGCAGCCAATGGCCTCTAATCGTGTCCTTTGTCTTGTCGTGCTGGTTCCAATAGCACGCGCAGGCGGCATCGGTCTTGATCATTAAATCGCCCATCTCGCCGGGCACGACCGGCTGACTATCGTCGTCCACAATGCGCGCTTCGAATCCGGGAATGATTGTGCCGCTCGACCCCGGCTTTACAGCGCCCGGCCGGTTCGCGATGAACATATGCAGCGCCTCGGTCGACCCGATCGCGTCGAGTATCTCCACTCCGAAGCGCTCTTTGAAACGACGAAAGATGGAGGCAGGAAGACATTCTCCCGCCGAAATCGCATAGCGCACCGAAGAGAAATCCGCTGTGCGGCTCGCATCCGGTAAGTATGCCAGCAACTTTGCATAGTTTGAGGGCACAGAAAAAAACAGAGTCGGGCGGGAACGCTCCACTACGTCGAATATGCTTTGCGGCTTGGGAGGGCCGGGCAGCAATATGCTGGTCGCCCCCACCGCCAGTGAAAAATAGAGTCCGTTGCCCAGGCCGTAAGCGAAAAAAAGCTTGGCCACGCTGAAGAGGCGGTCATTTTCCGTGACGTTGAGAATCGCCTTCGCATACCGTTCAGCGCACACGACCATATCATGCTGCAGATGGACGCAGGCCTTAGGCTTGCCCGTACTTCCCGAAGAGTAGAGCCAGAACGCAGCGTCATCTTTGCTAGTGCGTGCCGCATCAAGCGAGACGGAATGGTCCCGTATCCAGGATTCAAACGAAAGTGCGTCCGTTCGCTCTGCACCGCCAACGACGATGAACGTCTCCACGTAACGAAGTTGCGTCTTGGGAATAGCTTGCAGATTAGAGAACAGGGAATCGCTCGCGATCACAACTCGCGCTCGGGAGTTATTGAGCAGGAATTCGTAGTCGGCTGGCTTCAGCAGAGTATTGACGGGAACCGGTACGGCTGCAATCTTGATGGCGCCAAAAAAGCTGGCGGCAAATTCCGGCGTGTCGAGCAACAGCAAAAAGACTCGTTCCTCGGGCCGCACATCCAACTGCCGGAGAGCGTTTCCAACCCGGTTCACCGACTCAGCGAGTTGACTGTAGGTGATTCGGCGATCCTCACACTCAATCGCAATCTTCTGGCCGCGCCCTTCGGCGATATGGCGGTCCACGAAATAACTCGCCGCGTTAAATTCCTCGGGAAGCGGAAAGGGAGACGTGGTCATGAGGGTAATCGATTAGGCGAACCCCAAATGCCAGGTGGGCACAGAACTGGTCAGATCGAAAATCGCCGCTTTTCCGAACCCGTCCGGAACCTTGGTGCGAAAGGGGGGACTCGAACCCCCACGGTTTTACCCGCCAGATCCTAAGTCTGGTGCGTCTGCCAATTCCGCCACTTTCGCATGCTTTGTTTTCAACAACTTTCCGGCATTTCCTCGCCGGGGCCTTCTCCATTGTAGGGAAAATTGTAGGGACTGTCTGCACCCACTCCACCTTGGCACTCCCGACTGTTTCTTTCCCTTTCGCCGTCATCCGCGCGGCAGTCTCCGCCCGCATGCGGTGCATCCGCTCGAAAGCCATCGTCACGTGCTCCGGCGTGGGGTGGAGGTATTTTTGCGATGTCCGAATGTCCTCATGCCCGGCGATCAATTGAATGGTCGAAGCGTCTGCGCCGGCGGCACCCAACTCGGTCAGCATCGTGTGCCGTGTCGAGTGTAATACCGCTTCGGACAGGTTCATTTCCTTGGCCACTTTTCGGAAAGCCCGGGACACGTCGTGCCGGCTGAAGGGAGCCAGAAACTGCCGCTCCTTCTTGACCCGTTCTCCATATTGCACGAAGACAAACTGCGATTTTGAGACTCCCTGCTGGGCGACCACAATTTCAAGCGCACGCTCAAATAAAGGGACGTGCCGCGCGCGTTTTGATTTTATGGTGATTTGCCGCTGCCGGTCGGGCCGCACGTGGATGAATGGCCGACCGAACTCTCGCGACTGATCGAGGAATACTCTGTCCCTGGTGAGCTGGACGCATTCGCTGACCCGCAGACCAGTTTCCAGCAGAAATTCAAATATTGTCCGGTACTTCTCAGGCGATCGGCGAAGGAACTCGCCCTTCAACGCCGGCGTCAGGATGAATTCCCGGGTATGCCCTTTCTCTGACATCATCGGAAACGACGGGACTCGGCTGATCTTCCTCCACTTCAGGGCCAGGTAGAGTGTCCGACGAACCGTGCCCAACCGGCGATTGACGGTCGGCGCCGACAACCTCTCCTTTTGCAGGAGATGTTGCCGAAACCGCGCCAGAAGTTCCTCATCGATCAGGTCCAGCTTCGCTTTTGCCAGCGGCGTGAACTCGAGGCACTTCCTAAAATTTACCTCATAGAAGTCGTGCGTCCGCGAATAGTCGGGATTGTCGGATTTGATCTCGGTTAGCGCGTCTTCCCAGAACTCTCCAAAAGTCGGCACTTCCTTTTTCTCGCGAATACCAACCTCTCCTTTCGCGAGAGCCGCTTTCAAAGTTGCCACAACTTGCTCGGCAACGCGCCTGTTCGATGAGCGGGTGGTGTCTTGGTACCGGACCCCTTTGAACCAGAAATCAAACCAATAAACGCTGCCTCTTTGGTATAAAGCCATGCTCGTTGTCCTTACGGAATAGTCGATTGTAGCGGGGTTCCGCCAAGAGCAAAAGCCCGCCGGGAGCTTGCCTTGTGGTCAGGCACAAGCCGAACTGATGGTTCCCGTGACGTCCACGCTTTTCGCGGGCACAGTGTGCGCCTGGATGAAATGTTGAATTGAGGTTTCGCTGATGCGAACATAGCGACTGCCATTCCGCACGACCTCGATTTTCTTCTTCCATATCCAATCGCGCACCGTCTTTTCCTTTACGCCCAAAATATCGGCCGCTTCCTTGACCGTATGCAGTTTCATCGCGTTACTCCTCTCTCGGGTCTATGGCTGGCAGACCCGCTCGCCACTTCTCAGTTGTAAGCGGAAATGATATTTCGGTCAAAATCCGGCGTTTCTCTGGAGATTTGACCGAAATTTCGTTTGGACTTAGCTTCTTCACGCTCGGGACAGAAATACGAGATAGTCCTGGACGCAGGAGGCAGGAGTGTTTGCATCTCTCGGAGAAGTTGATCAAGGGCTTCGCGCTGCCGGCTACATCGCAGATTCGATTGCCACAACAACGGTTTATCTGGCAGCCCGGCTACATAAGCCACTGCTGCTGGAAGGACCCGCCGGCAGCGGTAAGACTCAACTGGCATATGCAGTTGCGGAGGCAGCGGACACCACCGTCGAACGCCTGCAGTGCTATGAGGGCATCAACGAAGAGAAGGCCATCGGCAAGTTCGATGAACCCCTTCAAAGGCTGTGCGTTGAACTTAGAGCCAAGTCCACCAGCGTTGATTGGGAATCTCTGCAGACGGAGTTGCACAGCCAGCAGTTCTTCGGGGCCGGGCCGCTTCTGCGCGCGTTGCAATGTGAAAGGCCTTGTGTCCTCCTGATCGACGAACTGGACAAGGTGGACCACGCTTTTGAGGCCTTGTTGCTGGAATTGCTGAGCGTGTGGCAGTTGAGCATCCCGAAACTGGGCACCATCAAAGCCAGAAGCATTCCCTTCGTTGTGTTGACATCGAATGAAGAGAGGCGCATCGGCGATCCCCTACGCCGGCGCAGCTTCTATCTCCGTGTTGAACACCCCACCGCGGAGAGAAAAGCAGAGATTGTTGCGCTGAGAACGCCGGATTCCACATACGAATTCCATGCCGGTATGGCGGGACTCGCCAAGGCTTTGCGTGGCTGGAGCATGGAGAAACCACCCTCTGTCTCAGAGATTCTCGATCTCGCGCAGGCACTCAAAGTTCTCGGAACTAAACAAATTACGGCGGACATGAGAGACATTCTCCTGCCCTTGCTGGCTAAAACCGAGGCCGATCGACGCAAGCTGCTCTTGCGGGATGGGTTTGCCAGTTTGATCTATGACGCGCAGCAGTACAGCGCCGAGGCTCTGCGAAGGAGCGCGGCATGAAGCCAGCACTCATCTTGGCGCAAGTGCTTTCTGCAATCTCGATCTGCTGGGCGCAATCCCCCAGACCACAGGCACGGCTCGAAGCCGAATACTACGTCGTAGCCTACGCCCAACATTATCGGGTGCCCGTCGCGCTGGTACGCGCCATTGTCGAACGCGAGTCGCACTGGCAAGCATGCGCGGTCTCTCCCAAAGGCGCTGCAGGACTAATGCAGTTAATGCCCCTAACCGCTCAGCGACTCGAGGTAAGAGACCGGTGCAATGTCGATCAGAACGTTTCCGGGGGCGTGCGCTACCTCGCATGGCTGATGCAACAGTTCCACAATGATTTCAGGCTAGTGGCTGCCGCCTATTATGCCGGCGAAGACGTGATCGGCAGACGAGACCTCGGCTATCGAAATCCCGACGTAATTGCCTACGTGGCAAGAATTAGAACAACTTACCTCCGCCAAGCCGGAATTAAACCAAGAACTACGAACACCAGTTCGGAAAGAGATGTGAGATGAAAATTTGTTTGAGTTTGGTGCATCTGACAACGATCAGTCTCCTGCTGCTGGGTATAGCTTCAGCGCAAGCCGATCTTCCGCAGGCGCGAATCGTGAACTTGAATGTTGACCCAGAACAGGTTGTGGTCTTGCACTTGCGGCCAGGATACGTCAGTTCGGTGCGGGTGCTGGAGGAGGTGAGCTCGGTCGTACTGGGCGATCCGGGGGCTTTTAAGGCTGACCACTCCGAAGCCGAGCCGCAGTTGGTGTTTTTCAAAGCAAAGAGCGCAAAACCTGCGCAAACCAACGCCCTGATTACCACCAGAGGAGGCCATGAGATCTCGCTGAGCTTGGTGAGCCAAGGGAAGTCAGATCGTAGTGAGCCCGTGGACTATGTCCTCAACTGTGAGCGCCCGCGCAGCTTTCTGATTGCGTCGACTCATCCCGCGTTTGTGGTTGGCGAAACAAAAAACGTAGCTACAGAAAATCAGCCAACCAGCACTGCCCCAGAGAAGCCTGGGAGACAAGAACAGGATTTGCTCAGGGCAGAACGGATTGAGAATCCACATTGGGAAGGCAAGCAACTGCAGGTTGCAGTAGGAGAAGCGATAGAGAAGGAGCAACAGATGGCCGTGCCGTTTGCCGTTCTGAATTCTTCTGCACGGACCATTGAAGTACTGCCGCCGCAAATACAGCTTGCGGGGACATCGAGAGACAAGCATCGAAAGGCGATCAAGGCCGAGCCGGTTGCGATCAAAGACTACTGGATCACCTCGCGTAGACTCGCGCCCGGCGCCAGAGCCGACGGCATCGTTGTGTTCGAGCGTCCTACTTTCAAGGAGTCCAGGGAAAGGCTCTTGCTCGCGGTTGCCCAAGCGGAAGAGGTCGACCGTCCGGTCCTGGCGCCGATTGCGTTTGTGGCTCCGGTTTCGGGAGGTGCAAAGTGATTCATCCAAACGGACACAGCGACAACGGCAACGCCGGAGTGATTCTGGAACCAGCCGTGGAAGAAACCCCCAGTAACGTGCCATTCCCTCTGGACGCAACAGCCCCATTGCCTGGGCCCGCAACAAGAGCAAAGCAGAGAGCCAAGCAGCAGATCCAACAGAATCGCTTTGTAATCATCGGGGCGGGAGCAATCGTCATCGCGCTGCTGATCTTCGTTGCTACATCCATGCCCCATCGGGGCACGCCCCAGAAAGTAAAGAGTCGTGGCACCACTGCTTCTGAAGACCTGGCCTTGGAGAGCGGCACCGCGAGCAACGATAAGAGCCTATTTCCGATCACTGATTCTGGCCGGCCCGTCACAAAAGAAACTCACGAAGGCTTCCTGAACGAACGAGATCTACAACGAACCGCAACCAAGCCGGCAGCGGGAAGGACGGTGGCGACCGGAGCGGGAACTCTGGGGTCGATACCGCCTTTCGGAGACCAGCAGCCCTGGCAAGCGCCGCCCTATCAACCAGGCTCGGGTGCCGGCGCCGAGACTCCAGACTTGGGTAAAGCAGAACGCGAGGCCATGGAGAAGTCCTCGCTAATCTACGTGCGAAGCGTGTCTGCAAGTTTGGGCAGTGCTCAGGCCCGCCAAATCAATGATCCAGCACAAGAATTGGGATTGGGCCTGGCCATGGGTACGCGATTGCGTGCACGCCTGGAATCAGCGGCCAGCACGGCGGTACGAACGCCGGTCTTGGCGGTCATCGAGTACAACTATGAGCGGGACGGAGAAATTGTCGTCCCCGCGGGAGCAAAAGCGGTTGGCCACATACGGAACGGAGATCGTTCCGGTTACGTTGACATCCAGTTCGATTCTCTGCTGATGCCGGATGGTGCAGTCATTCCCATCGAAGCCGCCGCCACGGGTTTGGACTTGCGGCCACTCAAAGGAAAAGTTGAGGGGAAGAACACGGGAAAGAACGTCCTGGTCAGATCGCTGTCAGGAATCGGCCAAGCTGGCTCGATGTTGGTGGGACAAGGCAGTCTGAACCAGCCGCTGAGCGAGTCGGACCTAATGCGGGAGCGCGTCAGCAACAATGTCGGCGAGGCTGGAGATGAGGAGGTTTCCCGATTAGTGATCACCCAGCACATTGTGGTGACGATTTCGGCGGATATTCCGATCTACGTGGTCCTCGAGCAGACCCCCAAGTCCAATCAGGGTACTCAGCAACCAAGTGCGAGGAGCGTTCCAACATCCACCTCCGCCAATGTTGAGCAACTCCGTCAACTATTGCAGCTCCAGCAAGAGCTGAATCAAACGTCCACGAGCAACCAAGCAGCGCAGTAGACGAATGGTTGTCAGTTATGAAGGTTTGGCAGGAACGCGCATTGGGTGCTTCAGTCCCGGCGCGCCACAACCCAACTTCGGGTTAACCCGTAATCCGACCAGTATCGGTAAACGCTTGCCGACTTATCAGGATCTATGTGACCCGACTGCCTCTGACGGTTTCCGATTTGCCGATAATGCTGAAGGGATTGTGGGGTGACTCGAATCGAAATACTGGGTGCGTCGCGTCCGCTCTGCGGATTCTGACGAAAGAGGGAGAGAACGGCTGGGGTTGAACCGGAGATCCGGAGCTATTCCGCAGGGTCGTAATTCAGGTTTTGCCCGAGCCATCGCTCGATCTCAGCTACGCTCATTCCCTTGCGTTTGCTGTAGTCGACGACCTGGTCGCGGTCGATCTTGCCGAGGCTGAAATATCGCGATTCGGGATGGGCGAAGTAGAGTCCACTCACGCTCGAGCCGGGCCACATCGCAAACGACTCGGTGATCAGCATTCCTGTATTCGCCTGCACATCGAGCAAACGCCAAAGCGGACCCTTTTCCGTGTGATCCGGGCACGCTGGATAACCCGCAGCTGGCCTGATGCCGCGATATTTCTCTTGAATTAGATCAGCGGCGCTCAAGGCCTCCGCGCAACCATAACCCCATTCATCCCGCACGCGTTTGTGCAAGCATTCGGCGAAACCCTCAGCCAAGCGGTCGGCGATGGCCTCCGCCATGATCGCGTTGTAGTCGTCGTGCTTGGCCCTGTACAACTCGCTCAGTTCTTTCAAGCCGATCCCGCTGGTTACCGCGAATGCGCCGATGTGATCGCGCAAACCCGTTTTCTTCGGTCCGATGAAGTCGGCGAGCGATCGGCAAGGCTCGTTGCCCTCCTTATTTGATTGTTGGCGGAGGAAGTGGAATCGTTCGAGCACGGTCCCGCGTGTGCTGTCCGTGTACAGTTCGACATCGTCCCCCACAGCGCTGGCGGGGAAGAAGCCGTATACGCCTCGGGCCGTGATCAGTTTCTTCTCAATGATGACATCAAGGAGAGCATTGCCTTCGCTGAAGACTTGGCGCGCCTGGGCGCCATGCTCTGGGTGTTCAAGAATCCGAGGATAAATTCCTTTCAGTCCCCAGGTATGGAAGAACGGGCTCCAGTCAATGAAATCGCGCAGTGTTGCCAGAGGAAAGTCATTCAGCACGCGCACACCCGTGAATGAAGGCGTGGGCAGGTCTTCCGCGCGCCATTCGATCGGAGTCCGCCTTTTCCGGGCATCCTCGAGCGAGACAACGCTTAGCTTCGGGGCGGAGTGGGCTTTGCGCAACGCTGCGTAATCGGCGCGATGCTGCGCCACGAACGCAGATTTACCTTCGTCGCTCAGAAGGCTGGTCGTAACGGGCACTGCTCGGCTGGCGTCAAGGATGTGGACTACCGGCTCACTATAATGTGGCGCGATTTTGACGGCCGTATGCGCCCGGCTCGTGGTTGCGCCGCCGATGAGCAGAGGTAGCTTGAAACCCTGACGCTCCATCTCGCGGGCCACATGCACCATCTCGTCGAGAGACGGAGTGATCAGGCCACTGAGTCCGATCATGTCGGCCTTTTCCGCCTTGGCGCGTTCGAGGATCTTTTCGCAGGGAACCATTACGCCCATGTCGATCACCTCGTAGTTGTTGCAGGCGAGGACGACCCCGACGATGTTTTTGCCAATGTCGTGAACGTCGCCCTTGACGGTCGCCAATACGATTTTTCCCTGAGCCTTGACCACTTCCCCCGCCGCAGCTCTAGCTTCTTTCTCGGCTTCCATGTAGGGAGTGAGGTGCGCCACGGCCTTCTTCATCACGCGGGCCGACTTGACGACCTGGGGCAAGAACATCTTGCCGGCCCCGAATAAGTCACCGACCACGCTCATGCCAGCCATCAACGGGCCTTCGATGACCAACAGAGGACGGCCCAGTTTGACGCGAGCTTCCTCGGCGTCGACCTCAATGTACGTGTCGATCCCTTTGACCAGCGCGTGAGAAAGACGCTCCTCGACCGTGCCGTTGCGCCACTCCTCGGCCTTCTTTTCATTGACAGCCTTGCCAATGCCCTTCAGCGTTTCGCCGTAATCTACCAGGCGCTCGGTTGCGTCGGGGCGGCGGTTCAGGAGCACGTCCTCGACCAACTCCTTCAGCTCAGGCTCAATCTCCTCATAGACCTCAAGCATGCCGGCGTTCACGATGCCCATGTCCATGCCGGCTGCGATGGCATGATAAAGAAACGCAGAGTGAATCGCTTCGCGGACTTTGTTATTGCCGCGGAAACTGAACGAGATGTTTGAGACGCCGCCGCTCACCTTCGAGTGTGGCAGGTTGGCCTTGATCCACCGTGTGGCGTTGATGTAGTCCACCGCGTAGTTGTTATGCTCCTCCATGCCTGTGGCAACGGTGAGGATATTGGGATCGAAGATGATGTCTTCCGGCGGAAACCCGACCTCGTCGACCAGGATGCGGTAGGCGCGCTCACAGATACGGATCTTGGCTTCGTAAGTCGCGGCCTGGCCTTGTTCGTCGAAGGCCATCACCACTACAGCCGCACCATATTTCAGGACTTTCGCAGCGTTCTGGCGAAACTTTTCTTCGCCTTCTTTCAACGAAATCGAGTTGACGATGCCTTTACCCTGCATGCACTTCAGCCCGGCCTCGATGACCTCCCACTTCGAGGAGTCCACCATGAAGGGCACTTTGGCGACTTCGGGTTCGCTCCCGAGCAACTGGAGGAAGCGCGTCATCGCCGTGACGCCGTCGATCATGCCTTCGTCCATGCAGATGTCGAGGACATTCGCTCCGTTCTCGACCTGCTGGCGGGCTACGCTTACAGCGTCTTCATATTTGCCATCTTTGATGAGCTTCGCGAACTTCGGCGAACCGGCCACATTGGTCCGCTCCCCGATCATGATGTAGACACCGGCCTGCTGGGTGAATGGCTGCGATCCCGAGAGACGGAGTGGCTTTGCCTTCGTAGGCTGAAGCGCGCTTGCGCTGTCTGATTCGCTCACGCGGGACTCTCGATCTGGTCGGCGTAGGATTTTTCTGAGTGTGCCGGGCGCCACTTGCGCGGAGGCTGGCCTTCTAGCGCCTTGGCGATCGCCCCGATGTGCTCAGGCGTATTTCCGCAACAGCCGCCGGCGATGTTGATCAACCCTCCCCGTGCAAAGTCGCCCAGATAACGTGCCATGTCTTGCGGCCCAAGATCGAAGCCAGTTTCCGAAAGCGGATTCGGTAACCCGGCATTGGGGTAACACGAGATCGCCACATCCGCTTTTTCCGAGAGTTCCTCAAGGAACGGATACATCAGATCGGGACCGAGAGAGCAGTTGAGTCCCACCGACAGCGGTTTCATGTGCCGCACCGCGTTCCAGAACGCCTCAGTCGTCTGCGCCGAGATCATCGTCTCGCCGCCGCGCCCCACCGCCGCCGAGATCATGACTGGTAGTTCCTTACCGTCCTTATCGAACACCTCACGGATGGCGACGAGTGCGGCCTTTGCGTTGAGCGAGTCGAAGATTGTCTCGACCAGCAACAAGTCTGCGCCACCGGCAATGAGAGCGCGCACCTGCTGCGTGTAAGCGGCTTTGACCTGATCGAAAGTGACCACCCGAAAGCCAGGATCGTCGGCGTCGGGCGAGTTCGAAAGCGACACGGTCAGCGGCCCGATCGCTCCCGCTACAAACCGCTGACGCGAGGTTGCAGTTCCAACACGATCGGCCCACTCACGGCATTGCCGCGCCGATTGCTCATTGATGTCCCAAACCAGAGTTCCGAGAAACTGATCATCGATGACTTTTTGATAGAAGGCGGGATCCTTACGGCCCCCGCGCTCCCGCGGATCGTCGACAAAGAACTCGCTCTGCGTGATGCTGGTTGCACCGAAGGTGTTCGTCTCAATTATGTCCGCGCCCGCTTCCAGAAACCGGCGATGGATGTCGCCGATCATTTCTGGCTTGGTCAGCGAGAACAGGTCGCCGTTGTTCAGGAGGCTCTTCGTCGAGTCTTTGAATCGCTCTCCTCGGATATCCGCTTCCTTCATGCCATAGGTACGAATCGTCGTGCCCATCGCTCCATCGATGATGGCGATGCGACTGTCGAGGATCTTTCCAAGCGGATGTTGGTGGGTTTTGGTCATATCCCTTTGATGATCTCGGGCAGCCTTCGCTTCAGCCTTACCTTGGCGACATTTTCCACGAAATATACCTCCTTTATTATAGCGATGGGCGGGATGCCCAAGCTGTTGCGGGTGTCATCACCGAGGTAATCGTGATAGCGTTGAATGCAAGGGACTTTCAGAGTGGAGAATCGAGAAAGAGTACACACAACAACCATCAAGTCTCCCACTGACCGAATGCCCTTCGTCGCGGCGGGTGCGGTCACGGGCATCGGCAGCCTGCCTCTCACGTCGGTTACGTCGGCAGTTCGTACGGTCGCCGAATTCTCCCCGGAAGTTCCTTTTTGGCCGCAGTTGCCTCAACTCTCACAACAGGAGAGTATCGTCGGCCAGGGCCTCGGTGTTGTCGAAAATTTGATTGCGCCTCGGAATGAAGGCTACGGTTATCAGGTGAAAGCAGGCCAACTCGATTCAGTGCTCGAAATCCTTCACCGGAGTAGCGGGGAGTTGACACCGGCACATGCAGCAGGCTTCGGCGCGTTCGAAGAAGCATTGTCGTCTGGTCTCTTCGGCTCCGCAATCGCCGTCAAGGGGCAGATTGAGGGCCCAATTACACTGTCAGCGTATCTGTTCCATAAGGGCCGGCACTTCTTGGCCGATCCGGCACTTTTCGCAGCAGTAGCCTTTCATGTCTCGCAGATCATCAGCTGGCAGATCGATCGCTTGAAATTAGCTGGCCTGCCTGTGCTCCTGTTTGTTGATGAGCCAGCCTTATGCTTGGACGCACCTGCCGCGATCGCGGTCTCAGAGGAACAGCGGCTTGATGCATTGGCGGCCACACTTGAGCACGCTCGCGTTCGTGGAGCTCATGCCGGACTGCATTGCTGCGCGGCGCGCCCCTTTGAGCGCATGTGCCGCGTGCAACCCGACATCATCTCCTTCGATGCCCATGAAGGACTGGACTCGTTCTTTGCCGATTGGCATGCGCTGGACTTCATGCAACAAGGTGGAACCGTCGCTTATGGAATAGTCCCCACACGACCCGGAGTGAACGCCGTCGATTCGGCGAGCATCTTCCTTCGCTGGCTGAAAGCCGCTTCCCTGGCAGGGGATCCCCAGAAATTTGCTCAGCGGGCGATGATCACAGCGACCTGCGGACTCGGACTTCTCGACACGTCCGCCGTCGCGGAGTCATTCGGCGTCGCGCATAGCGTCAGCAAACTGATTCGGTCCCTTGCGGGTTCGCCAGAATTGGACGAAGAAATCGCATTCGGAAACTAGCGTTGGTGGCTCCGGGTTCGTCGCGATAAACGCGCAAGCATCCAGGATTTTGTCTCTAGCGTAGCCGACTTGCAGGTACCTTTACCGGATGACCGCATCTCAAGTTTGCGGAAGGATGAGCACGCAAATTCTCAGCAAACGCTCAGGCGCAAGGTTTGATGTTCTCGGATTGCCCACGCAAGTGGCTG